>VAPR01001413.1_pt1 | contig 11829 bp, 10 predicted proteins | sample 3380701 | NCBI WGS metagenome assembly VAPR01 (sample SAMN11536904, study PRJNA540576) | hot springs metagenome | isolation source: hot spring wet sediment | place: Spain: Lobios | collected 2014-01
GTTGCAGGAAGTTAGCTTGCGAACAGCTTTGTCACCCGTGTTGGACGCTGACATTGCGGAAGAGGTGACGACTTACCAACTGCGGCAAATGACGATGCAAGCTACGATGTTCGCTGTCAGTCGGATCCTCCCACGCAGTTTGGTAGATTTTATGGCGTGATCCCTTTTTGAGCCCCATGAAGCAGGGCTTCTGCCCAAGCTACAGAAGCAATATAGAGGGTCGCGATTTCTTCTTCAGGAAGCCCTACCTTAGTTGCCCAGTCGGTGACTTGTGTCCAGTCTGCCTGTTCATAGGCGATGATGAGCCTTAAGAGACGACCCAAGAGGTTTGGTTTCCCCAACAATGCGTCACGGATTTCTGGGGCTATGGGCAACTCAGTCAGCAGTTCTGAGAGGGGTCGGTCCAAAAGAGCGTCCAAGATGGAAAACAGCCCGACCAAGAAAGGGTCTACTCCCAGCGCTCGCCAGCGGAGCCGTTGGCAAGCCTGTTCACAAAATCGTCCCCGAACAACCCCGACCATCAACAACTCTGTTGGCTTGTCTTCCAACAGGCTGGCTGTCAAGGTAAGCAGCACCCAACGGCGCAGGTTTTTTTCGCCCAACATCACCATCGCTTGTTGGATAGAGGTGATGGGAAACCGGAGCCCCATGGCTGCAGAGTTGATGTAACGAAGGAGTTTAAAAGACAAGGCAACATCGCTTCGGAACACTGCTTCCAGTCGCCGAAAGTCCAAAGTTTCTCCAGCCATCTCTTGCATAAGCCGCAGGTAGGTGAGTTTTTGCGCGGGCAAATCCTGAGCCACCAACACATTGGGCTTGCTGAAGAAGAAGCCTTGGAAGTAGTCGTAGCCTGCTTGGCGTGCTTCGTCAAAGTCCTCATGGGTCTCCACTTTCTCCGCCAACAGCCGCACCTTGGTGTTTGCCAATTGCTGCGCTATTTGGAACCGTTCTGCCCCCTGAACCTGCAAAAAGTCAACCTTGACAATGTCCGCAAGAGCGATCAACGGCTCATAACCCTGACGAAGAGCGAAATCGTCCAAGGCGAGGAGGAATCCGTGTTGCTTCAACTGCCGACACGCTTCCACAACCTCTTCCGTTGGTTCCACAGTCTCCAAGACTTCCAGCACGAACAGATTCGGCGGCAGCATTAACAGCAAGCCGTTCAGCAGCAGTTCTTGGGTCACATTGACGAAAGCAGGCTTGCCCCCAGTCAATAAGTGCAACCCAAAGATGCTCATACTGCTATTGACAACCTGTTGCGAGGCGACCGTGCCGTCTGTCGCTGAGAAGAAGTTCTCAGGTCCAGAACGAAACAGCAGTTCATAAGCGACGACGCGGCGCATGCGATCAAAAATAGGCTGCCGTCCAATATACACCTTCATCCTATGTCGCCTCCAATCAACCTTTCAGCCGCCGTGAGCATAATCGTCCTACAAAGTGGAGAACTTAAGCCAAGGCTGTGCGAGCAACTGCTTGAAAGTTGTGAAGGTTGTTGCGGTGGTTTGGAGTAAGAGTCGGCAAGTTTTACTGCCTTCAGAGCGAACAGCTCTTGGGGGCGATGCTTCTGCATCGCCGAAATCATCGGTTCCCTTAGAGGGTTCGCCTCCTGGCACACCGCACTTTCGAAACGCTAAAAAGATGCCTTAGTGCGGACGATAAAGGGGCAATGGGAGGTGAGGCTCGGTGCAAGGGTTTACAGATCGGCAAATCGTTGAGACCATGGCTCAAGGGGTTCAACGGCGCTGGCCCTTCCTTCGAGAAGACCTTGGTCAGTTCCTTCGCCTCCAGCGGAAAGAACAAGAGAAAGGTTGCTTGGTCACTTTGAGGGCACTGGTTGAGAAGCGAGAGGTGTGAACTTTTGAGGAACCCTACTGGGAGCGGAAGTTACTACCGCCAACATTCCTCAACGCTTGTCGTCTTGGGTGGCTGCGGGACGTGGGGGAGTGGCTTGCTTCTGATGATTTACTGCCGCTTGTTCTGGAGAATGCTCTGGCTACTCGCCAGTCTTGGGGCTTTCGGCTCAAACATTTGCAAAGGGTCTAACGGCTTATCTTATCGCTAACTAACGGTGGACTGGCCAAAACTTGGTAGAGGCACGCAAAATTAATCCCAAGCAATGCCTCAAGCAATGGAGGCAACAAGCATGTGCCGATGGGTTGCGTTGCTTAGCACCTTGTTGTTGGTTAGCCTTGCCATAGGTCAGGAACCTTTGCCTTCGCAGTTGGTGGTTCTGGATAAGGTGTTTGACGAGATTCCTGTCCTTTGGCAGCCTAAGGAACCGTATGCTCCTGTTGGCGATTGGCTAACAGCCCTGCAACTTCGCTGGGCAACCGCTGACAACGGTCTCGCTATAGAAATGCCCCAAAATCGCACCTTTTTGTGGACTACAACGACAACCTGCATCACCTTTAACGGGCAAGCAAAGGAAGTGGCTGTTTCGCCTTTGTTGTCCCACAGCAACACTCTCTGGCTTCCTTTAGTAAGCCTTGCTCGCGCTTTGGGGTTAACCGTTGTGGTGAACGAAGAAAAGCGAACCGTGAAACTGGCAACCTCACTGCAAGGGGTAGAGTTACTGCCTACCCAGATGGGGTGGTTGATTTCGCTGACTTTCACTTATCCCCTTCCTTCATCCCCCAAGGTAGGGACCTTGCGCCAACCCGATCGGTGCTATGTGGACCTGCCGGGAGCCGCTCTCGGCGAAATGCCTGTGCAGAATCTTCCCGAACAGAGTTTTTTGAAGGGGGTTCGGTTTGGACAGTTTAGTAACGAACCGCTGATCGTGCGGTTCGTTGCCGATGTCGCTGCGCCTGCTGCTCTCCAAATCGCTGGCAGAACGCAGAGTTCCGACGGGCAAGAGCAATGGCACTTTCTGCTGCAGCCTGATCCCCCTCGTGCTGACTGGTTGGGGCAGGTTCGGTGCGTTGTCAACTCCCCCAAGCGAGCAATCCTTCGTTTCTACGGTTGGTGGGCGAAAGAACCTGCAGTGCAGCAGGAAGCATTGGTCTTGAAAGTCTCTCTCCCTCAGCCCCCTTTGTTGCCCCTTGAGGTGGTGGAAGACTCTGACGGGCTGGTGGAACGAATGGCGATAGAGTCCACGGAGAACGGTTGTCAACTGATCATCACTCTACGCAGACCGGCAAACTTTACGAAACAGAGCGATGGTGAGGGGTGGCTGCTGGTGTTGGAAAGCCCGTCCGCTCGGATGCGGTCAAGGCTCATCGTGGTGGATGCGGGACACGGGGGAAAGGATCCCGGCGCTATGAGCCCTCTGCGCCCTAACCAACCTCAGCTGATAGAAAAGCACTTGACTTTGGAGATTGCGTTTCGCCTCAAAGAACTGTTGGAGCAGTCAGGCTATCGCGTCTTGATGACCCGCACCAACGACACTTACCTTTCGTTGTCGGAGCGGGTTGCCATTGCTAACAACGCCAACGCAGATGCGTTCGTCAGCATTCACCTGAACGCTTTCCCCCAACCGGGGGCTCAATGGGGTGTGGAGGTTTACTACTGGACGCCTCAAAGTTATCCCCTGGCAGAGCGGATTTATCGTCACCTGCTCTCGCTGTTGGAACGCAAGGGCAACGGCATTCGGCAGCGGCAACTATATGTGGTTCGGCATACGACCATGCCTGCTGTTTTGGTGGAACCATGTTACCTCAACCATCCAGAAGAAGAAGCGTTACTGCGGGAGGAATGGTTCCGGCAACGCATCGCTATGGCGATTTACCGAGGCATTTTGGAGTTTTTCGGCGATTGGGAGTTGCTGCAGCAGCGAGGGGAGTGAAGATGTCTTTGAGCAAGCGGTTGGCGTTGATCGCATTGCTTTTGGTTGTGTTGGCATTGGGGTTCGCTTTTTACGCCTTTCGGTCGCCTTCTAAGCCCCCGCCTTCCCCTTCCGTCCAACTCCAGCTGTGGGAGGTGACCCTCTGCTATCCGGACTTGAAAGCCAACCAGCTGGTGCGGTTTGCCCTCACGATAGCTGCCAACACAGAAGAGCGAGTGGTGCACGAATTAGTTGAACGGCTTAAAAGACCGGATGACCCCAACCTGTCCCCTGCCTTGCCTCAAGGGACAAAAGTGCTTTCGGTGCGACGAGAAGGAGAAGTGTTGGTGTTGGACCTAAGTCCAGAAGCGGCAGAGCCGACATTTTGGCAGGGAAGCGGTGTTGCTCACTTGCGGTTACAAGCCTTGGTGCATACCCTTTGCTCTTTACCCAATACCCAAGCTGTGCGTTTGTTAGTCAACGGACAAACGCCCGAAGATTTAGGTGGGCATGCGGAAGTGAGTGAGCCTTTGCAACCCGATCCAACACTGTGACCTTTTAAGTAGGAGCGAACCTGCATGGCATTTTTTGACTGGTTGGGACAAGCGGGTGTTACTTTGCACCCCGGTGGTTGGGCAGCCACTTTGAGCCTTTTGTCACTGCTGCAATTGCGATCGGGCGAGCGGGTGTTGGACTTGGGCTGCGGTGCCGGACGCACCCTTGCCTATGTGGGGCAACGGTTTCACATCCAAGCCATTGGCGTAGACCTTGTCCCTGCTTTAGCGGTTCAAAGTTGCCGGCGGGTGCGCCAAACGGGCACAGGATTCGCCCTTGCCGCTGACATCAGCTACCTGCCGTTCCGTTCCCAAACTTTCCACGCAGCGTGGGCAGAATCGGTGTTCGTGTTCCTTCCCAAACCCGAAGCGTTTCTCGAGGTAGCACGGGTGTTGCGTCCCGGTGGTCGTTTCGGAATGGTTGAGTTAACTTGGCGCGGGGACCCTTTTCCCGAATCCTGCGAGCAAACCCGCCGCTTCTTGAGCGTGCCCCGTTACGAGGTGTTGACGGTTCAAGAATGGTGCGCGTTGCTGCAAACCAGCGGTTTTTCAGTGCAGCATGCGGAAAAACTGTCAACCCATCCGTTGAGCGTATCACCTCGCTATTGGCTCAATGATGCCTCAGAACTGGCTCGGCTGCTTATAGGGTTGCTCCGCCAAATCCCTATTCGCCTGTGGGCAGAAGGGGCAGAAAAGGTTGTCAACCTCCTTCGCTACACCACTCCAGCAATCTTTGTTGCAACAAAGGAGTTGTGACCAACACCAAAGCGCCTACAAAGGAGCAAGGCTCTCCCTGCAGGCGCTTTTTGAGCTTCTAAGGGGGGTGAAAGATTGGACTTTTCAACCGTGTCCTCTGACAGGAAGTCCCCTTTCATTGCTCGGCTGGGGCAGCAGGTGACCGATTGGATGATCATGTGGGTGTTGCAAAACGGCATCCGAGCGGTCTACTTGCATTCGGAGTGGTTGCCTGATCGCTCCCGATCGGCGCTGCTTTACTGCAACCATCACTACTGGTGGGACGGCTGCCTCTGTTATCTCCTTGCTCGCCATTGGGGAGTGACGCCGTTAGGTTGGATGGAAGATTTACCACGCTTTCCCCCGTTTCGCCTTCTGGGGGCATTGCCTTTCCCACCAGACAATCTCTGGGTGCGGGTTCAAACCATCCGCCGAACTGTTGTCCTGCTCCGACAGCAGCCTCACTTGTTCTTCCTGTTTCCCGAAGGGGTATTGCATCCCGATGAGGAACAACTGTTGCCCTTCCAACGCTCTCTCCACTGGTTAGCCACCCACTTACCTCAAGTGCCCGTTCTTCCCTTTGCCATTACCCTGCGGATTAGTTACCACCAATACCCGTGCGCTTACTTGTGGGTGGGGGAACCGTTGCCGAGGGAGTGGCTATCTGCTTTGACTGCTGAAGAATGGTTAAAAGCAGCCCAACAGCGGCTGCAAGATTGCCTGCAACGCCAACGCAATCTCATTCGTTCTCTTCGCACCGACGAAGAAGCACAACAGCACGGCTATGAGGTCCTCTTGCAAGGTAAGAAATCTCTCCACGAACGATGGTTGGTTTTTCGTTAGCCCCTTGTTCCAAACTGAACCGTTGCATCCTAAAATTGAAGCCGAACCCGTGAGTAGCAACAAGCGAGGTGACTCGTCAATGGCTTGGCGCTGCTTCCTTCCGCTGCTGTTTGGTGCTGCTGTTTTAGCAGCGGCATGGCAACCGTCTGAGAGCAAGGTTGATAAAGCACCACAATACATCGCCCTGTTCAGCGTGGAGGTAGAGCCGGGGCATGAGTCAGTTTTTGTGGAACGCTTCCAAAAGCGAGCAAGATTTGTGGACAAAGCCAAGGGCTTTTGCGGATTGTTCGTGCTTCAACACCAACGCGACGCTAACAAGTTCGTGGTCATGACCCTTTGGCAGGACGAAGCCAATTTCCGTGCATGGGTCAACAGCGAGGAGTTTCGTAAAGGGCATGGTCAAGGAAACTTGCCAGTCCGCCAAATGCAGTTGGACGGTTACAAAGTGGTTCTGTCTGCCCCCAAACCCGACAACGCTGCCCAGTGAGAAAGGCGTTGGCATTTTGCGCGTTGAGCATCCACAAGGAGGTGCTAACGATGGCGACACCGTTGGAAGACAAGACGCCTGTGGCAGGAGGCGAGTTGCAAGCGGCTTTGCAAGAGTTGGATGGTTGGGTAATCAGCATCACCAAGCGCTTCCGCTTTGAAAAGTGGAGCGATATCACCCGATTCATGCAATACCTTGCCGAAACTATCGCTGCCACCAACCACCATCCCGATGTCACTTTGGACACGGGGAGCAAATCGGTGATCGTAACCGTCACCACTCATAGCGAACGGACGGTCACAAAAGCTGATTTGGAGTTTGCCAAGCGGTTGAACGAGTTCCAGTAACCTCGCAGCTCAACCCTATCGCTTTGTCAAGGAAGAGTCAGGACAACGGGTTCCAAAGTAGGGGTTGAGAGAGGGCTTTGGATCACGATGCTCCCTCGTTGAGCGCGCAGAAGAAGATTTGTGAAGGTTGGTGCGCTCAACCGAAAGAGCCCATTGCCATCGGTGCGGGTCGTTCGCAGGCAAAGGGGATGTCCTGCTTCTGAAACCCAACAGAGGCTAACCAACACCCCTGCTTGAGGGCGACCTTCTTGGTTGACCACTTGCCCCCGAACAGGCACGCTATGTTGCAGCACGAGGGTGAGTAGAGGAGAATTAGCAGGTAGCGGAGCAGGAGGCAGAGTTACCATTGCCCAATTTTGCCCATCCGGGGTTGATGCCAGGAGCCAACGACCATGGGAACTCAATAGCCATTGGGCTTGTCCTTGGGGATCAGTTACCCCTCGGCGACCGCAGTTATCCGCCAGCAAGGCGAAGCGGCCTTGTCCTTGAGCGTCCTGCACTCGCACTGAAACCAATGGGAGGCGAGCGAAAATCGCTGGGGCTTCCAACACGGCTCCTTCAGCAGTTTCCACCTGCACTGGTTCGCTCTGCCACCCTTCATCTGCTACAAACAGCTCCCAAACGCCAGCGGGAAGCCGCAACTCGTAAGCCCCTTCAGGCTGGGGTTGGGCTACTTCAGTGATCAAAGATCCAGCTGCAGGTGTCAAGAGGCGTGCCCGAACAAACCGTTGCGGAAGTGGGAACCGAGTTTGGGCATCAGCAACCCATCCCCGCACAACAGCCGGTCGTTGGGCTGTTATGGTTAACCGAACCGTTGACCCTTTGGTTACCTGGATGCGCTGCGGTTGGCTCACCCAAACCGCTTTTCCGCTGGCAGGCAACCAAACTAACCAATCGCCTGCCACTACTTCCGCGCAAAAATGTCCTTCCTCATCGGTCACCACAGTCAAGGGCAAAGGGCGAATTTTGCCGTCAACAAAACTGTCAAGAGGCAGCAGTTGCACAGTCGCATTGGGAAGCGGGACACCGTCGGGTTGGCGCACTTGACCCGTTACGAAGCCTGTTGGCGGAAGGAGAGCAATGACCTCTTCACCCGTCATAACTTCAAAAGCGCAGAGCGGTTTATCTACTTCCACCGTAGCGAAAAAGTTTTCTGGCACTGCGGGAAAAGAAAACTGTCCAGCCTCATCGGTCGTCGCCTGCAAAAACTCGGGGCACACCTTTGCTAAGTGCAAGTTGGGTAAATGGGTGTCCATGACCCCTATGGGTTGTAGCGATCGAAGGCGCAATGTGCGATTTGCACCACCTCTTAAAGTGCCCTGAAGGGGGCGGCTTCGGACAAGAGAGAGCCGACACTCAACAGGTTGTGCCAGCGAAACCTTGCTCCAACCTAACCACTGAGTGTGAAACGCAATCAGCACAGCAGAACGGTCTTGCGGGAAAGGAAGGGTAAAGCGGAACTGCCCTTGTCGGTCTGTTGTCGTGCTCAATACCAAGTCCTGACCGATGCCGAAAGGGGCTTCTGCGATGAGCACTACTTGTGCCGACGCCATAGGGGTGCCGTCGGGAAGCACCACTGTTCCCATTAATTGGATAGGCGTTATTAACGCCGACACGGGTTGGCTCCAAAAGAACCAGAGCCAAAGCATTGGTCTCACCGCCCCCTCATTTTGCCACGAACGACCGGTTCTGAGATCAGTTGTAACGGGGAAGGGTTGTGGGGATCAAACCTTGATGGTCAGCAAGGTTGGTTTTTTTGAGTTGCGCATAATTGTTTCCGCAATGGAAGCGGCTGCGCTAAAGTTTTAGGTCAGCTCGTGGGGTAGGCGGAACGACGCGTTGTGCAGGGCACAACATGAAGACGCCATGCAACAGGAGGCGACTTGCCATGCCGGTCAACGAGTTTGTTGTGCGCGTGGGAGGCGACACCTTGGAGGGAGGGATTATCCGCACAGGCGAATTCTTAGCTCATGCCCTTGCCCGCTGCGGGTTGGAAGTCTTCACCTTCCGAACTTACCCTGCCGAGATCAAAGGGGGGCAAGCGACCATTCAAGTGCGGGTTGCGGAACATCCCATCTACCACCATGGCGATGAGGTGGACATCCTAATTTGCTTTGATGAAGAGGCTTGGGAACGCCACCGGCACGAGTTCAACCCCTACGGGGTGCTCCTTTATGACAACAAGTTTGAGCCCCGCCATGTCCCCGGCACAGCGGTCACCTACGGTCTCCCCTTCAGCGAGATCGCCAAAACCAAATTGCGCAACCCGTTGGGTAAGAACATGGTTATTCTGGGGGCTTTTTCTGCTCTTTTCAAAGCGCCGAAGGAGATTTTTGAGCAACTCATCCGAGAGTACTGGGGACGGCGAGGGGAAAAGGTTGTCAGTGCTAACATTACTGCCCTCAACGAAGGGATTGCCGCTGCTCAGCAGTTGGAAAAGCGCGATCCCTTCTCTGTAGAAGTGCGCTCCATGCAAGATCGACTCATCCTTTCAGGCAACGAAGCCATCTGTTATGGGGCGGTTGCTGCCGGTTGCAAAGTCTTTGCTGGCTACCCCATTACTCCCGCCAGCGACATTTTGGAGTGGATGATGGAACACTTGCCTCACTTTGGAGGCACCCCGTTGCAAGTGGAAGACGAAATTGCAGCTATCGGCACAGTGTTGGGCGCATCCTTTGCTGGCGCTAAGGCAATGACAGCAACCTCTGGTCCCGGGCTTTCGCTGATGACCGAATTTTTGGGGCATGCCGCTATGGCAGAAATTCCCTGCGTTATCGCAAACATCCAACGCTCCGGTCCCAGCACAGGCATGCCCACAAAGAGCGAGCAAAGTGACCTTTATCAAGCCGTCTACGGAGGGCACGGCGATGTGCCCCGCATCGTGATCGCACCCAGCACCGTTCAAGGATGCTTCTATGCCACTCTCCACGCCTTCAATTTAGCCGAACTTTGTCAATCGCCCGTCATCCTCCTAAGCGACCAATCCTTGGCACATCGCACAGAGACCATCCCGCCCATTGACTTGGAGAGAATCATCGTTTTGGACAGGGAGGTTTACGATCCCCTCATTCACGGTGATGGCGACGGTTATCAACGCTATCGGCTCACCAAAACGGGGGTCTCGCCAATGTCCATTCCCGGTCGTCCCGGCGCCTACACTGCCGAAGGGTTGGAGCACGACGAACGGGCACACCCCAACTGGGATCCAGACAACCACATGCGGATGACTGAGAAGCGCTACCAAAAACTGCGGTTAGCACTCCTCTACGACGAATACTACCCAGGCTTCCAAGGTTACCGTTGGTATGGCCCTCGCCAAGCCGATGTGGGCGTGATTGTTTGGGGGTCTTCGGCAGGGGCTGTCCGGGAAGCTGTAGAACGGGCAGAGCAAGAGGGGCTTTCGGTTGCTGCCTTGCATGTCTCGTTGATCTATCCCCTGCACCGCGAAACGGTCCGCCGCTTCATCACCTCCATGAAGCGGGTGTTGCTACCCGAACTCAACTACTCAGGTCAGTTTGCCCATTTGGTGCGGGGAGAGACGGGCTTGGATGTGGTCTCTTACGCTAAAGTCACAGGCGTGCCTTTTAAGGTGCAAGAGATTTTGGATGCTATCCACGAACTAGCACGCGAAGCCGCTTTGGTGAGGTGAACGAAGATGGCTGTTGACGCCCAAGTTCGGGAACGCTACAAGTCGGAACTGAAGCCTATTTGGTGCCCCGGCTGCGGCGACTTCGGGGTGCTCACTGCTACCTTCATGGCGTTAGGCAATTTGGGTTTGGATCCCGAACAAGTGGTGATTGTTTCTGGTATTGGTTGTTCTGGACGCTTCCCCGCCTTCACCACCGCTTACGGTTTCCACAGCTTGCATGGTCGGACAATGCCCGTTGCCTTGGGCGTAAAAGCGGCAAACCCAGACTTGACAGTTATCGCTGTTGGTGGAGATGGCGATACCTTAGCTATCGGTGGCAACCACTTCATGCACGCGTGCCGACGCAACATCAACCTCACCTACCTGCTGTTAGACAACAACCTGTATGCCCTCACCAAGGGTCAAGCCTCGCCCACCAGTTTGCCCAACCAAACTACTGACTCAACGCCTTACGGCAGTTATGAAGACGATGTGGAGCCATGCGCGTTAGCGCTATTGTATGGCGCCGCTTTTGTCGCCCGCGAGTTTTCCGCTCGCGCCCGCAAGTTAGCCGATGTGATTGCCCAAGCTATTCGCCATCCGGGTTTTGCGTTGGTGCACATCCTCAGCCCCTGCGTCACCTTCTTTGACACCTACGACCTCTACAAGCAACAGATCAAGGAATTGCCCCCTGACTACGACCCTTCGGACCTTCACCGAGCCATCCAATATGCCACCGACCCCGAGCACAAATGGGTGGGCGTGCTTTACAGGACTGTCAAGCCCACTTTTGAAGAACGCATCCAAGCCATCCGAGAAAAAGCTCAGCAGCGCTATGGGCACTTGACTCTGCAGGACATGCTCAACCGCCGACGAGTCTAAGGAAACCTTCATCGCCCAGCGTTGCCTTAAAGGCAGGACTAAAGGGACCATCACCGAACCAAAATCCGAACGGTGCCCAGACGATACCAACCATCAGGCTGCCGCCCTGCTATCGCCAATCGCACAGCAGGTTGCTTAGTGTGCGGTTCCACAATTGCCAACGCTAACTCGTAAGTGCCTGCAGAAAGTCCCTGCAAGGGTAACTCAAGCGTAACCTCTTTTTGCCCCGGCAACCACCCCTTGACAGAAATGTTGGTGACGACAGCGTGCTGAAAGCCATTGCGCTTCAACCGCAAAGCAAGGAAATAGTCCCAATAGGGAGGCGCTACGCCCACATTCTCCCACTTAGTGACCACAGGGAGCGATTTGTCCGCTACCGCTGCGTTGGGGAATTCGGCTCGGCGTAACACCAACCGATAGCCCAACTTGAGCAGCAACCGTTCCACTTCCCCTCGGTAACCAGCAGGAATCGGGGCGGATTTGTTGTTGACATAACTGGCGTGGTAGTTGAGCGCGTAATCAAAGATGTAGCGGACATCCCATCCCTCCGCCACCCACTTGCGCATGTCCCAACAAGTTTCAAAGGCAAC
>VAPR01001416.1_pt1 | contig 11800 bp, 10 predicted proteins | sample 3380701 | NCBI WGS metagenome assembly VAPR01 (sample SAMN11536904, study PRJNA540576) | hot springs metagenome | isolation source: hot spring wet sediment | place: Spain: Lobios | collected 2014-01
GAACGAGTTGGCGCGAGTCGCAGTGGCCATCGGAGACCCTTCCGGGGTCGGACCCGAGGTGTTGGCCAAGGCGCTGCAGAGCGGGTTCCCCCACCCCTACGTGGTCGTAGGCGACCGGGCGGTGTGGGAGGAGGCGTGCCGCATAGCAGGCGTGGAGTTACCCCCGCAGCCCGTGGACGGGCCTGCCCGGGGCGAAGGCGGAACGCCGTTTCTGCAGGTGGACCCGCCCCAGCGTGGGTGGGTGCTGGGTCGGGCGTCTGCAGAGGCCGGTAGGGCTGCGGCCGCGTGGCTGCAGGCCGCGGTGCAGCTGGCCCTTGAGGGGTCGGCGGACGCGGTGGTGTTCGCACCCCTCAACAAGCAGGCGCTGCGGCTGGCGGGACTGCCCGTGCGGGACGAGTACGAGTTCGTGGCGCACCTGGCGGGAGTACGGGAGCACGACGAGGTGAATGTGATCCCCCACCCAGCGGGCGGCGGCCTGCTGTGGGTCGCACGCGCCACCTCGCACGTACCCCTGCGGGAAGTCCCGCTCCTGCTGGACGAACAGCGCGTGCTGCGCGCGGTGCGCGTCGCCGACGGAGTGGCCCGGCGCGCGGGCAACCCCCGTCCCCGCGTCGGCGTGGCGGCCCTCAACCCGCACGCGGGAGAGGGCGGCACGCTGGGCGACGAGGAAGGGCGGGTCCTGGCGCCTGCCATCCGCAAGGCCCAAGAGGAGGGGCTGGACTGCTCCGGCCCTTACCCCGCGGACCACATCTTCCGCATCGCCCGGTCGGGCGCGCTGGACGCGGTGGTGGCCCTGTACCACGACCAGGCCCAGATCGCCACCAAGCTGCTGGGGTTCGAGCGCGGGGTGTCCGTGGGGGTGGGCTACCCGTTCGTGATGACGACCCCCTCCCACGGCACGGCCTTCGACATCGTAGGCACCGGCCGTGCCGACCCGCGGCCCATGCGACAGGCCCTGGAGCTGGCCGCGGCCCTGGCCTCGTCTGCCCCGTGAGGCTCTGGCGACTTTTGGGTGGTCTAACCCGCGCCCCGGTACCGCCCGGCCAGAGACTGCCAGGCTTCCGTGTCCACGAGGGCGTCCCGCTCCTCCCCCGACGCCAGCTCCACCCCCTCCACAAACCCCCGCTCCCGCAACTGCCCGGCCGCCCGCCGCATGGCCGCGATCGCGGCACGCTGCAGCTCCGCGGGGTAGATGGCCAGGCGGCAACCTGTGCGCTCGAGCTCCTGCGGCCGCCACCGGACTCCCGGAGGCACGTTCACCACCAGCGGCCTCGGAAGCTGACGCGCGGCCGCAGCCACCTCTTCCAGACTGCACAGGCCCTGCACGAACAACGCCTCCGCCCCGGCCTCCGCGTAGGCGGTGGCGCGGCGCACCGCCGCCTCGAACCCTTCCACCACCCGGGCGTCGGTCCGGGCGATCACCACCACTCCGTGCGAAGCGTCCACCGCCGCCCGCACCCGGGCCACCATCTCTTCGGGCGCCACCAGCGCCAACCCCGCGTACTGGCCACACCGCTTGGGCAGCGCCTGGTCCTCCAGGTGAAGGGCGGCCACCCCGGCCTCCTGCCACTCCAGCACCGTACGGCGCACGTTGAGGGGACCCCCGTAGCCGGTGTCCGCGTCTGCCACCACGGGCAAGGAGGTGGCCCGGCAGATCCGGCGCAGGACCTCCGCCACCTCCGACAGGGTCACCAGGCCCAGGTCCGGGAAGCCCAGGCTCCGGGCGATGGCTCCACCGCTGGCGTAGGCCGCTTCAAACCCGCACCGCTCCACCAGCCGGGCGGACAGGGGGTCGAACACGCCCGCCGCCGCCAGCAACGGGCCCCGCTGCAGGCGCGACCGCAGCCACTGCCGCTTTTGCTCTGGGGTCATGCGCCCTGCGTGGGCAGGCCTCCGGGCTGCGGGACGGGAGCCGGAGCCCGCAGGCGCTGCAGGGCCAGGGCCACGACCAGCAGTCCGAACCCCGCGCCGTCCGTCAGCAGCCCAGGCTTGATCAGCAACAACGCAGCCCCGAACAGGACCAGCCGTTCCAGTACGGTGGCAGGCCGCAACAGGTAGCCCACCACGGCGCCGGCAAGGCACAGGGTGCCCACAGAGCCCGTGATGACCGCCCACAACACCTCGTACCAGTGGCCCTGCATGAGGAGCGCGGGCCCGAACACGAACATGTACGGGACGATGAAGCCCGCCAGTGCGAACCGCACCGACTGCCAGCCCGTCTCCCACATGGGAGCCCGGGCCAGGCTCGCCGCGGCGTAGCTGGCCAGCGCCACGGGCGGCGTGAGGGCCGACAGACACGCGAAGTAGAACAGGAACAGGTGCGCGGCCAGGGGGGGGATCCCCGCCTGGACCAGGGCGGGGGCCAGGGTGCTGGCCATGATGGCGTACGCCGCGGTGGTGGGGAGCCCCATCCCCAGCAGCAGGGCCACGAACATGGCCACCACCAGCAGAAGCAAAACGTTTCCACCCGCCAGGCTCAGCAGGGCCAACGAAAGCTTGCCGCCCAGCCCTGTGAGAGACAGGATCCCCACCACCATCCCCGCGGCGGCGGTGGTGGCCGCGATCTCCACAGACCGCCACGAGCCGTCGTACAGGGCGTCCACCATCCGGCGGATTCCCTCCCGCGCCTCCTGCCTCCACAGGTACACCGCGGCCACCACCGCACAGCTCAACAGGAACCCCCACAGGGAGGGGACCCCAAACCGGCCCGCCACCACGTACGCCACCGCGGCCAGCAACACCCACGGGTGGGCCACCCGCTCGCCGCGGCCCACCCAGGAGGCCACCCCGGTGGCGGCAAGCCCCCACAGGGCCGCGCGGAAGGGCGACTGGTCGAACCCCATGATGAGGACCAGGATCAAGGCCAGGGGGCCCAGCAGGTAGCCCTGCCGGGCCAGCACCACACCCAGCTTCGGCAGACGGTCGCGCGCCAGCCCCCGGAGTCCGTTGCGCGCCGCGTAGAAGTCGATCATCCAGTAGGCAGCCACGTAGTACAGGAGGGCGGGGATCAGGGCTGCCAGGGCCACCCGGGAGTAGGGCACGCCCAGGATGTCCGCCATGAGGAACGCCGCGGCGCCCATCACCGGCGGCACCAGCTGTCCCCCGGTGGAGTTCATGGCCTCGATGGCGCCCGCCACCACAGGCCGGAAGCCGGTGGACTTCATGAGGGGCACGTTGATGACCCCGTCCACCATCACGTTGGCCGCGGAAGACCCGGAGGCGGTGCCGAACAGGGCGCTGGTGAGGATGGACACCTTCGCGGGCCCACCGCGTCGGTGGCCGGCCACGCTGAGCCCCAGGTCCACGATGAACTTCCCGATCCCCGACGCCTCCAGGAAGGCCCCGAAGAGGATAAACAGGTACACGTAGCGCGCGGAGGCCGCAATGGGTGCACTGTAGATCCCGTTGTCGCTGAACAGGAACGAGATGGTGGTGGCGAAGGGGAAGCCGTTGTGGCGGAACAGGCTCGGCAGGTACGGCCCTACAAAGGCGTACAGGACGAACAGTCCCCCCAGCACCGGCAGCGCCCACCCGGAGGTGCGGCGCGCGGCCTCCACCACCAACACCAGGAGGGCCATGCCCACGACCACGTCTACGGTGGTGGGCATGACCCCGGCCCGGTTCGTCAGTTCGGCAAAGAACAGCAGCTGGTAGGCCACCACCCCCACGCTGGCAAGGGCCAGGAGGAGGTCCCAGGCGCTGGGCGGGGTGGACTCCCGCCCCTTTCGGGCCGGGAGGACCAGGAACACCAGCAGGGACGCGAACATGAAGTGGAAGGCGTACATCTTCTGCGGGTCGGTGGAGTAGAAGCCCAGGACCGCGATGTGGTACAGGGCCATGGCGACGCCCACCGCACGCGCCAGCAGCCGCCAGGCCCCGGTCAGGGCCCTGCCCCGCAGCTCCTCCGCCGGCCCCACCTCGGCCCGCAGGAGGTCCTCGATTCCCGCTTCCGGTCCCCGTTGCCCCACCGGTCCCCCTCCCCTGGTCTACCCCCGGGCGTCGCCCCTACCGCGGAGGCTGGTGCGCTGGCCGCAGCTGCACACCGCGCTCGCGGTAGTAGCGCAGCGCCCCGGGGTGCAGGGGCCCGTTGATGTAGTAGATGTGGACGGGCACGGTCTCCGCCCCGGTCGGGTGAACCTGCTCCAGCAGCTCCCGGTTTTCGAACATGGCCTTGGTGAGCTCGTACACGAAGTCGTCGGGCATGTCCCTGTGCACGATGGCCGCGTTCCACATCTGGACGGTGCGGATCACGTAGTCCTGTCCCCGATACGCGTTGGGCCGGATGGCCGCCGAGGAAAGATACGGGTACTGGGCGGTCAGGCGCGCAATCTGCTCCGGGCTCGGGGCCACGAACCGCGTCGGCCGGGTCACGGACAGCTCAACCCAGGCCGGCACGGGCACTCCGATGGTGATGCAGCTGGCCTCGATGAGTCCATCGCGGAGTGCGTTCGCACCCTCCGCGAGGGAGAGGTTTACGATCCGGGAAGGCCGGATCCCCAGCAGGTCGAACGCCTTGAGGGACACAAACTCCCCTGACCCTCCCCGCGGCCCCACGTCGACCACCCGGCCATGGAGGTCGCTGAACGACCGCACCGGGCCGTCGCCGCGGACGACGCAGTGGTAGTAAGACGTGTACATGGGCCAGGTGAACCGGATGGCGTCGTACTTGGTCCCCCGGGCCCACCCGATCCCCTGCATCCCTTCGTACGCGGGGCCCATGGTCGTCAGGCCCAGCTCGACCTGCTTGGCCTGCACCAGCTGGATGTTCTGCACGGGGCCGCCGGTCACACGGTTGGACGCAGGGATCCCGAGCTTCTCCTGGATCACCTTGGCGTACCCGCCCGCCACCACGTAGTACACGCCGCCGATGGAAGCGGAACCGATGGTGATGCTCCGGGGCCAGTTCGCCCGGCCCTGGCCCCACACGGGAAGTGCCAAAGCCAGGGACAGCGCTGCTGCCCAAAGCACCGCTTTCGCACGCGTCACACGACTCCCCCCCTTCCTCCTGCGAGCTTACGGTACGCCTCACCCTCCACGGACTCCTCCTGCTCCCGTCTGCCCCCCGCGGGCCTGCAGCGCGGCCACCAGGGCGGTGCCCGCGCCGCGGATGTGCCGGCGCAACGCCGCGGCAGCCCCCCGCGCAGACCGGGATTCCAGATGCCGGAGGATCTCCGCGTGCTCCCGCACGGACCGCCACAGCTGGTCCGGCAGGACCGCCGGCGCCAGGGGCGGAAGCCCCGACCACAGGGCCTCGATGGCCCGCACCAGCCTCTGGTTGCCGGAGGCCCGGTACAGCCCGAAGTGGAACTGGTAGTTCGCCTCCACGAAGGCGTCCGCGTCACCCGCGCGCGCCGCTGCCTCCAGCCGGGCGTGCAGCTCCCGCAGCCGGTCGAGATTCTGCGCACTCAGGCGAGCTGCGGCCTTGGAAGCTGCCACGGGCTCCAGCAGCAGCCGTACCTCGTACAGCTGGGTCAGGTCCTCGGCCCTCCACCGCACCACGTGGTAGGTACCCCGCCCGTCCGGCTCCACCAGCCCGTCGCGCTCCAGGCGACGCAGGGCATCCCGCACGGGGAGCCGGCTGGTGCCCAAGCGCGCGGCCAGCTCCTCCTGCACCAGGCGCTCGCCGGGAGCCAGCTCACCCCGCAGGATCGCCCGGCGCAGGGACCGGTACGCCTGCTCGTCCAGGCGCACCCGCTCCACGGTGGACAGGGTCTGCATCCCGTTGACAGTTTACCGTATACAGACTACCTTGAGCCCGTGGCACCCCGGCAGCTTCCCGTGGACCGGGTGCGGGAGGCGGTGGCGGCGCTGCTGCGCGACGCGGTCACCCGCCTACCCCCCGACTACCTCGCGGCCCTGCGGGAGGCGGAAGCCCGGGAGCCCTCGCCCCTGGGCCGCAAGATGCTGCGCCTGCTGCTGGAAAACGCGGAGCTGGCCCAACGGGCCGGGGTGGCCACCTGCCAGGACACGGGGATCCCCGTGCTGTTCGTCCAGGTGGGCCAGGACGTGCACCTCACGGGCGGTGCCCTCCGCGAGGCCCTGGAGGACGCGGTGCGGGAGGCGTACCGGGACCTGCGGAAGTCGGTGGTGGCTGACCCCTTGCTCCGGCACAACACCGGGGACAACACCCCGCCCATCGTGCACTACGAGGTGGTGCCCGGGGACCAGGTGCGGATCGCCGCCCTCGTCAAAGGGTTCGGGGCGGAGATGACCAGCGCCGTCCGCATGCTGCCGGCCACCGCGGGGGAGGCGGAGGTGAAACGGTTCGTGGTGGAAGTGGTCCGACAGGCGGGGCCCAACGCGTGTCCGCCGGTGATCGTGGGCGTGGGCCTCGGCAGCTCCTTCGACGGCGTGGCCCTGCTGGCCAAGAAGGCCCTCCTGCGGCCCTTGGGCACGCCCAACCCCAAGCCGCACCTGGCGCGGTTGGAGCGGGAGCTGCTGGAGGCGGTCAACGACACCGGCGTGGGACCCCAGGGGATGGGCGGACGGTTCACGGCCCTCGCGGTGCACGTGGAGAGCTTCCCCACCCACATCGCGGCCCTGCCCGTGGCGGTGAACCTGAACTGCTCGGCACCCCGGAGGGCTGAGGTGGTCCTGTGAGGGAGTGGCGGCTGCGCACACCGCTGCGGGAAGAAGACGTGCTGCCGCTGCGGGCGGGTGACTGGGTCCACCTGTCGGGGGTGGTGTACGGAGCCCGGGACGCCGCGCACCAGCGCATGGCGGAAGCCCTGCGCCGCGGCCAGGAGCCCCCCATCCCGCTGAGGGGTCAGGTCATCTACTACGTGGGCCCGGCTCCTGCCAAGGAAGGCTGGGCGGTGGGCCCCGCGGGCCCTACCACCAGCGGCCGCATGGATCCCTTCACCGTCCCCCTCCTGGAGCGCGGGCTGAAGGCCACCGTAGGCAAGGGCACCCGCTCCCCGGAGGTCAGGCAGGCCATGGTCCGCCACCGGGCGGTGTACCTGGCCACGGTGGGCGGCGGGGCCGCCCTTCTGGCCCGGCATATCCTCCGGGCCCGTCCCGTGGCCTACGAAGACCTGGGCACCGAGGCCATCTGGGAACTGGAGTTCCGTGACTTCCCCGCGGTGGTGGTCAACGACGTCCACGGCGGGGACCTGTACACGGAGGCCAGCACACCGTATGCCCGGGCCTGACCCGTACCGCGACCTCCGGGAGGGCGTGCGCAGGCTGTGCGCGCGCTTTCCGGAGTCGTACTGGCGCGAGCTCGACGAGCGGGAAGAGTACCCGGAGGCCTTCGTGCGGGCCATGACGGAGGCCGGCTACCTGGCCGCCCTCATCCCCCCTGAGTACGGTGGGGCAGGGCTCGGGGTGGCGGAGGCGTCGGTGATCCTGGAGGAGGTCCACCGGTCCGGCGGGAACGCCGCCGCCTGCCACGCACAGATGTACGTGATGGGGGCCATCCTCCGCCACGGCACCCCGGAGCAGAAGGAACGGTACCTGCCGCCCATCGCCCGGGGGGAGCTACGCCTGCAGGCGTTCGCGGTCACCGAGCCGGAGGCGGGCTCCGACACCCCCAGCATCCGCACCACCGCGGTGCGCCGCGGGGACCGCTACGTGATCTCCGGTCAGAAGGTGTGGACCAGCCGCGTGCAGCACTCCGACCTGATGCTGCTGCTGGCCCGCACCACGCCCGCAGACCAGGTCCGCCGCCGGGGCGAGGGGCTGTCCCTGTTCCTGGTGGACCTGCGGGCCCACCTGGGCAAGACCGTGCACGTGCGGCCCATCCGCACCATGATCAACCACCACACCGCGGAGGTGTTCCTGGAGGACCTGGAGGTGCCCGTGGAGGACCGCATCGGGGAGGAAGGCCAGGGGTTCCGGTGCATCCTGGACGGGATGAACGTGGAACGCATCCTCATCGCGGCGGAGTGTGTGGGCGACGGCGACTACTTCCTGGACCGTGCGGTGGCGTACGCCAAGGAGCGCCGGGTGTTCGGGCGGCCCATCGGGCAGAACCAGGGGGTGCAGTTCCCGCTCGCGCAGGCGTACGCCCGGGTGCGGGCCGCGGACCTCATGCGGTTCCGCGCCGCGGAGCTGTACGACGCGGGCCTGCCCTGTGGACCGGAGGCCAACATGGCCAAACTGCTGGCCGCGGAGGCTTCCTGGGAAGCCGCCAACGCGGCGTTGCAGACCTTCGGCGGCTACGGGTTCGCCCGCGAGTACCCCATCGAGCGCAAGTTCCGGGAGACGCGCCTGTACCAGGTGGCACCCGTGTCCACCAACCTGGTGCTGGCGTACCTGGCCCACAACGTCCTCGGACTCCCCCGGTCGTACTGATGCGGGCCCTTCAGGGGATCACCGTGGTCAGCGTGGAGCAGGCGGTGGCGGCGCCGTTCGCCACCCGGCAGCTGGCGGACCTGGGGGCCCGGGTGATCAAGGTGGAGCGGCCGGAGGGCGACTTCGCCCGCGGCTACGACCGGGCGGTGCGGGGCCTGTCCAGCCACTTCGTGTGGCTGAACCGCTCCAAGGAGTCGGTGGTATTGGACCTGAAGAGCGACCGGGGGCGCGTGGCGCTGCAGCGGCTGCTGGAGCGGTCGGACGTGTTCGTGCAGAACCTGAGCCCCGGGGCCCTGGACCGCCTGGGCTTTGCACCCCGCGAGCTCCGCCAGCGCTACCCGCGGCTGGTGGTGTGCAGCATCTCCGGCTACGGCAGCACGGGGCCGTACCGGGACCGGAAGGCGTACGACCTCCTGGTGCAGGCGGAGTCCGGCCTGCTGTCCATCACCGGGACCCCCGAGGAGCCCGTGAAGGTGGGCATCTCGGTGGCGGACATTGCCGCGGGGATGTACGCCTTCAGCGGCATCCTGGCGGCCCTGTACCGACGGGAGCGCACGGGCCAGGGCGCCCTCCTGGAGGTGTCCCTCCTGGACAGCCTGGCGGAGTGGATGGGCTACCCCCTGTACTACACCGCCTACGGAGGCCGGGCTCCAGAGCGTACGGGCGCCCACCACGCCACCATCGCACCCTACGGGCCGTTCCCCGCCCGGGACGGCGTGATCTTCCTGGCGATCCAGAACGACCGGGAGTGGGGGCGGTTCTGCCGCCAGGTGCTGGACCAGCCCCACCTGGCCGAGGACCCCCGGTTCGCCACCAACCCCGACCGTCTGGAGCACCGGCGCGAGCTGGAGGAGGTGATCCAGGCGGCCTTCGCCCGGTGGAGCACCGAGCAGCTGGCGCAGCGCCTTGAGGCCGCGGACCTGGCGTACGCACAGATGCGCACGGTCCAGGGACTGCTGGAGCACCCGCAGCTGCGTGCCCGCGGCCGCTGGCGCCAGATCCCGTCTGCGGTGGGGCCGCTGCTGGCCCTGCTGCCCCCGTTTTCCCTCGAGGAGGAGGAACCCCAGCTGGGGCCCGTACCGGAACTGGGCCAGCACACCCAGGCGGTGTTGCGGGAGCTGGGTCTGGAGGAGGTGGAGCCGTGACCGCCCACGTGGGTCGGTTTTTCGAGGACTTCCAGGTCGGCCAGGTGATCGAGCACCCTTGGGGCCGGACGGTGACGCAGGCGGACAACGTGTGGTTCAGCCTGCTGACCCTGGCCACCAACCCCATCCACTTTGACGCGCAATACGCGGCGCGCACGGAGTTCGGCCGGCCCCTGGTCAACTCGTGCTTCACCCTGGCCCTGGTCACCGGGCTGTCGGTCCAGGACCTATCTCAGAACGCGGTGAACCTGGGGTGGGACCAGGTGCGCCTGCCCCACCCTGTGTTCGAGGGAGACACCCTGTACGCCCGCAGCGAGGTGGTGGAGGTCCGGGAGTCCCGGTCGCGTCCCGGCATGGGGATCGTGCGGGTGAAGACCACCGGTTACAACCAGGACGGCGTGGTGGTGATCGAGTTCTACCGGACCATCCTGGTGTACAAGCGGGCCGCCTCGCCCCGCGCCGCAGCGGCCCCGAGCCCCGGCGAGGGCGTGTCCCCTAGCTAGAAAGGCGCAGCTTACCGGCGCGGACCGGGGTCCCCAAAAATCGCGCCAGCGATTTTTGGGGTGGTCCAGCTGGTGGCCCTCAGGCAAGCTCCAGCTCCTCCGCCAGGGCCTGCGCCACCGGGGCCAGGACCTCCTCACCCAGCCCGAACCGCAGGCCCGCGGCCTGGAACAGCTCCCGCAGGGGGCGGGAACCGCCCAGGCGCAGGGCGGCCCGGTAGGCGGCCACCGCCTCCCGGTGGTCCTGCCGGGACCGCAGCCACAGCTGCAGCGCGCCGGTCTGGGCGATCCCGTACTCCACGTAGTAGAAGGGGTGCAGGAACAGGTGCAGCTGCCGGTGCCACAGGTACGCTTCCGGCTCCTCGTACCCGGACCAGTCCACGCCGGGCTGGAAGCGCCGGTACAGCTCCACCCACCACCCCGGCCGCTGTGCCGGTCCCGCTTCCGGCTGCGTGTACACCCGGTGCTGGAAGGCGTCCACGGTGGCCACCCACGGCAGCAAGCGCACCACGCCCTCGAAGAACTCCCGGCGGGCGCGCCGGCGGTCGTCCTCGTCCGGGTAGAACACGTCCAGGTGCGGCAGGCTCAGGACCTCCATCCCCATGGACGCCACCTCGGAGAACTCCGTGGGCGCGTGGCGGTAGCTCAGCAGCGGTTCGTCCCGCACCGCCAGGGTGTGGAAGGCGTGGCCGGCCTCGTGCACCAGGGTGCGCACGTCCGAGGCCAGCCCCGCGGCGTTCATGAAGATGAACGGCCACCGCCGCTCGTCGAAGGTGGCCTGGTAGCCGCCGGGGGCCTTGCCTTTGCGGCTTTCCAGGTCCAGCAGGCCCTGCTCCACCAGGAAGCGGAACTGCGCTTCCAACTCGGGGTCCACCCGCGCGAACAGCTCCAGCCCCCGACGGGCCAGCTCCTCCCCGTCCGCGAAGGGCCGCAGGGGCGGCCGGCCATGGGGGTCCACCTCCAGGTCCCACGGTCGCAGGCGCTCCACCCCGAGCTCCTGACGTCGGCGCTCGTGCAGCGCGGCCAGCAGCGGCACCATGTGCCGCTCCACCGCGGCGTGGAAGGCCAGGCAGTCCTGCGGGGTGTAGTCCCACCGGCCGAGGGCGCGGAAGGCGTACGCCCGGTAGTCGGGGAAGCCGGCGTTCTGTGCCATGCGGTGGCGCAGCCGGACGAGCTCGTCGAACAGCCCGTCCAGCACCTCCCGGTCCTGCAGGCGGCGGCGGACCACCGCCTCCCACGCCTCCTGGCGCACCGCCCGGTCCGGCTCCTCGAGGAAGCGGGCCATCTGCTGGACCGTGTACTCCTTGCCCCGGAAGGACACCGTCCACGCGGCCGCCACCTTCTGGTAGCGCTGCTCCAGCTCCGCCTCCTGCACCCGCAGGGGTACGTTTTCCTCCCGGAACAGCTCCACCGCGTTGCGGGTCTCCCGGTCCAGCACGAAGTAGCGGTCCGGGGGCAACGCGTGGCGGGCGCGCAGCTCCAGGTACCTCCGGCGCAGGGCGAACCACAGGGGTTCGGAGCGCGGCTGCACTTCTCGCACGAACTGCAGGTAGGCGGCCTCGCGGTCCGGGTCGTCCGTCCTCTGGGTCATGGCCACGTACCGACGGCTGCGTTCTTCCGAAAGCGCGGAGGCGAGCTCGCTGCAGTCCAGCAGCCACGCCTCCAGCTCCTCGGGGGAGTCCACGGGCCGCTCCAGGAGGGCGTGGAACAACGGCTACGCGATGTACACTCCGTCGGCCGCCGTCACCAGCGTGCCAGATATTGCCATCCGGGCCACCGCCTATTTTCTCGTTGTTGCAGCGCTTGGGGCGAATACCCGATGAGGAGATGTTCACCACTTTCAATATGGGCATTGGCTTT
>VAPR01001417.1_pt1 | contig 11784 bp, 12 predicted proteins | sample 3380701 | NCBI WGS metagenome assembly VAPR01 (sample SAMN11536904, study PRJNA540576) | hot springs metagenome | isolation source: hot spring wet sediment | place: Spain: Lobios | collected 2014-01
GGGCTGACGCCCGCCGCTCTTGATGCGGCGGTCGTTATTCGCCGAACATTGTTTGCTATGCCCTGCAAGCGCGGCCCGTTACCGACCCACGGCGGGCTGACCACGCCGGTTTTGGTGGTCGTTTCGCAAGTTGCTGAACAGCGCTCGATTCTCACGGCGCGGGGTCGGTTTAACACACCACGGCGGGCTCACGCCCGCCGCTCTTGGTTGTGAATTCGCCAGTCCCCGAACATTACTCAACTCTCACCGGACAGCGTTCGCATTCCCGACCCACGGCGGGCTGACGGTCGCCGCTCTTGATGCGGGGGTCGTCGTTCGCCGAACGTTGTTCTGCCTCTTGGAAGTGCTTGTGCTGGCAGAGGTTAATCGTCCGCTGGCTGGCGGCGGAACGGTGTTAACAAATGTTTACACCTGTAAACTTAACAGTGCCCATGTCATGGCAGACCCCTATTGTTGGCAGCTCGGTGTTAACAAGTGTTTACACCTGTAAACGGGAGTGTTTCCAAACGGAAACACAGTGGGGCCTCGCGGGAAGTACGCTTGTATCAATCCGGCTTGGTGCCTTATTGCAACTTGTTCACTCGAAAGGAGTTGCGTGAAAGAATCACCCGGTTTCATTGGTTAGAGAAACTTTTACATTTGGCGCAGGGTTTGCTTTTGTTAGCCACCGCTACCGAGAGAAACCGGCCGGTGAATCTCGGACAGGTACGTGCAGACCTGCGGCGGTCGCAGGTGCACTCGTTGATTCCCCTCAACACCCTAAGGGAGGAACGGACCATGCGCAGTGTGGTCCTTCGTCTGTGGCGGGATGACAGCGGTGCTTTGCTGTCGTTCGAGTGGATTCTGCTGGCAACGATTCTCGTGCTGGCAATGGTCGTCGGCCTCAAGAGCGTCCAGCAAGCAGTGCTCAACGAGTTCGAAGACCTGGCCAACGCAATTGGCAACATCAACACCACCTACCAGTACAGCGGTGCTTCTGGCTGCTGCGCCAGCGTGGGCGGTTCGGCGTTTAGTGACGGTGCTGCCCGGACTTACATCATTGACACCTGCGAAGGTCAGCGGACGGTCAACCGTCTGGGCGGTCCTTGCGACGAGTAATTTCTGTGGGGCCTGCCTGGCGGGCATAGGGCACTTATTTCCACCGATGTAGCCAAATCAGGAGAAGCCCATGCGTGACGTTTTCTTCAAGCTATGGATGGATGACAGCGGAGCGCTGTTGTCGTTCGAATGGATTTTGCTGGCGACCATTCTTGTCCTGGCAATGGTGGTGGGCCTCAAGAGCGTCCAGCAGGCCGTCCTCAACGAATTCGAAGACCTCGCTAATGCCATTGGCAACATCAACACCTCCTATCTGTACAAGGGGGTGAGTGGTTGCTGTGCTAGCGTAGGTGGCTCCGAGTTCAGCGACGGTGCTGCCCGGACTTACGACATTGACACCTGCGAAGCTCAGCGCACGGTTAACCGGCTGGGCGGTGCTTGCGACGAATAATCTTTTAGGAATCGCCTTGCCGGTAGCCGGCCCGGCGTGATGGCATACCAAGCTGGGACAGTGCGGTCGCAGGTAGCCGAAAACGACAGGCGGATCCTGATTCACGGGGTCCGCCTGATTGTTTTTGGCGCGATGGTTGCGTAATTTTTCCCTGGCACCCGGGGATGGTTGGTCTGCGAAAGGAGCAACGATGCCGCGATTTTTTCCGGAGGTCTGGTTTGGTTGGCTGTGGTTAGCGCTGTTACTGGGGCTGGTGTTAGCGGCCGCGTATGTGGATTTTCGTCGGTACGTGATTCCCAAAGCGCTGAGCCTGGCTCTGCTGGTGGCGGGAACGGTGTTGCAGATGGTTCGCGGCGCCTGGTTGGGGAGCCAGGAAATTGCGGTCTGGTTGTTGCCGCCGGGAATTTTCTGGGGAGCGCTGGATGGACTGGTGTTTGCCCTGGCCGGATTTGTGACCGGTTTTGGCCTGTTCTTTGCGTTATGGCTGCTACGCACCTGCGGTGGCGGAGATGTCAAACTCTTCGCAGCCATCGCTACCTGGACGGGGCCGAACCTGGCCCTGTGGGTACTGGGAGCAAGTATCTTCGTGGTAGCGGTGCTGGCTTCAGTCAAAGGCATCTTTCTGCTGCTTGCGGGGCGACGACGCGAGCTGGTGGCGCAAGCCGGAGGCGATCGGCCCCGACGATACGGACGCTCTTCTCCCCGCCGCGACCAGGAACGAACTGTGCAGGAAATGGTGCAGCAGGGAGAGCGACCGAAACGGCTGATGAGTTTTTCCTTGCCACTGGCCATCAGCCTGGCTCTGGTGCTGGGATGGAAATTCCGGGAGGAACTGCGGCTACCCTGGGCATCGAACTGGCACTCCCCGACGAACACCGGACAAACATCTTCGCTATGAACCAGCAACCCGGCAATCGGCAACGGCTGACGATGCGAGACCTGCCCGGTCGATCCCGAGGAGGATCGCTGACGGTGGAAGCGTTGCTGGTGCTGCCGGTTCTGTTGCTGGTGGCGCTGGGGAGTGTGGAGTTCGGCCTGCTTTTGAGTTGCCGGCACCAGCTGTGGGGAGCATGTCGGGAAGCGGGACGCCTGGCCGCACTCGGTCATCCTCGCAGCCGGATTCATGCGGCAGTGTGTCAGTATCTGGGCGAAACCCGGGCCAGCCACACCGAATTGTGTCTCGAAGACGACCAGGGCCACGCTGTTTCCGAGCCAGGCGAAATTCCCGCGGGAACCACGGTACGGGTGCGGCTACGAATACCGGCTACGTGTGCGGCGCCGGATTTGCTTCGTTTCGCTGGATTCAGCCTCCAGGGCATGGTGCTGGAGGTGCACACGGTCTGGCGACGCGAATGAACCTGCCCCGACGGCGACGACCATTTTCGGGAAGCAAGGCTTCCCGCCGCTGACTATACGCCGAACACTGTCCGCGGCTCCGCAACAACAAGCGAGACGCTTCCACGATCATCGGGAGTGAGACCCTATGCGACCCACCACGATTCTGGCTGCTATCATTGCTGTCGTTGTCGGTCTGCTGGCGGTTGTGCTGGTACGCTGGGCGAAACCGGAATGGTTCGGTTTGCAACCAAGCCAGGCCCAGGCGCAGCAGGAACAAACGCGCCCGCCGATTCTGGTGGCGGCTCGGAATATCTATGCCGGGAAGTGTATCACCGAGGAAGACGTGCGAGTTCGCCAGGAGCGTCCCAATGAGCGCGAACTGTATGCCAAGCAGCGCTTACTTCCCGCTTATGTTCCGGCAGCCGTTGGGCGGGTCGCCATCAAACCCATTCCCGCCGACCAGCCCATTACTGAAGATGCTCTCGAACCTCTCGAAACCTATAAGGAACAACTGGCGGAGCGCGTTACGCCCGGCATGCGAGCAGTGAACCTGCAACTGCCGATCACCGAATCGGGAGGCGGTCTGATCCGCGTCGGCGATTATGTGGATGTGCTCATCAAAACCACCGCGGAAGCCAGCCACGATTGTCTGAGCCTGGCCGAGCTATGCCGACTCGGTTTGCCTGCCACCGCGGAAGGGATTATCGTTCGGGATGCCCGTGTCATTGTCCGCCGCAATGTTCTCTGGCCGAATTGCCGACCGTACAGCATGTGTGTGACCAATTTCATCATCGAAACCAACCCGTATCGGGCGGCACTTCTGGAATACGCCAAGGATCGCGGACTGATCACGCTCATCCCCATCAGCGATGTCGAGCGAAAACTGGAACTGGAAAATCGCCGGCAGGCCTTCCTGGAAGATAAGGGCGTCTTCCCGACGCGGCTGGTTGGCATGACCGCCCAGGAAATTCTCCAGTACGAAGCTGAGCTGGCCAAGTTGCCCGCCGATGATCCCAAACGCTATCTGACCTATCATTTAGGAAGCAGCGAGGAATACCGATGGGAGAACTTTCGCGTGCGTGATGTTTTGCGAGGCCAGCGGATGATTACCGATCAGGACCTGGCCCGCATTCTGGATTTGCGATTGCGGCAACCGCCCGCACCACCGCCACCGACAACGGTGCAGCGTGTGGTCGGTGTCAAACCCGGCGAGCCGCATGTGTTCCCGACCGCGGTTACCGCTCCCGCCAGCTACAAACTGCCCCGCTACGAAGTCCTCACCGAGGCCGGCGACTTGACCTGGTCGGGCGAGGCGATACGACTCCAGTACCGTTGCCCCGATGTCGTCTGTGATCCGCAAACGGGTCGAGCCGTTGTCCGGTCGGGAGCTGGGTGACCGCCGCGATCCCCCGCGCTGGTTCAGCGCACGGCAGAGTCTCGATGACCGCTCCCAGGTGCCCTAGCTGCTTTTGGCGTTGACACCGGCAACGCCACGCCCCTCAGCTTGTGAGAGTCGCAACAGGACGGATACACGGGCGGCAATCTCCCGCCCTTCTTTTACTGGAAACTTTTGCTGCCACGGTGCTGACCTCCTCCCCATTTTGCTGATCCTCAACGTGGTAAACGATGGCGTGGAGAAAAACGATGCCGGCACAAGGGCGACCGGGTGGTGCGGCTGTGTGGGGTCTGATTTTGCTCGGTGTGCTACTGGCCGTACTGGTGCTGGCTGTGGACCTGGGCGTGGTGTGGAATACCCAGGCGGAATTGCGCACCGTCGCCGATGCCGCAGTCCTGGCCGCAGCTTATGCCTGGGCGGAACAGCTTTCCCCGTGGATGAGCGAAACGCTCCCCCCTTCGGCCCAGGAGGCAGCTTACCGCAGCGCTGCTCGCTATGTTCAGGAACACAGCGGCGAGGCAGCGTTACACCTGTTGCCCAATCCTGAGAACGACGCCGACGGCGACATCGTGTTTGGCTTTTACGATCGCCGTAGCGGTTTTGTCCCGGCCCGATGGGAAGATTTGGACAGTCCCTGGCCGAACGCCGTGCGTCTGACCGTTCGCCGCGATCGCAAGCACGGAAACCCGGCCGGTTTGATCCTGGGCCCGCTCTTCGGCTGGTCGCTGGCCAGCGTACAGGCTCAGGCAGTGGCAGTTTTAGAACGGCGGATCAGCGGCTTTCGCTGCACCGATGGCCAGGCCGTTCCTCTGGTGCCGCTGGCCCTGCTCAGCGATCCGACTGGCCGGACCCCCGATGCCTGGGAAACTCAGCTCGCCTTACAGGGAGCGTTTTTGCGACCGAGCAGCCCGATGCGACCCGCCAGCGGAAACGAATCGCTCGCCGCACCCGGAACGTTCGCGGGTTCGGCCAACTTTCCGGGCCAGGAGGAACCACCCAGACTGATCTTCCGCTTGCCGATCGCCGCCTCGACTACGGCCACGAACCAGGTTTCGTCCCCCGGTCAACCTCTTTCCAATGCCACGCTGCCCCCATCACCGTCGGGAAACTCGCCGAACCCATCCGAAGAACGAACCACTCGCGGCAGCGCCTGCGTGCTGAAAATCGGTACGGGCAACCGAGCCGATACGGTTCGCCAGGTGCTGACCGGTCTTGTCTCGCACGATCTCGACGATCCGCAATGGGCCGGGCAATTCGTCATCGAACCGACCGTCGGTTACCGTGCGGTCGCGTGCTGGCCGATGGGATGGCGTCTGGATGATGCCGAACGTCCGCAGCTGATCGTCGCTCTGACTTCGCTGCAGCAGCGTCAGGAAGTGCGCATCTGGCCGTTGTTTGCCGGTTTCGTTACCGGGTCGGCAACCGAGCAGGAACACGATCAGGAAGATGACCAGCCGACCGGTTGGCAGGCGGCAATTGTGGGTTTTGTGGCGGCACGAATTTTGCACGTGGAAATGAAAAGCTCCACTGCGGAAACCTACCTGGAAATCACTCTGGAACCGCAGCTGCTGGTAACACGAACCGCTATCGTGGCCAGCGATCGCCCCTCCGCTCAGGCTTCCGAACAGGCGATACAGAATCCCTACCTGACGCAGCCCAATCCGTATCTCATCCGGATACAATTAGCTGAGTGAACTGCCGGCGGTTCGAGCGAGGATAGCGGCAGGACCATTCGCCGAGCATGGAACGCCCGTAAGCGGAGATCACCGTCGGCAACGGGGAGCTGGAATATCGGCCATGCGGTGGCCGGTAGGAGTACGGTCAACTATTCCGAGGCGTCCATGTTCCATCCCGGGCAACAACCGGCCGGTACGCCCCATCAGCATTTGCAAAAGCTGAAGGCGGACATTCACCGCAAAATCGTTGAAATGCTCGACCTGTCGCGGTTGAGCCGATGGGGTCAGGATCGTTTGCGCAAGGAGGTCAAAAAACTCGCCCAGCAACTGGTGGAGAATGTTCCCGAACTCAAGACCCCGGCCGAGCGCGAACGCCTGGTCAACGAAATTCTCGACGAAGTGTTCGGGCTGGGTCCGCTCGAACCGTTGATGAACGATCCGACCATCAGCGATATTCTGGTCAACGGCCCGCAGACGGTTTACGTCGAGCGAAACGGTCGGCTGGAACAGGTGCCGGTCTGTTTTGCCGATAACGAGCACCTGATGCAGATGATTCAGCGGATCGTGGCACGCGTGGGTCGCCGACTCGACGAAATGTCGCCGATGGTGGATGCTCGTCTGCCGGATGGTTCCCGGGTCAATGCCATTGCCCCGCCGCTGGCTCTCGATGGGCCGGTGCTTTCCATTCGCCGTTTCGGTGCTCACCTGACCGCCGAGCAACTGATTCAGAACGGCACCATGCCGGTCGAATTTCTGGCGCTGTTACGGGCGGCGGTCGAGGCGCGGATCAGCATGATCATTTCCGGCGGGGCGGGCACAGGCAAGACGACTTTGCTCAACGTGTTGTCCCGCTATATCCCCGCCGACGAACGGCTGGTGACTATCGAAGATTCCGCGGAGTTGAAATTGCAGCAGCCGCATGTCGTGCGACTGGAGACCCGGCCAGCCAACCTGGAAGGCGTAGGCGAAGTCCGGCAGCGGGACCTGGTGCGCAATGCGTTACGGATGCGGCCCGACCGGATCATCATCGGCGAATGTCGCGGCCCCGAAGCACTGGATATGTTGCAGGCCATGAACACCGGCCACGAAGGTTCGTTGACCACCGTCCATGCCAACGATACCCGCGACGCTCTGGCGCGGCTGGAAATGATGGTGATGATGGCCGGCTACGAAATGCCTGTGCCCGTGATTCGGCAGTACATCGCCTCGGCGATTACCTTCATCGTGCACCTGAGCCGACTCAAAGGCGGCGCCCGCAAAGTTACGCGCATTTCCGAACTGGTAGGCTTACGCAATCGCAATTACGTGGTGCGGGATATTTTTGGCTTTCGGCAATACGGAGTGCGCGACGGGGTGGCCTACGGCGAGTTTTACGCGACCGGCAAGGTGCCTCGCTGTCTGGAACGCATCCGCGCCGCCGGGATCGAACTGCCCGAAAGCTTATTCGCCAAGCGCACGATTCCGGCGGAGTTTGAAATCGTGCAGACCTCCCCGGTAGTGTCTCGCTCGCCCGAACACAACGCCCAGGTACCCTCGTGAAACGAACAGCGGTTACCGCTTCACTGGCCATCGCTGGCACGTTATCTGCATGAACAGACCGTCGGCACACCTTTGGCAACGCGACGATGACGACACGCCGCTGCAATCGCTCAGCCCGACCTGCAATGCGAAAAACCGGATAGCCAGTCATGCCTGAAGCCAAACTGACGATGTTTCTGATCCTTATCGTCGCCAGCGGATTGACGTTGCTGGTGGCGATAGCGGTGTTGCGCTGGTGGGAGAATCGGCGAGCACGCCTGGCCCAGGCACAACCTCCTTCCGATCCCTCTGCGGAAACCATCGTGCTCCGTGCCGCCCGCGAAATAGACGAACCGCAAGACCTGACCCGCCGGCTCGATTTGCGTTTCCAACTCTTACTGGAGCGCAGCGGTCTGGGCTTAACGGTGGAATCCGGCCTGCTGTGGGTCGTTCTGAGCTCGTGTCTGGGAGCGGCAGCTGGTTATTTGTGGTGGGAGAGTCTGGCAGGGATTGCGACAGGCTTGCTGGTGGGCATGGCGGTGCCGTTACTGGTTTTCGCGTATTTTAGCCGGCGACAACGGGAGACACTTCAGCGACAATTGCCGGACGTGATTTTCAGCCTGTCGCGTTCCCTGCGGGCGAATCTGAGCCTGGAGCAGGCTATCGCTCACGTCGGCGAAGAAACGCCCAATGCTCTGGGGCGAGAATTTCGGCGCATGGCCGAGCAGATGTACCTCGGACTCAGTGTACCGGCGGCCCTGGAATCGGCAGCCAGGCGGATTCAGTTGCCGGATTTCGATCTCCTGGTGGCGCTGGTGGCGTTACATCGCTCGGCGGGTGGAAACCTGCCGTTGTTGCTCGACCGGCTGGCTGCCAGTGTCCGTGACCGCAACCAGTTCCGGCAATATTTCCGCACGGTTACCGCTCAGGCACGCATCACCGCCTGGGCCATTGCTCTGAGCGTGCCGGTGTTGTTTGTCTTGATGTGGTACTGGCAGCCCGATTACCTGGGTCGGTTCTTTCAATCCAGCGCTGGACTGACGGCCCTGGCAGTCGCGGCGATCCTGGAAATCATTGGCCTGGCCTGGGTTTACTGGATTCTCCGCGTGGATTACTGAGGCCGCGCTGCTTGGAAACGGAAAAAGACTCTCGGCACGAAAATGTCCTGGCGGAAGCGTGAGTCCTTCCAGTCTATGCGAACCATCGGGAGACCGTGGGAATGATCCCCTGGAGCGTGCTGGCGGTGCTGGTGATTTTCTGTGTCGCCGCCGGCGTAACTTTTGCCCTGGTGATGGCGGTGATCGCCTGGTGGCAGGAGAGGCGCAACGCCCGGCGCCATCGTCCGGAAACAGCCACACCGTCGTCCGGCGAACTGACCCTCGGTCCGGTCGCTGAAGCTTTGGCTCGCGGTTTGCCCACGCCGGAATCCACTCGTTCCGAGTTGCAGCGCGACCTCTGGGCCGCCGGTTACTACCGCAGCACTGCCCTGACCCAGTACCTGGCGTTACGCACGGGGCTGACCCTGTTGCCGATCCTCGGCGCTCTGGTGCTGGCTCTGATTGTGCCGCCGGAATACATAGCCGGCGTGCTGGTCGGTGGGGCGATCCTGGCCGCACTCGGATTCAGTCTGCCGCGGGCTTACATTGTGTTCCGGGGTCGGCTACGTGCTCGCGCCATCGAACGCGGTTTGCCTCACGCCGTGGACATGCTGACTTTGTGTTTGACCGCGGGTATGAACGTTCCCCAGGCACTGTATCGCGTCAGCCAGGAAATGCGCGGCCCATATCCGGTGCTGGCGGATGAATTCTTGCTGGCCGCACAGCAGGCGGAGCTTCGCAATCTCGGCTTTGCCATGCAGCAGTTTGCCGAACGCACCCAGGTGCCGGAGGTGCAAAACCTGGCCGTCGTGCTTGGTCAGGCGGAACGACTCGGCACCGACATCGCCGGGGGATTACTCGAATATTCCGCTTCGATGCGAACCGCCTTGCGGCAGCAGGCCGACGCTGTCGCCAACCGCGCTTCCTTCTGGATGCTGTTTCCGTCGGTGCTCTGTCTGTTTATCCCGGCAGTGATCGTGCTGGTGGGGCCGGCAGTGCTGGAATTGCGGGAATTTCGCGCGTTCTCGGTACGCCAGGATTTACAACGCTTGCACGAAACCTTCCGCGAAGCCCAACCGGGTACAGTACCGCCACCAACACCAGCCCCAGTAGTTCCCAGCCTTCCGCCACCTCCTGCCAGAACCGGTGTCCCCGAAGGCAGCCCGTTCCAGTAATGCAAACCAGGCCGATCGGCGAATGCGGGTCGGGCAGTTCCGGCCGCTTCTGTCTGGGCGAGACTGGCAGCACAGCTGTCGTTGAGGTTTTTGCGCGGCCCTGGCACTTACCGTTTGGGCAAAACCTGCCCCGACTGCAATCCTGCTCCAGCACGCTCGAGGCTGAGGTGCCCGGCCTTACTGGCCGTCGTGCTCAGGCGACACATTAACGGGCCAGGGAATGATCCGCGGATTGGGGAGCCATTCCGCCACCAGCACCGGATAACGCTGCAATAGTTCCCGGCTTCTGAGGCGGAGAAAAGCGAGCAGGCGTTCCTCGGGCCCGGTGTTCAGGTAAGCCCGAGCCAGCAGGGCCATGCGGCGATCGTAGGCCTTCCTGGAGTGTGTGTGCAGGCAATAACGCCCGCTATGACGGTGCAGGTCACCGTCAAAGGCATGGGAAATGTGGCACAGTTCGTGCAAAATCGTGACCATCTTTTCGTCGAACGACAGGTCGAGAAACCGCGGCACGCAAAACGCAAGTAAATAAAGCAATTCCACGCCGTCCCGCCAGTATCGCTGAATCGTGCACAGCGTGTTTCCGTAGCGAGCCCAGAGCTTGCCGCCAGGAAAACGCATCGGTGTAATGCGTGCCAGCAGACCGGTACCCCGTCGGCGTGCGCGAGTGATGCCGATATGCAGTTGCTCGACGCGAATGTGGGCCAGTTCCGGCAACCGCATCACAATATCCTTCACCACCTCCCGCAAAGATGCGGTCAGGTCGAACGCAAAAGTTGCGGCAACTCCCTGCCATAAGGATGTTGCATTGGCCGCAGTAGTCCACGCCCGCCAGCTGGAGCCTTTCGATGCGGTTGCCGTAACTTCCCGGCGACAAAGCACACGCACAGGCACGGAACGAGCACCAGGCCCATCTCCCCAATGGCAGCAAATCGGCACCGCCAGACGGTCACCACCCGACGAAATAGTGCCGTTTTTCTGCGACCAGCTCGCAGACCAATCCGCTGATGCGGACAGTTCCGGTCTTGCCCAGCGGTTAGCGCTCATGCACGGTTTCCCGCTTTTCGAAATCTCGACCGATAATAGCCCCACTATAGCAAACCGCTTGCCCGAAGTAAACGCTCTCTGGCCACGCCAGGCCATTTTTTGCCACGGGCGGAAAACACATGGCTGCCAGCCGCCAGCCCCTCGCATTTCTCGCCATGGTTGTGGCCGGAAAATTCAACTCAACCGACCCGCTCCGCAAACCTTCAGTCATCAACCCGCCATCTCTTGCTTTTGCGACCGTAAATCTCACCCCACTACAAAAGCCCGGCAAAGTCGCTAAAGTTTTACCCACACCGCTGCCGATACTGACCATGCGGTCGCTCTTCAGCCAGCGCTGCGGTCTTTCCGCAAACCGGCGAACGCTGAAAATGCCCGACCAGGGAGGGTCGGATAAACTTTACGTCGGCAGGGATGCCGACTTTTTCTTCGCTTGCAGACCGTCTCATCGGAGTTCGCTCATGAAAGGGTGGTGGCTGGGGCTGAGTCTTTTGCTCATGGTGGGCTGCCAGACGTGGGAAGGCGGCATGACGCTTCCGTCGCCCCATTACCTCAAAGATAGCCCCGACTACATTCCACGAAAATCTCCCTTCGATCTGCCCAACGAGTTACGCGAAATGCAACGCAATGCCGCACCGGCGGTGGGCGGCAGTCCAACACCGTAGCTCCCACACCCTAGCTGCCCGACATGCCGTCATCTCGTGAGCGTTCGTCTTGGAGAAAATCTGGACGACGGCTCAGCTGCTCCACCTTAGCTGCCCGATATGCAGATGCGTTGTACGATCCTGTTCACGCACCGTGGCGGCTAGCTGTTACAAGGTAGCTACCCGATATACCGCCACCGACTATGTGTAGCCGTCGCAAGCGCAATCCAATACACACCACGGCGGGCTGACACCCGCCGCTCTTGTGAGCGTGCGTTTGTGCTCCGAAAATGGCGCGGGTGCATCGAAAAAAACCGTTTTTCGCCGGCAAACGTGCGTTCTGCAACACAAGAGCGGGGGGCGTAAGCCCCCCGTGGCGTCAATCCGCGTGCGAGCTCGAAACGGGAAAT
>VAPR01001418.1_pt1 | contig 11783 bp, 11 predicted proteins | sample 3380701 | NCBI WGS metagenome assembly VAPR01 (sample SAMN11536904, study PRJNA540576) | hot springs metagenome | isolation source: hot spring wet sediment | place: Spain: Lobios | collected 2014-01
GGCTCGTCGAGCTCGGCCGGGAGGTGGCGACGCTCCGCGCCAGCCTGCGCAGCGCGATGGAGGAGGCTCGCGAGGCCCGTGAGGCGAGGGACGAGGCCGAGCGCCGGGCCCGGACGCTCGCCGAGCGCGTCCGCGAGCTCGAGGGCCGCGCCGAGATGGCCGAGGCCAACCTCCGCACGCTCCTCGCCGCGGCGAAGGGCGCCGGGAGGGATCGCCTCGGCGACACCGAGATGGAGGCCATCCTCGGGGTGCTGAAGGGTGGGGAGGGGGCCCCGTCGCAGCGCTCCGAGGAGCCGCACGCCGGGGACCTCGCCTAGGAGGCGTCGATCGGAGCCGGCGGTGGGGCGCTCTCGCGCCCCGCGAGCTTCGCCACGAGGTGGCAGGCGGCCAGGTGCCCGGGGCGCAGCTCCTGGAGGCCGAGATCCACCCCGCGACAGCGGTCCAGCACGCCCGCCCCCTCGGCGGCCCCGCTCGCGACCTCGGGGCACCGCGGGTGGAAGCGGCAGCCCGGCGGGATCCGGGTGGGATCCGGCGGCTCGCCCGCCAGGAACGGGCGGTCGATCCCCCCGGCCTCCGGAACCACCTCGAGGAGGGCCTTCGTGTAGGGATGGAGGGGTCGGGTGAGGACCTCCTCGGCCGGGCCGATCTCGACGATCCGCCCCAGGTACATCACCGCCACCCGGTCGGCGATGGTCCAGGCGAGGCCGAGGTCGTGGGTGACCACGAGCATGGCGATCCCGAGCTCGTTCCGCAGCCCGAGGAGGAGCTTGAGGATCTCGCCCCGGACCGAGGCGTCGAGGCTCGAGACCGGCTCGTCGGCCACGATGATCTCGGGCTCGAGCACGAGGGCGCCGGCGATCACGACGCGCTGCCGCTGACCGCCGGAGAGCTCGTGGGGGTAGTTGAGGAAGAACAGCTCCGGAGGGCGGAGGCCGGCCCGCGCGAGCGCCCGCGCCACGAGCTCCTCCTCGGTCTCGCCGTTCGGCCCGCGGGTGATGCCGTGGACGCGCAGCCCCTCGGCGACCGACTCGTAGATCGTCTGGCGCGGGTTGAGCGCCGCGGTGGGGTCCTGGAACACCATCTGGACGCGGCGGCGGTACTCGCGCAGCGCCTTCGTCGTCCGCCCGAGCGGCTGCCCCTCGAACAGGATCTCCCCCGCGCGGGGACGCTCGAGGCCCATGATGGTCCGGGCCAGGGTCGTCTTGCCGCAGCCCGACTCGCCGGCCAGCGCGAGGACCTCGCCCGGGTAGAGCTCGAGCGAGACGCCGTCCACGGCCCGGGCCTCGGGCGGGCGCTTCCCGAGGAGCCCCTGGGCGAGCCCGATCCGCCCCGCGAACCGCACGTGCAGGTCGCGCACCTCGAGGATCGGTCGGCGCGTCTCCGCTCGGGCGGGGGTCGTGGTCGGGGCCGCGTCGCTCACGGCGCCGCCTCCACCGGCTCGCCCCGCTTCACGAGCAGGCACGCCGAGCGCCGGCCCTCGCCCGCGGGGTACATCTCGGGCTCGATCCGCGAGCAGTCCTCGAAGGCGAGGGGGCACCGGGGGTGGAAGGAGCATCCGGGCGGAGCCTGGCCCGGGAACGGCGGGTCGCCCGGCAGCCCGGAGGGGGCCATACGGAACCGCTCGTCCCCGACCTGGGGGAAGGCGGCGGCGAGGGCCCGCGTGTAGGGGTGCTTCGGCTCGCGGAACACGGGGACCGCCGGGCCCTCCTCGACCAGCTTCCCCGCGTACATGATGGCCAGGCGGTCGCTCACCTCGACGAGGACCGAGAGATCGTGGGTGATGAACAGCATCGCGAGGCCGAGCTCCCGCTGGAGGTCCTTCAGCAGGCGCAGGACCTGCGCCTGGACCATCACGTCAAGGGCGGTCGTCGGCTCGTCGGCGATGATCAGATCCGGGTTGCAGGCCAGAGCCATCGCGATCATCACCCGCTGCTTCTGGCCGCCGGAGAGCTCGTGGGGGTAGTCGCGGAGACGGCGGGAGGGGAGGCCGACCTGCTCGAGCAGCGCGCCCGCCCGCACCATCGCCTCCTTCTCCCCAGCCTGGCCGTGGATGACGATGGCCTCCGCGATCTGGTCGCCGATGCGCTGCACCGGGTTCAACGCGTGCATCGCCCCCTGGAAGACCACGGAGACGGCCGACCAGCGCACGGCGCGCAGGCGCCCCGGGCGCATCGTGAGCACGTCCTCCCCGTTCAGCAGGATCTGGCCGGTCACCTGGGTCCGCGGCGGGAGGAGCCGCAGGATGGCGTTGGCGATCGTGGACTTGCCGCACCCCGACTCGCCGGCGAGGCCGAGCACCTCGCCCTTGTGGATGTCGAGGTCCACCCCCCGCACCGCGGGGACCGGCCCGGCCTGGGTGCGGTAGGTGACCGTGAGGTCGCGGACGGAGAGGACGGTCGCCACCTCAGCGCTCCCGCAGCTTCGGGTTCAGGATCTCGTCCAGGGCGAACCCGCACATCGTGAAGGCCAGCACGACGAGGACGATGGCGAGCCCAGGCGGCAGCAGCCACCACCAGCGACCGGTCGTCGCGGCGCCCGCGTTGAAGGCGAACTCCAGCATCGTGCCCCAGGAGATCGAGAGGGGGTCGCCCAGGCCGAGGAAGGCCAGGGTGGACTCGGACAGGATCGCGATGGCCACGGTGAGGATGGTGTTCGCGAAGATGAGCGGGCCGACGTTGGGCAGGATGTGGTGGACGATCAGGTGCCAGTCGCTGGCGCCGAGGGCGCGGGCCCGCTCGACGTAGGGTCTCGTCTTCACCGACAGCACCTGGGCGCGGACGATCCTCGCCGTCCCCGGCCAGGACGTGATGCCGATCACGAGGATGATGATGGCGAGCGACCGGCCGAGCACCGAGGCGAGCACGATCGCCAGCGCGAGCCAGGGGAGCACCAGGAACCAATCGGTGATCCGCATGATGACGCTCTCGAGCCAACCCCCGTAGTACCCGGCGGCGATCCCGAGCAGGGCGCCGATCACCATGGAGATGATGGTGGCCGCGAGGCCCACGGTGAGGGAGATCCGGGAGCCGAAGATCGTCATCGCGTAGACCGACCGGCCGAGGTTGTCGGTGCCGAACCAGAACTGCGCGTTCGGCGGCTCGTAGGGCGCTCCGGTCGTCGGCGAGGTGGGATCCATCGTGGAGGGGTCCGCGATGAGCGGGGCGAAGACGGCGATGAGGATGAACGCCACGAGGATCCCGAGGCCCCACATCCCCATCGCGTTCCGTCGGTACGTCTTCGCGACGCGGACGAGCGCCCGACGGCGCCTCGCCCACACGATCCGCCGGGGCGAGATCGTCTTCGGGGGCCGGACCGGCGGCTCCTCGGTCGGCGGCGGGGCTTCGCCGGGCAGGATCGGTTCGGCGCGCATCAGGCCGCCCTCACCCGAGGGTCGAGGTACATGTACGTCACGTCGGCGATGAGGTTCGCCACGATCACGGCGGCCGAGAAGATGAGGAACAGGGTCTGCAGGACCGCGTAGTCCTTGGCCTCGATGGCCTGGACGGTGAGCCAGCCCAGCCCCGGCCACGAGAACACGTACTCGATCGTGATCGCCCCGCCGAACACGAAGCCGAGGGACAGCATGGTGATGGTCCAGGTGGGGAGGAGGGCGTTGGGGACCACGTGCCGCCAGAGCACCTGCTTCTCGCGCACGCCCTTGGCCCGGGCGGTCACGACGAAGTCGTCGGCCATCACGTCGATCAGGGAGTTCCGCATGATGATTGCGTACTCGCCGAGGTAGGCGATGGTGAGCACGCTGAAGGGCAGCACCATGTGGTTCAGCACGTCGATGACGTGGGCGAACCCGGTGAGGTCGGCGCCCACGGTCTCGTACCCACCCGTGGGGAAGATCGAGGGGAACGGTCCCACGCCGCCGGCGAAGGCCATGAGCACGAGCATGCCGAACCAGAACTCCGGCATCGCGTACACGAACAGGGTGAAGCCGAGGGATCCGTAGTCGAACCAGGTCCCCCGTCGCCAGCCCCCCCAGATGCCGATGAGCAGACCGATGGCGATCGAGGCGATCGTCGAGGTCCCGACCAGCAGGATCGTGGGCCACATCCGCTGGCCGATCACCTCGGAGACCTTCTGGCCCTGGTAGATGAAGGAGTCGCCGAACTCCAGGCGGAAGGTGTCGGCCATGTACCGCCCGAACTGCACGAGGATGGGCTTGTCGAGCCCGAGGCGTTCGCGCTCCGCCTGCACGTTCTGGGGGTTGTAGGCGGCCGTTCCCCGGAGCAGGAGCGAGGCCGGGTCACCGGGCATCACCCGGAACAGGATGAAGTTGAACACCAGGACGAAGAGCAGGGTGAGGAACGCCTGCGCCACCTTCCCGGCGAGGTAGCCGCGCATCCTCCCCCTGCTCTCGTCCCGTGCTCCCCGTCCCGGGCCCTAGGCCTCGTCCTCCTCGACGCGCCGGCGTCGGCCGAGCAGCACCGCCGCGAGGATGATCACGATCCCGGCGCCGATCCCGATCCAGGCGCCGGCCGGGATCCCGCGCGTCTCGGGACCCGCTCCGACGCCGCCGGCGCCGACCGGGCGGAGGGTCCACCAGACGGCGCTCGGACCGCCCCAGCCCTCGAGCGGGTCACCGTTCGGCCGCGGCTGGGGCCGGAACCCGGTGAAGCGGTCCGACCGCCAGGCCGAGAGGATCGGGTCGTACCACATCACCGAGTACGCGGCGTCCTCGTAGAAGATCTTCTGCATCTGGTGGACGATCTCCCACCGCTCCTGGATGTCGGTGGTCGTCCGCTGCAGCTCGTAGAGGCGGTCGTACTCGGGGTTGCAGTAGTAGGCGTCGTTGTTCCCGTAGCTCTTCCCGTCCGGCGGACGCTGGTCGCAGGTGAACCAGGACAGGGCGGAGTCCGGGTCCGGGTCGGGGATCCAGCCCCAGGAGAACATGTCGTACTCGCCGGCGTTGATGATGTCGCCGAGGCGCCCGGAGGTCACGACCTCCACGTTGGCCTTGATCCCGATCTCCTCCAGCCAGGGCTTGATGAACTGGGCCGCGTCCACCGAGGTCTGCTCGTTGGAGCGCACGAAGTAGCGGAACTCGAGCGGCCGCCCCGGGTCCAGGGAGCCCGGCGGCATCTCGCGCACCCCGTCCCCGTCGGTGTCCCGGTAGCCCGCCTCCTCGAGCAGCTGCTTCGCGCCCTCGAGGTCGAACGGGATCCGCTCCTCGGGGCTCGGCTCCCAGCGGGCGCCCTCCACCGACACCGGCGGGATGATGGAGTCACCGGGCAGGCCGTGGCCGTGGAGGACCTTCTCCACCAGGGTCTCGCTGTCGATCGCCATCCGGATCGCCCGCCGCACCACGGGGTCGGTGAGGGCCGGGTGCCCGTCGCCGTGGGGCGTGTAGTAGTCGGTCTTCGGCTGGTAGGCGGAGCCCGTGTTCAGCCCGATCTCCGAGAACGAGGGGATCGTCCCCTCCATCGTCGTGATGTTGGGCTGGGTCTGGAGGTCCTCGAAGATCGTGGGCGAGCTGAAGTAGGCGAGGTCGATCTCGCCCGTCTTCAGGGCCTCGGCGAGCGCGTCCTCGTTCTTGAAGACCCGGTAGATGATCTCGTCGACGTGGGGCTCGGGTCCCGTCCAGTAGGGGTTGCGGACCATGCGGATGTACTCGCCGGTCTTGAACTCCTTGATGATGAACGGGCCGCTGCCGACGTTCGGCACGTTGTCGTACTGCTTCGGACGATCGCCGACGATGGATGGGTCGCTCCAGATGTGCTTCGGGAGGATGTAGTCGTACATGTAGGCGATCTCTCCCGAGTACAGGCTGGTCGGCGACTTGGTGTGGAACTGGATGGTGTTCTCGTCGAGGGCCTGGACCTCGCCGTCGATGAGCGTCAGGTAGTTCTGCGGCAGGTAGGCGTGCCGGCTCTTGTACAGGTTCAGGGTGAACGCGACGTCCTCGGCCGTGAGCGGCTTCCCGTCGGACCACATGATGCCGTCCTTGATGTAGTACGTGTAGGTCATCCCGTCCGGGCTGACCTCCACGTCCGTGACGAGGCCGGCCCCGGGGCCGCCGCTCTTGTCCACCCCGAGGTCCTGGTCCCAGTCGATCAGCAGGTGGTAGCTGGCGGTCCAGAAGTAGAACTCGATGGCCAGGTACCCGGTCATCGGGTTCATGCTCAGGGGCTCGCCGGTGCTGGCGAAGGTGAAGGTCACCTTCCCCTCGTTCCCCCCAGCCCCCGTCTCCTGGGCGAGGGCCGCCTGGACGAGCCCGCTCACCGCCAGGGCCGTCCCGGCGACGAGCGCCAGGACCCTCCGCGACGCAGATCGCATCGAGCGCCTCCTTCCCCCCTGCGGGTGCTCCTCGCCGATCATGTCTCCCCGCTCAAGTCTTACGTGCGCCGCAGCCCGCGGGGCGTGACCCATGGTCAGCCTGCGTTCGGTGATCCGACGGCCGTTGTATAGCACGGCGTCGCCGTCCCACGCACCATGGCGATCCCTCAGGGCGCCACCTCGCTCGGCGTCCACCGCTCCGGCAGGGGCTTGGCGAGGAGCTCCTCCACGAAGCTCACGCACTCCGCGACCGCCGCCTCGAGCAGGATCCGCCCCTTCTCGGCCGTCGCCTTCGTCGGCGCCCCGTGGACGCCGGTGTGGGAGATGGCGTTCCACCAGGGCATGAGCTTCAGGGGTCCGTCGGACCAGTCCATCCACGCGTGGGGTCCCTCGGGGAAGCTGTTCTCGTCCACCGCCCGGTCCATGTCCACCGCCTCGGGGTCGATGGCGAGGTAGATCGAGGTCTCGAGCTCGCAGGCGTGGCCCATGCCGCCGCGCTCGGACTCGCGCACCTCGGCGATCACCCGCTGGGCCTCCTCGCTCGTCAGGTAGAAGGCCGAGGCGCACAGCACGTCCGGGTGCTTCAGGCTCACCAGGCGCGCCGCGACGTCGAGCAGCGGGATGTTCGAGCCATGCCCGTTCAGGAAGAGGATGCGCTTGAACCCGTGGTGGGCGAGGGAGCTCCCCACGTCCACCGCGTGGTCGACGAAGGTCTTCCAGCCGATGGAGATCGGACCCGGGAAGTCCATGTGGTGCGGCGTGTAGCCGTGGACGAGGGTCGGCAGCAGCACGACCCGGTCGGGGATCCGCTCGGCGGCGCGGCGGCAGATCTCCGTCGCGATCCTGGAGTCGGTGTCGATCGGCAGGTGCGGGCCGTGGTCCTCGAGCACGCCGGCCGGGATCAGGCAGACCCGATCCTCGGCGACGGCTCGGCGGACCTCGGGCCAGGTCAGGCGCTCGTACAAGAGCGGGGTGGTCCAGGCCACGGGCTCAGCCTCCTTCTCGCGCGTGTCCCGAGCGCGCCCACCCCACCGGACGGGCCCGATGCTACCGCGCGCGGTCCCGGGCCGCGCGGACCAGGGCGTCGAAGAGCCGCTGCTGGGCGGGGTCGGTGGCCGCGGTGTCCTCCGGATGCCACTGGACGCCCACCATCCAGCCCTCGCCCTCGCGCTCGATGGCCTCGACGAGGCCGTCGGGGGCGCGTCCCGTGGCGACGAGCCCCTCCCCGAGCCGGTCGACGCCCTGATGGTGGTGGCTCGAGCACGACAGGACCTCGGCGCCCGCGGCCGCCGCCACCCGCGAGCCCGGCTCCAGCCGCACCTCGTGGAGGAGCTCGTCCTCGCCGCTCGGGGTGCCATGGGGCCCGAACCGTGGGTCGTCGGGCAGGTGCTGGATCAGGCTGCCGCCGAAGGCCACGTTCATGACCTGCATGCCCCGGCACACGCACAGGGTCGGGAGGCCGCGCCGGTCGGCCTCCCGGAGGAGGGCGATCTCGAGCTCGTCGCGGTCGGGCTCGAGCCCGTAGAGCTCGGCGTGGGGCTCCTGGCCGTACCGGGCGGGGTCCACGTCGCCGCCGCCGACCAACAGCAGTCCCTGGACCCGGTCGAGCAGCCGCGACGGCGTCCTGGGATCCCCCGGGAGGACGAGCCAGGGGACCGCGCCCGCGCGGCGCAGGGCCTCGACGTAGCCCTCGGGGAGGCCGTAGCCGCCGACGACCCATCCGCGCACCCGTCCGGGCCTCAGGTGGTAGGCGACGACCGCGATCTCAGGCGCGTCCACGGCCGGCTCAGGCTCGCTCCCGGACGACCTCGGCGAAGCGCCGGAACAGCTCGCGGCCGCGCTCCTCGTGGGCGGCGGCGTGGAGCTCGACCTGGGCTCGGAGCTCGTCGCCGGTCACGCCCCAGGTCGCCGCCAGGTCCCCCTCGGCGTCGGCGAGCTCGATCCACCACCGGAGCTCGTACGCGTCCACCTCCTGGTGGAACTGGATGCCCCAGGCCAGCTCGCCCACGCGGAAGGCCTGGACGCGAACGGCGTCCCCGGTGGCGAGGAGCTCGGCCCCCGTCGGGAGGTCGTACGTGTCCTGGTGCCACTGGAAGACGAGGTCGCCATCCGCGTAGAGCGAGAGGAGCCGGTCCTCCTTGGCCGCCGGCAGCGGGCGGAGCGGGACGAACCCGACCTCCTTCACCGGCGCCCGGTAGACGGGCTGCCCGAGCGCGCGCGCGAGGAGCTGGGACCCGAGGCAGATGCCGAGGTACGGGACCTCGCGCTCCACGGCCTCCCGGGTGAGCTCCCGGACGGCGGCGAGGTACGGATGGCGGTCCGTCTCGTCCACGTTGACGGTGCCCCCGAACGTGATGACGCCGGAGACGGCCTCGAGCGGGGGGAGCTCGGCCCCGGGCACCGTCATGTTCACCGTGAGGAGGTCGCACCCGGCCGCGGCGAGCGCCCCGGGGGCGACCCCGAAGGTCTCGTACGGGTCGTTCCGCACCAGCAGGACCGGCCTCATGGGCCCCGAGTCTACGGGGAGGCGGGAGCGGGGACGCGGGGAGGTCGCGCGCGATAGATTGCTGGGTCCCATGGAGCTGCCCCCGGAGCTCGCGAACCGACCGCCTCGACCGCCCGGCCACCAGCCGACGGCGACGCTGACCCTCGAGGCCTACCTCCGGCTGAAGGCCGAGCTCGAGGAGCTGCGGACCGTGGGCCGGGCCCGGATCGCCGAGCGCCTGAAGGCCGCCCGCGAGCACGGCGACATCCGTGAGAACGCCGAGTACGACGCGGCCAAGAACGAGCAGGCCCTGATGGAGGCGCGGATCCGGAACCTCGAGCGGATGCTGCGGGACCCCGAGATCGTCGAGGAGCCGCCGGCATCGGACGTGATCGCCCCCGGGATGCTGGTCACGATCCGGCCCCTCGATGAGGACGAGCCGGAGGACGAGACCTACCTCCTCGCCGAGCACGCGGAGGAGCGGGCGCCGGGGGTGCGGACCATCACGACGACCTCGCCCCTCGGGCGGGCGCTCCTCGGGAAGCGCCTCGACGACGAGGTCGAGTACGAGGCGCCGGGCGGGGTCTTCCACTACCTGATCGTCGATTTCCGGCCGCGGAGCTAGGCGTCGGGTCCCCCCTCGCGGCGGTAGCCTGCTCGCGGGATGGGCGGATCGCGCGAGCCGCACCGGCCGGGAGAGATCCCGAGGCCGAAGGACATGCCCCCACCGCGGGAGGCCGAGAGCGCGGCCGGGCCCGCGATGGCCCGCATCTTCGACTGGCCGTTCCGAGCGATCCTCGCCCTCGTGCTGGCCCTGGGGCTCACGCCGATGCAGCTGACCGCCCTCGGCTTGCTCACCAACGTCGTGATCGGCGTCCTCCTCCTCCGAGGGGAGGCGCTCGCCGCCGGGCTCCTGCTCGTCCCGGCCGGGCTCTTCGACATCCTCGACGGCGCCGTGGCCAGGATGCGGGGGACCGCGAGCCGGCTCGGCGCCTTCACCGACGCGGTGCTCGATCGGGTCTCCGACGTCATCCTCTTCGGGTGCGCCTTCTGGATGCTGAGGGCCGAGGGCGAGCACGTGGCGGCCGGCCTGGCGCTCGCGACGCTGGTGATCTCCCTCGGGGTGAGCCACGTCCGGGCCGAGGCCGAGGCCGCGGGCGTCCCCCTGTCCGAGGGACTGTTCCAGCGGCTCGAGCGCTACATCGCGATGGTCGTCGCGCTCGTGGTGCCCGGCATGATGCTGCCGATGCTCGTGGTGCTCACGGGGCTGGGGGGGATCACGCTCGTGCAGCGGGTCTGGAACGCGCTCACGCGGGTCGGCGTGGCGGAGGGCTGAGGTGGAGGACGGGTTCGTCCGCGTCGGCTCCCTCGCCGAGATCCCCGAGGGGGAGTTGCGATGCTTCGAGCTCGAGGAGGGGCGGATCGCCGTGGCCCACGTCGAGAACGAGCTGTACGCGTTCGGGGACGAGTGCACGCACGAGGGCTGCTCCCTCGCCGAGGGGGAGCTCGGCGAGGGCGAGGAGACGGTCGTCTGCCCCTGCCACGGCAGCGAGTTCGACCTGCGGACGGGGGAGCCGCTCACGGGGCCGGCATCGGACCCCCTGCCGGTCTACCCGATCCGCGTCCGCGAGGGGTGGGTCGAGGTCCGCCCCGTGCCCGAGGCGTGACGGGGTGGCGTCGGCGCGCTCGGGCGGGTAGGCTGCGCGCCACCGAGCCGCACTTCGAGGAGGATCCGTGACCGAGCGGACGCGCTTCGACCTCTCGACGGCCGACATCCCGACGGCCTGGTTCAACCTGCTGCCGGGCATGGTCGGGGCGGGCATCCAGCCGCTCCCGCCGCTGCACCCCGGGACGAAGGAACCGGTGACGCCGGACCTGCTCGCGCCGCTGTTCCCCGAGGCCCTGATCGAGCAGGAGGTCTCGACCGCGCCCTGGATCGACATCCCCGGCGAGGTGCTCGACATCTACCGTCTGTGGCGGCCCACGCCGCTGTACCGCGCGACGCGCCTCGAGCGCGCCCTGGACACCCCGGCGCGGATCTACTTCAAGTACGAGGGCGTCTCGCCGGCCGGCTCCCACAAGCCGAACACCGCGATCGCCCAGGCCTTCTACAACAAGCGGGCCGGGGTGCGTCGCCTCTCCACCGAGACCGGGGCTGGGCAGTGGGGGTCCTCCCTCGCCATGGCCTGCCGGTTCTTCGACCTCGAGTGCCTCGTGTTCATGGTCAAGGCCTCCTTCGAGCAGAAGCCGTACCGGCGGATCTTCATGGAGACCTTCGGCGCCGAGGTCCGACCCTCGCCCTCCGGCACGACCGAGGCGGGGAAGCGGGTCCTCGAGGAGCACCCCGACTCCACCGGCTCGCTCGGCATCGCGATCAGCGAGGCGATCGAGGTCGCCGCGAAGAACGGGGACACGAACTACTCGCTCGGATCGGTCCTGAACCACGTCCTGCTCCACCAGACCGTGATCGGCCTGGAGGCCCAGCGACAGATGGAGATGGCGGGCGAGCTGCCCGACGTGGTGATCGGGTGCGTGGGGGGCGGGTCGAACTACGGGGGGCTCGCCTACCCCTTCATGGCCGGCAAGCTGCGGGGCGAGACGCCGGACATGCGCTTCCTCGCGACCGAGCCGGCGGCGTGCCCCACCCTCACGAAGGGCCGGTTCGCCTACGACTTCGGCGACACGGCGCAGCTCACGCCGCTGCTCCCCATGTACACGCTCGGGCACGACTTCGTGCCGGCCCCGGTGCACGCCGGCGGGCTGCGGTACCACGGCGACGCGCCCTCGCTCTCGCTCCTCGTGCGCGAGGGGCACATGGAGGCGGCCGCGTACACGCAGAACGAGGTCTTCGAGGCCGCGGTGCTCTTCGCCCAGACCCAGGGGATCGTGCCGGCGCCCGAGTCGGCCCACGCGATCCGGGGGGCGGTGAACGAGGCGATCGCCGCGCGCGAGGCGGGGCAGGAGCGGGTGATCCTGATCGGCCTCTCGGGCCACGGGCACTTCGACATGCAGG
>VAPR01001419.1_pt1 | contig 11774 bp, 11 predicted proteins | sample 3380701 | NCBI WGS metagenome assembly VAPR01 (sample SAMN11536904, study PRJNA540576) | hot springs metagenome | isolation source: hot spring wet sediment | place: Spain: Lobios | collected 2014-01
AAACATCTGTGCCTGGATCGGTCCGGCCGGGTGATGACGATCCCGGAGATCTGGCGAGCCGTCCTAACGCGCGGTCCGCAAGCAGGCTCCTTCGGGGACCAGAGCGTGCGGGTGGAGCGGACCGGGTGAGCGGGCCATGGCGTGAGGGCGGCGTGGCGCTGAGCTTCCGGACACCATTCCTGCGGGGGATGCGCCATGGAGTATCGCACCGTTCCGCAGCGCATCGTCATGGATTTCACCCGCTTGGGGCGAAACCTCATGACGGGCTGCTTCCTGCTTCATCGACCCATGGCTCGTAGACCGGGCGGTGCCCGTTCCGCCGCCAGAGGGATCTCCACAGGCGTCACTTCCCGGGGAACTCCCGGTAGGGCCGTTGAGGGTGGCCAGCCCGTCCGGGTCGGGTTCCGGTTTCAGGCTGTGCGGCTTGGTTCTCGCCGCTCTCGGACCGCCCGCCGCCCCCTGCCGCCGAGGCAAATGATAACAAAGATGGCAGCTACTGTCAACCTTTTCGTCGACACAGCGGATATCTATATCCAGGTGGCCCTGGCCTGGCTGCTGCGCAACCCGACCGTCACCAGCCCCATCATCGGGGCCAGCACGGTGGAGCAGCTCCAGGAGCTTCTAAGCGCGGTGGGCTGGTCCCTGCCCGAGGAGATCGCCCAGCGCCTGGACATGCTCACCGCATGGGATAGGGATTGAGCCGGCGGGATCGGGAACGGCAGAAGACGGTGATGCGAGTGGTGCTGCTCTCCAAAGCCCTGGTGGTGGGCGCCTACCAGCGCAAGGCGGAAGAGATCGCTCGCCACGAGGGGATTGAGCTCATCGTCCTGGTCCCGCCTGCTTGGCGGGATGAGCGGGGGGTGCTTCCTCTGGAGCGGGCGCACACCCGGGGCTATACGTTGCTGGTGGAGCCCATCGCTTTCAACGGGCATTTCCATCTTCACTTTTACCCGTATCTGGGCCGGCGCCTCCGCGCCCTGCGGCCGGACCTTTTGCACATCGAAGAGGAGCCCTACAACCTGGCCACCTATCACGCGGTCCGTCTGGCGAAGGGTCTGGGGATCCGCGTTGGCGTCTTCTCCTGGCAGAACCTCTTGCGCCGGTATCCGCCACCCTTTCGATGGTGGGAGCGCGCGGTGCTGCGGGCGGCGGACTTCCTGATCGCCGGCAGCGAGACGGCCGCGCGGGTCTGGCGGGCCAAGGGCTACGCCGGCTTGATGGCGGTGATCCCTCAGTTCGGGGTGGATCCCGAGTCCTTCCGGCCGGCTTCCCCGCGCCCCCCGCGGCCGTTCACCATCGGATACGTCGGACGCTGGGTGCCGGAGAAAGGAATCGACCTTCTGTTGCAGGCAGTGGCCGGGCTGGAGGGGGACTGGCGGCTGCGGATCATCGGCAGCGGGCCGGCGGGCCCCTTCCTGCGGCAGCTCGCGGCGCACCTGGGGATCGCGGACCGCGTCGCCTTCGAGCCGCCCTCCCCCTCGACCCGGATGCCGGAGGTCTACGCAGGTCTGGACGTCCTGGTGCTGCCCTCTCGAACCCGGCCGAACTGGACGGAGCAGTTCGGCCGGGTGCTGATCGAGGCGATGGCCTGCGGCGTCCCGGTCATCGGCTCTTCCGCGGGGGAGATCCCATGGGTGATCGGGGACGCCGGCTTGGTGTTCCCGGAGGGCGATCCGGAGGCGTTGCGGGCGGCGCTGCGTCGGGTGATGAGGGATCCCGATTTGCGGGCGGCGCTCCGCGAGCGGGGAAGGACCCGGGTCCTGGAGCGGTTCACCCACGCGGGGATCGCCCGGGCCACCGTCGCCCTCTATCACCGGGTGATGGGAGGGAACGCGGGATCGCTTCCGGAGCCGTCATGCGACGCGTCGCGCTGAACGCGCAGTTGCTGGCCGGCGAGGCCTCCTACCGTAGCGCCGGGATCCATCGTTATCTCTATGAGGTCCTGCGGCGCCTGCCGGAGGCTGCCCCGGAGATCGCCTTCACCGCCTTCATCGGGCCTCGGGCCATCCCCCCGGAGGTCCCCAGGATCCGGTGGGTTCGCACGTCCTGGCCTACCCATCAGCCTTTCGTCCGGATCCTGTGGGAGCAGCTGGTTTTGCCGCTGCGCCTGGCTCGGGGGAGCTGGGAGCTGTTGCACGCGATGGCCTTCGTGGCGCCGCTGGCGGCCCGCCTGCCTGTGGTGGTCACCGTCTACGACCTCAGCTTCCTCCTTTACCCGGAGGCCTTCCGGGCAGCGAACCGGCTGTATCTGCGGATGTTCACCCGATGGACCTGCCGGCGGGCGGCAGGGATCCTGGCGATCTCCCAGGCGGCCCGGGAGGATCTGATCCGCCGCTGGAGCCTTCCGCCGGAGCGGATCGCGGTGGCCTACCCGGGGGTGGATCCCCGGTTCCGGCCCTTGCCGGCGGAGGAGGTGGCCGCCTTCCGGGCGCGCCGGGGCCTGCCGGAGCGGTTCATCCTGTATGTGGGCACCCTGGAGCCGCGCAAGAACCTCGGGGTGCTGCTGGAGGCCGTCGCCCGCCTCTTCCCGCCGGTCCCGCTGATCCTGGTCGGGGGCAAAGGCTGGAAGCCCGCCTTTCTCCCCCGGTTGCGGGAGCTGGAGCGGGAGGGGCGGGCACGGTGGGTGGGGTTCATCCCCGATGAGGAGCTTCCTTTCTGGTATAACGCAGCCACGGTCTTCGCCTATCCCTCCCGCTATGAGGGGTTCGGGATGCCTCCGCTGGAGGCGATGGCCTGCGGGACCCCGGTGATCGCGGCGCGGGCCGCTTCGCTTCCCGAAGTGGTGGGCGAGGCGGGCTTGCTGGTGGACCCGATGGATGAGGAGGCCTGGACCGAGGGGCTTTCTACCCTATTACGGGATGAGGCGCTCCGGGAGGCCCTGCGGGCCCGGGGCCTGGCCCGCGCCGCCCGCTTCACCTGGGAGGCCACCGCCGCCGCCACCGTGCGGCTGTATCGAAGGCTCCTAAACGGGGCGGAGGGCCCCGGCTCCGGCTCGCTGCTCAGGCCGAGGGATAGGGAATAGAGTTATAATCGAAGGGGTTATGAACGGCCGAAGGGCTGGGGCTACATGGGAGGTGATCCATGCCGGTGCAGGTTAGCGTCCGCGCCATCAAGACCCGTTTGCATGAGCTCCTTCATCGCGTTCAGGAGGGAGAAGAAATCATCATCACGCGAGCCGGCAAACCGATCGCACGGCTGGTTCCGATCGAGGAGGAAAAGCCGGGCCGGCGTATGCCAGGCAGCGCAAAGGGAAAGATCTGGATCCGTGAGGACTTCGATGCGCCCCTACCCGAATCAATCATCACGGAGTTCGATCAATGAGGCTGCTGCTTGACACGCATGTCTTTCTCTGGTGGATCACAGATGACCCGCATCTCTCTGATAGGGCCCGCGAACATATAAGTGATCGCAGGAATCGCCTCTATCTCAGCGCGGCAAGTGGTTGGGAGATCGCCATTAAGTCCCAGCTGGGAAGATTGAAATTGCCAGATCAGCCCATGGATTTTGTTCTAGAACAAATGACATTGAATGAAATTGAAGAACTTCCTGTCCGCGTTCATCATGCCCTTTATGTCTTTTTCTCCCAGCATATCACCGAGATCCCTTCGATCGTTTATTGATTGCGCAAGCCAAATTGGAGCATCTCGTCATTCTTACTGCTGATCTCAATATTACTCGATACGATGTGAGAACTCTCTGGTAGGTTAGAAGATAGTGCGCCTTACAATATACAGGGAATTCGGACGTCGGGCGATCACGGATTCGGAGCGCGATGGGAGATCGAAAGGTTCCGCGGGGATGGAAGTGGCTTCGGATCGGCCTGGATCTGATGGTGATCCAGGCTGCCTTCGTCCTGGCGTATTTCATGCGTTACCGGTGGGAGTGGTTCCGGGAGATCACCTTCGACGCGCCGTTCTCCGCCTATATCCCCTTCCAGATCGCCTGGACGGTCCTGCTGCTGGTGACCTTCCGCCTGGACCGGGTGTATCCGCCTCAGATGGGGGCGCCCTGGCTGGAGGAGATGTATCGCGTCCTCAACGCAGTGGCCAAGAGCACCCTGGTGCTCATGGCCGTGGTCTTTTTCTCTCAGTCTCTCTTCTACTCCCGGTTGATGTTTCTGGAGGCCGCCCTCCTGGTGGTGTGGATGCTGGGAGCCCTACGGCTCCTGGAGAGCCGGGTCGAGCGGATGCTGCGCCGGCGGGGCCTCGGGGTGGTGCGCGCCCTGATCGTCGGGGCTGGGGATCTGGGGAGAGCGGTGATGCGGGCCGCCCTGGCCCGCCCGGAGTTGGGCTACCGGATCATCGGGTTTGTGGACGATGACCCGGAGAAGGCCCGCACGGACATCGGCCCCTTCCGTGCCCGGGGCACCCTGGAGGACCTGCCGCGGGTCCTGCGGGAGGAGGCGGTCGATGAGGTGATCATCACCCTCCCCCTGGCCTTCTACGATCGGATCCAGGAGGTGGTGCAACACTGCGAAGCCCATCGCGTCCCTGTACGCATCGTCCCCGATCCCTTCCAGCTCACCCTGAGCCGCCTGGACGTGCGGGACCTGGATGGGATCCCCCTGATCGGGATCCGGGAGGCGCGTTTTTCGCCCTGGCAGTTCCGCATCAAGCGGGCGATGGATCTGATCCTGGCCACGGTCCTGCTGATCCTCGCGGCTCCCCTGATGGCCCTGATCGCCCTGGCCATCCGGCTGGATTCGCCCGGGCCGGTGATCTTCCGGCAGGTGCGGGTGGGGAAGGACGGCCGTCTGTTCACGATGTATAAGTTCCGCACCATGCGGGTGGGGGCGGAGCAGGAGCAGGAGCGCCTGCGGGCGTTGAACGAGGCCAGCGGCCCCCTCTTCAAGATCCGCAACGATCCGCGGGTGACGCGGGTGGGGCGGATCCTGCGCCGGCTGAGCCTGGACGAGCTGCCCCAGCTGGTCAATGTGCTCAAGGGGGAGATGAGCCTGGTGGGACCGCGCCCGCCGGTCCCTTCGGAGGTAGAGGCTTACAAGCCCTGGCAGCGCCAGCGCCTGTCCGCCATCCCGGGGATGACAGGGCTGTGGCAGATCTCCGGCCGCAGCGACCTCACCTTCGACGAGATGTGCCTCCTGGACATCTACTACATCGAGAACTGGTCCCCGCTGCTGGACCTGGAGATCATTCTGCGCACCATCCCCCGGGTGATCATGGGGGAGGGGGCGTATTAACGATCCCGGGAAGCGTTTTCATGTTTCATGATTCCGCCATAAACCCAATTACTCCAGGTTCTCCATGAATTCCTCCGGCGTTACCCTGGCCTGTCAAAGGATGCCTCGAAGGGTTCCAATCGCGAGCTCTCGATGCAACGGAACTACACAACCGATATCTCCCTCCGGTGTGTTCTTTTTAAGGATCACATGGGAGCCTTTCTGTCTTACTTTCACAAATCCTAATCTTTCTAAAGCACGAATGGCCTCTTCTCCAGACACACGTCGTAATTTAGACATTGATAGCGACCTCAAATGTAGTCAGAAGAGGATGAGGAACATCGGGGATGGGAAACTCTTCGAGATAAAGCTCTGTTGCTTCTTTCAGATTTTCAAGGGCTTCCTCGATGGTGTAACCTTGACTGACCGTTCCCACTTCTGGACATTCTGCAACATAGATATCCTCTCCTTTGCGAATAATAGCGGTAAGAACGCGGACTTGCATGGCTGCCTCCCTGCCTCATCTGGGAGTTTCAAAAGCCCTCCAGCCGGCTGAGATCGGCGATCCCGTCGGCCAGGTCGGCGATGGCCTGGAGCAGGGCTAGGCGGTTGCGGCGGAGGGCCTCCGCTTCGTGCATCACCAGGACCTCTTCGAAGAACCGATCGATGGGGGAGGCCAGACGCTCCAGGGCGGCGACCAGGGATTCCACGGGGCTCTCCGGGCCCACCTGCTCCCGGGCGGCGCGCACGGCCTCCCACAGCGCCTGTTCGACATCGCTCTCAAAGCGAGCGGGATCCACCCCCGGGGCCGGCTCGCTCCCTTCGGACCGGGCTTTGCGCAGAATGCGCACGCACCGGCTGTAAGCGGCCAGCAGGCGTGACCAGTCGGGCCGCTCCACTGTCCGCTGGAGTGAGGCAACGCTCTCCGCTGCCCACGCCGGATCGTCGCCCCGGACCGCGAGGATCGCCTCGATGACATCGTAGCGATAGCCGGCCTCCTGGAGGGCGGCCCGCTGCCGGCCGATGAGGAAGGCTCGCACCTCCTCCAGGATCTCGGGAGTCACCGGCACCGGCTGGACGGTTGCCGCGGCGGCCAGACCCTGGGAGAGGGAGAACCGCAGGCCGTGGGCGGTGAGGATCTGGATCAGGCCGGCGGCCGCCCGGCGCAGGCCGTAGGGATCCGCGGAGCCGGAGGGCGCCAGCCCCACCGCGAACAACCCCACCAGGGAGTCCAGCCGGTCGGCGAGGCCCAGGGCGATCCCCGGCCGGGTCTGGGGAAGAGCGTCGCCGGCGAAGCGGGGGAGGTAGTGCTCGAAGATGGCGGTCGCCACTCCCTCCGGCTCGCCGCACCGGCGGGCGTATTCCCGCCCCATCACCCCCTGCAGCTCGGTGAACTCGATAACCATTTGGGTGGCTAGGTCCGCCTTGCACAGATGCGCCGCCCGGGCGAGGAGCCCCATCTCCTCGGCGTCCAGCCCGAGCATCTTGCCGATGCGGGGAGCCAGGGCTTCCAGGCGGCGGGTCTTATCCAGCATCGAACCCAGCCGCTCCTCGAAGGTCAGGGTGGCCAGGCGGGGGAGGAAGGCCTCCAGAGGCTGGCGGGTGTCGTGGTCGAAGAAATAGGCCGCGTCGGCGAAGCGGGCCCGCAACACCGCCTCGTTCCCCTGGCGCACCTGCTCCAGCCCGCGCCGTCCGCCGTTGCGCACCGCCAGGAAGTAGGGGAGGAGCTGCCCATCGGGCCCGAGCACCGGGAAGTAACGCTGGTGCTTGCGCATCACCGTGATCAGGACCTCGGCGGGCAGGCGGAGGGCTTCAGGGTCGAACTGGCCCCGCAACACCGTGGGCGTCTCCACCAGGTTGGCCACCTCGGCCAGAAGCTCCGGGTCCTCCGGGACCGTCCCGCCCACCTCCGCGGCCAGCCGTTCCAGCTCCTTGCGGATCCGCGCCTGCCGCTCCGCCACCGGGAGCACGATACGGGCTCGACGCATGGTGGGGAAGTAGTCGGCGGCCTGGGCCAGGCGGAGGACCGGCGAGCCCCGAGGACGGGGCCCGCGGGTCTCGCGGCCGCTGCGGACGCCGGCGAACTCGAAGGGGATCACCTCGCGCCCGTAGAGGGCCACCAGCCAGCGGATGGGCCGGGAGAAGGCCACCCCGCTGCGGTTCCAGCGCATGCTCATCTCGAACTTCAGGCTGGCGATGAGCCGGGGGAGCAGCTCCGTCAGGACAGCGGGGGTCGGCTGCCCCTCGGCCCGCCGGATCACACCCACGTAGCGGCCCTCCGGGAGCTCCCGCACGGTCAGGGCCTCCACCGGGATGCCCTGGGCCCGGGCGAAGCCGAGGGCGGCGGGGGTGGGATGGCCCTCGGCGTCGAAGGCCACGTGGGCCGGCGGGCCCTTCACCCAGGTCTCGATCGCGCGGGTGCGGGGTTGCAGGCGGCGGACGTAGAGGACCAGCCGGCGCGGCGTTCCATGGACCTCCATCGACGCATACTCCAGCCGGGCCTCCGCGAACATGGCGGGGGCGTTCTCGGCCAGCTGGGCCAGGGCCGCCTCCAGATCCCGCGCGGGCAGCTCCTCTGTGCCGATCTCCAGCAGGAGATCCTCCGCCTCCTCGACCGTGGGGAGAGGCGGCATGGGCTCGGGAGGTGGCGGGGCGGGCGCCTTCCGGAGGAAGGGATAGCCCAGGCGCTCTCGCTGTTGCAGGTAGAGGGTGGCCACTTGGCGGGCCAGCTCCCGCATGCGGGCGAAGTAGCGGGCGCGCTCGGTGACCCCGATGGCCCCCCGGGCGTCCAGCAGGTTGAAGGTGTGGGAGCAACGCAGCACGTAGTCATGGGCCGGGATCACCAGGCCGCGGGCGATGCAGGCGCGGGCCTCCGCCTCGTAGTGCTGAAACAGCTCCCGAAGCCGCTCAATATCCGCCAGCTCGAAGTTGTAGACGCAGTGTTCGACCTCCGACGTCTTGAGGATCTCCCCGTAGGTGTGGGTGCCGTCCCAGTCCAGATCCCAGACCGAGGGAACCCCCTGGAGGTAGAGGGCGATGCGCTCCAGCCCATAGGTGATCTCCACCGCCACCGGGTCCAGGGGGAGGCCGCCGGCCTGCTGGAAGTAAGTGAACTGGGTGATCTCCATCCCGTCCAGCCAGACCTCCCAGCCCAGCCCCCAGGCGCCCAGGGCGGGGGACTCCCAGTTGTCCTCCACGAACCGGACATCGTGGCGGCGGAAGTCGATGCCCAGGGCCCGCAAGCTCTCCAGATAGAGCTCCTGAGGGTTGCCGGGGTCCGGCTTGAGGATCACCTGGAACTGGTGATGGAGCTGCATCCGGTTGGGGTTCTCGGCGTAGCGGCCGTCGGCGGGCCGATAGGAGGGCTCCACGTAGGCCACCCGCCAGGGCTCAGGGCCCAGCACCCGCAACACAGTGGCCGGGTTCATCGTCCCGGCCCCCACCTTCTCGCTGTAGGGCTGCCAGATCAGGCAGCCCTGCTCCGCCCAGAACTCCTGCAGTCGGAGGATGATCTCCTGGAACGAGAGCGGACGTCGAGGCGCCATCCTGCCTCCTCTCCTGGGAATAAAAGGCGATGGGCGCGCGGGGGCGCCCACCGCCTCATTATCGCATAGCGCCGGCGGCGAGGGGAGGGGGCTACGCCGTCCCGAACTCCCGCCGCAGCTGCTCCGCGGCCTGGCGGATGGACCGGAGCTTGCGGAAGGCCACCTCCGGGGTGGCCACCGGGCGCTCGGCGAAGGTCCCGAAGCCGCAGTCCGGGTTCAGGAAGATCTGCGAGGGTTCGAAGTAGTTCAGGGCCTCCTTCACCCGGGCGACGATGAACTCAGGGGGCTCGATCTCGGCGGTGCGCGGGTTGACCACCCCCAGGCCCAGCTCCCGCTTCTGCCGGCACTCCCGGAAGACCTCCAGGTCGCCGGCCCGCGGGGTGGCGAACTCCAGCACCCACTGCTGCACCCGCATGGCCTCCAGGGTGCCCAGCAGCGGCCGGTAATCCCCGGTGAGCAGCGCCTCCTCCCGCGTGGTCCAGTTCCCCCGGCAGATGTGGACGCCGATGCGCACCCCTTCCACGCCCAGCACCACCCGGTTGATCAGCTGGGCGGCCCATGCCAGCTCCAGCTGGGGGTCCTCCCCCGCGGCCGAGAGGGAAGCGCACATGAAAGTGCGGCTGTGGACCGGCGGCTGGAACACCACCTCGGTCAACACCGGCTCGTCCAGCTGGATGAAAGCCGCTCCCGCGTCCCGCAAGCGCAGGATCTCCTCCCGCAGGATGGTCACCACGTCCTGGGCCAGATCCTCCCGGGTGGGGTAGACGCGGTCGGAGAGGCCCTGCACCCACATGGTGCGGGTGAGCAGGTAGGGGCCCGGGAGGGGGATCTTGATCGGCCGGTCGGTGTGCCGACGCAGGAACTCCAGCTCGTCCAGAGCCAGGGGCATCTTCAGGCGGATCTTGTCCACCGCCACCGGGGTCTTGATCGCGTAGGCCGGGACGTCCAGCTGGCGGAGGATCTGCTCGAAGTAGGATTTGTCCTCCGCGTAGTCATACATCTCGGCCACGCTCATCATGCGGACCCCTTCCAGCTTCTCGACGACGAAGGAGTAGAAGTTGTCACGGCGCTGTTCGCCATCGCTAACGATCTCCACGCCCGCCTCCTCCTGGGCCCGCAGGGCCTCCAGGACGGCGCGGTCGGCGATCTCCTGAAATTCCGAATACGAGAGCTGGCCGGCGTGGCGCTTGCGCAAGGCCTCCAGCAGCCATGGCGGCCGCGGCCAGCTGCCCACCACCGTCACCGGAAAGAGCGGCAATCCGTTGCGCGCCATCGTTCCCTCCTGAAATAGATCGAGGTGCGGAAACCCCGGCTGTCTCCCTCAGCAGGGCATCCCGCCGCGGGACCCTGAAGCGCTCTCCTCCGTTTCGGGGGAATACCGGAACCACCAGCCCGAGACGGTGGCGATCTCCGTGCGCAGGGCCACCGGGCGGGTGAAGGTGTTGCCGACGGGGGAGGTGGCCACCGTTTCCTCCCACAGGGCCTGTAGCGTCTCCTCATCGGCGTCCGCGTCCACGTAAGCCTTGGCGATGACCTCTCCGTAGCCGGGGTGGCCCTCCCCTTCGAAGCCCAGGAAGCGGAGCAGGTTCTCGATGCGTCCCTCCAGGGCCACCTCCAGGTTCCGGACGGCGATGCCGCGGCGGGTGGCGTGGAAGACGAAGCCCAGGCCCAGGCAGGCCCCCAGCGCTCCCAGAGCATACTCCAGGGCGCTCAGGCCCGCCTCTCGCCCCGAGCGATCCACCGACTCATCCACCGTGAAGGATTGGTTGCGGATGTAGACCCGGCCCCGCAGGCCCTCCTCCCACCGGAAGCGGGCCCAGCGCCGGGGCTGGACCGCCTCCGGGCGAGCCCGGGCTTCTTCCAGCATCTGTTGCAGAGCCTCCAGATCGACGCCGTTTAGCGAAGCGCTCATCCCGGGTGCCTCCTCTTGAATCGGATCGTCCGCCTCAAGCGGCCGTCGCCCGACGGAGCTCGGGCCGCAGGGTCACCGGGCGGGCCAGCGTGTTGCCCACCGGCGAGGTGACCACCGTCTCCTCCCAGATCGCCCGGAGGGTCTCTTCGTCGGCGTCGGCGTCCACATAGGCTTTGACGATGATCTCGCGGTAGCCCGGGTGCCCTTCCTGGCTCAGCCCCAGGAAGGTGAGGATGTTATCGATCTCCCCCTCCAGGGCGATCTCCAGGTTGCGGAGAGGGATCCCACGTTTGGTGGCGTTGAGGACGAAGCCGACGGTGAGGCAAGCCCCAAGGGCCCCCAGCACATATTCCACCGCGTTGGGGGCCTCGTCCTGGCCCACCAAATCGGCGGGTTCGTCCACCACAAAGGAGTGGTTCCGGATGTAGGCCCGTCCCTTGAACCCTCCCAACCAGCGCACCCGCGCCGTCCAGCGGTTCAGGGAGCGGGCGGCCTCCGGATCCGCCTGCACCTGCGCGCTCAGCTGCTGCAGCTGCTCCACATCCAGGCCGTTCAGCACCAGTCCCATGGGAAACCTCCTCAAAAGGGTGTGAATGGGTGTTCCCGGAGAACGGATCCAATGCGTGGATGGGGAGAAGCGGGAGCAGGAAGGGGAAAAGCCGGCCGGTCCGGGGATCTGCGGGATCAACCCCCTCCTGACCCCCGCGGCGGACACCTGCAGTTCGAAGGGAGAACCCGAAGCGGATCGATCCCCGACATGCCCGGTCCCTCCGAGATCGGCGCGCTCCGGCCGGCGATGTGTTTTCATGATACACGCAGGAGCCCTCTACCTGTCAACTCGGGCCCAGCCGGCATCGCTTCTCTCCATCCGCCGATCGACCGGCTTAAGCCTTGCATTCGGGGCTGCACGATCCCGCGTGGGCCTGTATCTCCATCTGCGAGCGCCGCCCCACGGACAGGAAGGCCCATAGGTTTCCTCATCCCGGATCTCTATCCGCTATAATCCACTTAGGCGAATGGGAACCGCAGAAGGAGCACGGTCTTCTTGAACCGGAGGTGGGGATGGGGATCCGGCTGGATCTGCTGCATCGGGTGACGGATGAGGAGCTGTGGGAGCTTTCGGAGCGCAACCCGGGCTATC
>VAPR01001422.1_pt1 | contig 11763 bp, 10 predicted proteins | sample 3380701 | NCBI WGS metagenome assembly VAPR01 (sample SAMN11536904, study PRJNA540576) | hot springs metagenome | isolation source: hot spring wet sediment | place: Spain: Lobios | collected 2014-01
GCTATTTGCGATGGACAAACGCACATTCACAGGAGCGGTGGGCGTTAGCCCGCCGTGGCTCGCGGAAATGCATTTGCATGGGCGGTACCGCAAACATGCAGAAAACTGCTGCCGCTGGGTTGGCAGACGTCGTTGCCATCGTGGTCGCTCTGTAAGAGGCTCCACACGCACGATGCGGTCCAATACTGCCAAACGTCATTGCCGTCCCGGTCGGTTGCCCAGCCACGGGGGGCTTACGCCCCCCCGCTCCTGGCTGTACGTGCGTTTGTACATCGCAAAAGTCGCCATTTCACCGGCACACGTTCCGTCCGTACCAAGAGCGGGGATCGGACGCCCGCGGGGATGTTGCCGCGAATAACGTACTCCGCTTTGAGAGCGGCGGACATTAGCCGTGCTAGCGAGACGCGAATTCCGTGCAAGGAAACACGTGTTTCTCTCCGGAATTTGGGTGGCTGCTGGCCCTGGTTCGTTGTACCGCGTCGCCGGGGGGCTGGCGGGGGATTAACAGACTCGACAGCAGCTGGACTTGAACCAGGCTATGCCGCAATTACAATGAACGCCCATCCGGTCAGGAGGACCGACAAGAATCAGCAAGGAGGCTAACCATGACGGCCCGATTGCGCATTCTCTCATGGTTGCTGCGTCGGGGAAAACGGTTGCTCCAGGTGCAGCAGTGGCATGCCAGCCGAGGTTGTTTCGAGCAAATGTTGCGGTTGAGCGAGCCTGGTTCACGGCCGTGGCGACTGGCACGGGTTTATCTGGCGCGGATTGCTGAGCGATTCGGAAACCGGGAGGAGGCTCGCGGGCATATTCGGCAATTGTTGCGCTGCCAGCCTGGCGAGGCCCGCTGGCATTACCGCCTGGGCCGGTTGTGGCGAAAGGAACAGCGTCCGGACTGCTGGCAGCGTGCGTTACGCCATTTGCGGCTGGCAGTGAAACGCTCTCCCGGTCGTGCCGCCTACTGGGCGGAATTGGGGCGATGCCTTGCCGATGCCGGGAAACCGCGGTTGGCGTTGCGGTATCTGCATCGTGCCTGGTCGCTGGCGCCGCATTCGTTGCGATATCTCGCCTGGTTGCTGGAACTGTTGCTGGCCTGCGATCGTTTTGCCGAAGCGGAACGGTTAGTGCAACAAGCCCGCCTGTTGCATCGGGACAAAGCTGCGATCGGCGATTTGCGGCGGCGCTGCCAGTTGCACATTTTGCTGGCCCGTCAACAGTTGCGGTCTGCTTCGCCGGCCATCCTGCCATTCCTTCGCCTCAGCGATCCATCTTCAGCTACCACCGGGAAGCAAGATATATTGACCCCGAATCGGCCCAGCCGGGAACCACTCTCCGAACCGGTAATTATCCGCATGGATTTACCGCAATCAGTGCCGCCCGTGCAACTGCATCAGCGAGGCTGATTTCGCTGGGCGAGCGTGCCTTCTTGAGCGCCGCTGCTGAAAGCGCTCACGGTGGCACCAGGCGTCCTGTTCGTCCGAAGCAGGCGACATTTCAGGCCTGGCTGGTGAGCAACGCTTCCATTTCCTCGGCGGCATGCAGATCGCCAAGCTGGCGAGCTCTGGCAATGCCTCGCTGCAACACCGCTTCGGCTTCCTGCACGTGTCCCAGCCGCAATAACAGTTTGCCAAACTGGTGGTAACCGGCAATATAATCGGGATGCTCCTGGGTGAGACGCTGAAACCAATCCACGGCAGCGTGGTCATCGCCCTCGTTAGCGCATTCCATTGCCAGGGCATATTTCAAGAACGGATCGTCCGGTTCCTGAGCCAGCAGCGCTTCCAGTTTTTGCCGGCGCGTCGGTGGTTGCGACATGGTCTTGCCCCCAGAATGTCCAGCTCCGTTGACCGCTGGTTCCGTGCTTTATTGTAGCGCGGGAAAGTTGCTGCGATTGTTTCCACCCGCTCCCAGCGAATCGCCGGCACTTTCGGGCCCAATCGTTACCGCAAGCACAGCCGCAACCCTGGCGGTGAATTTTCGCGGTATATCGGGCCGGTTCGCCTGGAGAAAAGCGTTCGCCTTGCCGAGATCGCATGGGCCACCCAGCGCGCCTCTCCTTGCAGCACACCGGGAGTGCAGACACCATGGCTTGGCAACTGGTGAAATGGACGGGGTGGGTAGCGGCATTTACTGCCGTCTGGGGACTGGTCTGGGCTTCGGCAGCGACGCGGCGGACGGCCATTGTCAAAGCGGTCGAACGTGCCCGCCCGGCGGTTGTCAGCATTCAAAGCGAACGCCAGGTTCGCAACATCGTCGGTGATGATTTCGTTCATCCTCCGCCCACTTCGCGCTCCAGCGGCATGGGCACCGGCATCATTCTCGACCCACGCGGTTACATCCTGACGAATCATCACGTGGTTGAAGATGTAAGCAGCATCCGCGTCATTCTGCTGGATGGGAGCCGATATTCGGCCCGGCTGGTGGCACGCGACCGCGAAAACGATCTCGCCTTGCTCAAAATCGAGGCCGCCCGATCCCTGCCCACCATGCCCATCGGCACCTCGAGCGATCTCATGCTGGGCGAAACGGTGATTGCTATCGGCAATGCCTACGGCTACGAACACAGCGTCACCGTGGGGGTGATCAGCGCTCTGGGGCGTAACGTAACGCTCAACCGCGACCTCGTTTACAAGGGACTGATTCAGACCGACGCCAGCATTAATCCAGGCAATTCCGGAGGCCCGTTGCTCAACGTGGACGGCGAATTGATCGGCGTGAATGTGGCCATTCGGGCCGGGGCTCAGGGTATCGCCTTTGCTTTGCCCATTGACGAGGTATTGCGGCTGACGGCGGACATGTTTGCAAGCCTTCGGCCCGTGGAACTGCGCACCGGCCTGGTTCTGCGCGATTGTGTGGACGTCAGCGATCCGAACCGCCCGGCTCAGCGATGGGTCAGCGTGGAACGTGTGGAAGCAGATAGCCCCGCCGCACGTGCTGGTATTCAACCGGGCGATATTATCCTGGAAGCCAACTCCCTGCCGATCGCTCACTCGCTGGATTGGGAACGTGCCCTGCTCGACCTGCCTGCGGGTGAATCGTTATCCGTGCGTTTCCGGCGCGGTCAGGAAGAGCGCACCGCCCAGCTCCGCTTTCCGCGTAATACACCGGAACAGCAACATGCCGAACTGGTCTGGAAACTGCTGGGCATGCGGCTTCGCCCGGTGTCGGCGGAACAGGTGCAGCGAGTGCAAGCCAGCTTACGGGGTGGCATGGTAGTGCTCAGCGTCGCCCCGAATTCGCCCGCCGAGCGCGCTGGTATCCAGCCCGGCGACATCCTCATCGGCCTGCATCAATGGGAGACGCTCAACTACGACAACCTGGCCTACGTTTTGCGTCATCCCGAGCTGGCCAGCTTTCTGCCCCTGCGCTACTTCATCATTCGCCACGGAACTGTGCAACGCGGTTATTTCCAGGTCAGTGAAGACAACCTGCGCCAGGTGCGCGGGTCGCTCGCTCCCTAGCGGTCAAATTCTCGCATTTCCGCCATCCTGCAAGATACCCATCATCTCGCCTTGCGGACCTGGCAAGCGGCCCAGGGCTGCGGATTTTTTCGTCGCCTGGTGTGAGCGTGCTTGGCGTTTCCTGCGGTGGTGCTTATGGTAACCAGAGCCGGAGATGCCACGCGCTTGGGTTTTCGGTCGCGCGAAGCAGAGCCGACCGCAGTGCAGAATCGCTCGCCGAACTGAGTGGCTCAGCCCAGCCGAAGACGGCTTCGTCAGCTTCGTCCGCGACCCTGGGAGAAGACCATGCGGCAGGCAGTGATCGTAGCGGCAGTGCGCACCCCGATCGCCCGGGCTCACCCCGAAAAGGGTTACTACCGCGATGTACGGGCAGACGACCTGTCTGCCCACATCATACAGGCTCTGCTCGACCGCGTGCCGATCCCGCCGGAGCTTGTCGAAGATGTCCACTGGGGCTGCGTCAAACAGGAACGCGAACAGGGTTACGATATTGCTCGCCAGGCCGTGTTGATTGCTGGCCTGCCGCTTTCCATCGGCGGAGTTACCGTCAACCGCAACTGTGGGTCGAGCCTGCAGGCGATTAATCAGGCAGCGGCAGCTATTATGGCCGGGTGCCACGATATTCTGATCGCGGGCGGCGTCGAACACATGCACCATTGCCCGCTCGAACAGGGCTTCGACGCCAGTCCGCGGTTGTACTACCGGCATAGCCCGGCGGTGTTTCAGATGGGACTGACCGCGGAATTTCTGGCCAGAAAGTTTCAGATCAGCCGACGCGAACAGGATGAATTTGCCCTGCGCAGTCATCGGCTGGCAGCAGCGGCGACCGATCAGGGTTATTTCCGCGATGAAATTGTCCCGACCTGGGGACGGGACGAATCCGGAAGCAAAAAGCTGATTACCCAGGACCAGGGCATTCGCCGCGACACCAGCCTGGAGGCGCTGGCAGCACTGAAACCGGCGTTCCTGCCCGATGGCGGAACCATCACGGCTGGCAATGCCAGTCCGCTTAACGTCGGAGCGGCGGCGGTGTTGCTGATGGCCGAGGATCGCGCCCGCGAACTCGGCCTGCAACCGAAAGTGCGGATTCGCAGCATGGCCATTGCCGGGCTCGACCCCGCCGTTATGGGACTGGGACCGGTGCCCGCGACGCAAAAAGCTCTCGAACGCGCCAAACTCCGCCTCGAGGACATTGACCTCATCGAAATCAACGAAGCCTTCGCCGCTCAGACGCTCGCCGTGCTGCGCTTGTTGCGAGCCGACCTGGAGAAGGTCAACGTCCACGGCGGGGCAATCGCCATCGGTCACCCGCTCGGCGCCAGCGGAGCCCGTATTACCACCACGCTCATCCACGCTATGCAACGCCGGGGTGCGCGGTTGGGTTTGGCCACGATGTGCATCGGTGGCGGCCAGGGCATCGCCACCATCTTCGAACGTTGCGACTGACGCTCGCCTGCTCGCCGGTTGCTGATGGTGGCTCGCCAACCGCTCGTTGCTGCCTCTTCCTTACATATGCCCGCTCGCCATCGCTTGTTCACTACTCGCGGATTCTGAAGCATCAGCACGTTCTGGCCTTCGCTACACGCTGCGCGCGGCTCGTTATGCGTCGGCCACTGCTGATTGTTCGCTGCTCAGCGCGTTCTGCCGTCGAATCTGGCTGCATCGTTCGGGCTGATTGTCGCTGCAAGGCAATCGCTGGGAGATTTTCCACGTCGCCTAGTCATATGGCCGCACCGCTCGGCCCGATTGTTGCTGCAACGCCAGCCGCGCGGTTCGCCGTCACCGCCACGGTTTGGAAAGCTATGGGCGGTCTTTCTCGCGCATAGTGAGGGCGGCCCGGTTCCGCGTGCGGAGAGTGCGAGTCAGCCGGTTTATTCGCGGAGGATAAGAGCCGTTGCCGGGTGGTGGACACCCAGAGCTGGTTTGCCGGCAAAAATCCGCGGAGTGCTGGTAAGGGACATTGCCGACCAGGCATTCCACACCCTATGCACATGCACGAAGACGGACTGATCTGGTGCGGTGCTGGTAAGGGCATTGGCGGGCGAGCGTTTTACACGCCCATGATGTGGTAGCCGCAATCCACGTACAAAATCTGTCCGGTAACAGCAGAGGCGAGCGGACTGCACAGGAACAAAACGGCATTGGCAACTTCCTCTGGCTGAATGGGACGCGGTAACGGACTGCGCTGGGCAGCGTACTGGATCATCTGCTGAATGTCGCCGATGGCGCGAGCGGCACGAGAGGCATAAGGCCCGGCCGAGATGAGATTGACGCGGATATTGTATTTGCCGAGGTTGTGCGCCAGCTGTCGGGCGTCAATTTGCAGAGCCGCTTTGGCAGCGGACATGCCACCCCCGTAATGCGGCACAACCCGTTCGCCACCCAGATAAGTCAACGCCACTGCCGAAGCCCCGCCCGGTCGGTCTTTCATGAGCGGCCAGGCTCGCCGCAATAATCCCGTTAGTGAATAAGCACTCACCGACAACGCCGTCAAATACGCCTGCCGACTCGTTTCCAGTTGAATGTTCTTGATCTCCGGACTGAATGCCACCGAATGAATGAGGATGTCGAGGCCACCATAATCGCGGCTGATCACGTCCATGACGCCCTGAATGGAATAGTCGGCAAAACGCTGGTAACGGCGATCGTTCCGCGTGGCTTCATCCACATCCTGCATGGTGTCGAAACGAACGTCACAGGGCAGAAGTTTCTCCACCTGCAACGTCCCGGCACCGTAAGGGAGAATGCGCGACTCAGCATCCTGCTCGCGGGTGAGGATGCTCTCGACGATGGTAAAGACTCGCGGGTGACAGGCGAAGATGAGTCGGCATCCCGCCGCCTGCAATGCCTTGGCAATGTACCAGGCGAAACCTTCGTTATCCCCCACGCCGGTTACCAGGGCGATTTTGCCGCTGAGGTCTATGGGTACCATGAATTCATCCTCGTCTCGGTCGTCAAGAGCGGTGAGCGTCAGCTCGCCGCTTACCGTAGCGTAAGTAGTGATTGAGACCGCCATGGGTCAGCCTGTCGGGATCGCTGGCACTCCCGATCTCGGTTGGGATTTTGCTAACAGATACGCCAGTGCTTGGCAAGGCGGTTTGCTTGGCAAAACGGTCCAGGCGCAGCGGACACTCAAGTTCAGGGGCTGGGGGAGTCGCCAGCACTTTCGCTCAGCCTGAGCGGGACAGAGATTGGCGGCGAAGCCGTTCCTGGCGATATTTTTCCGCAATTTCCAGCTCAAAAGGATGGTGCTGGGGATTGGGAGCAAAACCCCAGTACCTGGCCTGGCAGCGATAGCACACTCTAACTGTCCCCACCCACCAGTACACAAGCGCATCCACCAGCACCGAACCGATCAGCACCGCCCACGTCCAGACCAGCCAGTGCCAGTAATAGAACACGCAGGAAAGAGCAATGGCGACCGCCACGATGGTCAGGCCAACGCTGTGGGGAAAATCCTTCTGCACGTAAATCTGTTCATTGCCGCACACCCGACAGCGCGACAAAACTTCCCCGCCTCCCGCCGCTTGGGCAAGGATCTCCTGCTGGCAATTCGGACACCGCCAGCGCTGGGCATCTACGTCAGTGGTGCTGAAGACTTCACCGCAATGGGAGCAGGGAATCGCCATCCGCATAGGGCGCACCTACGGGGACACTGCCGGTATGCAGGAAGCCCATGCTTGCGAGTACGGTCTAAGGAGCGGTTCGCGTATGTACCAGCAAGTGGGCCAGTTCACCCAGGAAAGTGCAAATGACGGCCGCGTACAGGATTCCTGTGGCTGACTGCGTGGCCCGCAGGCGAGCGCATCGCCAGGCCAGGAAGCTGAACATTGCCGCCGCCACAATTCCGCCCAGCCAGCGCAAGACCAGCCACAGCCATTGTTCCGGAGCGCGAGCAGAGCCGGCTGTGCTATACAACCATGCTACCTCGCTGCTGGCGACAATCACCGCCCGTGCCAGGATCGCTCCCAGCAACAACACGGTCAGCCGAACCAGGGGCCGCGTGGTCATACTCGGGGCAATCAGATAGTAATGGCCCAGCAGCATAGCGGTGAGCACCAGACCAAGCTGCAAGGCCGAGCTGGCATGCTCGAAACTTATCGCCAGGAGCGACGAAACCTGGCTTGCTTCGCCGATCGCTTCGGACATAAGGGCCAGCATACCTGCACCGGCCGCCAGGACAATGGGCAGCAACCCCAGGCGATTCGCTTCCCCCAGCCAGAACCAGGTACCCACAAAGCAACCCGCACCGGCCAGTCCCAGCCCGAACCAGTACACAGCACTATCATTCTGGCCCGCCGATACCCCCGCCAGGGTCACCAATCCCAGGGCGATCAGCAAATGCAAACGGTAAAAACGCGAGGGTACCTCCGGTACGGGCAGCAACAGCAGCGCCACCAGCATTCCCACGGCCAATCGCAAAGCGAAGATCTCTAGCATGGAGCCAGGCTTACCAGGAAACCGGAAGCGGTCGGTGCGGGCCTGTTGTGGCACGGTCTTTTCGCAAGGTCGGCGAGCGTTAGCCTACCCGAGACAGTTCGGCACCACCAGGCAACAGCCCTATTTCGACCCATAAATCAGCGACATCAGTTCGGTGCGGGTGGAGAGATTCGACTTGAACACTCCCCGCATAGCGCTGGTGGTGCAAACACTGGTCGGCTTGCGGATACCGCGAATGGTCATGCAGGTGTGAGTAGCTTCCATAATCACCGCCACACCTTTGGGTTCAAGCTCCTGCATAAGCAGATCGGCGAGTTGTTCGGTGAGCCGTTCCTGCACCTGTGGCCGATGGGCCAAAAGTTCCAGCACCCGGGCCAGCTTGCTCAAACCCACGATCTTGCCGTTCGGAATATACGCCACGTGAGCCTGGCCGTGAAACGGAAGCAGGTGATGTTCGCACATGCTTTCAAAACTGATCCCTTTGACCAGGACGATCTCGTCGTATTTTTCCACGAAGTACTTATCGAGATGGCAACGCGGGTCCTGGTATAGACCCCCGAACAACTCGGCATACATACGGGCAACCCGCATCGGGGTATCGCGCAGTCCATCGCGATCGGGATTCTCGCCTACCGCCAGCAAGATTTCGCGCACCGCCCGGGCGATACGCTCCAGGTCCACCTTGCCACCCGGCAACACCTGAGCACGAGTATCCAATGGTGAGCCTGATTCGCTTGTCGAGTTCACACCAACACTGGCTTCGGAGTCGGCTCCGGTAAGCTCAGCGTCAGCACTGGCCTTGAGCCGGGCCGTTTCAGCTACATTACTCTCGCAAGGCGATTTATCCCGACTCTCCACAGCCATCTGCTCCTGGAATGGCCAAAGTATTGCCGGAGAAATTCGGCCAGGCACCCGCGCTATTGTAGATGGCCACCAGTATCGGACAATGTCCGCCGCGTATTCGGAAGAACCGATGGATCACGGACTGGGAATCGAGGTAAGCCGTTCGCTCTTATTCACGCCGCTATCCGGTTGTGTTCGCCAGGCAATTTGATTGAGCACGCTCAGGAAAGCCAGAGCCCCGGCTTCGATAATGTCGGTGCTGGTAGCCCGTCCTCGATACAATCGCCCCTGATGTTCGACTTCGACAAGGGCCTCGCCCTGGGCATCTTCTCCCTGCGACACCGAACGCACCTGAAAATCCCGTAACTGCACTTCCAAACCGGTGATCCGCATGAGCGTGCGAAAGACGGCGTCAATGGGACCGTCACCGCAAGCGGCATCCCGGAATTGCTGGCCATCCGCTCGCTGTACGCAGACCGCTGCCGTCGGAATCACGCCCGAACCGGCACTGGTGTGGAACGAAACTAATTTCCACATTTCCGGTCGGCCATCGTGCAAAATACCCTCAATGAGCGCCTGCAAATCCGCGTCGTAAATGGTTTTCTTCTTGTCGGCCAGGCGTTTGAACGACTCAAAAACACGGTCGAGTTGCTCCTCACTGAGATGGTAACCGAGATTTTCGGCATGGGCTCGCAGGGCATGGCGACCGGAATGCTTGCCCAGCACCAGATCGCTGGAACTGCGACCGACATCCTCCGGGCGCATGATCTCGTAAGTGGCCTGGTGTGCCAGAATGCCGTGCTGATGGATGCCCGCTTCGTGAGCGAAGGCGTTTTGGCCGACGATGGCTTTGTTGCGTTGCACCTGCAAACCTGTAATCGTGGACACCAGCCGGCTGGTCGGATACAGCCGTTTCGTATCAATCTGCGTTGTCAGACCGAAGAAATCCTGCCGCACTTTCAGGGCCATCACCACTTCTTCCAGAGCACAGTTTCCGGCTCGCTCCCCGATACCGTTGATAGTGCACTCAACCTGACGGGCACCCTCATGCAGAGCGGCCAGGCTGTTGGCCACCGCTAAGCCGAGATCGTCGTGACAGTGGGCGCTCAAGATCACTTTTTCGATGCCCCGCACGTGTTGCCGCAAGTGGCGGAAAATCTGGCCGTACTGTTGCGGCATGGCGTAACCAACCGTATCAGGAATGTTGATGGTCGTGGCCCCGGCTTCGATCGCCTTTTCGACAACCTCACACAGAAAATCCAGCTCCGTGCGAGCGGCATCTTCCGGAGAAAACTCGACATCCTCGCAGTATTCTTTGGCCCGTTTGACCCCCTCTACCGCCCAGCGGACGATCTCTTCTTTGGTCATCCGCAACTTGAACTCGCGATGAATGGCACTGGTGGCCAGGAAAACGTGGATGCGTTTGCGGGCTGCTGGTCGCAAAGCCTCCGCAGCACGGTCAATATCTTCGGCTCGGCAGCGAGCCAGAGCACAAATGATCGGCCCTTCGATCTGTTCGGCGATGGCGCGTACCGCTTCAAAATCCCCAGGCGACGCGATGGGAAACCCTGCCTCGATGACATCCACTCGCAAATCACGCAGGGCACGTGCTACTTCCAGCTTCTCTTCCAGATTCATGCTGGCGCCCGGCGATTGTTCCCCATCCCGCAACGTCGTATCGAAGATAATCACACGATTGCTCTCAGCCATGACGGACTCCTTTGCCTCGCGGCAGCAAATACACGCGGAGCAATGGAGATTAGCCAATCCGCGTTCAGGTGTCCCGGCAGCAAACAGCGATCGTGTTCTCGCCAGGAGCGACCGCCACCGCTCGCATTGCCCCAGCCAGAAATCAAAAAGCCCTGGAACCCGTCAGGTCCCAGGGCTTCGATTTCCACAAGCATCACGATGGCAACCGAGCCTGAGACCTGCGGTCAGGACCGCAGGCTAAGGCATAGCCCCAGGCTCAGCGCCAGCCACACCATCTTATCCGCTCCCCTCCGATTCGATTTCCCGTTTCCGTTTGTGTAATGCTACCAGACTCCCACAGCCCCGTCAAGACGCTGGGCCAATGTTTCAGAACCAACACGTACTTCAACCGGGGCGGTCCTCTTCACTCTCCAGAGCGGTCGAGACTTGCATCTGGCCCGCATGCTGCTCTGCATCATCAATGTCCTCTTCATTCTCTAAAGCGGTCACGATGCCAATATTCCCAGGCAAGCGCGAGTACCGCGCTGGCAACGGGAAACGATTTCGCCATGAGCGGCGATCATCACCACCAAGAGCGGCGGGCGTTAGCCTGCCGTGATTCGGTGAACCGGGCGCTGTGCGGTCGAAGTCGTGTTCTGTTCGGCGACGACCGGAGCGACAACCAAGAGCGGCGGGTGTTAGCCCGCCGTGGGTGGACAAACCCGCATCCGCAGAGACCGGCGCCATTCGTCAGCAGACCGCCGATGGTGTGTGCGGATTGCCGTTGCATTCGCGTTTATAAGCGCCACGGGGCTAACGTAGCGCCAGAATCGTTTATGGCTCATACGGCTCCGGATTACAATCGTGTCCATTGGCGCCACGGGGGGCTTACGCCCCCCGCTCTTGTATTGGTGTGCGGACGTCCGCCGGCGAAACAACGATTTTTGCGATGCACAAACGCACATTCGAACAGGAGCGGCGGGTGTCAGCCCGCCGTGGTTAAGTAACCCACCTGCACATGCAACCGTCTTTCGCCGACGGGGTACGTTCGCGTACCACGGCTGGCTTACGCCAGCCGCTCCTGGTTGCACGACGTTGGTTTGCTGCGAAATGCGTGATTCGCAATGCGGAGTCCCACACACGACCAAGAGCGGCGGGCGTCAGCCCGCCGTGGTTCGCTGAACCGGGCGCTGTGCGGTTGCAACCGCGCTATGTTGGACGACGACCGGAGCGACAACCAAGAGCGGCGGGTGTTAGCCCGCCGTGGTTAAGTAACGCACCTGCACATGCAACCGTCTTTCCACAGCACCTGGCCGGCAAACGTCGGCCA
>VAPR01001423.1_pt1 | contig 11758 bp, 11 predicted proteins | sample 3380701 | NCBI WGS metagenome assembly VAPR01 (sample SAMN11536904, study PRJNA540576) | hot springs metagenome | isolation source: hot spring wet sediment | place: Spain: Lobios | collected 2014-01
CCAGTCCAGCACGGGGAACGGCAGCGCCACCTGCTGGAGCCGCTGCACGCCCGTGCCGGTGGCCTCCATGGCCGCCTGCACCGAACCGGCCAGCTCGGGGTCCCGGGCCGCGCGGGTGCTGAGGTCCGCGCCCATCTCGCACAGGTAGTGGGGACGTTGCCGCAGGACCCAGGCAAAACCCGCCTCCCACTCCTCCTCCTGCATGCCGGACCGCGCGCGCACCTGGGCGCCGTGCTCGGCCAGGTAGGAGCACACCTCGTCCCGCACGGTGGCGGGGTTGCAGGTGACCACCAACACCTCCGCACCCGCGGCCAGCACCGCCTCGATCACGGGGACCGTCTTGATGTCCAGGTGGACGGAAAACGCCACGCGCACGCCCCGCAGGTTCCGCCCGCGCACCGCCTCCGCGGCCCGTGCGGTGAGCGGGGTCTGCTGGCGGAGGTACTCCAGCTCCTCCCGGAAGCCCATGGTTCACCTGACGGACGGCGGCCGAAGGACCGGCCCGCCCTGCGCCACACGCGGCCGTGATGCTACCACGGGGCGGTGCGGGCGCACAACGCGGGCCAACCCGGCCGTGCAGGATTGTCCCCCGCGGAGGCGAACACGTCCGCAAAAACCTGTGGGAGGTGGTGGCCGTGTGCGGGCCGGTGGTGATGGAGGCCGTGGCGGAGGAGGTGAGCCGCCGCAAGTTCCTGACTGCCGCGGCGGCGGCGGTGGTGGGCGCGATGGGCTCGCAGCTGGTGGGCCCTCAGCCGGTCCTGGCAGCGCCCCGCATGGGCGGGTTCCGGCGGATCCAGGACCTCACCCACACCCTCAAGCCCACGTTCCCCTCGTTCTCGGGCCAGCCCGTGTTCAAGACCGAGGTGGCGGTGACCATCCAGAAGGACGGCTACTACGGGCTGAACATCAGCTACTTCGAGCACATCGGCACCCACATGGACGCGCCCGCCCACTTCGGGGACGGCGCGCGGACGGTGGAGCAGCTGCCGCCCTCGGTTCTGGTGGCGCCGGTGGCCGTGGTGCACATCCACGAGCGGGCGGCACGGGACCACGACGCGCAGGTGACCCCGGACGACATCCGCGGGTGGGAGAGGCGGTACGGGCGGCTGCCCCGGGGTGCGGCGGTGTTCATGCACAGCGGGTGGGAGTCCCGAGTGGGCAGCTCTCAGGCCTTCCGCAACCCAGACAGCTCCGGGGTGATGCACTTCCCGGGGTTCCACCCGGACACCGTGGAGTTCCTGCTCCGGGAGCGGGACGTGGTGGGGATCGGCGTGGACACCCTGAGCCTGGACTTCGGGCCTTCCAAGGACTTCAAGACCCACCGCACCTGGCTTCCCGCCAACCGCTGGGGGCTGGAGAACCTGGCCAACCTGGCCCGGATCCCTCCCGCGGGCGCCTGGGTGTTCGTGGGCGCCCCGAAGGTGGCGGGCGGGTCCGGCGGCCCGTGCCGGGTGTTCGCCCTGTGGTGAGGCGGGAGCAGGAGGAGGCGCGCGGAGCGCCTAACCGAAACCCGTGGAAGGCCTGCGGGGAGGTGCTGCCCATGAAGATCACGTACTTCGGGCACGCCTGCTTCCTCCTGGAGAGCCGGGAAGGCAAGCGGATCCTCATCGACCCGTTCAACCACCAGGTGGGCTACCCGGTGCCGCGGGTGGCCGCAGACCTGGTGCTGGTGAGCCACGAGCACTTCGACCACAACCACGTGGAGGCGGCCACCGGCTCCCCTCGGGTGATCCGGGGCCTGCGGGACGGCGGCCGGCAGTTCGCGGAGGTGAAGGAGACGGTGGAGGGCGTCCGGGTGGTGGCCATCCCCACGTACCACGACGCGGTGCAGGGGGCGCAGCGGGGCAAGAACGCCATGTTCCGGATCGAGGTGGACGGGCTGAAGATCCTGCACTGCGGAGACCTGGGGCACGACCTGGAGGGCGCCAACTTCCACGAGGGGGCCTACAAGGGTGCCCTGAAGCCCGACATTCTGATGGTCCCCGTGGGCGGGCACTACACCATCGACGCCCGCACCGCGGAGATGGTGGTGAACCGCCTGCAGGCGCGGGTGGTCATCCCCATGCACTACCGCACGGAGGCCAACCCGGACTGGCCCCTGGCCCCGGTGGACGAGTTCCTGGCGGGCAAGCGCAACGTGACCCGCGTGGGCCACCGGGTGGAGGCCACGCCGCTGCCCAGCTACCGGGAGGTATGGGTGATGGACTGGAAGGAGAAGGGAGGGTGAACGGCAGAAGCGTCCTGGCCCGGGTGGAAATCCCCCGGGGCAGCCGGAACAAGTACGAGTGGGACCCCGTCCGGGGCGTGCGGCTGGACCGGGTGCTGTACTCCCCCCTGCACTACCCCGCGGACTACGGCTTCCTGGAGGACACCCTGGCGGAGGACGGGGACCACCTGGACGTGCTGGTGTTCACCTTCGAACCCACCTTCCCCGGATGTCTGGTGGAGGTGCGGCCCATCGGGGTGCTGGACATGCGGGACGAGAAAGGGCGCGATCAAAAGGTCCTGGCCGTGCCCGTGGCGGACCCGCGGTTCGAAGGAGTCACAGACCTGCACGGGGTCCCCCCGCACTTCCTGCGGGAGGTGGAGCACTTCTTCGCGGTGTACAAGGAGCTGGAGCGCAAGCCGGTGGAGATCTACGGTTGGGCCGGGGCGGAGGCCGCGTGGCGGCTCGTGGAGGAGGCGCAGCACCGGGCGCGGCAGCGACCCGGCTAGCCCCGCGTCCGCAGGCCCCGGGCAGCTCCGTAGGCCGCGATGGCAAGCCAGACCAGGTTCACGAAGGCGGAGGGCACCGCGCCGTAGTACAGGCTGTTGGCGCCCAGCAGCACGCTGCCGGCGGCGTTCAGCCCCTGGTACAGGAGGCTGCCGCCGTGCACGCGACGGCTGGAGACCAGGAAGTACGCCAGCAGCAGGGCTCCCGCCCCCACCCACCCCAGGGCGTCCACCAGGGTGCTGCGCGGCACCCTACACCTCCGCCAGCCACCGCAGGAGGGTCCGGACTCCGAACCCCGTGGCCCCCTTGGGCAGGTGGGGCGCCTGTCCCTCCGGCTTGTCCAGGAACGCCACGCCCGCGATGTCCAGGTGCGCCCAGGGGTGCGGGCCCACGAACGCCTTCAGGAAGGCCGCTCCCTTCTGCGCCCCGCCGTACCGGCCCCCGGAGTTCTTCCAGTCCGCCACCTCTCCACGCATGGCCTCCACGAACTCCTCGTACAGCGGCAGCTCCCACAGCCGCTCGCCCGCCCGACGTCCCGCGTCCACCAGGCTGCGCACCAGGTCCCGGTGGTTGCCCAGGATGGCCGCCGCATGGTGCCCGAGGGCCACGATGGCAGCACCCGTGAGGGTGGCCAGGTCCACCACCGCGTCCGGACGGTAGCGGCGGCCGTAGGCGAGGCAGTCTGCCAGCACCACTCGGCCCTCCGCGTCGGTGTTGGTGATCTCGATGGTCTGTCCGTCCAGAGCCCGCACCACGTCCCCGGGCTTGAACGCGGCCTCTCCCAGCAGGTTCTCCACCGCCCCCACGATCCCCACCACCCGGTGCGCGACCTCCAACATCGGTAGCGCCCGCAGGCAGGCCAGCACCGCGGCGGCGCCGGCCATGTCCGCCTTCATGGTCTCCATGCCCTCGTGGGTCTTGATGTCCAGGCCACCCGCGTCGAAGGTGACGCCCTTGCCCGCCAGCACGTAGGTCTTGCGGGCGCGGGGCGGCCGGTAGTCCACCACGATCATCTGCGGCGGCTGCCGGCTGCCAGCCCCCACCGCCAGGATGGCGCCCGCACCCATGCGGCGTAGCTGCGCGGGGCCGAACACCCGGACCTGCAGCCCGGCCTGGCGGCCCATCTGCCGCGCCACCTCCGCCAGAAACACCGGGTTCACCTCGTTGGGCGGGCCGTTCACCAGGTCCCGGGCAAACCAGGTGGCCTCTGCCAGCACACGCGCGCGCCGTACCGCCGCCCCTGCCCCGCGCACGCCGGCCACCTCCACCGCCTCCACCCCGGGCTGTGTTTCGGTCTTGTGCCGCGCGTACCGGTAGCTGCCGAGGAGCGCTCCTTCCACCATCGCGGCGGCCACCTCTGGGGTGGCGGGGAAGCTGCCGGGCCACAGCCCCAACCGCGTGGCCCGCACCGCCTGCGCGTGCCGGGCGGCGGCCGCCGCCGCCCTCCGGACGGCGTCCATGGGGTCCTCCGCCTGGCCCGTGCCCACCAGCACCACGCGGGAGGCGGGCAGGCGGCCGTGGGTGAACAGCTGCAGCACCGCGTCGCGCTTTCCCTCGAACCGCTCCAGCTGAACCGCCTCCCGCAGCCAGCCACCGAGGGCCTGGTCCACCGCTTCCAGGCCGTGCAGGACGCCATCAGACTTTACCGGGATGGCCAGCACGTCACACCTCAGCTGGCTCCAGGGGCGGTCGGACACTGCGACCTTCATCCGTTGTACCCTCCTTTCGACTCGGGCGTGGCGTCGGCGCGCGCTTCCAGCACGAGGCAGCTGCCCACCCCGTGGCAGCGGGAGGTCGTCAGCACGCCCACCCGCTGGCCCGGGGCTGCGTGGCTGGCGAGCCACCGCCGGGCCGCCTGCAGCTGCGCGACGGGGATCGTGCCCACACCGTACACGAGGTGCCGGCAGAAAAACCGCAGCACCGGTAGGTCGGCGTGGGCGGCCACGGTGGCGCCCAGGTCCCACGCCCGCGGCCCGCGGGTGGCCGGGCACACCTGCGGCTCGGGGCAGGTGGCCGGGCAGCGCCAGGCGGCCTCGCTCAGGTAGCGCCGGTCGCCCACCGCCACGTCGTACGCCACCGGGTAGGCTCCGGGGAGCGGCTGCCGCGACACCCACAGGTCTGGGCGCAGCTGCCTCAACGACCCGGCCAGCCACTCCGCGAGCACGTGCGGGGCCAGGGGAGCGGGGACCACCTGTGCGTCCTCCGGTGCGGTGGGCACGTAGCGGGTGAGGTACGCGGTCCACTCCTCGGTGACCAGCTCCACCTGATCCAGGAGCTCAGTTCGGGCCCTGCAGTGCGGGTTGCGGTCCACCACCAGCAGCCGCCCGTACTCCAACCGGCCGGCCCGCCGGGCTTTCACCAGCTGGCGGGCGTGGAAGCAGCCGTAGCAACCGCCCCCGAGGACCACCACCTCGGAGGCGTGCAACGTCAGCGGGCGCGGGCCCCTCACCCTCCGTCCAGCCCCAGGTCCAGCCTGCGGCCCACGCCGCGCTGCACCGCCCGCTCGTACACCAGCCGGGCTGCCACCACGTCTTCCAGGGCGATGCCCTGGGAGCAGAACAGGGTCACCTCGGACGGTGAGGTGCGGCCGGGGGCGTTGCCCGCCACCACGTCCGCCAGCTCCACGGCCCGTTCCCACCGGAACGCGCCTTCTGCGGCGGCCTGGATCAGGTCCCCGCACTCCACCCGGGCCTGCGGCAGGTCGTCCACCGCCACCCGGCTCGCCCGGGCCACCGCCTCCGCGTCCAGCTCCCGGCGGTGCGCCCAGTTGGACCCTGCAGCGTTCACGTGCACCCCGTCCCGCAGCCAGCGGCCCAGGAGCACCGGCTCGCGGGAGGTGGTGATGGTGCAGACCACGTCCGCGTGGCCGACCGCCTCCTCCACGGAGGCGGCCGCCACCACGGGCAGGCGGAGCCGTTCGGCCATCTGTTGCGCGAAGCGCTCGCGGCGCTCCGGCGTCCGGCTGAACACCCAGGCCCGCTCCACGGGACGCACCGCGCACACCGCCTCCAGCTGCGTCTGGGCCTGCCAGCCCGCGCCGATGACCGCCACCGTGCGGGCGTCCTCCCGGGCCATGTACCGGGTGGCGAGCCCTGTGGCCGCGCCGGTCCGCCGCTGGCCCAGGGTGTCCGCCTGCATCACCACCAGCAACCGGCCCCGGCCGTCGTACAGAAGCACCAGGAAGCGCCCACCCTCGCGGGAGGTGGTGTACGCCTTCAGGCCCAACACCTCCGCCCGGGCCCACGCCGCGGACATCACGTGCAGCACCGTCCCCGAGGGCAGCGCCGCGCGCCCCCGGGGCACGTTGGCGGCCTGCCCCGCGGCCTTGTCCCGGAACGCCTGCTCCAGGGCGTCCACCAGCTCGGCCACCGACACCAGGGACGCCACCTCGGACTCCGTCAAGAACAGCGTCATCCTCCCACCAGCTCCTCCACCACCGCGGCCAGGCGGCTGGGCGCGGGGCCGGTGACCTCCAGGTACGCTTCCCACCGCCTGCGCAGCTCCACGGCTTCCGGCGTCCAGACGCCCAGGGGGGCGCCGGTCCACGGGGGTACGTCCGGGTCCAGGGCGGCGCGGTCCAGGTAGGCCAGCACGTCGTCCAGGAAGCTCCGCACGCCTTGCGCGTCCAGCCCAGGCCCGCTGAACGGCTGCCCGGAAAGCTCCTCCGACAGGGCCACCAGCACCCGGGCGGTGGCCGCCAGCACGGCCACGGACCGAACCTCGTGCCAGCGCGCCTGGATGTTGGTGGACGTTGGGTCCAGCTCCCGCTGCGCCCGCATCTCCGCCATCCACCCGTCGGCCACGCCCACCAGCCGCCAGCTGGCCCGGCGCAGGACCTCACCCGGCTCCGGCTGGGCCATGGCCGCACGGGCGGCCGCCACCACCGCCTCCTGCACCTTCGCGGCGTACGGGGGCGTCACGATCCGCGGCATCAGCACGTCCCGCTCGTACACGCCCTGGGCCACCAGGGGCAGGTTGGCGGGGGTGATCCGGTCGGGCAGCTGGGCCCTGTACGCCGCCCGCACCCGCTGGCCACGGGCGCCCGCCAGCTCCACGGCCAGCCGCAGGGGCACGAAGACCCCCGCGCCCCACAACATCGCCCAGAAGAACCACCGGTCCCACCCCAACACCGCCGCGGTGGCCGCAAACCCCGCCCCGCAGCCCGCGGCGAGGTAACGGCCGAAGCGGCGGCGGCTGTCCGCGCTGGCCAGCCGGGCCAGCCACAGCCCTGCCCCGCGCCCCCCGGGCGGCATCAGGCCACCAGCCGTTCCAGGGTGGCCGCGTCCAGCCGGCGGAGTACCGCGGTCACCAGCCGCACGGTGTTGTCGAAGTCGTCCCGGTGCAGGATCGCGTTGTGGCTGTGGATGTAGCGGACGGGCGCGCCGATCACCACGGACGGCACCCCTACCCCGAAGGTGTGGATGCGCCCCGCGTCCGTCCCGCCCCGGGCGACCCGGTCGAACTGGTACGGGATCCCCTCCGCCTCCGCGGTCTCCACCACCAGGTCCCGCAACCGCACGTGGGGGATCAGGGTGGCGTCGTACAGGAGGATCACGGGCCCCTTGCCCAGCTTGCCCTGCGCCTCGTCGGGCTTCACGCCCGGCGTGTCCCCCGCGATCCCCGTGTCCAGGGCGATCCCCACGTCCGGCTGCACCAGGTGGGAGGCCGTCTGCGCGCCCCGCAGCCCCACCTCTTCCTGCACGCTGCACACCCCGTACACGGTGTTGGGGTGTGGTTCGTCCTGCAGCGCCCGGAGGATCTCCACCACCGCGGCGCAGCCGAACCGGTTGTCCCACGCCTTGGCCACCATCAGCTTGGGGTTGTGCAGCACCGTGAACGGCGAGTCGGGCACCACGGGGTCGCCCGGCCGGATCCCGAACCGCTCCGCCTCCTCGCGGCTCGTGGCACCCACGTCGATGTACATGTCCTTGACGTCCACGGGCTTCTTCCGTTCGTCCTCCTCCAGCAGGTGAGGCGGCTTGCTGCCCACCACCCCCAGCACGGGCCCGTGCCGCGTCCACACGCGGACGCGCTGCGCCAGCATCACCTGGGACCACCACCCGCCCAGGGTCTGGAACTTCAGGTAGCCTTCGTCGGTGATGCGGGTGACGAGAAACCCGATCTCGTCCATGTGCCCGGCCACCATGACTTTGGGCGTGGGCTGAGTGCCCTCCTTGCGGGCCACCAGGCTTCCCAGCCGGTCCTGCAGGATCTCCCCGAGGGGGCTGAGGTACTTGCGGAGCACCGCCCGGACCGGCTGTTCGAAGCCTGTCACGCCGGGCGCCTCCGTCAGCTCCCGGAACATCTCCACCACGCGGTCGCTCATGGCGCCTCCCCAGTCCGCGGCGCGGAGGCCGCAAAACGGGCCTGGCCGGGGGCTTCCACGAGCCCCTGGCGGCCCTTCCCAAAGTTTATCCCGTCCTCCGGTGAGTCCCCAGCGGGTCGGCAGGGTTCGGATGTTGTGGGGTCGTACTGGGTAGGGGCGGCGGGTTGTGACGTCTCGCACCCCAGGAGGGTTCCATGGAACGGGCCATCGCGTACGCCAGAGAGCGCCGCGCCAGCTTCCTGGAGGAGCTCAAGGAGTGGCTGGCGATCCCCAGCGTGAGCACGCTGCCGGAGCACGGGCGGGACTGCGAGCGGGCCGCGGGGTGGCTGGCGGACCGCATGCGCAGGGCCGGCCTGCAGCGGGTGCAGGTGGTCCCCTCCGAGCGGCAGCACCCGTTGGTGTACGGGGAGTGGCTGGGCGCACCCGGTGCGCCCACGGTGCTGGTGTACGGCCACTACGACGTGCAGCCCGCAGACCCCCTGGAGCTGTGGGAGACTCCGCCTTTCCAGCCCACGGTGCGGGGCGACAACCTGTACGCCCGGGGGGCGTCCGACGACAAGGGCCACGTGTTCGCCACCCTGAAGGCGCTGGAGAGCCTGCTGGCCACCGACGGGCTGCCGGTGAACGTGAAGGTGCTGGTGGAGGGCGAGGAGGAAAGTAGCGGGGCGGAGATCGCCCGCTACGTGCCGCGGCACCGGCGGCGCCTGCGCGCGGACTGCGCCCTGGTGATGGACTCGGGGTTCGTGGCACCCGGGGTTCCCTCCATCACCGTGGGGCTGCGGGGCATCCTGTACACCGAGGTGGAAGTCCGCGGGCCCGCCACCGACCTGCACTCCGGCACCTTCGGGGGCGCTGCACCCAACCCCTTCCACGAGGCCATCCGGCTGCTGGCTTCCCTGCGGGACCGCCGGGGGCGCATCCGCATCCCGGGGTTCTACCGGCCGGTGCGGGAGCCGTCCGAGGCGGAGCGGGCCGCGTGGAGGGAGCTGCCCGTGCGGGAGGAGGAGTTCGCCCGGAGCATCGGCGCCCGCGGCACCGTGGGGGAGGAAGGCTACTCCCTGTTGGAGCGGCTGTGGGCCCGGCCCACCCTGGAGGTCCACGGCATGGGTGGCGGGTTCACCGGGCCGGGCGCCAAGACGGTCCTGCCCGCGCGGTGCGTGGCCAAGGTGAGCATGCGACTGGTGCCCGACCAGAACCCCGACCGGGTGTACCGCGCCTTCGAACGCTACCTGCTCCGCAACGCCCACCCCGCGTACGAGGTCACGGTCCGCAAGCTCCACACGGGCCGGCCCTGGGTGGTGTCCCCCGAGGAGCCGGTGGTGCAGGCCGCCGCGCGGGCGTGGTCTGCCGCGTACGGGGCGCCGGCCCGGTTCGTCCGCATGGGCGGTTCCGTCCCCGTGGTGGACCTGTTCAGCCGTGTGTTGGGACAGCCGGTGGTGGTGACGGGGTTCGGGCTCCCCGACGACAACCTGCACGCGCCCAACGAGAAGGTGAACCTGCCCCTGCTGTGGGGCGGGGTGGAGGCGGTGATCCGCTTCCTCCACGAGGTCCGCGCGCTGCGCTGACGCTTCCCTGCCACCGCGGGGTGCGCCATACTGCTGGAGGATGCGGCGGCTGCGCGTGGCCCTGGCTCAGATCAACCCCGTGGTGGGCGACCTGGAGGGGAACGTCCGCCGGATGGTGGAGCAGATCCACCGCGCCCGCCGGCAGGAGGCCCACGTGGTGCTGTTCCCCGAGCTGGCGGTCACGGGCTACCCTCCCGAGGACCTGCTGCTGAAGCCGGACTTCGTGGAGGCCAACCTGGCCGCCGTCCAGGAGGTGGCCCGGCACGCCACGGACCTGGTGGCGGTGGTGGGGTTCGCGGACCGCGCGAACTACCTGTACAACGCCGCCGCGGTGTGCGCCGCAGGCCGCGTGCAGGGGGTGTACCACAAGCGGCTGCTGCCCAACTACGGGGTGTTTGACGAAAAGCGCTACTTCGCTCCAGGCCAGCAGGCCTCGGTGTTCCTCCTGGGGGACGTGCCCGTGGCGGTGAACATCTGCGAGGACATCTGGTTCCCTGACGGCCCCTGCGCGGTGCAGGCGCGGGCGGGCGCGCTGGTGGTGTTCAACATCAACGGTTCCCCGTACCACCGGGGGAAGTGGCGGGAGCGGGAGGAGATGCTGCGCACCCGGGCCCGCGACTGGGGGGTGGTGCTGTGCTACGTGAACCTGGTGGGCGGGCAGGACGAGCTGGTCTTCGACGGGGACAGCGTGGTGCTGGACCAGTCGGGACGCCTTCTGGCCCGGGCCCCGCAGTTCGAGGAGGCGCTGCTGGTGTGCGACGTGGACCTGGACGCCGCGCGGCGCCACCGGGCCCGGCGCACGGGGGTGGACGAGTCCGAGCGGTTCCCCGTGGGGGACGTGTCCCTGTGCCCCACGGTGGTGGTGGACCTTCCCCTGCGGGAGCCCTCCTCCGACGTCCCGCGGGTGGTGGCAGAGCCCCTGCCGGACCTGGAGGAGGTGTACCGGGCCCTGGTGGTGGGCACCCGGGACTACGTGAGGAAGAACGGGTTCCGCCAGGTGTTCGTCGGGCTGTCCGGCGGGGTGGACTCGTCCCTGGTGGCCACCGTGGCCACAGACGCCCTAGGGCCCGAGGCCGTGGTGGGGGTTTCCATGCCGTCCCCCTACACCTCCGCGGACAGCCTGCGGTACGCGGAGGAGCTGGCCCGCAACCTCGGCATCCGGCTGCTGACGCTGCCCGTGCACGGCCCCTTCCAGGCGTACCGGGAGGTGCTGCGGCCCGCCTTCGGGGACCGGGGGTGGGACGCCACGGAGGAGAACCTGCAGGCGCGCATCCGGGGCAACTACCTGATGGCGCTGACCAACAAGCTGGGCGGCATCGTCCTCACCACGGGCAACAAGAGCGAGCTCAGCGTGGGCTACGCGACCCTTTACGGCGACATGGCGGGCGGGTTCGCGGTGCTGAAGGACGTGCCGAAGACCCTGGTGTACGCCCTGGCCCGGTGGCGCAACCAGCGGAGTCCCGTGATCCCCGAAGGGGTGCTCACGCGGCCGCCCACCGCGGAGCTGCGGCCGGGACAGGTGGACCAGGAAGTCCTGCCGCCGTACGAGGTGCTGGACCCCATCCTGGAGCTGTACGTGGAGCAGGACACCCCGCCGGAGGACATCGTGCGGGCCGGGTTCGACCCGGCGGTGGTAGCGCGGGTGGTGCGGATGGTGGACCGCAGCGAGTACAAGCGGCGGCAGGCACCCCCTGGCGTGAAGATCACCCCGAAGGCCTTCGGGCGGGACCGGAGGCTACCCATCACCTCCTGGTACCGGGCGTGGGCGCGGGTGGAGGCCGAGACGGCGGCGCGGGACGGCTCCTGAGCGCCCCATGACCCGTTCCTACCGCGTGGCCCAGACCCGTACGGAGACGGTGGAGCTGGTCTTCCCCGAGCACACCAACGCGAGGGGCTCCCTGTACGGCGGCCGCATGATGCGCTGGATCGTCACCGTGGGCACCCTGGCCGCATCCCGGCTGAGCCGGGGGCTGGTGGTGCTGGGGTCCATGGACGAGCTGGACTTTCTGGAGCCGGTGCTGGCCGGGCAGGTGGTGCAGCTGGCCGCCACCGTCCCCCTGGTGGGGCGTTCGTCCATGGAGGTGGACGTGGAGGTGCACGCGGAGGACCCCGCCACGGGACTCCGGCGGCGGGCCACCCGGGCGTCCCTGGGGT
>VAPR01001424.1_pt1 | contig 11755 bp, 12 predicted proteins | sample 3380701 | NCBI WGS metagenome assembly VAPR01 (sample SAMN11536904, study PRJNA540576) | hot springs metagenome | isolation source: hot spring wet sediment | place: Spain: Lobios | collected 2014-01
GGTGAGCGCTTCGGGGGGGGCGGGGCCCGGTTGGGTCCCGCCCCCTAGGGGGAGGTGATGGAGGTGCGGGTCGCTGGGCCGGACGGACAACTTTCGCGATCGACCGTGGAAGCGGGCGCGAAGTCCACCGGCCGAGGCGCCAGCAAGACCCCGCCGGGGGCCTTCCAGGTGGCCGCGCAGTTCATCGTGGACCCCAACACCCACGAGGTGCTGGTGCGGATCTACGATACGCGAACCGGTCAGACGCTTCGGACCATCCCCCCCAGCCGGTTGGTGGAGTTCCTCCTGGGTGAGGGAGGGCTGGACCTGCGGGTGTAGCGGTCACGAAGAGGCAGGGCGATGTCCACGTTCAGCATCGACGGGTTGATCTCCGGGCTCAACACCACGGAGGTCATCAACAAGCTCTTGGAGATCGAGCGGGCGCCCATCCGGCGGCTGGAAGCGCGAAAGGCAGAGGTGAACGCGCGGGCCTCCGCCTGGCGGGCACTTTCCACCAAGCTCACCACCCTGGAAGACCGCGCCGCCACCCTGACAACCGGCCTCACGTACCTGGCGGTCCGGGCGTCCAGTACGGACCCTTCCGTGGTCGTGGCGTCCGCCAGCCCCGGCGCGCCGCTGGGTACGTACCCGCTGACCGTGAACCGGCTGGCTTCCGCCCACCAGATCAGTACGGACACCTTCGTGGACAAGGACGCTCAGATCTTCGGCACCGGCACCCTCACGATCACCGTGGGCACGACCTCCACGCAGGTCCCCATCGGCGCGGGCCAGAACTCTCTGGCGGGGATCGCTTCTGCCGTCAACGCCTCGGGGGCGGGCGTATCCGCGTCCGTGGTCCAGGTGGACGGCGGGTACCGCCTGCTCCTCACATCCAAGACCACCGGTGCGCAGGGCGCGGTGTCGGTGGACGCCACGAACCTCTCGGGTGGTAGCGCGGTTCTCTCCTTCCCGCACGAAGTCAACCCCGCGCAGGACGCGGAGGTGGTGTTGGGGACGGGGAGTGGAGCGGTGACCGTCCACCGGCCTTCCAACGTTATCTCGGATCTGATCCCGGGGGTCACCCTGGCCCTCGGGGGGACCGGGACCGGGACCGTGACTGTGGAGTGGGACCGGGAGGCGGTGAAGAGGAGCGTGCGGGAATTCGTGACTGCCTACAACGAGTTGGTCGACGCGCTGGCCCGGTACGGCCGATACGACGCCACCACCGGCCAGCGGGGCGCCCTGCAGGGCGACGGGACCCTCCAGCGGATCCAAGCACAGCTGCCGGAGGGGGTGCTGCGCACTGAGGTCTCGGACCAGGTTCTCAAACGGCTCGCTGACCTCGGGGTGCAGCTGGGCCGGGACGGCAGGCTGACCCTGGACGAGTCGAAGCTCTCCGAAGCCCTGCAGGGCCGCTTTGACGAAGCTCGCCGCGTGCTGGAGGTACTGGGGAGCCGGATGCGGGATCTTGCCGATGGCTTCACCCGAACCGGAGGCCCGGTGGAGCTCGCCCTGGATGGCCTAGAGGTTCGCTTGCGGAGTCTGGACCGGCAGGTGAGCACGTGGGAGGCCCGCGTGGAGCAGAAGCGGCAGCAGCTGATGCGGACGTTCACGAACCTGGAGCGGGCCTTGGGGCAACTGCGGAGCCAGGGGGACTGGCTCGCCCTGCAGTTGCGACGCCTCGGGGGGAGCCAGGGATGAGCTACTCCGCGATGGCCTACCGGGCCTCCCACGCGGCGACCGCCTCGCCGGGGCAGCTGGTGGTTCTACTGTACGATGGCGCGATCCGCTTTTTGGACCAGGCCATCCGCTCCTACCGGGCAGGGGATGGGGAGATGGGCCGGCAGGCGGTGGTGCGGGCGGAGCGGGTGATGCTGGAACTCATGGGTGCTCTGGACCTCCGCTATGAGCTCGCGGGCAACCTCCTGGCCCTCTACCGATACGTGTTTGAGCGGCTCGCGGAAGCCCGGCGTGGGGAGGACGCGGCGGAGCTGGAACGCCTCCGGGGTTGGCTGTGGGAGCTTCGAAGCGCGTGGGCGCAAGCGGAGCAACGCACCCGGATGGGAGGGGTCGCGTCGTGAACCCGGTGCAGCGCTACGTGGGGCTCTGCGCCGAGGTCCTCGCGCACAGCCGGGAGGCGGCGCGGGCGGCGCAGGAGAGTCGCTGGGAGGAATTGCTGGCGCACCTGCTGGCCCGGGAGGCGGCCATGGGAGAGCTGGGCCGCCTCCCGCAGTTCTCCCCCAGCGAGGTGGATCTCCTCCGAAGCCAGGCGCTTCCCCTCCTCCAGGAGGCGGCTCGCCTCAACGAGCAGACGGCACGTCGGGTGCGCAGGGTGCGGGACCGCCTGGGAGCCGTGGTGGCTTCGCCCGACTGTCGATTTCTTGACGTCTACCGGTAAGGCATCCCTCCAGCATCACAGGGCACCCCGAACTCCGGGCCGCGTGCGGCACGGGCCTTGCAGACCTTGCGCTGCAGCACAAGCACGGAGGTGGAAGCGGTGAAGGCTGGGCTGCGCGTGGCGGACCTGTCCATCCGCTGGAAGTTTCTGGTCAACATCGGCGTGCTGGGAGCCGTTGCTGTGGCGGTGGGTCTGATGGGGTTACGGGCGGTGCAGCGGCTGAACGCTGAACTGGTAGAGGCTCAGACCTCCATGATCGCCATGCTCTACATCCTGGAGGCGGACCGGGACGGCTACCAGGCTCTGTCCGCCCTGTACGCCCTGCTGGGGACCGATCCCGGTCACCGCACTCGATACGAAGAGCTGGCTCGGTTCCTGGAGGAGAACCTGACGCAGGCGGTGGAGCGGGCCACCAAGGCTCAGGAATATCTGACCGACGAACGGGATCGGCTGCTGGCTGCAGGGTTCGCCGGAGGGCTGCGGACTTGGGGAGATCAGTTGAGAGCTCTGCGGTCCAACTACGAGCAGCGTTTGATCCCGAGCGCCGACGCCCTGGAGCAGGCGCGCCAGATCGTCCGCGGCACCTTTGACCCTGCCCGGGAGCAGATGGATCAGCTGGAAGAGCGCCTCAAGGAGGCCGCCGAGGCCAGAGAACAACGGGTGGTGGCGTTAGAACGTACCCTGAACCGCGGCATCCTGGGTGTGCTACTGGCAGGGCTGGTCGTTGCGGCAGGCCTCGGCTGGGTCTTTGACCGAGTTCTGGTAAGCCAAGTCCGCGCGGTGGAAGCGGCGGTCAGGGCCCTCTCACAGGGGGACCTCACGCATCGGGTCACCCGCTACGGCAAGGATGAACTGGGGAGGATGGCGGCCAGCCTGCAGGAGGCCATGGAGGCCCTGCGCGGGATGGTCCAGCAACTCCGCAGCAGCGCCGAGGAGGTGGGCGGTAGCTCCCGGCACGTGGCGGCCACGGGCGACCAGGTGGCCCGTAGCGCCATGGAGATCGCCCGGGCGGTGCAGGAGGTGGCCAGGGCGGCAGAACTGCAGGTCCGGAGCATCCACGAGACGACCCAGACGGTGCAACAGGTGAACCAGAGCCTGGAGGACGTGGCCAACAACACCAGCCAGACCGCCCAGGCGGCGCAGCAGGCCAACCAGCTGGCGGCGGAGGGTGCGGCCCGCGTGGAGCGCGTGGTGCAGGCCGTGTCGGACATCCGGCGGGCGGCGGAGGAGATGGCCCAGGTGGTGGCGGTGTTGGGGCAGAAGGGCAAGGACATCGGGAAGATCGTGAGCCTCATCACCGACATCGCGTCCCAGACCAACCTCCTTGCGTTGAACGCGGCCATCGAGGCAGCCCGGGCCGGCGACCAGGGCCGGGGGTTTGCGGTGGTGGCGGAGGAGGTGCGCAAGCTGGCCCAAGAGTCCGCCCAGGCGGCGGAGCAGATCGCGGGGATCGTGGGTGAGATCCAGGAGGAGACCCAGCGGGCGGTGCAGACCATGGAGCGCGGGCATCAGGAGGTCCAGGCGGGCGTCCGTTTGGCTGAGGAGGCGGGGGAGGTGTTCCAGCGGATTCGACGGAGCGTGGCCGACGTCACAGCAAGGACGGAGGGTGTCTCTGCGGCAACCGAGCAGCTGTCCGCCAGCGCCCAGCAGATTGAAGCCACGGTGCGCAGGTTACTGGAGACCGCGCAGCAGAACTCCGCGGCTGCGGAGCAGGTGGGCGCCAGCGCCGAGCAAATCTCCGCGAGCACCCGGGAGGCATCCGAGGGGGCGCAGCGCATGGCCCGCGTGGCGGATGATCTGGAGCGCCTCGTGGCGCAGTTCCGCGTCTAGGCTGTGGCACGGAAGTTGCACATGCCGCGGATGGAGCCGATCGGGGGATTCGAGGCCGGCTCAACGGAGCAACGGACTCCGTTTGGAGACCACGTGAGACCGTCATGGGGACAGCCGCGGGACTGCGTGTTGCCACGTCGGTAACCCGTTGGAACGGCACGGTGGTGTTCTGGGAGCCCCTGGACCCCGCCTTTTGCGGCCTGCGGAGCCTCCTCGAAGAGGAGGGCTTCCGGGTCATCTCAGGCTCCCAGACCTCTGGTCCTCTTCCGGCCCAGGGGGCGCACGCGGTCATCACCTCCCGCCCGGAGTTGATCCCTTGGTTTCGCACCAGCTGCCCCGGAATCCCCATCGTGGTCGCCCTGAACGCTCCCGCGGTCTCGGAGGTGGTGGAGGCCATGCGGGCCGGCGCCGCGGACGTGGTGGTGGCGGCGGACGGCATCGAGGCGGTGGCCGCCAGGATTCGGGAACTCACCCGGGCCCGGGCGGAGCGGGAAGAGCAGCTCCGGCTGCAGGAGGATCTGGCTCGGGCCTACCGGTTCGACGGGGTGGTGGGATCCTCACCAGCGATGCGGGAGGTCTTACGGATCGCGTCCATTGTGGCACCCACAGACGCCACGGTCCTGCTCACGGGCGAGTCGGGGACCGGGAAGGAGCTCTTGGCGCGCTCCATTCACCTCCAGAGCCGCAGAGCCGCGGGACCGTTGGTGGTGCTGCACTGCGGCGCGGTTCCCGAAACGCTGCTGGAGACAGAACTCTTCGGCCATGAGAAGGGCGCGTACACCCACGCCGTGACTGCCCGGCCCGGGAAGTTCGAACAGGCTTCCGGCGGCACCCTGTTCCTCGACGAGGTGGGAGACATGTCCCCCCGCATGCAGGTGAAGCTCTTGCGGGTGCTCCAGGAGCGGGTGGTGGAACGGGTGGGAGGGAGCCGGGCCATTCGGGTGGATTGCCGAATCGTGGTCGCGACCAACCGCGACCTGCGCCAGATGGTGCGGGAAGGGCTGTTCCGCGAGGACCTGTACTACCGCCTCAACGTGGTGAGCCTGCGGCTGCCACCCTTGCGGGAGCGCCTCGAGGACCTGCCGGCCCTTGCGGAGTTCTTCCTGGACAGATACCGCCGGCAGCTCGGCAAGCCCGTGCGGGGGTTTGAGGAGGCCGCCCTGCAGAAGCTGCAGGAGCATCCCTGGCCCGGCAACGTGCGGGAACTGGAAGCGGTGATCCACCGGGCGGTCATCCTGACCCGGAGTGAGTTCGTGCAGAGGGAGGACGTGCAGCTGGACGTGTTTCCCCGGGACGCGCGCGGATGACCGGCATGGGAGTTGCAAACGCTGGGTGGGGACGCCAGGAGCTGGGAGCGAACGTGGAGCACTTGCGCTGCGTGGTCGTGGGGATGGCCTCGCCGGAGCCGGAAGAGGGTTTGGAGTACCGCGGGGCGTCCACGGGCGTTGAAGCGGCGGACTTGGTGACCCGGTGGGAGGCGGATGCGGTGGTGGTCGACCTGTCCGCCGGGGTCCCGCTGGAGACCGTGGCGCAGCTCACCGCGGCCCATCCGGAGATTCCCGTGGTTGTCGTGGCTCCCCCCGAGTCCATGCCCGACGCGGTCCGGCAGGGTGCCTGCAGCTTGGTGCTTCCCGAGCGAAGGGCCATCGAGCTGGGTGCGGCGGTCCAGGAGGCGATCGCCCGACACCGGCGGGTTCGGGAAGCGCTCCAGCGGGCCGTGTTGCAGCCCCTGGCTCAGTTGCGCGACCTGATCCCCTCCGACGGCAACCCGGAGGGCGTGCTGCGCCGGCTGGCGGACATCGTGCGAGCCACCCTGGGCGCGGACCGTGCCGCCGCCGTCACCCTGGACCCCTCGGCTTCGGATCTGGCGGTGGCGCTGGTGGAGGGGAGGCGGGCCACCGTGCGGGAACGCTTCTGGACCCTGGTCCCGGAGCGCCTGGCACACGCGGAGCCGACGGCGGGCCAGACCGGTCCCATGCTCACCGCGACCCTGGGCCTTGCGGGGCGCACCCTCGGGGCTCTCACGGTGATCCGAGAGCCGAGCCGGCCCTCCTTCGAACCGGTCGAGCAGGAGCTGTTGAACCTCTTCGGGATTCTCGGCGCGCTGCCTCTGGTGCAAGCGGAGCTGCTCCGGGAACTGCGACGGACCAACAGGAAACTCATCGACGCGCTCGCCCACGCCACGGAGCTCCACGAAGCGTCCCTGCGGGGCCACAGCGAGCGGCTGGCGTCCTACGCGGTGACCATCGGGCGGCGGTTAGGCTTCGACACGCAGGCCCTCGACCATCTGTGGGTGGCCGGGATGCTCCACGACGTGGGCAAGATCGGGATCAGCGATCAGATCCTCCTGAAACCGGGACCCCTGACACCGGGAGAGTACGAGGCGGTGAAACAGCACGCGGCCATGGGGGCGGAGATCCTGTCCACCGCGGGGTTCCCGGAGGACGTGGTGCGATGGGTGCGGCACCACCACGAACGATGGGACGGCCGCGGGTACCCCATGGGGTTAGGAGGCGAAGAGATCCCCCTGGGAGCTCGTGTCCTGGCCGTGGCGGACGCCTACGAGGTGATGACCACCGGGCGCGTCTACCGGGGCCCGCTGCTCCCGAGTCAAGCCCTGGAGGAGTTGGAGCGGGAGCGGGGCCGGCAATTCGACCCGCAGGTGGTGGAAACCTTTCGCAGCGCGCTGACCAGCGGGGATCTCCGCCTCGAGGGGACGGGTGAATAACCGAGGGAGGAAGCCGTCATGGAGCGCAACGGGAAAGGGGAGCGACAGCTGGTGGTGGTCCGGCTCGACCGCGAGTGCTACGGGATCCCCATCGAGCACGTACACGAGATCGTTCGGATGCAGCCGGTGACCCGGATCCCCCGGGCGCCGACGTTCGTCGAGGGAGTCATTAACCTGCGGGGGCAGGTGATCCCTGTGGTGGACCTGCGGCGACGATTCGGGCTTCCGGAGGTGGGGGGCGACGGCACGGAGCGCATCGTGGTGGTGGAGATGGACGGCGCCCGGGTGGGCGTGGTGGTGGACGCGGTGCTGGAGGTTCTCCGAGTTCCGGAGAGTACGGTGGTGCCACCCGAGGAACTCCTCGCCACCTCCCAGGTGAGGTTCTTGCAGGGCGTGGCGAAGCAGGGAGAGAGTTTGATCCTGTTGTTGGACTTGGCGCGCGTGTTGGACCCTTCCGAGTACCAAGCGCTGCAGCAGCTGGAGACCGCGTAGGCCATGCAAGTGGATCGCTTGCTCCCCGTCTACCTGCAGGAAGCGGACGAGCAGATCCAGGCGCTGGAGGAAGGGGTCCTGGCCCTGGAGCGCTCGGGCCCGCAGGCGGACCTGGTGGCGTCGCTCTTCCGTAGCGCCCACACCCTCAAGGGGTCTGCGGGCGCCCTGGGGTTGCGCCGCACCGCGGAGCTCACCCACGCCCTGGAGGAGGTTCTGGAAACGCTGCGCGCTGGCCGCGATCCTTCCGGGCTTGCGGACCTGCTGCTGGCCTGTGTGGACGTCCTACGAACCCTGCGCCAGGAGGCGGCTTCGGGTGGCGAGCGGACCGAGGTGGAGGGATTGATCCAGCGACTGCGGGCGTGGAAAGACGGGTCGGGGCAGCCGGTAGACGGTCTTCACCCCGTGGAAGTCCGAGTCCGCCTCCGGGAGGACTGCGCCATGCCCGCTGCCCGGGCCCTGGCCCTTTTGCGGACGCTGCGGGAGCTCTCGGATGTGGAACAGGTCAGTCCTCCCGAAGACGCCATCGCCCGCGGCGCCCTGCAGCGGGAGTTCGCGTGTCGGGTGCGCGTGCGCAGCCCCGAGGTGATCCCGGAGCGGCTCGCGGGCCCGGATGTGGAAGCCGTCCAGGTGCTTCCGGCTCTCGAAGTCCGGGACGAACGCTGGCTGGACCTGGGGCCGCAAGCGCGGGGCAAGTTGTTTGACGACCCGGAGGTCGCCCGGCGGGCCTCGCTGCACACCGTGCGGGTGGACGTGGAGCGCCTGGACCGGCTGATGAACCTGGTGGGGGAGCTGGTGGTGGACCGCATCCGGTTCCAGCAGCTGGCCGAGCGGCTTCGCGCCGCGGGCCAGGTCCAGGATGTGGCGGAGGAGCTGGCAGAGGCAGCGACCCACCTGGGTCGGGTAGCCAGCGACCTGCAGGCGCAGGTCCTGAAGGCACGCATGCTGCCCATCGAGCACCTGTTTCACCGGTTCCCCCGGTACGTGCGGGACCTGGCCCGGCGGGCGGGGAAGCAGGTGGAGGTGGTGCTGCAGGGCCAGGACACGGAGGTGGATCGCTCGGTGATCGAGCAGATCGGCGGTCCCCTCATGCACCTGGTGCGCAACGCCGTGGATCACGGCCTCGAACCACCTGAGGAACGCCGACAGCGGGGGAAGCCGCCTGTGGGGCGGCTCGTACTGGCAGCCGCCCACGAGGAGGACGGGATCGTGGTGGTGGTGGAGGACGACGGCCGGGGCATCGACATCGACGCGGTGCGCCGCAAGGCGGTCGCCATGGGCCTGGTGACCTCCGAGGGGGTGGAGCGCATGTCGGAGGAGGAAGTGGTGGAGCTCATCTTCCATCCGGGGCTGAGCACCGCGGCCCAGGTGACGGACGTCTCAGGGCGGGGGGTCGGAATGGACGCAGTCCGCGCCTCCGTACAGGCCGCGGGCGGCACGGTGGAGGTCAGCACCGAGCGCGGACGCGGGACCCGATTCTCACTAAGGTTGCCTCTCACTCTGGCCATCGTCCGTGCGTTGCACGTGGCCTGCGGGGAGGAACGGTACGTCCTCCCTCTCGGGGGCGTGCAGGAGATCGTCGAAGTGCCCGCAGATCGGGTGCACCGGGTGGGCCCGTACCGAGGCGCGGTACTCCGGGGAGCGGTGCTCCCCATCGTCTCGGTCCACCAGGCCCTGGGGCTCTCGACGCCGGAGCGGGCGGACCGGCTGGTGTGCGTGGTGACGGGGGGACGTCGGCGGGTGGGTCTGTGGGTCGACCGGGTGATCGGGGAGGGCGAGGTGGTGGTGAAACCCCTCGGCGCCTATCTGGGCGACATCCCGGGCGTCTCAGGAGCCACCATCCTGGGCGATGGCCACGTGGCCTTGATCCTGGACCCACAAGCACTGGGTCGACTCGCGTCACGGGAGGAGGAGTGTGCCCATGCCAGCTAGGGTGCTGGTGGTGGACGACGCAGCCTTCATGCGGGCCATGCTCCGCGAGGCACTGACCAACAGCGGCTTCCAGGTGGTGGCGGAAGCCAGCAACGGCGAGGAGGCGGTGGCCCGCTACGAGGAGTCCAAGCCCGACGTGGTGACCATGGACATTACGATGCCGCAGATGGACGGGGTACAAGCGGTGCGGGAGATCCTGCGCCGGGACCCCTCGGCGCGGGTGGTGATGGTGAGCGCCATGGGACAGCAGGCCCTGGTGGTGGAGGCCATCCAGGCGGGGGCCCGGGACTTCGTGGTGAAGCCTTTCGACCAAGCGCGGCTCGTGGAAGCGATCCGCAGAGCGTTACGGTAGCGGTCAGCACCGGTCCCGAGGGGGGCGGGCCGGCTTGAGTGGGCACTCGACGCCGGGGGTGAACCATGACGCAGTTCGATGCCCGCCCCGCCCTCGTCCCGACGGTGGAGGCGAGGGCTCTGCAGACCATCCTCGCGGTGACCGCGGTCCTGCCCCTTACCACGCTGGAGATCCTGGCGCGGGTGGAGCAGGAGCTCCAAGACAATCCGGTTCTGGAGCGCCTGCCGACCCCGTGCGCGCAGTGCGGCCAGCCTGTGGAGGGCTTGGTCTGCGGCCGGTGCGGTTACTCCGTGCTGGGCGGTCTGGGCCGCCTACCTAAGGAGAGGATCCCACAGAGGGAGCTGGGAGATCGACCCTCGGCCTTGGACCTCGCGGAGGCGCCCGAGAACTTGCTGGACCACCTGGAAGCGCAGCTCCGCGTGACCGTGCGCGACCGGGCGATTCTAGCCGTGGCGCTGCACCTGGTGGGCTACGTGGACCCGCGGGGCTACCTGGACGCCGACCTAGAGTATGTGGCGGCTGAGCTGGGCGTGCCCTACGCCCGGGTCGAGGAGGCGCTGCGGGCCCTGCAGGCGTGTGATCCGGCCGGCGTGGGGGCGCGGTGTGTGCGGGAATGCCTGCTGCTCCAGTTGGAGCGGCTGGATCCCTCGGCGGAACGGGATCTGGCGCGCATGCTGGTCCAGGAACACCTGGAGGCCCTGAGCCGGGGTCAGCTGACCACGGTGGCGGCCAAATTGGGCGTGGAGGTGGAAGCGGTCCACGGAGCCCTGCGGTACCTGCGCCGGCACACCGTCCCGTGGCCCGCGGAGGCCTTCCGCTCCGAGCACGGGGGCGGCCGCGTGCGGCCTGAGGAGCTGGCGATCCCCGACGTGGTGATCTCCCGCACGGAGCAGGGCTACCGGGTGGAGGTGGTGGCCGCTTCGGCCCTGCAGCTGCGGATTCATCCCCTGGTGCGCCAGGCCCTGGCTCACGGAGGGCTCGGGCCGGAGGAGCGGGAGCGGGTGCGGGATCTGGTGCGCCGCGGCCGACTGTTCATCGAGACGGTGCGGCGCCGCAATGTGATGCTGTACCGGTGCGCGGAGTACGTGGTCCGCTACCAGCGCGCCTTCCTGGACCACGGGCCGGTCGCCCTGCGACCCCTGACCTTGAGCCAGGTGGCCCTGGCTCTCGGCGTGTGTGAGTCCACCGTGAGTCGCGCGCTGACCGGGAAGTTCGTGCAGATGCCAGACGGGAGGGTTGTCCCCTTTGAGGTCTTCTTCGACAGCAGCCTGCCCGTGCGGCGGCGGATCCGGGAGCTGGTGAACGCCGAAGATCCGCGGAAACCCCTGACGGACGAGGCGCTGGCTCGGTGCCTGGAGTCGGAGGGGTGGCGTTTGGCCCGCAGGACGGTGACCAAGTACCGGGAGATGGCCCGCATCCCGTCCGCCAGGGCGCGCCGACGCTGGGCCGCTCTGCAGGAGGCCGCGGTGTAGGACGTTTGGCACCGGTTGTGCAAAGCCAAAGTCTGGGATGCTGCTAGACGTCACCGCTCGTTACCTGGTTGCTTCCCTGCGGACGCTGGCGCGGCGACAGGCGGCCCTGGCAGGAAATCTGGCCAACGCGCACACGCCGGGCTACGCGCGGGTGGAGGTGGACTTCGGGGCAACCCTGCGGGCCGTGTGGGAGGACGCGAGCCCGGACGGCGTGCCCGCGGGAGGGATCGCGTTCCTGCGCGCGGATGGCACGGAGGTGGACCCCGAACTGGAAGCCGTGGAGCTGGCTCGCACGGGGTTGCAGGCCATGGCGGTGACGAGTCTGTTGTCCGCGAAGCTAGACCTGTTACGGTCCGCGATCCTCGAAGGACGGAGGTGAAGGGTGTCTTTGTTCCGGGCCATGGAAGCCAGCGCGTCCGCCCTGACCGCGGAGCGGGTGCGCATGGAAGTGCTGGTGGGGAACCTGGCCAATGCCAACACGACCCGGGGTCCGGGTGGCCCGTACCGTCGGCGGGTGGCGGTCTTCGCACCCCTGCTGGACCGGTTCGCACTGTCCGGAGGGGGTGCGGGCGAGC
>VAPR01001427.1_pt1 | contig 11744 bp, 5 predicted proteins | sample 3380701 | NCBI WGS metagenome assembly VAPR01 (sample SAMN11536904, study PRJNA540576) | hot springs metagenome | isolation source: hot spring wet sediment | place: Spain: Lobios | collected 2014-01
CTGAAGAGCAAAATAAAAATTTTCTTTATTTAGGAAGAAAATTTAGTTATATTACCGCTCTTGAAGGATCATTGAAATTAAAAGAAATTGCCTATCTTCATTCAGAAGCTTATCCAGCTGGAGAAATGAAACATGGACCAATTGCTTTAATAGATGAAAATTTTCCTTCAGTTGTTATTGCTCCTAATGATTCTCTTTATGAAAAAACAATTTCTAATTTACAAGAAATAAAAGCAAGAAAAGGAAAAGTTATTTTAGTAAGCGATAAACAAAATAAAATTGCTGACGATTTAATTTTGTTACCTTCAACTGAAGAAATTTTAACTCCCTTTTTAACAACACCACCTTTATATCTTTTTGCTTATTATGCTGCTAAATTTTTAAAAAGAGAAATCGATCGGCCAAGAAATTTAGCTAAATCAGTAACAGTTGAATAAATTAACTACAACCACCACTTGTCTCACCACACTCTAGGCAAGTATAACAACTCCCTGTTCTTGTTGTCATTCCACCACAATATTTACAAGGAGGACCAGCCAAATTATTATTTTCTTTTACTTTAATAGTTTCAAAATCAATTAATTTAGGATGTTCTTTAAGCCAATTTTCTTCTTTGGCTTCTAAACCTATTTCTTTTAATTCTTCAGGAGTTAAAAATTTGAAAGCTAAATATTTAAAAATATAATCAATAATTGAACTTGCCATTGGAATTTCTGGATTTTTAGTAAAACCAGTTGGTTCAAATCTCATATGAACAAATTTACTTGCCAATTCTTTTAATGGTACTCCATATTGAAGAGCAATTGAAACTGCAATAGCAAAAGCATCTAAAAGTCCTGCTAAAGTACTTCCCTGCTTTGACATTCTAATAAATATTTCTCCCAAATTGCCATCTTCAAAAAAACTATAAGTTAAATAACCTTCATGACCAGCAACAGAAAATTTATGAGTTTCTGATTGTCTAAGATCTGGCAGCCTTCTTCTTGCTATTCTTTTTTCTTTTTTCTTTTCACCACCATACAAAGCTTGAGTTGCTTTAGAACCATCTCGATAAACAGCAAAACATTTAATACCAAGTCGCCAAGCAGTAAAGTAAGCATCATAAATTTCCTGAATAGTTGCTTCATTTGGCATATTGAAAGTTTTTGAAATTCCTCCAGAAATAAAAGGTTGAATGGCAGCAACCATTTTAACATGTCCTAACCAGTGAATAGATCTTTTACCGTCTGGCGGTTTAATAGCACAATCAAAAACTGATAAATGTTCTGGTTTTAAGTGTGGTGCGGTTTCAATATTTTGTGTTTCTTCAAGATGCTTAACAATATCTTCAATTTCCTTTTCTAAATATCCTAATCTTTTGAGAGCTAAAGGTACTGTTTTATTAACAATTTTTATATAACCACCACCAACAAGTTGCTTCATTTTGACAAGAGCAAAATCAGGTTCAACTCCAGTTGTATCAGCATCCATCATAAAGGAAATTGTTCCTGTTGGAGCAATAACTGTTGCTTGAGCATTGCGAAAACCATATTGAGTCCCAAGATTAATTACTTCTTGCCATATTTCTTTTGCTGTCTTTAATATTTCTATGTTAAATTCATTTTCTTCAACTTTATTCAATTCTTTTTGATGCAGCTTTATGACTTCCATCATTGGCTCTTTATTTTTTTCATATTCAGGAAAGGGTCCTAATTTGAAAGCAATTTCGGTTGAAAGTTTATAAGCGGCTCCTGTCATTAAAGCAGTTATTGAAGCAGCAAGATGGCGAGCTTCATCGCTATCATAAGGAAGCCCCAAAGCCATAATTAAAGCACCTAAATTAGTATAGCCAAGTCCAATTGTTCGATATTTTTTAGTTTCTTCAGCAATCTTTTCAATTGGATAATCTGCTTTAGAAATTAAAATATCTTGAGCAAGAAATACTGTTCTTGCTGTATGAACAAAAGCAGGAATATCAAAGCTGCCATCATCTTTCAAAAATTTAAGTAAATTAATTGAGGCTAAATTACAAGAAGTCCAATCAAGGAAAATATATTCAGCACAATTGTGAACTAAAATACCATTAGCGACAAAATGAGAAGTTACTGGTTCAGTTAAATCATAAACATCTTCGATACAATCATAAATTATTTCTTTAATTTCATCTGTTAATTCTTCATTATAAGCTTCGTAATTTTCATTAATTTCTTTTAGTTTTTTGTTTTTAACATTATCAAAGTAAAAGCCAATTTCGTTTTCAAATTTAAGTCTTGATTTTCGGGTAATTCTCAAACTATGAAATTGTTTTACTTTGTAAACTTTTAGATTTCTGTTTGAATCTGGCAAAAGTTGATAAATGCTGTTTCTTCTGTTTTTGTATATTTTTGATTTGATGCCGAAACTTAAAAGTAAAAGTTGAACTTGTTTTAAAAGCTCTAAAGAAGTATTATCTAAACCAATATAGAAACCTTTTTTTGGATTTCCAGTAATTGTTCCATCAGCTGTAAATAATCCTTGTAAAATAGCTTTGATCGATTCTTTATCTAATTCAAAAACTTTATCAGTAAAAATTTTCTTTTCAGGATCAAAATATTCTTTCAAAAGATTGGCAATATTTTCTCTCGTTGTGGTAACAACAAATTCGGAAATAAGTTCACGAATGCTTGTATTGTATTTGCGTTTATATTGCAATTTTTCGTTAATAGTGTTTTTAATGTAATTTAAAGCTGATAAATCTTCTCTGCCGCCAGTAAAAGCTATTGAATACCTATTTCTTAAGCCGTTATAACTTAAACTGCCATCACCAGCAAAATAACCAATCATAAAAGCAATATCTTTTTCCAAAGAAATACTACCAAAACCAGCACCGATTAATTTTACCTTATCTCCTTTGTGCAAATCTCTCACTAAAATATCTCCTTTACCGATAACATAAATTGGATGGTCTTCTGTCGCCCTTAATTCATAACCAGATTTAGTAATAATTTTGTAAACAGGTTTTGTTCCTGTTTTCCAAACTTTAATAGCTTTTTGAAAGCCATTATGAGTAACAATAAAAGGTTCTTTACCAACTAAATCTTTAATCCTTCGCCAACCATTAATTGTTGCTACTAAAGTTTCGCCAGTCACACATGGATTGGTTGCATTGATTCTACCTGAATTTTTACAAGTGTGCCACTTTTGAATAATATCATCAAATTGAACTCCAGGATCACCGCATTCCCAAGCTGCTTTAGCAATTTCCCAAAGAATATCTTTAGCTTTATAAGTATTAGCTACTTTTCCTGTTGTTCGATAGTATGTCTTCCATTCTCCATCTCTTAAAGCAGCTTCCATTAAGGCATCTGGAATCCTTACTGAATTATTAGCATTTTGAAAGAAAATATTTTGCCATAAAGGATGATTCAAATCAGTTAAATCATAACCAGCTTCGATAAAAGCTCTAATTTTTTCTTCTTCTTCAGCTTTAACTCTTATAAAGTCCATAATCTCTGGATGATCAGCATTTAAAATAACCATTTTTGCCGCCCTACGTGTCGTGCCGCCGCTTTTCACACTTCCAGCAACGGCATCGGCTGCTTTCATAAAAGAAATTACTCCTGAGGAACTACCACCAGATGAAAGTTTTTCACCTTTACCTCTTAATGGAGATAAATTAACTCCTGAACCAGAACCACCTTTAAAAATTAAACCTTCAATTTTTATCCAATCCAAAATTGATTCCATTGAATCTTCAATGCCTAAAATAAAACATGCTGAACATTGTTGTTTTCTACCCTCAATGCCAACGTTAAACCAAACAGGAGAATTAAAAGTTGCATATTGATTCAAAATAATATAAGTTAGTTCTTTTTCAAAAACATCTGCTTCTTCTTGATTTTGAAAATAGCCCTGCTCTTCTCCCCATTTTCGAAAAGTTTTGACAACCCGATCAATAATTTCTTTTAAAGATTTTTCTTGTTTACCTTTGTTAACCTTAAAGTATTTAGAGGCAATAATATTAATAGCATTTTGGCTATAAAAATCAGGAAAATCGACATCTTCAAGTTTAAAATCAGAACCTGGTATTTCGGCTGTTGTTTTGATCCAATTGACTTCATCATAAGGATGAATGTTTTCTTTTGTAAAAAAACGAGAGATTTTTAAAAAATTGTTTTGTTGGAATTCTTTTTTCTTTTTTTCAAGAAAAGCAGATTTTTTAGCCATTTTTTAAAAATAAAAATTTTCAAATTCGACCTAATTTTAGTTTTGTCTTCTTATTGTATATTGATTTTTTTATTTGTCAAGTTTCAGAAGTCCTTGATGATTATATTCTTTTAAAATTTGAATAATAATTTCTTTAGTAGATGTTGAATTATTTTTACTTAACCATTGAGAAATTATTTTTTTTGAGTTTTCCACATCGTTATTTGTTAAATAAATTTTCAAAACAATTTGAAAGTCATTATCAGTCTGTGGTTGAAATCCCTTTTCAAAAGCTTTTTTGAGTTTTTCAAGGGCAATTTGGTTTTCTTTGAGGTTTAAATATAAATAAGCTTCATTAAAGAAATATTGAGAAGGAAAAGTGGTGTTTTTTTCTCCTTTTTGTAAAATTTCTTTGGCTTTTTCTATTTTACCTTGGTTAATCAAAAAAGAAGCATAAAGAGGGTAAATTTCGTAATTATCTGGGTAATAATCTCTTAAGGTTTTAAAAACCCGCTCTGTTTTTAGAATATCTTCTTTTGTATCAAGGCCTGCTTGTTTTTTAACATCAATTAAAATGAAAAGAAGGCGTAAATAATTACCGATAGCAAGTTTGTAGTCAAGAGGATCTTTGTTATAAGCCTTTTCAACAATTGAAAAAAAATCAATTAAAGTATTAAAATCTTTTATCTCTTTTAGTTTGTTCATAAAATAATTACCTGTTACATTTGCATATTCTGATAAAAATGGGCCGGCAATTTCTGAAAGCCTCACAAATTCATCCACAGCAGCATTAGGATCTGGTTTAGTGATATTAGAAATAATTTTCCTTACTACATAAAAATGTTGAAAGTGAAAAATTAATAAAAGAAAACTTAAACCAAAAACTAAAATTAAATAAGGCCTTATAAATAAATCTTTATGCTTAATTTCAACTTTTGGAGTAACTAAACTTAAACCAAAGAAAAATAAAAGATAGCTTGCCTGCATATCAAACAAGCTAAAGTTTTGAGCTAAATAAGCAATAACAAAGGCAAATAAAGAAGATTTTTGCAGAAGATTTATATTTTGCTTTAATAAATAAAAAATAAAGGCAAAAAAAATTAATAACCAAGTAATAAAACCAACAATTCCTGTTGAAGCTAAAACTTCGATAAATTTATTGTGAGGGCGATCGAAAATTGCTTGTTCATATTTGTAAATTTCAGGATCAAAATTTTTAAAAAAAGCTATTGGCATTGTTTCTGGTCCATAACCAAAAATTGGTCTTTCTTTAAAAGCATTAAGAAAAATTTTCCAAGCAAAAATTCGAGGAAAAACAGAAGAAGGATTTTGAAGTGTTTCGGCAATTCTTTTTATTCCTGGAATTTCTAAAGCTAAAGGTGTTTTTAAGAAAAAGAAAAAACCAACTAAGAAAAGCAAGATTAGAGTGAAAATTAAAATTTTTTTATGATAAGAAGTTTTAGAAAAAATAAGATAAAAAACAACAAAAGCAAAAATACCAGCTAAAAGTCCTAAAATTGAACCTCTTGTTTGGGAAGCTAATAAAGAAATAAAGTTAAGAAAAATTAAAATAATTAAAATTGCTTTTAAAAAAATATTTTCAGTCAATTGTTTCAAAAAAACTTTTATTGACAAATTCTCTTTATCTCTGAATTCTTCAAAAAGAAAATAAAGAATTAAAAAAATTGTTAAGAGATTTAAAAAGCCAATATAAGTTGGATTCCCCAAAGTTGCTGACGGTCTTTCAGCTTTTAAAATAAAAGCTTGATTAATTTCAATTAAAGAAATTGAGGTTGTGACGATTAAGATTGAGTAAAAAATAATCTTTCTAGATTCTGGTTTAAATTGAAAAAGAGTAAATAAAAGAAAAAAATAAGCTAAATAAAAAAATAAAGACCATAAACCTTCCATTCTTTCAGCATTCCCCCAAAAAGAACGGTAAGGATTAACACTAAAGATTGTTGCCAAAATATTAGCAAAGAAAAAGAAAACTATTGCCCAGAATAAGTAATTTTTTTTAGGAAAAGAATTTGGATTTAACAAATAAAGCCAAGCTGCTAAAGATAAACCAATAGTAACTAGAATTCTAAAAGTAATTGCTTTTGTGGTAATAAAAGGGAAAAGAACTTTATTATCAACTATTAAAAGAGTAAAAGGAATTAAAAATAAAATAATGGTTAAATAGTTCAAAAGTTTATTGGTCATTTTTGAGCGGCGGACGGGATTTGAACCCGCGACCTTCTCCTTGGAAGGGAGACGTTCTACCAACTGAACTACCGCCGCCAACTAATATTTATTATATCAAACTTTGAAAATTATTTGAATATTCGTTTTTTAAAAAGGAACCTGTAAATTGCTATAGCATGATATAGGTACCTATAAGGAATAGAAGGTTGGGGGTTGTTGTTTGAAGGGGTGTAAAAAATTTTTTTAAATTAAAAAACCCCCGGCAAAAGAGCCGGGGGCTGAGTGCAGGATAACAACAGAACTTACTGAACGTTGGTATAACCAGTCATCCAAGTTTTGCTAACACCAGGGACGGTTAAATCGGAGCCTGGGTCAGCAACTCTATATATTAACCTGTCAACTATCCAGCGATAGAGACCTGTATTACCACTTGGAGCTCCGTTTTGAACAGCAGTTACAACAAATGTGTAGGTTTGACCTTCAGAAAGCGGATAAAGTCCATTACCAGCAGCTGGATTTAGAGTATTAGTAATATCTTGATTACCTTGTTTTAATTGAACAGTGACACCACCATTAGGAGTTGATGTAGCTCCAGTATCTTTTTGAAGCACAAGAGCAACAAAAGTGGTGGTTGGACTGCTGCTTGTACCCATATAAACTGTTCCTCCTCTTGGTGTAACATTAAAGGTTAATGTTACCTTATAAGAGGAAGAGACATTTTGAGATGGAGCAATGTATTCAGTATTCATACTCACTAATTGAACTTCAGGACCAACAGTGACAAATGATAATTGATTAGAAACTGCATTACCACTAGAATTTGCTTGACCACCTAAACTATTTTGAGCTGTAACGGTGGCTACTCTAACAGTAAGTGTTGCTGGTAATGTAGCAGCATTAGAAACATCAGCTAAGATATCAAAAGTAACTGTTTGATCTTTATTAACAACAAAGTTAGCAGGGACAACATTGAAAGTAACAGTAGAAGTTCCAGGTTTTACATCTAAAATTTGATTTCCTTGAGCAAGATACAAAGCAGTTACATTAGCTGATCCTGATGTGGTTGCAGTAACTTCAGTTAATCTTAGATTATCATTTTTAGCAGTGACATCAAAGCTTAAAACTTTTACTTTCCAAACTCTACCATCAGTAGGATTAGCAAAGACCAATCCTTCTTGTGGTGTATTGGCATTTCGAGCAACAACCAAGTAGGCACTTCCAGCAAGTGATTGTTGAAGACTGAAGGATTGAGAAATTGGTGAGGTTGGTCCAAATCTATCAATACCTAATCCATCTCGAGCACGAACATCATTTGCATTAACTTTGAAACCAGCTGAGCTTACTCCGGATGGTAAAGTACCTACAACAGTTACTTCAACAAAAAGTGATCGATATTGATTAACTGGAACATTGTAATTTAGGCCAGAAACTGGTAAGTAGTAATTTAAGCTTGAATCTTGATAAAAAGTTCTTGAAGTAACCGCAGTTTGATAAAGAGCATTTCCTTGATCATCAAGAACTCTTAAATTACTAATAACTCGATAAGGAGCGGTATTACTATTCCATCTTAAGAATACTGATTGAACATTAACTGGACCATTATCAGCTCTGAATCTTAAACCAAAGACTTTTCCTGTTTCACCTTCTCTTAAAGTAACACCAGTTACTGATGGATCTTGCTCAACAGTTAAGAAACCTTCTTGGGCTTGTTGGGTTGTAGTTGGGGTGGTTGTTGGAGCTTGACCTCCTAAAGCTTGTAATAATAACGCCAAAGCTTCATTGGTTTTGCCTTGGGTTAGAAGTGTAAGAACTTGCATCAAAACCTGTTGGGAAACACCACCAGAAGGTTGTTGACCACCAGTGGGTTGTTGTGGTTGTTCAGGAGCTTGAGTTAACATTGATTTAAGCTCAGCAACGCCCATTGGACCCAAATTATTACCATGCCATGGACCATACCAATCAGCATAAAATTTTTTAACTGCTTCTCTTGTTTGGGAACCATAATAACCAGTTGCTCCAGCTGGAATATCATAACCAGCTTCCATTAAACAAGCTTGAGCATTTCTAACTGCAGTTCCTCTTTGACCATAAGAAACAGGAACTAAAGCATCTGGATCGCAGGTTTGAGCTGAAACACTCAAATAAGGAACGACTGAGAAAGATAAAAGGGAAATTAAAAGAAAACCGGCAAGTGCTTTTTTATTTTTATCCATTTTTGATTAATTTATTAATTTTTAATGTACCGCCCTTTTTGTAATTTAATTGTGACCTTTAATAATAATTAATTATTATATCAAAAATTATTTTTAAATGTCAAGTATTTTTGTGGAAAATTATTGTTTTTCTTAATAAGCATTATATAGGATAATTTTGAAAATGTCAAGTTAATAATTGTGGAAAACTTCTGGGAAATTTCATCCTAAAATTAAGCCTTTTCTTTTGTTAACTTCTTTGCTTAAATTTGGGTATTTTTTAAGATAAAAATCTTGACTTATTATTTCTTCGGCTATTTTTCTAGCTTTTTCAATTAAATTAATATTTTTTAAAGATTGCATTGCTAAATCAGGAATACCTGCTTGCCTTTCACCTAAAAGCTCCCCACCACCTCTTAATTTTAAATCATACTCGGCTAATTCAAGAGCAGATTTTGCTTGAAGAAAATATTTTAATCTTAATTTTGATTTTAAGGAAAGTTTTTGAGGAATTAAAAAACAATAACCTTGATGAATACTTCTTCCAACTCTTCCTCTTAATTGATAAAGTTGAGCTAAACCAAATCTTTCTGGTGAAAGAATGATAATTACTGTTGCTAAAGGTAAATCAATGCCAACTTCAACAACCGAGGAACTAACCAATATATTAATTTCATTATTTTGCATTTTCTTTAAAATTTTTTCTTTTTCTTCTGATTTCATTTTGCCATGAAGCATTTCAACTTTTGCTAAGGGAAAAATTTTTTTAATTCTTTCAAATTCTTTTTTGACTGAAGCAACTTCATCTTCTTTTTCTTCAACTCTTGGACAAATAACAAAAACTTGATGGCCTTCATTAATTTCTTTTTGAACAAATCTCCACATTGGTTCTTGCTTATTTTGAGGGACAAGATAGGTTTTAATTTCTTTTTGACCAAATGGTTTGTCTTCCAAATAAGAAAAATCTAAATCACCATAAAAAGCTAAGGCTAAAGTTCTTGGAATTGGGGTTGCTGTCATTGAAAGAAAATGAGGTAAATATTCTTGTTTTGAGTTTTCTAATAATTTTTTTCTTTGTAAAACTCCAAATCTTTGCTGTTCATCAACAATAACTAAGCCAACTTTCTGAAAAGATAAATTATTTTCAATTAAAGAATGTGTTCCCAAAAGAATTTTAATTTTTCCTAATTTTAGGTATTGATTAATAAAGGTCAAATTTTTGTTTGCTCGCCAGCCTTTTTCAGCATAATAAATTTGGCCAGAGGTTATTAAAGCTAAACCAAGATCAAAATTAGCAAAGTCTTTTTTAAGTCTTTCAAAATGCTGTTGGGCTAAAATTTCTGTTGGTGCCATAAAAACAACTTGCCAATCCTGGAAAGCAATATTTAAAGAGATTATTTCGGCAATTAATGTTTTGCCAGCACCAGTTTCTCCTTGTAAAAGTCTATTCATCGGTATGCCTTTTTTTAAATCAGCAAAAATTTCTTCTAAAACTTTTTTTTGGCCAGAAGTAAGCTGAAAATTAAATTGGCTTAAAAATTTATTTGTCAATTCCTCATTTTTTTCAAAAATCGGTGCTTTTATTTGATTAAGGTTTTTTCTTTCTTGAAAAAGGGCAAATTCAATATAAAGAAGTTCTTCAAAACTTAATCTTTCTTTTGCTAATTTAATTTCTTCAAAATTTTTAGGTCGATGAAGAATTTTAATAGCTTCTCCTAAAGATGGATAATTAAATTTTTTTAAAATTTCTTTGGGTAAGGGATCGGTTAAACCTTCGGGATCATACTTTTCAATAATATTTTTTATTAATTTCTCAAAAAAACTGGATTTAATTTCTGAAATTTCTGAATAAATAGGAACAATTTTTTTAGTAAAATCTTCTTTTGATTTTAAAATTTCAAATTTTGGTGATTGAAGATTTAAACCAAAACTATTTTTTACTAATTTACCATATAAAGCAACCAGCATATTGTTTTTTAATGTTTTAGCTAAAAATGGCTGATTATACCAAACAACTTTTAAACTTCCGGTTTCATCAGAAATTATTCCTTGAAATAAAAACATTTTTCTTTTGGGTGAAGGAAAAAGTTTTAAATTAGAAAGTTTGCCAACAATAACAGCAAATTCATTAATTTTCAAATCTTTTATTTTTTTAATTTGAGTTAAATCTTGATATTTGTAAGGAAAAAAATAAAGAAGGTCTTTAATCGTTTTAATCTTATTTTTTGCCAATTTTAAGGCTGTCTTTGTGCCAATTCCTTTCAATTCTGTTAAGGGAATTTCTAAATCTTCTAAAGTCATTTTTATGTATAATATAATATTAAATGAAAGACAATTTAGTCATTATTCCAGGGTGGCGAGAAAAAAGTGATTCATTTTTGGAAGTAAAGAAAAATTTAGAAAATAGTTTTAATGTTGTTTTAATTGATCTTCCAGGATTTAAAGAGCCCTTAACTAAACCTTATACCTTTGATGATTATATTACTTTTCTTGAAAATGAATTAAAAAATTTAAATAACTTTTATTTATTAGGACATTCTTTTGGTGGGGCATTAGCAGTTCTTTTTAGCTTAAAGCATAAAGACAAGGTAAAAAAATTAATTTTATACAATTCAGCAATTGTAAGGCAAAAAACATTGAAGATATTAATTATTTCCTATTTAGCGAAAATTTTAAAACCTTTGGAAAAAATTTTACCTAAAAAGTTGACTAATTTTTTTAAAAAATTTTATTATCGTTTTTTTGTTGGAAGTTATGATTATTTTTTAGTTGATGAAAACTTAAAAAAAACTTTTGCTAATATCAACAAAGATCTTAGTGAAGAAGTTAAAAAGTTAGAAGTAAAAACATATATTATTTGGGGGCAAGGCGATAAAATAACTCCTTTAAAACAAGGTTATTTATTAAAAAAAATGATTCCAAATTCAGAAATTCTTATTGTTGATGGGGGACACTCTTTTCACAAAGAAAAACCCGAAGTGTTAACAAATGTATTAAGGGAAATTAAAGAATGACAATTTTTTTCCTCTCTTTAATATTATTTTTAAGATTACCATAAAAAAAAGAAAATAAAATTCTTGTTTGGCTATACTGTTAGCGGTTCTATTTTCAATTGGGGTTGTCGCTTAAGGTGATCATTGCCTCCAGGGCCTCCCAGCCGCTTACCACATCCCCGGCGTGGTAGACGCTCCATTCGCTGGC
>VAPR01001428.1_pt1 | contig 11743 bp, 13 predicted proteins | sample 3380701 | NCBI WGS metagenome assembly VAPR01 (sample SAMN11536904, study PRJNA540576) | hot springs metagenome | isolation source: hot spring wet sediment | place: Spain: Lobios | collected 2014-01
CGAGTCATACGAACCTGCTCGATCGGCCAGAAAACGAATTCCGCCCGACCAACCACTGTATCTAAATCCACAGGGCCAATCGCCCGGCTGTCCCGACTGTTTTGACGATTGTCACCCATCACGAAGATTTGTCCTTCCGGCACTTTCACCGGTCCGAAGTCTTCGGTTAGTGGAATGCCTTCCTTTTTCGCTTGTTCCCGCTTTTCCGCGAGATACGGCTCGTCCACCGGCTTTTCATTCACGTAAAGCTGGTCGTTGCGGACTTCCACCGTGTCGCCTGCCACGGCGATTACCCGTTTGATGTAATCCCGCTTGGCCTCGGCATGAAAGACGATGATATCGCCCCGCTCCGGCTGCTGCAGCAAGTAAATCGCCTTGTTAACCACGAGTTTCTCTTCATTATGTAAGGTTGTTTCCATCGATTCGCCCTCGACGATAAACGGTGCGAACAGAAACGTACGAATCAAAAACGCTAACGCAATGGCAATCCCGAGTGCCTTGATCCATTCCCAGGCCTCGTTTTTGCCACGGCTGGAGGTGACTTCTTCGCTCATCGTTATTATCCTCCTGCTTCTAGCCTGCGTATACTCTCGTAAATGGGAAAAAAGAGGCCTGGAAAGCAGACCAGACCCCCTTTTTTATGGGAAACGTATTTCTTATCGGCGGATTTCTTTAATACGTGCCGCTTTACCTGTACGCTCACGCAGATAGTACAGTTTCGCACGACGTACTTTACCGTGGCGTACTACTTCGATCTTGTCGATCTTAGGAGTGTGCACCGGGAAGGTACGCTCAACACCTACACCGTAAGATACCTTACGGACAGTGAAGGTTTCGCTCACGCCAGTACCGCGACGACGGATCACAACGCCTTCAAACAACTGAATACGCTCGCGCTGACCCTCGATAACCTTAACGTGTACACGAACTGTGTCACCAGGTCGGAACGCAGGAAGATCCTGTTTCAACTGTTCTTTTTCCAATTCACGGATCACTTGGTTCATCTAAATTCCCTCCTTCCGATCAGACGTTCTTACTCGCCTCCATCACGGCTCAGTATGTAGAACTGAGATACGAGTAGCGGACCGCCTTAGTCAGCGGGCAAAATTGCCACAAGAAGTATAATAGCACAGAGCACGCCCAACTACAAGAGTTATTCCTGGGTTTGTCCGGGATTTTTTTCTTCCTGCTCCAGCTCGGCGATTAGCTGCTTCATTTCCTCCGTGAGCTCCATTTTCTCCAGTAGCTCCGGTCGCCGTTCACGGGTGCGGCGCAGCGACTCTTTCATCCGCCAACGCTCAATATTGGCGTGGTGACCGGATAGTAGAATGTCTGGCACCTTCCATCCGCGAAACTCTGCCGGACGGGTGTAGTGGGGATATTCCAAAAGCCCCGTGGTAAATGAATCTGCCTCCGCCGACGTCACATTCCCGAGCGCTCCCGGCTGCAGCCGCACGATGCTGTCGATCACCACCATGGCCGCCAGTTCACCGCCTGTCAACACATAATCACCGATGGAGATTTCGTCCGTAACGAGGAACTGGCGAATTCGCTCGTCGTAGCCCTCGTAATGACCGCAGATGAACACGAGGTGCTCTTCTTTGGCCAGTTCCTCTGCCAGCCGCTGGTTGTACGGCTTTCCCTGTGGACACATGAGGATGACGCGCGGCTTTTTCCCGCTTTCAATCGCTTCTACTGCGCGGAACAACGGCTCGGGTTTGAGAACCATTCCGCCCCCGCCGCCGTAGGGAGTATCGTCTACCGTGCCATGCTTGCTCTCCGAAAACTCTCGGAAGTTGGTGACATGAACATCCACGATTCCTCTTTCCTGTGCCTTGCCCAGGATGCTGCTGGAGAGCACACCGGTAAACATCTCCGGAAACAGGGTGAGTACGTCTATTCGCATGTTGGGGGCCACCTCACTACAGCAAGCCTTCCATCAAATGACAGACAACCCGCTTGCCTTCAATATCCACTTCCTTGATGCAGTCATCGATGAAGGGAAGCAGGATCTCCCCGCGCTTGCCTTTTACCACCCAGACGTCATTGGCACCGGGCTGCAGCACGTCTACGATTTTCCCCAAAGCCTCCCCTTCTTCCGTAAATACTTCACAGCCGACCAGCTGATGGATGTAGAATTCATCTTCCTCCAGCTCAATCAGGGCGTCCTCGGAGATTTTCAACTCTCCACCCTTGAACTTCTCTACATCATTAATCGTCGGATATCCTTCAAAGCTGAGGATCTCAAAATCCTTGTGTGAGCGGCGCGAAGCTACCGTCAGCTTCAGCGGTTCGGACAAGGAGGGATGAAATAAATATAGCTCGCTGCCCTTTGCAAACCGCTCGTCAGGAAAATCGGTGGTTGAGATCACCCGAACTTCCCCACGAAGGCCCTGTGTGTTAACCAGTTTCCCTACCGTATAATAACGCGTTTGGCTCACGTGCGCTTTCCTCCTTCTATGGATCTGTGCCGAATCTCGTCTACCAGTCCGTCTTCTAAAATGATATCCGTTCCCGTCATATCCCACACGTACTGCTAACGACCAAAAAAAGGCTGGGACAGCTCCCAGCCTTTTTTTCATACAATTTCAACCGTGACGCGCTTGTCGGTATCGACAGAAGCAGCAATCACTACGGTACGCAGTGCTTTGGCGATACGTCCTTGCTTTCCGATAATCTTGCCCATGTCATCAGGATGAACGGACAGTTCGTAGACGAGGGTACGCTCTTTGTCCACTGCGTTTACCCGAACCTCATCAGGATGATCTACGAGAGCTTTTGCGATCGTTTCGACCAACGCTTTCATCATCAGACCCCCGATTGAGCGGCTTACTTACCGTATTTGGTTTCGTGTACTTTCGCGAGAACACCAGCTTTGGAGAGCAGGTTGCGAACAGTATCGGTTGGAGCTGCACCGTTCAAAATCCATTGAACAGCCTTCTCTGTGTCGATGTTGACAACAGCCGGTTGAGCAACCGGATTGTAGTAACCGATTTCCTCAATGAAACGGCCATCACGCGGGGAACGGGAGTCAGCAACTACTACACGGTAGAAAGGAGCTTTCTTGGAACCCATACGCTTCAGACGAATTTTCACTGCCATGTTGTTTCACCTCCTATATGGATCAACGCAACTCACTGCGTTGTATTGCTTTATATCTGAACTTTCACGCTCGCCGCTTGCACGGGAGGCGCGAAGAGAGTTCAAGCGAAATCATTTAAACGGCGGTTTGGTGTTGAACGGGAAGTTCATGCCTCCCGGGGGTTTTCCGCCTTTGCCCATGAATGGTAATCCGAAGCCTTTTTTCTTCGCCTTCTTCTGCATCTTGTCAGCCATGCCGGAGAACTGTTTCATCATCTTTTTCATTTCTTCAAACTGCTTGATGAACCGGTTCACTTCCTGGATCGTGGTGCCGCTTCCGGCCGCGATCCGTTTGCGACGGCTGGCATTTAACAGATCAGGATTTGCGCGCTCTGCCTTGGTCATCGACTTGGCGATTGCTTCCACGCGGGCGATCTGCTTCTCGTCAACCTTGACCTGTCCTTTCATCTTGTTCATGCCGGGCAGCATGCCGAGGATGTCTTCCAGCGGTCCAAGGTTGCGCATTTGCTGCATGGAGTCCAGGAACATGTCAAAGGTAAACTCCCCTTGACGCATCTGTTTCTCCATTTCTCGCGCCTTTTCTTCATCGACGGTGGCCTGTGCTTTCTCAATCAGGCTGAGCACGTCACCCATACCGAGGATTCGAGATGCCATGCGGTCCGGATGGAACGGTTCCAGCGCGTCAAGCTTCTCACCCATCGCGGCAAACTTGATCGGCTTGCCTGTCACTGCCTTGACGGAGAGCGCGGCACCACCGCGTGTATCGCCGTCCAGCTTGGTCAGGATCACACCGGAGAGTTCCAGCTGGCTGTTGAAGCTTTCCGCCACATTGACGGCATCCTGCCCCGTCATCGCGTCGACTACAAGCAGAATCTCATCAGGCTTGGCTACCTCGCGAACCTGCTTCAACTCGTCCATCAACTGTTCGTCGATGTGCAGGCGACCGGCTGTATCGATCAATACGTAGTCGAGGTGGTTTGCCTTCGCATGCTCGATTGCCTGCTTGGCGATCTCCACCGGACTCACCTGATCACCGAGAGAGAAAACAGGGGCTTGCACCTGCTCACCCAGCACCTGCAGCTGCTTGATCGCAGCGGGGCGATAAATGTCGGCCGCAACCAGGAGCGGTTTGCGGTTTTGTTTTTGGAGGTACTTGGCCAGTTTTCCGGTCGTCGTCGTCTTACCGGCACCCTGCAGCCCCACCATCATGACGACGGTTGGCGGTCGGTGGGCTGCTTCCAGCCTCGCCACGTTGCCGCCCATCAGTTCCGTCAGCTCATCGTTGACGATCTTGATCACCATCTGACCGGGTGTCAGGCTTTTCATTACCTCTTGTCCAACCGCCCGCTCTTTTACGCGAGCGACGAACTCTTTTACTACTTTAAAGTTAACGTCGGCTTCCAAAAGGGCCAACCGGACTTCACGCATCGCCTCATTGACGACGGTCTCGTCGATCTTTCCTCTGCCGCGCAGCCTGTCAAATGCACTCTGCAGCCGACTTGATAAACTTTCAAACGCCATACGAGCCCTCCTAATCCATCTCTGACAGTTGGCGGAGCAAAGATTCCAGTTCCTCTCTTGCGGCACTATCCCCGAGCCCTTGGACCACCAGTTCCATCCGTTCCAGGATGGCGGTACGCTGCTCGTGCTTCGCAGCAAGGTGCAGCTTTTCCTCGTATTCAAACAGCTGCTTTTCAGCGCGTTTGACGTGGTCGTACACAGCCTGGCGACTTACCTCGTGCATCTCGGCGATCTCACCGAGCGACAGGTCGTCCAGATAGTACAGTTCCAGATACTCACGCTGCTTGCCCTTCAGGAGCGGCGCGTAAAAGTCGAACAAGAGATTCACTTGATTGGTCTTCTCTAGCATACAACCAATCCTTTGCCTGAGAGGTACTCGAATCGATCCTGTAAAGTCATTTACCTTTACAGCACGATAACTATACTACTCAATTCCAGGTGCACTGTCAAGGATTTTTATTGACATGTTTTTCAGGAAACCAAAATGCTCACTTCCCGTGCCGGATCTTCACGATCATTGCATCAGGCCCGGTAGGAGTATAGCTGCCGCCTTTTGGTTCGATGCTGACGGCAATGTCGTCAACCTGCCTGACCTCGGTACCGTGAAAATACAGGTGCGCCATCCGTCCTCTCCATTGTAACACACCGACGTTGGATCGGTCGTTGCCAATCACAAGCCAGACCTGATAATCCTTTTCGGTGAGCCGGTCAAGCCCTTCCGCCAGGAGCAGCATCTCGTTGGAAGCGGTGTTGATCCATACATATCCCTTGGCGTCGGACTGCATCACCGTCTCAGACTGATGCAGCACCGTCTGCGGGTCGTTCACCAACTCGTTTTGATGCATCCTCTTGGCCTCGGCCGCCAGCGGCGATTCAGGTACGGCTGGGTCGTAGATCAGCAGTCCGCCTACCAACAGCAGGATGGCACAGGCACCTGCTGCAGGCACGCTTTTCAGGGAGCGAAGGCGGCTTCTCCAGACAGACAGTCTGCCAAGCAGCCGCACCCTGCGCATTAGCCGTTTTTTCACCACCGGTGAGGGCGAAAGTTCTTCGCCGCTTTCCTGGAGCATGCTTTCCCATTCGAGAACATCGGCTGCGCACCCAGCGCACTGCGAGATGTGCCGTGCCAGCTCCTGATGCTTTTCCGCCGCAAGTTTGCCGAGCGCATAGTCGATCAGATCCTCTTCCCGCCAGCCGCAGTTTGCTCTAGTCACGTTCCTTGGCACCTCCCGACGGTTCCAGCCAGCCCAACTGGATCAATTGCTTTTTTACATTCAATAGCCCGTAGCGAATGAGAGATTTAACCGTTCCGAGCGGCCGAGCCATCTGCTCCGACAGCTCGCGATGGGAAAGCGACTGAAAGTACATGCCGTACATCGCCTGCCTCTGCGCTTCGGGAATGCTCTGCATCACGTTCCGCAGGGTCTCCCGCTCCCACTTGGTCAGCACCGTTTCTTCCGTGGCAGCTGCGGTCTGACAGTACGCCGCCTCTTCGACCGAGGTGTCAAGGCGCTCGCCTTTCTTCCGCCGCAACCTGTCAAGACAGCGCGATCGGGTCTTTACCGCGAGCCACGCCTCCACGCTTCCCCTGCCAGGATCGTACTGTCCAGCTGTGCGGTACACCTCCAGAAAGACGTCGTGGCACAGATCCTCTGCCTCCATCCGGTCGCCGACCATTTTCACGGCAATGGAATACACCAGTTTTGCATACCGTTCATAGAACTGCTCAAACGCGGCTGCCTCGCCCTGTTTGATCTGATGCAGCAACCGCTCTGCCTGATCCTGAGGGGGCTTCACGTCTGCTCTCCTCCCGCATCCAGTTTCCCTACCATTACTACTAGCAGAACTTTTTCTCTCCCGCAATCTCCTGCACATTTTTTTCCGGAACGTAAATCCAATCTGCCGTTTCCATCGTAGCTATGATGAAACCAAATCACAAAAGGGGGATTGTCATGATGCAAACCATGTGGAAAAGGAGAGTCGCTCTGCTGCTTGCGGTGGCAATCTGCCTGGCCTCGTTCGGCTTTGGCAGCGCTAATGCCGCAGAATCGCTATCGCTTTATACGCCGTATCCAAACATTACGGTAACGCCGGGCGAATCGATCCAGTATTCCATCGATGTCATCAACAACAGCGGCGTGATTCAGGACGCCAGTCTGCGAGTCGCCGACCTCCCGGCAAATTGGGAAGCAAAAATCACTGCGGATGGGATGAGTGTGGAACAGGTGGCGGTAAAACCCCGCGAAACCCGTTCCGTTTCCCTTCAGGTTGATGTTCCGCTTAATGCCAACAAAGGCACGTATCGCTTTCAATTGGAAGCCGCGGGAAAATCGGTGCTCCCTCTGGTGGTCAACCTGTCCCAGCAGGGGACGTTTAAAACAGAGTTGACGAGCGAACAGCCAAATATGGAGGGGCATGCCGACTCGTCTTTCCAGTACAAATTGACATTGCGGAACCGCACTGCCGAGAAGCAGCTTTACGCACTGACTGCGCAGGCTCCGCAGGGCTGGGACGTTCAGTTCAAGGCGGAAGGCAAAAACGTCACCTCCGTCAGTGTCGATGCCAACTCGACCAAGGATTTGGACGTCGAGATCAGCCCGCCTGAAAAAGTAAAATCCGGAAGCTATAAGATTCCTGTAAAAGCAGCGACCAGTGCCACAACGGCCCAGATGGAACTGGAAGCTGTGATCACCGGAAGCTATGATCTGGAGCTGGGAACCCCGACAGGCGTATTAAGCACCGAGGTGACAGCGGGCGATACCAAAACCATTCCATTGAAAGTGAACAATAGCGGCACTGCCGATTTGCGCGACATCCAACTGAGCGCAAACGCGCCGGTCAATTGGGAGGTGACGTTTGAACCGAAAACGATCAACAAGCTGGAGGCCGGAAAATCAACCGAGGTAACTGCGACGATCAAAGCGGACAGCAAGGCGATCGCCGGCGACTATGTAGTCAGCATGACAGCGAGTGCCCCGGAAGCAAGCTCCGAAGCGCAGTTCCGCGTTGCCGTGAAAACGTCGCTGCTCTGGGGTTGGCTTGGTGTGCTCGTCATTGTCGGCGTAATCGCGGGAGTGTACTACCTGTTCCGAACATACGGGAGGCGGTAAGCAATGAGCGAACCGGTGATTGTTCTCTCCGAACTGACCAAAAGGTACGGTGAGTACACGGCGGTCGACAACCTGTCCCTGACCATCCGGCGCGGGGAGATCTTCGGACTGCTCGGACCAAACGGCGCGGGGAAATCGACAACGATCCTGATGATGCTCGGATTGAGCGAACCATCGTCCGGAAGCGTCTCCGTATGCGGGCACAACTCGACACGTGAACCGATCCGGGTGAAACAAAAAGTGGGCTACCTCCCCGATGACGTCGGCTTCTACGAGGATCTGACAGGGCTGGAAAACCTGCTGTATACCGCACGCTTGAACGGGCTCTCGCGCGAGGCAGCGATCGATCGCGCCCTTCCCCTGCTGCGCCGCGTCGGTCTGGAAGAACACGCCGACAAAAAGGCCGGAACCTACTCCCGCGGCATGAGGCAGCGTCTTGGCCTGGCCGACGTGCTGATCAAACAACCGGAAGTGATTATCCTCGACGAGCCCACCCTTGGACTTGATCCGGAGGGTGTGCGCGAACTGCTCGCCCTGATCCAGCAACTCAGCCGGGATGAAGGGATTACCGTTCTGCTCTCCTCACACCACCTGCATCAGGTTCAGCAGATTTGCGACCGGGTCGGACTGTTCGTTGCCGGGAGACTGCTGGCGGAAGGGGATGTGAGCAGCCTGTCACAGCAGTTGTTCGACAAGGAGCCCATTCTGATCGAATGTAAAGCATCACCCGGCTCTGATCATCTGCAGACCTTGCTGGCAAAACTGGAAGGGGTAGGTCGCGTGGATCGAACTGCTGACTCCCTGCTCGTCTCCTGTGAATCAGACCTGTCCGGGATGATCGCGCGAACCGTTGTGGAATCAGGTGAAGCTCTCCTGCACCTGTCAAAAAAGGAGTACGGACTGGACGAGATATACCACCGTTACTTCCAAGGGGGAATGTAAATGCATCCGTTTTGGGTGATTGTACAAAAAGAGATCTCCGACCACGTTCGCAGCTGGCGTTTTCTGATTCTCGTATCGCTGTTGATGCTCACCTGTATCGGCTCTCTGTACACGGCTCTTTCAACGATTCGGGACGCGGTGCCAAAAGAAGACGCGTCCGTCTCGTTCCTCTTTTTAAAACTGTTTACGCTCTCGGACGGCACATTGCCTCCGTTTATCACCTTTGTCGCGTTTCTCGGACCGCTGCTGGGTATTGGCATGGGGTTTGACGCGATCAACGCTGAACGCAACAAGGGAACCTTGAGCCGGTTGCTGTCGCAGCCGATCTACCGCGATTACGTGATCAACGCCAAGTTCGTGGCTGCCTTGGTCGTCATCAGCACGCTGATGTTTGGTTTGGGTTTTCTGGTCATGGGTCTTGGTCTGATCGCGATCGGCATTCCGCCTACACCGGAAGAATTTTGGAGGATGCTCATTTTTCTTCTCCTAAGCGTCCTGTACGTTTCCTTTTGGCTTACTCTGGCCATACTCTGTTCCACACACTTCCGGCAGTCGGCCACTGCCGCCCTGTCATGCATTGCCGTCTGGCTGTTTTTCACCGTGTTCTTCCCGCTGATTGTAGAGCTGATCGCCAATGCGACGGTTCCTGCTGCAGCCACAGCAGAAAGCGTGATCTCCCATCAGCAGTTCGTGCAGTCGCTCTCGCGGTTGTCACCCAGCCAGCTATTCAGTGAAGCGACGACCACCATGCTTACGCCGTCAGTCCGAAGTCTGGGACCGCTGACGATGGAGCAGATTTACGGGGCAATCCCCAGTCCACTGCCACTGGGCCAAAGCATGCTGCTCATCTGGCCGCAGGCAGTCGGTCTCTTGGCGTCCACTGCGGTATGCTTCGCCTTCTCCTACGTGTTGTTTATGCGCCAGGAAATCCGATCTCGAAACTGAGCACCGCGAATGGGAAGGAAAAGCGACTCTGCCTGTCTGGCGGAGTCGCTTCTTTTGGTTTGGGCTATTCTGCTTGCTCCTCTTGTACTTCTTTCTCAATCAGTCCGGCGAAAAGGGCGTGCACGAACTGCTCGGGATCAAACGGCTGCAGGTCGTCCATCTTTTCTCCCAGCCCCACGTATTTCACCGGGATGTTCAGCTCGTTTCGAATCGCGATGACGATGCCGCCTTTTGCCGTACCATCCAGTTTGGTCAACACAATGCCGGTGACGCCTGCGGACTGGCCGAATGTTTTCGCCTGGTTCAACGCGTTTTGACCGGTGGTGGAATCCAGCACCAGCAGAACTTCATGCGGAGCGCCGGGTAGTTCCCGCTGAACGACGCGATGTACTTTGCTCAGTTCTTCCATCAGATTCACTTTGTTTTGCAGGCGACCTGCCGTGTCGCACAGGAGAATGTCCACGCCACGGGACTTGGCTGCCTGTACAGCGTCGTAGATCACTGCAGCCGGATCGGAACCCTGCTGGTGTTTGATTACCTCGACGCCGACGCGTTCTCCCCATACCTCCAGCTGTTCGATCGCTGCTGCACGGAAGGTATCCCCTGCCGCAAGCAGCACCTTTTTCCCCTGCTGCTTGAACATGTGGGCCATCTTCCCGATCGTCGTGGTCTTACCCACGCCGTTCACCCCAACGAACAGAATGACGTTGAGCCGCCCTTCCTGAATGTTCAAGGTCACATCTTGAGCATCGTCGTTTTTCAACAAGGCCACCAGCTTCTCGGAGAGCACCGGCTGCAGGTCGAGTGCGTTTTCGATCTTCCGCTTCCGCACCTCGCCGCGCAGCTCATCGATCAATTCCATGACCGTGCTGACACCCACGTCGGCGGAAATCAGGATTTCTTCCAGTTCTTCAAAGAAGTTCTCGTCGATTTTCTTGTAGCGGCGAACCAGATCCTCTACCTTTTCTACGAGCAAATCTCTGGTTTTGGTCAGTCCCTCGGTAAACTTCTGTGTGACTGCTTCCGATTTTTGCACAATGACGTCACGCAGTTTTTTGAAAAAGCTCATGGTCATCTTCCTTTATGATGCAGATTCGATTAGTTTTTTCGTGTCTTCCAGCTTCACAGAGACCAGTTTGGAAACGCCGCCCTCCTGCATGGTTATGCCGTAGAGCACGTCCGCGCTCTCCATCGTCCCTTTGCGGTGGGTAACGCAGATGAACTGCGTCTGCTTGCTAAAGTGATGCATGTACTCGGCGAAGCGGTTGACGTTGGCCTCGTCCAATGCCGCTTCCACCTCGTCAAGGACGCAGAACGGCACCGGCTTCACCCGCAGGATGGCAAACAGGAGCGCCATTGCCGTCAGCGCCCGCTCCCCACCGGAGAGAAGGGCCAGGTTTTGCAGCTTTTTCCCCGGCGGCTGGGCCACGATGTCGATCCCGGTCTCCAGCAGATTATCCGGCTGGGACAGCACCAGATCGGCGCGTCCTCCGCCAAACAGCTGCACGAAAACGTCGCGGAACTGTTCCTGGATGGCATCAAAGGTTTCCTTGAAGCGGCGGGACATCTCCGTGTCCATTTCCTCAATCACCTGATAGAGCATCGCCTTCGCTTCATTCAGATCGGCTTCCTGGGAACTGAGGAACTGGGAGCGCTCCGACAGCCGCTCGTATTCCTCGATGGCGCCCAGGTTGACGGTGCCCAGCGCGGCGATTTCCTTTTTCAGCCGGTTTACGATCTGCTGCTCCGCCGCCATTTCGCCGCGTGGAGGGTACTTGACCTTGGCCAGATCGTAGCTGATTTCATACTCCTCGGACAGCTTGTTCAAGAGATGGTCCAGCTCCACGTCATAGCGGTTTACTTTCACTTCTTCCTGATGCAGTTTATCTTCGGTCGTCTTTACTTGTTTACGAATCTCCTTAACCTCTAGTTCCACTTGTTCCTGACGGGCAAACAGCGTCGCACGGTCGCCGCGCCGCTCCTGAATCAGCGCCGCTACACGGTCCTTGTCCTGACGAAGTTCGGCAATTTTGGCATCCAGTTCGGCGCTGGACGATTCATTCGTCGATTCCATCTCGTCGAACGACGCCAGCATGCGGTGCAGTTCCTCCCACTCTCGCTGC
>VAPR01001429.1_pt1 | contig 11740 bp, 11 predicted proteins | sample 3380701 | NCBI WGS metagenome assembly VAPR01 (sample SAMN11536904, study PRJNA540576) | hot springs metagenome | isolation source: hot spring wet sediment | place: Spain: Lobios | collected 2014-01
GCCCTGGCCATGGTCTCTTAACTATAAGATACCCTTTCTTGCCTCTAACCTCATTACCATCATCATCAACAACAGCAGCATCTATCCCTGGTAATGGAAGGCTAGCAGATCCAGGCTTCATTGGCAGCACCTCTATACCTGCTGCATTTGCTATTAGCGCTGCTCCAGTCTCAGTCTGCCACCATGTATCTACTATTGGGAGCCTCTCCTCCCCTATAGCCCTATAGTACCATAGCCAGACCTCAGGGTTTATAGGCTCCCCCACAGTACCAAGCAGTCGTAAAGATGATAGATCGTGAACCTTTGCATATTCTATGTTGTAACGCATCAGCATCCTCAATGCTGTTGGCGTTGTGTAGAATATAGTTGCCCTAAACCTCTCTATCAGCTCGAACCATCTATGCACTGTTGGATAGTCTGGGGTACCTTCATACATGATTATCGTAGTTGCATTCATCATTGGTGCATACACTACATATGAGTGCCCTGTAACCCATCCTATATCTGCAGTACAAAAGTACACATCCTCATCCCTTATCCCAAATATCCATCTGAATGTTGCATTTGCATAGGTTAGGTAGCCTCCAGTTGAGTGCACTATACCCTTTGGCTTTCCTGTTGTGCCAGATGTATAGAGTATAAAGAGTGGTTCATTGCTCTCAACCCTCTCTGGCTCACAGTATCCATCATATCTATCAACCATATCATGCCAATCGATGTAGGATGCATCACTAATACTGCTATTGCTCTTACCATTGTTACCATAGATGCCAAGCCTGTTAAGCATTATAACATGCTCTACACTCTTGCATGCATTGAGCGCAGATGCAACATTCTCCATTAGGTTTATGACCTTACCTCTTCTATGGTATCCATCTGCAGTTATAACAAGCCTTGCATTTGAGTCATTTATCCTATCTGCTAGGGCACCAGCACTGAAGCCAGAGAAGACTACAGAGTGTATTGCACCAATCCTTACACATGCAAGCATTGCAATGGGGAGTTCAGGTACCATAGGCATGTATATAGCTACCCTATCACCTCTCTTCAGCCCTAGATCCTTCAATGCATTTGCTACCCTGTTAACCTCTCTATGCATCTCCCTGTATGTTATGCTCCTCCTCTCATCATCCTGCTCCCCTTGCCAGTGTATTGCAACCTTATCACCTTTGCTAGGTAAATGCCTATCAAGTGCATTGTATGATGCATTTATTAGCCCGTTTACGAACCACCTTGCAAATGGAGGCTTCCAATCAAGCACCGTATCCCATACCTTGAACCACTCTAGAAGGGTTGCCTGCTCAGCCCAGAAGCCCTCAGGATCTCTTGCTGCCCTATCCCTTAACTGCATAAGCAACCTACCATCGCTAGTCCCCTTTGTTATCTTGCTTGAACCTGCAAGCATGTAAAGATATTCCATCTGGTTATTAATAAAGATGAGACTTACTTGCTTTGCTGCTGTGGCTTGCTGTATAAAGTTTAATTAACGTTTGTATGAATAGTGTGTATGCGCACTGAGGTCTACAACGTAAATGATATACTTGATATTATGAGCAAGGATGGCGATTGGTGTTGCACGTTCTTGCAGAGTAGAAGCATGGATGCTGGAGTACTGCGCCTAAAGCCTGGAGAGGACGATCCACAATCTCCACATGTAAATGATGAGATATACTACATAATAAAGGGCGATGGGTTCATAACTATAGAGGGTAAGGATATACCTATAAAGGAAGGTAGTGTGATATTCGTACCAGCAAAGGCAAAGCATAAGTTCCATGGCAACACAAAGGAGTTGATAGCACTCTATATCTTTGCTGGGCGTGATGAGGATATAACCAATTAATGGATATTTTTATTGTATATGCATACACACCTTACCCTCATCCCTTCCTTCTCTCATTTACTGCTTTTAACAACAAGCACTGAGCATCTACACTTCCTGAGTACCTTCTCAGAGACACTTCCAAGTAACATCGATTCTATTCTGCCTAATCCTCTACTCCCTACAACAACCAGATCAGCATGAATCTTCTCAGCAAGCTCACATATCTTATCTCCAGCATCCCCATACAGTATCATTGACTCAACTAGCATATCCGTTGAACCTGCAAAGTACCTATCTATGAGTTGTTTATGGTACTCAGCAATCCTCTTCTCCTCACTTGCTATCCTAGCCATATTCATCTCTCCTTCACTTGCTACAAGAGGAACCTCTACTACTGTTAGAACAACCACATCAGCACCAACCATCTCTGCAATCTCTGCTGCCTTCTCAATAACATGTATTGCATTATCAGATGTATCAATTGCAACAACTATCCTCTTACTTCTTTTATCTCTCTTCTCCTCCATAACCCTTCTTCACTCCTTCCTTCCTTCATTCTCTCTTCCTCTTCCTCCTCCTATCAACAACATCAACAATAACATGCATTGTACCTCCTATTAATAATTCATACATTCTTTGGTACAAACCTCTTTGCTATTATAGTTGGTACTACTGCACTAAGTATGACTGCTATAACTGTTATGGAGAACTGCTCTTGTGTAAGGAACCCAAGATCCCTTCCTATGGTTGCTGTTATAGTACCAACTGTAAGCCCAGTACTAAGCAGTAGTGTTGAGAATGTTGGAGCCTCTGGCAACCATCTTCTGCATAGCATATAGCATCCAGCAAACTTTGATAATATCTTAACCAAGAGTAGCATCAGCACTATGAGTATGTTCTGTGTCACTGCATTAATAGATATAAGCATCCCTGCCCTTATGAAGAATGCTGGAGAGAGTAGTGTGAATGTTACTGTCTTCATCTTGGCAAGCACTCTATCATGCCTTTGCAGTGTATTAGCAAATATCAGGCCTAACATGAAGGCACCAAATACAGCATGCATCCCTGCCTCATCAGCAAAGAATGATACTAGCAGAAGCATTGCAAATATGAACCTCAACTCTACCTCAACAACCTTCTCCCCATACCTTGCTATCAACAGATTAGTTAACCTTGGCACTATTAATGCTAGGATAGCAAGTGTTAGCAGGAATGCTATAGTAGTTATATTGAATGCTGGCTCTATAAGGCTTATCCCAACTATAGTTAGGATATCGTTAACAAATGTTATGGCTACTATAGTCTTTGCAAATTGTGTGCGCATTATGCCATACTCAGTAAGTACAGCATATACAACTGCTATTGATGTTGTTGTTAATGCTAGGCTTGCTGCTAGCTTTGCATTCCAACTCCAATCTGTATAGAGTGTAAGGAATGATAACTCGCCTATCAATGGTGCTAGGAATGCTAGTGTGCCTATTACGCTACTTACCCTTGCCTTGCTCCTCAACAACCTGCTCTCAACCTCAACACCAGCAAGGAATGTAAGAGTTAAGCCACCAAACGTTGCAATGAAGTCAAGCCATCCCTCAATCTTTAAGAGGAGTACATTTGCAAGGATAATCCCTAGCGTAACCTCTATTATTGATGAGGATATCTTTGCCCTTGAACTTACAATACCAGACACAACTATGGCTGAGGCTACTAGAGCACTACTGTACAGATCTACCAATCTACATCATCCCCCAACATGCCTTTGCCACCATCATCACCTATACGGTAGGCATCATCAGCCACTGGGGGCGGTTCAGGCACTAATACTGGTATGCCTAGGCTGATGCCATAGCCTGTTTACTTACCTGCTTTGCTTCAGTATATTAAATGTTGCTCAACGCTTTAATACTTCTAAATAGCAATTGGAGAAAGATTAAGTAAGTTTAATTAATAATAGTTAGTGAACCTATACTTTATAGATATACTTCTACATTTAATTTAAGGTATGTAGAAGCAGATAGGAGTAATGCGTGCTTCAGGAAACAAAGCGTTAAGAGTGATACTCCTGCTTGGGCTTGTTAGCCTTGCTGCAGATATGGTCTATGAGGGTGCTAGGAGCATAATTGGACCTTATCTGCTCATCCTTGGGGCAAGTGCAACTCTGGTAGGGCTAGTTGCAGGGATAGGAGAGATAGCCTCGTATGGCTCAAGGATATTGTTTGGATATGCAGCAGATAAGAGTAGGAAACACTGGACTCTAATTATAACTGGCTATGCAATGATACTATCCCTTCCAGCACTAGCATTTGCTAACAGGCTTGATATTGCATCTACCCTTATAATACTTGAGAGGTTAGGCAAGGCTATACGTACACCTTCAAGGGATGTTATAATCGCTCATACAGCATCATCAATTGGGAGAGGCAAGGGCTTTGGTATACATGAGGCTATGGACCAGATAGGCGCAGTAATTGGCCCGTTGATTGTAGCAATTGTGATGAACTATAAAGGGTATAACGATGCATTCCTTTACCTCTTCATACCTGCAACTGCAACATTACCATTGCTTATGTATGCAAGGAGGCATGCTGTACTTTTAGATAGTGATGCTTATACCAGCATCCATGCTAGAGCATCTATAGGCTCTATACCAAGGTTACTCTGGCTCTACCTTGCATTTGTATCCATCAGTGTAGCAGGGTTTGCACACTTTCAGATCATATCATACCATATCAAGTTCACCTCAGCTATGGATGATGTTTACATACCTATCCTCTTTGCTCTTGCAATGGGTGTAGATGCACTTATAGCAATAATAGTAGGGCATATATTCGATAGAAAGGGGCTTCTTGTACTCATCCTTGTACCATTGACTACACTACCTATAGCACCATTGGCATTCTCAACAAACCCTACCTTTATAGTAGCAGGTGCTGTGCTCTGGGGTATTGTGATGGGTATGCAAGAGACGATAATGCGTGCATCTATAGCAACAATGGTTGATAGAGCAAGGCTTGCAACTGCATACGGTCTATTCAATGGAATTTATGGCATAGCATGGTTCTCTGGTAGTATAATGATGGGTATGCTCTACGAATCATCAGTTCTAGGCGTGATTACATTCTCAGTTACATTATCAATAGCATCAATGCTATTACTGTTGGTGATGCTAAAGGTGCTAGAAGCATCCAGTAATAGTTGATGATCTGATTATGTTGATAGTACAATGTAATGCTTTGTTGCATAACTACCTAGCAAGATATTTTTATTTAATATGCCTAGAGATTAGGCTATTATGAGTTGGTAAATATAATGAGTCATTAGTATGCTAATAGATCCTCTTCTCTTTTGATGTATTGCAATTGGCGTTATGCGTTAATGAAGATGAATAATGTAAGGGATAGAAGATGGAGTATATGATAGCAAATCAAAATATGATAGCAAATCAAACTTTAAGTTCCTTGCTTACTGATAGTACAAGAACCTGCTATAAGAGCAATAAGGAAGGAGGAACTCTATAGATGGATATGATAATCAGCATATGCTATACTAGATAAGCATAGGTGGAAGAATAAGGTGCAATATGGCTATAGATGGATTGCAGAACCTGTATTATCTTCCTTTAAAAGGCTATTTGGTGAACATGTTATAGCTAAGAAGTATATTCACATGGTTAAAGGTATCATTGTACAACATATTCCTTAACATACAGTAGATAAGCAAAGAAGGCAGTAGTTAAGGTAAGATAGGATATTGTTCTAATAATTAACCAAGTAGTTATGCAACAAAGTATCTTCTTACTAAAATAGTAAGGATGGGCATCTTTAGTAAGGCAGAACTCGATTACATAAAGAACCATAAGAAATATGAATTATATAATGTAGATTATGCATATGCGTTAAGACATAGAATTATTAAGAAAGTTAATGAATTTCAACAAATTTATAGGATCATAAAGGCTAATCCCTTATGAAGAGCCTCGGGCGGGATTTGAACCCGCGACCTAGCGCTTACGAGGCGCTCGCTCTAACCTGCTGAGCTACCGAGGCATTGGCTTATGTATTGTCTAATAGTTGATTGGTTACTACGCTAACCATATACGATGATAAATAAATTACACTTAAACGTTAGCATATGCATGGGTCTGAAGGTATCTATATCTGGTGTTAGAGGCTTATTCCCTGAAGATCTTACCCTAGAACATGTTATGAACTTCACAAGGGTATTCTCATCAATGCTAAGCGATAGATGTGCACTTGCAATGGATACAAGAATATCAAGCAAGAGTATAGCATCAGTAGCATCAGCAGTGCTGAGAGAGCATGGTATAGATGTTTATAACCTAGGAATAGCACCAACCCCAGTGCTAGTTAGAGAGTCAAATGCATCGAGGGTTGGAGCAGGCATTATGGTAACTGCATCCCATAACCCATTGGAGTGGAATGGTCTCAAGTTCGCTCTGAATGGGAGAGAAGTGCCTGCAGATCTGCTACTCAAGAGTAGCAATAGTAGTAAGAAGAGTAAGAGCATAAGCAGGATAGGTGTGGAGTATTGGTCATCATCAGAAGCATCATCCATCTATCTTGATGATCTGTTCAGATTTCTTGAGTTGGATGGTTACGATGCTGAAGGGGCTACAGTAGCAGTTGATACTGCACATGGTGCAGGTAGAGCATATATACTTGAGATACTCGCTAGACTCGGCTTTAGAGCAGTTGTGATGGATAGCATGGCAGTAGATCCAACTGGCTCAGACCTTGCACACCTATACACTGCCGTTAGCAATGGGTGCAGGTTGGGTATTGCATTAGATATGGATGGTGATAGAGCAGTTGTGCTAACAGGGCAGAGATACAAGCCAGATGATACCCTGCTCATATGCCTAGCAAAAGCAGTTGAGATGGGTTGTAGGAGCATAGCAGTAAGCATAGATACAAGCAATGCAGTAAGAGATCTTGCAAGAGCGATGAACTGTAAACTACTCTACAGCAAGGTTGGAGAAGCAAATGTGGTTGATACTATGCTGAAGAATGGATGTGGTGCTGGAGGAGAAGGGAGCAGCGCTGGGTTCATAATGGCTGGGTTCAACCTTTGCAGGGATGGACTTCTAGCATCAGCACTATCACTATCGATGCTTGATAGACTTGATGAGGTGATGGAGTACTCTAAGAGATACAGTGTAAGGAGGGGTAAGGTAGATGCTAAAGGAATTAAGCATGATAGGATAAGTGATCTACTCCTTAGCAGACATGATTACTCTGAATCCATAACCATGGATGGCATCAAACTTGTTCTGGATGAGAGTACATGGGTACTTGTAAGACCATCCAATACGGAGGATGTTGTAAGACTATCTGTAGAGTCAGACAGCACCGATAGATGCAATGAATTATACAGGATGTATGAGCAGATGATAAAGGATGCAGGATGAATGGTAATGTTGGGGTTGGGGAGAGAAGGGTAATAGAGATCATATCATCAAGCATAGGGAAGAGATGCTACGATGATGTTGAACTTGTAAGGGTTAACAACATCGAGGTTGCTCTAAAGTGTGATATGCTTGTTGAGGGTACAGATGTGCCTAGAGGGATGGAGCCATGGCAGATAGCAAGGAAGAGCATAGTTGCACCTGTAAGCGATATGGCTAGCAAGGGTGTGAGACCATTGTATGCTCTAACCTCCCTTGCGCTCCCAAAAGGGTTGGATGAGGGTTATGTGAGGAGTATTGCAAGGGGCTTCAGGAGGGCTGAGATGGAGTTCAACATCAAGATAGTTGGAGGGGATACCAATGAGGGGAAGGAACTCATAATAGACTGTTGCATGCTTGGTATGGTAGAGGAGGGTAGTAGATTTGTAAAGCGTTCAGGTGCATCCAATGGAGACCTGATCCTTGTATCTGGTCCATTTGGGTATACAAAGGCAGGACTCAAGATACTGCTAGAGGGTGCAAAGGCAGAGCCAACGTTCAGGGCAAGGGCTATAAGGAGTGTTCTAATGCCCAAACCAAGGCTAAGGTTTGGGCTCATGCTTGCTAGATATGCAACATCTACAATGGACTCAAGCGATGGTCTAGCATATACTCTGCATGAGATGAGCAATGCAAGTGGGAAGCGCTTCATCATAGAGCATAAGCCTATAGGCAGGGGTGTTGAGAGGTTTGCTAGGGACAACTCGTTGAGCATAGACGACCTTGTATTCTATGCTGGGGAGGAGTATGAGATAGTTGCTACTATTAGAAGGGAGCATCTGGATGAGGTTATGAGCATATCAAGGTTAACAGGGTGCAACGCAATGATCATAGGAAGAGTTCATGAGGGTACTGGGGTTTACATAAAGGATGAGTATGGGGAGAGAGAACTGAAGGGGTATGGTTGGGAGCATTTAGCATAATAATAACTTGATTGATCCATCTTATTACTAGCATTGTATACTTATCACATCTATCCTTCTCCTTATTTACTTACTTACCTATCTTCCTTCTTTTATCTTCATCTCACTTCTTCTTACTTGCAGAGACTATAGATATCACATCCCTATCCTTCAACTCATAATCTGCAGGGAGCCTTAACCCATCCCTCACATCTATAGCATAAAGCAATCCTTTAGCAAGATCAGTATGTATCTGCCTTGCAAGATCCTCAACTGTAGAACCTGCTGGGAGTAGATATACATCTGGCAGAACATTGCCATCCTTATCAGATAGCCTAGATGCATCAGCAACTGGATACACGGTATTCATCTTCAGCAACTTGAATACAGCAACATTTATCGCATGCTGCACACCTGTACGCATATACTCCCCAAGTACATCCCTCCTTATGAAGTTGAGCGCCCACTTCTGCCTCTCATTAAGCCCATCATGCTTTAGCACCTCAAACCTCTCATCTCCAGGTATGTATCTAATCAGCCCTTTACTCTCAGCCCTCCTCAATGTAAGTTCAGCCTCTGCACTCGCTGGTACAACAAGCATATCCTTGTACTCCTCCCTTATCCTCTTGAAGTTCTCAGCAGCAGTAGGAATATCTATCTTGTTTGCTACTATAAGGGTTGGTTTAGATATATCCCTTAATGACCATGCTAGCCTCTTACTATCCTCCATGGTGTAGTTGTCAAAGTCCTTGCCTTGAAGGTTGCTATCTATCAACGCTCTCTGCACATGATGCTCCTTCACACCCACACCAGCCATTACGTTTGCTATTGCTGCTGTTAACCTATCCTTGGCCCTTGAGATCTTATCCCTATTACCTTCTATCAGTTTGAGGTACCACATAACCAACTCCTCCTCTATATCTGCTATATCTGCCAATGGGTCTCCTGTACCTGGTTCTGTTATCCTGCCAGCAGCATCTATGCTTCCAGAGGCATCAACTATGTGAAGCAATGCATCTGACTGTGCAGCAACTGCAAGGAACTGATTCCCTAATCCCTTGCCCTGCCATGCACCCTTGATTAGTCCTGGCAGGTCTATCAACTCTATTGGTATGAACCTCCATCCATCCCTGCATATAGAGTTCCTTGGGTTATCGGTGACATTGAACTCCTTGTGCACACATAGGGTTATAGCATGTGATGTACCAAAGTTTGGCTGCTTGGTTGTAAATGGGTATGTTGAGACCTCCGCTTGTGATAGGGTAGCAGCGTTGAAGAATGTAGTCTTTCCAGTATTTGTCTTACCTATAAGGCCTATCCTTATTGGCACATCTCTACTTACTTGAATGGTTATTTAAGCTTCTCTATCGCACTCTTCAACTCACTTGCTCGCCATTCAAGCTCATCAACATCTTCCCTACTCATTACATCATCCCATCTCTCAAGTAATATGTTTAGTATCTCTGCGGCATTGTACGCTATACTCCAGTATGGGTGGTGTTCTGCTGTAGTATATGCAAGTTCTAGAACATCCCTAAGCCCTGACCTTGCCTTGCTTAGCATATCTGCTGTATCTGCATATACCTTCAGCACTCTATTCTCCTCATCCATACTAACCTGTATGTTTATGTTCAACCTTGCAGCGATACTCTTCAACTCATCCCTCAGCGCTTCCATACGTACAACCTCTTATGCTCCTGCATCATGCACCTATTGTACACAACCTTTATGCCATGCCTTCTAGCCTCTTCTACAGCCTCTCTGTTGTATATACCAAGTTGCAGCCATATTGCTTTAACACCCTTCTCTATAGCCTCCTTCACTATAGGAAGAACTTGATCAGAAGGCCTGAATACATCAACAAGATCTATTCTTACATCATCTGGCACATCCTTGAGGCTCTTGTACGCCTTCCTTCCAAGTATCTGATCTGCTGATGGGTTAACAGGGATTATGTTGTACCCATTCTCCATTAGGTATCTAGGCACGATATGTGCATCCTTGTTTGGATCCCTTGAGATGCCAACCACTGCAATATTCTTGAGTGAGAGTATGCTCTTTATCTCATCATCAGAGTAGTTATCCCTCTCCATATACCTTGGTTAATGGATGACCAAGTTAAATATATCTCTAGATGGTATGTATGTATGTATGTATGATGATAATTGAGAGCGAGAGGTCTAGGCTTAGGGATTTGTTAAGCATGCTTAGAGAGGGTAAAGGGGAAGGGGGTGAAGAGAAGGAAGGGAAGTATGTGTCTGGTGAGTATATCAGTAGGGCACTTGACATATCTAGAGAGGCTGTATGGAAGTACATATCAATGCTGAGGAGGAGGTATGGCTATAGAATAGATGCAAAGCCTAGAGTTGGGTATATGCTTGTTCACAGACCAGATAAACTCTATCCATGGGAGATAATGCTTGAGCTTGGGAGGTTTGATATGGTAAAGGAGATAATCTACTACGAGGAGGTAGAATCAACTCAGGATGTAGCGTTGAGGCTTGCTGAGCAGGGTAGAGACTCTATACTTGTTGTTGCAGAGAGGCAGAGCAGGGGTAGAGGTAGAGCCTCAAGGCGATGGATATCGCCAGATGGAGGTGTATGGTTCTCCTTAATCATAAAGCCAAGGATCAGTGTTAGGGATGTGACGCTATTCTCTCTTGCAACAGCACTTGCTGTATGCAATACCATCAATGGTAAATTTAACTTTGCTGCTAGGATAAAGTGGCCCAACGATGTTATAATCAACTACAAGAAGGTTGCAGGCATACTAATAGATATGAGCATAGAGCATGATGCTATCAACTATGCTGTTGTAGGGATAGGGGTAAACGCAAATGTGAGCATAGATAGCATAGAGCGTATGATTGGTTATGCTGATAAGAGTCATTACTATGGCTCCACATCCCTTATGCATGAACTTGGTAAGGCTGTGGATAGGGTAAGGTTACTTGCATCACTGCTGAGGGAACTTGAGCATATCTACTCCAGATTAGCATACAAGGATGAGATGCTTGCTGCTATAAGGGCAACTATAATGCTAGGTCCTGTACGTGTTATAGAAGGAGAGGGTAATGATGCCTTAACTATAGAGGGTGTAGCAATAGATGTGGATGATGATGGCTCACTACTAGTTAAGAGTGATGGGATGATAAAGAAGGTCACATCTGGCTATGTGCATGTGAGATATGTAGGATGATGATAGATCTATTACTGATGCTATATCTTTAATGGATAGACTAACTCACCTTGAGCTTGAGGCAGAGCCCATGAGTTCCCAGTTCTGGCCTGGCTTTCTGTTGTACTTGAACCTCTTAATATAATTTGATCTGTTCCTTACCTTTGGTGGAGGGCTTACCTTTGGTCTAGCCTGTAACTTTGGTGTCTGACTCTTAACCTTACCTGCCTTTGTTATCGATCCATGGGTTGGCATTTATCCAATCACCTACCTATATCTACTTCCATAACATATATTTAAAAATATTGATAGTTCTTCTGGATAGTGTTAGGATAAGAACCTACTTAGGATTACATTAACACGTTATACTATCA
>VAPR01001433.1_pt1 | contig 11719 bp, 13 predicted proteins | sample 3380701 | NCBI WGS metagenome assembly VAPR01 (sample SAMN11536904, study PRJNA540576) | hot springs metagenome | isolation source: hot spring wet sediment | place: Spain: Lobios | collected 2014-01
GTTGCCGGGCATCATCGGGCCAGTCCCTCCGCCTCTCTGGATAAGAAAGTTATTGCTATTCAATTAAGTTGAACCTATCGTACCCAATCGTCTGAAAATTGTCAACCGTTTTTTGTACTACGCCTTGCGAATTGCCGTCATCACCTGATTGTCCAGTTTGGCAGCGGCGTTCTTGTCGTACGTTTTCTCGTACTGCGGTTCCACGGAGATGCGGGACCCGTAAAACATCACGTCGCGAACAGCCTCAATCGCGATCTCGACCATTGCCAGCTTCAGCGGCACTTCCTCCATCCGCTCCACTTTGAGCGCAGCCTTGCCGTTGATGGCGTAGGAGGAGCCTGCTCCGATGAGATGCAGGACGACCTGCGGCTCCTTGGCAATATTGGCGAGAATTCGCGACCGGTTATCGACAGCAAAACGAATGGTTTGCGGCGAAGAAGCATACACCCAGGATAAAGAACTGAGCGAAGGCGCTCCGGTTTCGTGATCGATGGTTCCCAGTGTAACGAAACGCTCCTGCTGGAGGAGAGAGAACAGGTCTTCCGACAGTGTTTGGGCTACGGTTTCGGCCATGCACATTTCCCCCTTGGAAAAGATATGTACGTCTATTGTACCTGTGCACCTCATCCAAGGCAAACCCTTCCACCGGTCGGCTTGCTTCGCCCACGTTTTTTGCCTAAACTGGTAAGTATCGACCAAATGCAAAGGGTGAAAGGAGGCGATTATCATGTCGCAGTCCCCGACCGACCGATTGTTGGCCAAAGTTGATCGATTGATGGAAGAACTGCAGGAAGTGCGCAAGCTGAACGAGCGCATGGACAAGATCGCCCTGTTCCTGGAGGATATTCGTCTGGCCGATATCGTACAAAATTACACAGCCCCGCGCAAGCTGATCTGGACAAATTTCCTCGCAGGCTTGGCACGGGGGCTGGGTTTGACGATTGGAACGGCGATTGTGTTAGGTCTGTTGGGTTACATCCTGAAGCAGTTTCTCTCCGTTCCGATCATTGGCGATTACATCGCACAGTTAGTCGATTATGTCAACTCGTATTACTACAGTCGAAAGTAAAGATTAGTCGTCGTTGCGGTCGTCATTGTCTTCGTGTTCAACTTCCCATTCAATTTCCACTTCAGCGCCATTGGAAAGCTTTTTCAGCTGGCCAGGGGCGTGCGCTTTTCCCTTGGCTTTGCCTTTTCCCTTGGACTTATCTTCTTTCTCTTTTTGCTTCACTTCCACCTTCACTTCGGCTTTCACCGGTTGAACCGGCACAGGCACAATTTGATTCACAGGCGTACCGTGCGGAATATTGGTTTGCGTCACTAGCTTGCCGTCTACATACAGCTCCAGGTGAACAGCTTTTGAACTGTAGGAGCGGTTTTGATAGCTGAGTTTCGCCTCAAATTCCTGGTTGCCGCTCAATTTCACCTCGTGCTTTTTGCCGTCTGGAGCCACTACGTAGAGCTTCGCTTTCTCCATGCTGCCGTGCTTCTCTACTTTCCCCTTCACATGGATCAGCTTGTATTTCGGACTAATCGTAGCGGTACCCTTGATGGAGTACTCTTCTGGTTTTGTTGCGTCCGGTTTGTTCACAGTCACAAGGTCGAACGTTTCGGAGTCGATTTTCTCCCCATCCTCGTAAGCCTCGACCAGCACTTCCTTGTCATCGTCATCCGCATCCTTGAACGTGACGCTGAAAGAACCTACTCCCTGCCACAGTTTTTTCACTTCAACTTTTTTCTTTTCACCGTCAAATGTGACGAAGACTTCATCTGCGTCCAGGTCGACGATCCCGTTCACTTTCACTTCTTTTTTGGTTGCGTCGTAAGTTGCCTTTGCGCTCTTGATGGCATCTTCCTCTACGACTGTACCTGGATTCAATTCAACTTCTTTCGTTTCCACTACCTTGTCGTTTACGTAAGCCTTTACCGTGGCTTTTTGAGGAGTTGAACTAACGACTGCAGCAAAGCTCACCGTAAAGGTATCGTCAGAGCTTGGCGTCACTTGGAATTTGTCGCCGTTGAACTTAATGACTTCCACTTTTGTCACGTCATCGGTTACTTCACCGGTGATGTACGTTTTGTCTTCCTTGGTTTCCGATTTTACGCTGATGAAACCATCCGTTGTCTCATCAAATCGCACTTCCAGGTAGATGTCGTCGTGATGCTCGTTGTAGATCTTCGCCCATTCCTCTTTGCGTTGCTCGGTAAAAACAGCCATTTTTGCATCGAGATTGATCTCTTCCACTACGATGTAGAGGTTGTCCCATTGGGTGATCAACAGCTTGTTCAGCGTTGCAGGATCATTTTCCTCCAGCTCTTTCAGGCTGTAGCGAGTTACCTGCTTGCCCTCTGCGTTCATCACGACTTTGGTGGTGCTTTCACCAAACGTGCTTGCGTTGGCCCAGAGCGGAGTGAGTCCGCCTGCGATTGCAGCTGCAGCAACAACTGCCAATACCGGTTTCGTCATGTATTTTTTCATAATAATACCCCTTTCCAACTCTTTCCTAGATGACCTGAGCACCATTACTGACGAAAGGTGTCGGATAAAGGTTGCAAGCGTGGACAAATTTTTTCAAAAAAAGCACGAAAGATATATTGATAGCAAAACGCTACAGCCTTATGCCTCTGTCTTGTATACGGGTGTCAGCCAGTGACGGTAGGCAGGATTGTTCCCGCGAACCGCATCAAAATACAGCTTTTGCAGGGTCAGCGTCTTGTCTCCAGGACGTCCGCTGCCGACGGGCCGGTGGTCCACTTTGGTCACCGGAGCCACTTGTACGCCAGTGCCGCACATGAACAATTCGTCCGCTACGTACAACTCCGTCCGGTCGATCGTGCGGACCTCTATCTTCATTCCTGCATCTTGCGCCAATTCGAGCAGCGTAGCGCGGGTTATTCCCTCCAGGATCGCGTCGGAAACAGGGGATGTGATCAGCTTGTCTCCGCGGACCATGAACAGGTTGGACGCCGTGCCCTCCGCTACATGGCCATCCGGAGTCAGCATGATTCCGTCGTCAAAGCCGCTCTCCAGCAAATCGTCTACCGCCAGAGCAGCGTTGATGTAGCTGCCTGTTGCCTTCGCCCGAGTGGGAATCGCGTTGTCGTCAAGCCTGCGCCATGGAGAAATTCCGACGTGCAGTCCCTTGTTCACGTCCAGGTATTCCCCCAATGGCACGGTAAAAATGCTGCAGGCATCCCGGATACCGCTAAGTTTTACCTTTACCACCGGATCTGCTTTATAAGCCAGCGGACGAATGTATACGTCTTCGCGATACTCGCTTCGTCGTAAAATTTCGACAGTCACGGCCATCAGCTGTTCAACGCTTTCCGGAATGCGGATTTTCAAGATCCGGCAGGACTGCAACATCCGCACATAGTGCTCCGGTCCCTTCAACACGTACAGTTCTTCGTGAGCGGTATTCCAGTAGGCGCGGATTCCTTCAAATACGCCCGTTCCGTAGTTGAAGGCATGAGTGGCGACACTAACCTTGGCATCTTCCAGAGGCACGATGGTTCCTTCAAAATAAGCGTATGACACCTGAATCATTCCCCCTGTTTCACTTTTCAGAAATACGTAACAATATCCTATCATTTTGTAGTTACGCTATACAATTGTTGTTGTGACATACGTGATGATAAAGAAATACCCGCCTCGTGTGAAGGCGGGCATTTCCTTGTTATTGATTGTATTTCGGCTCGTTTTGAATAGCCTCCAGAAGCGATTCCACCGTTTCCGCGTCATAACGCTGGTTGATCTCCGTGCCATCCGCGACACAGCGAAGCCAGTAGGAATCGCCCTCCTTACCGTATTCCAATGCAGATACCCGGTGGTCTTCGGTCAGGATCTCCTGAAAAAAGGCAGCCGTAGCCAACGCCGACTGATCTTCAGGACGGGCATCTGCGACTACGCGAATTTGCAGCCAGTTGTACAAGGCGTCTTGAAGCTTCAAAGGAACCCCCTCACTTTCTACCGGTATTTTCGGGCTTCACTCGCAGCTTCACTATGACGAGGATAGCAATGGCAACAAGCAAGGCGCTCTTGACCGGAAGCTGCACGTCCAAAATGGCAAAAATGAGGGCACCTGCAAACAGCACGACGTAAAGAAGTACCGTTTTCAAAATCGGCATGCGAATTCGCGTCGCAAAGCCAAGATAATAGACTGCAATCAGCTCAACAAAAATGATGTAGGCACGAGCCTTTTGGTCTGCCCACAGACGAAAACTGTCGTAGGCACTCAACGCCGTCGGATCGGCAGGTATGTAAGTGGATGCGAGTTCAAACCATTCCATACAAATCCCTCCCTACTGTTCCACGGCAAGTCCTGCCTGACGCAGCTCGCGAATGTAGACCATTTCTTCTGCGTACTCCTGCTCGTCTTCCACCGGAGTTTCCAACACAACCGGCAGGTGCTGGAATTTTTCGTGAATGAGGAATTTGGCCAATGCGTCGCTGCCGATCTCCCCTTTACCGATTTTTTCGTGACGGTCCTTCTGGCTGGCAAACGGTGCTTTGCTGTCGTTGAAGTGAATCGCCACGAGGTGCTCGAGATAACCGGTACGAACCATCTGCTCCACCAGATCGTCAAACGTCTCCAGATTCCACTGACCTGCGGCAAACGAGTGGCAGGTGTCAAAGCAGAATCCGATCTTCTCGGGGTACTTGGTGGCGCCTCTGATTTCCATCAGGGACTCGATCGTCAAGCCCAGCTCAGAGCCCTGGCCAGCTGTATTTTCCAACAGCAGCTTGACCGGTCCCTCGTACTGTTCGAGAATCAGGTCCAGGGTTTCAACCATGCGCTTCGTGCCGTACTCTTCCCCTTCTCCCACGTGCTTGCCGCAGTGAACCACCGCTCCCAGGGCGCCGTACGCCTCAGCAATGTGCAGATCCTCCAGGATGGAGCGAATCGTCGCCTCTTGCAAGTCTTCTTTGGGCGTTGAAAGGTTGGTGATGTACGGTGTATGACAAATCAGTTCCAGTCCGTGTTCTTTTTGAAGCGCGACCCCTTTTGCCGCATCCTTGTGATCGATTTTTTTCGGGCGAAGTCCTCTCGGGTTCTTCGTAAACACCTGCAAAGACTCGGCGCCCAGCTCAACTGCACGCAGCATGGCTTGTTCCAGTCCCTTGCCGACGCTGATATGACATCCTATTTTCAAGACGGGTCACTCCTACTTAGTAAAATGCATCCACTTAACTTTAACAGGTGCTTGTATGCCTGTCAAAACTGACCGATCATGATATAGTAAAAAGGAAAATACATACAAGCAGGTGATGTGGGATATGAATTTCTACGATATTTCCGTACGTACGATTGCCGGCCAGCCGACTTCCATGGCCGATTACAAGGGAAAGGTGCTGCTGATCGTCAACACCGCGAGCAAGTGCGGTTTGACACCGCAGTACAAAGGATTGCAAGCGCTGTACGACAAGTACCGCAATCAAGGCCTGGAAGTGCTCGGCTTCCCCTGCAACCAGTTTGCCGGGCAGGAACCTGGGACAGAAGAAGAAATCGCCGGCTTTTGCGATTTGAATTACGGCGTGACGTTTCCGCTGTTTTCCAAAATCGACGTTAACGGGCCAAACACCCATCCTCTCTACCAGCACCTGAAGGCCGAAGCGCCACAGTCCCAAAACCAGGACATCGAATGGAACTTCGCCAAGTTTCTCGTTGACCGTCAAGGGAATGTGGTCAAACGATATGCACCTGACACGCAGCCGGAAGATCTGGCCGATGACATCGAACAATACTTGAAATAGCAACTACTAGAAAACTTGGCTCTGCCAAGCTTTTTGGCGGAGCCTTAGTTGCGCTTGTGCAGATAGGAGTTTTCATAAATTGCTATCTGTACCAAAAAGTCCCCTTCACATTCATGAAGGGGACTTTCCACGTCTCTGTACGTTTCTTATGCCTGCGGCTGCGCTTCCCAGCGTTTTTGCTTTTCGTAGCGCTCCCGTTCTGATTTCGTCAGATATTTTTTACGCAGGCGAACGGATTGCGGAGTAACCTCGCACAGCTCGTCGTCGTTCAGGTATTCCAGAGCTTCTTCCAGTGTCAGAATGCGCGGAGTTTTCATTTTCACGGTCTCTTCCTTGTTCGCGGAACGAACGTTGGTCGCGTGCTTCTCCTTGCAGACGTTGACGGTCAGGTCATTGTCGCGGTTGTGCTCGCCCACGATCATGCCTTCGTACACTTCCGTCGCCGGATGAATGAACATGACGCCGCGATCCTCTACAGACATCAGCCCGTATGTGGTAGCTGTACCAGTCTCGTTGGAGATCAGTACGCCAGCATGGCGACCTCCCACGGAACCGTGTACGAACGGACGATAGCTGTCAAACGAGTGGTTCATGATGCCATATCCACGGGTAATGGTGAGGAATTCGGTACGGTAGCCGATCAGTCCGCGGGATGGAATGATGAATTCCAGACGCACTTGGCCGAACCCGTTGTTGATCATGTTCACCATTTCCGCTTTGCGGGTACCCAGGGTCTCCATCACAGGTCCGGTGAATTCTTCCGGTACGTCGATAATCAGACGCTCTGCCGGTTCCATCTTCTGTCCGTCGATTTCACGGATGATGACCTCAGGTTTGGATACAGCCAGCTCGAAGCCTTCGCGTCGCATGTTTTCCACAAGAATGGACAGGTGCAGTTCCCCGCGACCTGAAACGATGAACGCATCAGGTGAGTCGGTTTCGTCCACGCGCAGGGACACATCTGTCTCCAGCTCAGCCATCAGTCGGTCACGCAGCTTGCGGGAAGTGACGTGCTTGCCTTCGCGTCCGGCAAACGGACTGTTGTTCACGAGGAACGTCATTTGCAGGGTCGGCTCGTCGATTTTCAACAGTGGCAGCGGATCTGGATGATCGATGTGGCAAACGGTCTCTCCGACGTTGATGTCTTCCAGACCGGCGATCGCTACGATATCGCCGGCTCGAGCAGTCTTCTGCTCGACGCGGGACAGCCCGGAGAAGCCAAACAGCTTCTGCACGCGCATGCGTTTTACGGTACCGTCACGCTTCACCAGAGATACCATGTCGTTTACGTTGATGGTTCCACGGTAAATGCGGCCAATACCGATACGGCCCAGGAAGTCGTTGTAGTCGAGCATCGTTACCTGCATCTGCAGCGGCGCTTCTTCATCCGCTTCCGGTGCAGGGATGGTATCCACGATGGTATCAAAAAGCGGTCTCAGGTCGCCCTCCAGTTTGTCCGGCTCCATGCCGGCGATCCCTTGCAGACCGGAGGCGTATACGATCGGGAAGTCCAGCTGGTCTTCCGTCGCGTCCAAATCAATGAACAAATCGTATACTTCATTAATAACTTCCTGCGGACGTGCGTTTTCCCGGTCAACCTTGTTCACTACCACGATCGGGGTTACTTTTGCTTCCAGTGCTTTGCGCAATACGAAACGAGTCTGCGGCATGCAGCCTTCAAACGCGTCAACAATCAAAAGTACGCCATCCACCATGCTCATGATCCGCTCTACTTCTCCGCCGAAGTCGGCGTGGCCTGGCGTATCCAGGATGTTGATGGTGTACTCGTTATATTTCACCGATGTGGTTTTCGCCAGAATCGTGATCCCGCGCTCGCGCTCCAGGTCGTTGGAGTCCATCATGCGATCCTCCACCTGTTGGTTGCTGCGGAACGTACCGGATTGAATCAACAGCTTGTCAACCAGCGTCGTTTTTCCATGGTCGACGTGGGCAATAATCGCAATGTTGCGTATATCTAGGCGTTTCATAAAGTCCTCCCTCTTGTATGCATACCATCCATATTAGCAGGTAGATGTGTTCATCACAATGGAAACTTCATTAAGATTTTAAAATGCCCTGATCGAATGGTAAAATGAGGGAGGAGGGGAGAAAGCGTATGGACAGACAGGTTTCCATGACGAAAATGACCAACAGCCTGATGGAACTGGCTGATACATTTGGTGTCTTCGCTGCCTTGTTTACCCGCGAACGACAGATCCGCCATACCGAGTGGCAGGACGGGGCCTTCCGGCAACGGGAAAACGGGATCTGCCGATCGCTTTGCCTGACGCTACTGACAGGAGACGGAACATTCGGACAAGCCTGGACGGAAGACTGGTCGCTGTCTGCTGTCCAGCGCTGCTTTCACCTGGCCAGGAAAAACGCCAGGCACCACCCGCTTACACTTGCAACCCTTCAGGAGCTCGCGCTGCAGGAGACTCGCCTGCCGCCGATGTCGAATGGAGATTTCCATCCTGATTCTGCAGCACGCTTGCCGCTGGAGGTGGAACGCCTGCACCGTCAAGCGGCGCGTCATGTCGCTCCCAACACTTTTACTACGACACTCGATGCGATCGACGAACAGATGCACATCATCAGAAGTGACGGCACTGCTCACTCCGCTCGTGTTACCCGCCTGATAACGGAGCACGTCTCTTTCGTGCAGCAAGCCACCTTATCCCCATACAGAAAACGTACAGGCATCAGTCTTTCCCCTTTCACGGAATGGGACATGCAGCAGCATGTTCTTGTCCTGAACGAACAAACCGAACACTTTGTACACAACCAGTCAGCCCATCAACATGATGAACGTGTGAACCTATCGAACCACGACTTCTTCGGGGACACACCCTTTTGGATTGATATGGAGCTTGCTGCCGTTCTTCTTTATTCCTGGATGAAGAGCAGCTGCGATACCGGTGCTTCTCCGGCCACCATTCAAGCTGTGGCGCTGGAAGGAAGCCCCGGTTACTTTCCGCTCCATCCCTGGGGATATTTGTTCCCGCCTCTTACGCTGCTTTCACCGGATGGAGCGGAGCCCGCACATCTGGAAGCAGTACGGGGGATCGGCGATTTTTCCAACCATCTCTCTGTTCTTCTGCCGAACCTGCTCGAGCCAATCCTGCACGCCGATCAATTGTTTGAAGAGCATCCCGAAGCAGTGCTGCTTGAAGGAGTGGAGTGGTTTGCGTACGACGAACATACCGGTCGATGCTGCTTTCTGCCTCGCCGCATCAGGGCCCGCAGCGCGTATCTGGAGCCCGGCCCGATTGAACTTCCACTGAATCGCCTGTTGGAATCACTGTGCGCAGGTGCAGGTGACACCGTTACGGCCTGGTGTTCACCTGACGCGTTGTGGACCGCCTCGGGTCCCCGCTATCTGCTTGTGCAGCCGAAAGGAGGAAGGAGCAATGCCTTGGGCCGATGATTTGACGGAGCTGTTAGAGGAAGAGATCCGCAAGCCGTCGGGAACAGTTGGCATTTCCGCCTATCGTTTTTGCCTGGACGAAGGGATGACGGTGACAGCAGAACGAACGGCTCGTGCGACAGCCCGCGGCACTTTGACATTGATGTGGGAGGACGGCAGCATCTCCAACCACCGGATTTCCCCCCCTCAGTCAAAAGAAGAAGGCTTGCCCGTTCGATTTTGGCAATCCGGACGCTACTTCGACAACAGGCTGCGGCGCTTGCCAAAACCGCCCGCTTCGCCGCTGCCTGATATCCCTCTTTTCGATCCAGACGTGATACGTCTGCAGGACAGATTGCGCGACGATCAGCATGAGCAACCGGGAGAGCTGCTGCTTTGCAGCCACACCCGAACGGTCCGCCATTCAAGAGGGCTTCACCTGCAAACGAAGATGACCGAGGTGCGGGTCTCCGTTCGTCCCTCGCCGTTCGTTTACCGCAGCCGAAGAATGCCAAGCGAAAAGGAAGCGGAATACGTGCAGACAGAAGCGGCCTGGTTCGGCATGCACAAGCTCGCGCCTCTTCGGGGGATATCGAGCAGCAGCTTCGAGACGAAACTGCTGCTTACGCCCGACGCGTTTCGCAGCTTGCTTTTTCATGCCTACAGTCAGAATTTGCATCAGCCCTCCACTCGTGACCAAACGGCGGCTTTTGGCCGGAAGCTATCTGCCCGCTCCCGTTTGATCATACGGTACGACCCGCTTGTGCCGTGGTCGGCAGGCAGCTGTCCTTTTACAGCATCCGGATTGGTCTCCACTTCCTGCGACATTCTGCGCGAACCTGACCAGCTGCCTCCCGATGGGAATCCTGATGCTTTTCACTGGAGCATGACACCTTCCGCGATACCATTTCGCGAATGGATGGCGGGACAGCAGGATGTTTTATACGTCCCTACTTGGCGGCTATGCACCGCTTCACACAGCTTCGTGCAGGCCTGGGTTCCCGAAGCATACCGATTCCAGCAGGGACGTCCGACAGAAAAAGGAAGCATGCACATACCGCTCACGCTTGCATCGGTGCTCATGAGCCCTTCGCTTGAAGTCGTGCTCCGGCCGGGTTGGGACTGCGGCGGATTGGCTCTTCCAGTCGTCCAGCTGTTCCCTGAGTAGTTCCCATCCTCCGCAACCATACTAGGTAACGGAGGTGGCATACACAATGAAAAAGTGGCTGATCTCTCTGTCTTGCTTGGCTGTCATCGGAACATTGGCTGGCTGCGGCAACAACGCTGTAGGTCCGGAAGCAGGACCTCACACGCAAAACGCCGGGTATCAACAGCCGAACCAGCTCGCCGGTGGCTATCGTACCAACATGCAGCACTACAACAACTACACCCAACGCAACGATGTGTACAACTACCGGAACGGCTTCACCGCCCAGGGCTTTAACCAACAGCTTGCTCAGCAGATCGCCCAAGCAGCCGACTCCGTGCCAGGCGTGGAAAACGCAACTGCCATCGTCTATGGCAACGATTGTGTAATTGGAGTGCAGCCCCGTGTGAATGCTGCAGATATGCGTCAGCGCCAGGTCGTTGAACGGCAAGTTCAGGCTGCAGCAAGATCTGTTGCTCCGAACTGCAATATTCGCGTCACCTCCGACGGCAGCATGTGGACGCGGATTCAGAACCTCGACACATCGCTCCAGAATGGACTGAATGGCACAGCCAATGCCCTCACCACCGGTCCGAGAACGGTCACCGGAAACCTGGCGAACGCAGCCAACGACTTTGCCCTCCTCATGCGCGACCTGGGGCGCACGGTAACTGCTCCATTTCGGTAAAGATGTAAAAAGAGGTGCGGATTCGTCCGCACCTCTTGCCTTTTACACAGCCTTATTTTTTTGCCAGTTCAGCCACTTTGATTTCAGGTTCTTCAACCTGCAATTCGCCGATGCCGCGAACCAGCTTTTTCGCGTACATTTTTTCCGGTTTCAGTACAGATACCATGTAGTCGATCGCGATTTGCGGATCAACGGTTTCACCGCACGTGTAGCAATCCAGAGCTGCGAAACCGCGCTCAGGATAAGTGTGGATGGACAGGTGGCTTTCCGAGAGAAGAACCAGAACGGTAGCCCCTTGAGGAGAAAACTGCTTCGCTTGAACGCTAAGTACGGTAGCACCACAGGCTTCTGCAGCTTCAATCATTTCTTTTTTCAAAAATTCTGCGTCGTTCAGTAAGTCAAACTGTACTCCCCATGTGTCAATGGCAACGTGTCTTCCGAAAGTCGAGTATTCCATCTTTCGGTTTCCCCCTTCCTAGCAAGTGTAATGGTAAACATCGCTAGGACCTGCGTCATTCACTAACGGGGGCGGGTTCTCTCATGGTCTCCACCCTTTAAAGTGAATCCTGGTTCCTAATCCTGTTTTTCAACGAAATCAACAATACCACGCTTCGGCCTAGTTGACAACACTTTTTTTCAAACAAGATCCTGGAAAAGAAAAATGGGCGCTGTCAAGCACCCATTTTCACTATTCTTATGCTTCCAGGATAAACAAACGACGTG
>VAPR01001435.1_pt1 | contig 11698 bp, 13 predicted proteins | sample 3380701 | NCBI WGS metagenome assembly VAPR01 (sample SAMN11536904, study PRJNA540576) | hot springs metagenome | isolation source: hot spring wet sediment | place: Spain: Lobios | collected 2014-01
GCTCCTTCCCCACCTGAAGGTGGCCTGAGGCGCCCACCCCTGCCCGGGAGCCACATCCCGCCTCCCATCCCCTGCCCCCCAAAAATCACCAACCGTGTATGCTACAGTCACACCGAGCACAAGGGGTTGACAGGCGGAGCGAGTCCGTGTATATTATTGAACGAACAGAAGGCAGAATATACGAAGGAGGTCGAGCCGTGAGTGGTCCAGTTGACGAACGCCCTTGCCCGCCAGGCGACGTAGAGGGCTTTGTGGCCTACATACAGGCTGGCGGAAAAGTAGAGGCAGGCGACTGGATGCCTGATGAGTACAAGAACGAAGTTATGAAGATAGCTAGTTTCCAGGCTATCCTGGAGGTCGTGCCTATGTCCCTTTTCCGGAAATGGATGTACATGGCGCCCACCTTGTGGCGTCGGCGCCCGCTCCTCGGCAAGATCCAGGACGAAGTAGGCCACTGCCACATCACCGCTCGAATGCTGGAGGACATGGGCAAGAGCCGTGAAGAGCTTTTTAACGATTACCTGGAGGGCCGTATACCTCTCAACTACCCCTTCAAGTTCCCCGTCGACAGCTGGGGCGAGCTTCCGGCTATGCTTTTGCTCACCAATTCCGCCGCCATTGTCCAGTTCCGTTCCCTGGCCCATGGCAGCTACCTGCCGTACTGCCGCGCGCTGAAGAAGATCATGAGGGAAGAGTCATTCCATTTCTACCATGCCCTTCAACTTTGCCACGAGCTGGTGACCGAGGGTACCCCCCGCCAGCGCGCTCAGGTGCAGGAGGGTCTTGCTAAGTGGTGGCATATCACCCTTTACCAGTTCGGCCCTCCTGAGCACCTCACCAGGGGCAGGGACTGGCGCAGATGGCGGGTCAAGGTGGACGAAAACGAGAAGCTGCGACAGCAGTGGATTGGCATGCTCTACCCCATCCTCCGCAGCTTGGGGGTGGAGCCCGACCCGGACCTGGTGCGTGACCCGGAGACGGGAGAGTGGCGCTACTCGCCGCTCGACTGGGAGCGCTTTTTCCAGCTCATACGGCAACGAACGCCGGTCGAAGAGTGGTATGTGGACGAATTTAAGCGGAGTTACCTGGGCGACCTGTGGGCGATCGAGGCCCTTAAGGAGCTGTCTGTGGCAGCCTAGGGGGTGTGGGCGATGCGTCAATACGAGGCCTTTGTCCGGTTCAGAAAGGGGGAGCCGCTGCAGCACGTAGGCAGCGTGAGGGCGCCTGACCCCGAGTCCGCAGTCGAGGCCGCATATCATGTTTACCTTCGCCTGGATACGTTCGAGCGGCTGTGGGTTCTGGATCGCGAATGCATCAGGGAGTTGGTGCCCGAACCCGAGTGGGACGAGAGGCGTATCCGGGAGACGGAGTTCCGGAGGCCCTCGTTCTTCGTCCGCAAGCTGGTAACTGCTGGCTATACGCCACCTAAGTTGTCCACGGGGTGAGGCGGTGCCATGAAAGCAGGCCTGGAACCTATCATCCGTGCCTGGGCGGACGATGAGACCTTCTTCGCAACCTATTTGCTAGGCCGCTCCTGCGCTGCTAGTCCAGATCTGGAAAAAATCCTTGCCATGGCCAGCATCGGTCAAGACGAGTTCGGCCATACTGAGCTGTTGCTAGGTCTTCTCTTCCCTGGCCCGGAGTCCAGCCGGCGACGGGACAAGGAGCGATATTTCTTCGAGAGAGAACCATCAGGCTTCCGGAACTGTAGCCTGCTGAAGCTGGAACTTCTGGACGACTGGGCAGCCTTCGTCGTCAGGGCGTTCTTGTACGAGGAAGCGGAAAGTGTGCGGCTGGGGCGACTATCGAAAGTGGAAGATTTGGCAGGCGTCGTCGCTATCATGGAGCGAGAGGAGGAGGAGCACCGACGTTACTGGCGCTGGTGGATATCCTCCCTCGCCCGTCACCCTGAGGCGCGCCAACGGCTGGGGTCCGCCATAGAACTTCTGCTCCCCTACGTGGCCGATACGTTCTGGATCGCGGACGCGCCAACATGGTGGGATCCCGCCACCCTCCGTCGTCAGTGGGCTGAGGTCGTGGCAGCAGTCTTGGCGCCGTTGTCGCTCCCGCATGCCGACAGCCTGCTGGCCCAAATAGCCAGCGAGCCCAAGCCTGGCCCGGATGTCTCGTCCTTCTCGGAGTTCGTGCGTAAGCAGCAACGTATCTACCGGTCAGATCCGGAAGCTATTACCTGGGGCTAAAGGAGAAGAAGGGTCTATGGACGCCGACAACGAACCCCTCTCCAGCGAGCAGATTCTGGCGGTGCTGCGTGATGTGGAGGACCCTGAGGCTCCGGTGAGCATCGTCGACCTGGGGCTGGTGGTGAACTGTGGGACGGCGGCGGATGGGGCCATAGAGGTTGAGCTTATCCCTACGCGGGCGGGATGCCCCGCCCGCGAGTTCATCCGCTTGCTTGTAGAAAAGCGCTTGAAGGTTGCCTTTGGCGAGCGTCCGGTGCGCTGTCGCTGGCTGGATGCTGCCGCCTGGTCTACAGGGCGTATCAGCCCAGAGGGCCGGCGCCGCCTGCGTGAGTACGGGATCGCGGTGCCAGAGCTGGACAGTTACGGCCGCCGATGGCTACGCTGTCCCTACTGCGACTCAGTGAACGTGCGCCAGGATTCGCCCTTCGGGGCCTCGGTGTGTCGGGCCATATGGTACTGTGACTCGTGCCGGAACCCGTTCGAAGAGATGCGGTGGTTGGAGGAGGGCATCGCCAGACATTTTCCGCAGCAGGAGGTCAGACTATGGACGAATCTGTAAAAGGGAAGGTGCTGTTCGAAGTTGAGGACGTCCTGTCGCCCCACCAAATTGAGACCCTGGCAGCAGCCATTGGCAGCTCGACAGGTAGGGAGACAGCCAGCCTAGTGCCGTACTTCGGTCCGACGATAGCTGGCGAGCGGGCCCTGGTGGATGCCCTGAACATCGACCTCAAGAAGGCCTTGTTGGGGACCCAGACCTACGAATGGGTTCGACCCTTCCGGCCTGGGGAACGGGTGCGAATCAGGGTATATGTCAACGATGCCTATACCAAGGGCAACCTTCGCTTCGCTGTGGTGGTGAGCGAGTTCAAAGACGAACATGATGAACTGATATGCCGGCAGTGCACGGTGTTCATCGAAAGGGAGGGCTAAGCAATGGAGCTGAGACCCTTCAAGGTGGGCCCCGTCAATAGGTTACAGATCGCCCGTTTCGGGTGTACGGTCCGCGACTTCAACCCTATCCACTTCGACGACGAGTTCGCTCGCGGCGCGGGGCTGCCGTCGGTGATCGCTCACGGGCCTCTGACGGCCAGCCTTGTCCTGGACGGCATAGTGGCCCAGGTAGGGCCAGGCCGACTGAGGGGCTTCGAGGCCCGCTTCACTGCACCCGTGCTGCCCGGGGACGAGCTGGAGGTGGTACCCACGGAGGGTGGAGTAGAGGCTCGCAATGGCCAAGGGCAAGTCGTCCTGGTGGCTAAAGTCCACATGAATACCTGAGGCATTACTACCATTGACGACCGTTATCCTCCTAGTTGCCTTCTCTCACTGCGTCATGGTAGCATTGCTGGTGGAGATATCGGTCGTCCCTACAGTTGACCATGGAGCCAGCAGCACAGACGGAACCGAGAAAGAGACGAGGGCGGCATAAGCATACGAAGCCGTCAAGTTACTATCTGGAACGGCTAGAGGCCATCCTTAGCCGGGCTGCCACCTTATTCCGGGAGAACGGTTTTGCTGGTACCTCGATCGAGGACGTGGCCCGCGATTTGGACATGAGCAAGGCGACTGTTTACTATTACATTCCCTCAAAGGCTGTGCTTTTGGCTGTGATTGCCGACCGGGCTATAAGTCGCGCGCTGGAAAAGATGGAGACGCTGGCCGAGATCGCCGACCCCATGGAGAGGTTGAGGGAACTGATCCGGCACCAGGTCTACACAATTGCGGCTGAGCCCTGGCTATTCAACGTCTTCTTTGACCAGAAGCAGTACCTAGACGAGAAGTATCGACATCAGCTGAAGATCAAGGAGCGGCGTTATCTCAAGGTGTTCATCGAGGCAGTAAAGGCATGTATCGAAGCGGGAGATCTCCCAGCGCATATCAAGCCCCGTTATGCTGCTCATGCCATCCTGGGTATGACCTCCTGGCTGTACAAGTGGTACGAGCCAGAGAGGGACAACGTCGATGAGTTCCTGGAAGCGTGCCTTGCTCTCGTAGTCAGGCGCTGAATACTGCGGGGCTGGACCAGGCTCCGCCGTCGCAGCCTGAGCTAGTACTTATACACCACGGGGCCCTCCGGAGCAATACCTGATGGGCGAGCATCTGTTGGTCGTGCCATGCAAGAGGGCTTTGTAGTCGTTAACGGACTGCGGCTCCACTGCCTTGAGTGGCCCGGGCCTGGTCCGGCAGTCATCCTCGGCCATGCTACCGGGTTCCTAGCCTGGCTCTGGGAGCCGATAGCGCGCTATCTAGCCCGCCACTTCCACGTCTATGCATACGACGCCCGAGGGCATGGGGACTCGGACAAGCCTCCCTGGGGCTACAGCTGGCGTGCCCTCGCTGCCGACTTCGCCGGGCTGACGGAGGCGCTCGGCCACAGCGTTGTCCTGCCGGTGGCTCACTCAGTGGGCTGCGCAGCTGCCCTGACGTTCGCGGCACGTCATCCCGATAGGGTGCAGAAGCTGGTCCTCATCGAGCCGAGCATCCTCCCCTTGCCAACGACGCGCTACGACGGGATCAGCGGCTTGGATGCACATCGTTATGCCCTCATGGCCGCATATTCATTGGACCGAGTGATGGAGGTAGCGGCCGCCGCGCGCAGGCGCCGCAGTCGTTGGCCAAGCCGCGACCGCATGTTCGGCTCCTATAGCTCTCGGGCGCCCTTCAACCAATGGAACGCCGAAGTGCTCAGGCTCTACGTGGAGAGGGGGACGTACCAGGTCGGGGACGGGGAGGTGGAGCTGAAGTGCCCTCCTGAGGTCGAAGCACAGGTGTTCGAAGGCTATCTGGAGCTCGACGCTTGGTCGTTGGCACCTTACGTAAAGGCCGAAGCGCTGGTGCTGATGGGCAGAGAAACTGAGCCAATCTATTCGTTCGCTGCTTCTGAACTAGCCCGGAGGCTGGGTCGGGCGCGACTGCGAGTGGTGGAGGGGGCCAGTCACTTCTTGCCCATGGAGCGCCCAGAACTGGCGGCACGTATAGTGCGGGACTTTCTCCAGGGATAGAGATGCAGCCGCGGAGGTGACGATAGTGGAATACAAGGTTCGCATCGGTTGGGGGGATGTCGACTTCGGGCGGGTCATCTTCTGGGTACGCTACTTTACTTACGTGGAGCACGCCATAGGGGAGTGGTTGATGTCGAAGGGAGCTACTTGGCTGGACCTCGTCCTCAACCGTGGCATCGGAATGCCCGCCACCCATATGGAGGTTCGGTTCGTACGCCCTGCCCAGCTGCAAGAGCTAGTGCGGCTGCAGCTGGCCGTGAAGGACGTATCCCGTCGAGGGTGCACGTTCCACTTCGCCTTCCTCCGCGATGCTGACGGCAAGCTGCTGGCCTACGGCCACATCAGCCGTCGATTCATCGATATCAACGCTTTCCGCGGCACCGAGCTGCCCGACGACATCCACGCGCTCTTTCTTGAAATGGAACAGGAGAGTGCCGGCCTGGTGAACTTTGAGGAGATAGAGCGTGCCTTAGAAAGGTCTGGGCGAGGCGACCGCTCCAGGCGTTAGATGGCCGTGGTCATCCCATCCGAGTAGCGATCTCGCCGTCAGCTGAGGCTTCATAAGGCCCTCAGCGCATTTAATGTCTAGGTGGGAGGCCAGGGGTTCTGCGGTGTCCTGCAAGTGGCCCATCTTGGTCCCCCTTCGTGGCCCATGGTGCTGTCGTCCACAGATTGCTAATCTCCGTAGCGACGTCCGAGCCAGGCGGATGTACGGAAAAGCCTGAGCCACGCAGGGCAAAATCTTCCGGGAAAGGGTTGACAAAATGCCGGACGAGGTCTAATGTGTTACACCGAAGCGTCGGTCGATGCAATTCATGCCTGGTTCCATCTCATCTCTTCTTGGGGGGGTTGCTAATGAATCTACAGCATCTGAAGTGGGAGGAGTCGGAGGACGGCATCGTGGTGGTTACGTTCAACCGCGAAGACAAGCTCAATGCCTTCAACCAGCAGACCCTGCGCGAGATCAACGACGTCATCGATGCCGTCAAGACCGACGACCGGTACCGGGTGCTCATCTTCACAGGTGCTGGGCGCGCGTTCTCCGCTGGTGCCGACATCGAGATGTTTGAGCGCCAGGTATGGACGGCCCCCGGAAAGGTGTTGCCCTTCGAGTGGGTTAGGAACCGCTTCGGATTCGTTTCCAACCTCGAGACGCTGTACAAGCCCGCCATCGCGGCCATTAATGGCGTTGCGGTGGGCGAGGGCATAGAGCTCGCCTTGGGGTGCGACTTCCGTATCGCCTCTGAGAGGGCGCGCCTAGGATTCGTCGAGGCCAACATAGGTTTGATACCAGCCAGTGAAGGCAGCTCCCGCCTGGTAAAGTTGCTGGGGCTGCTGCGCGCCAAGGAGCTGGTGCTGGGGGGCAACCTGCTTACCGCCCAGGAGGCCTATCAGATCGGCCTGGTGACGAAGGTGGTGCCCCATGAGCAGCTCATGGATGAGGCGCTAGCGTTGGCGCGAAGCCTGAAAGCCAAGGCCCCCCTAGCCCTGGGGATGGCCAAGGCCGTTCTCCACGCTGCCGCTGACTCGTCCGTCCAGGCTGCCAATCTCACCGAGATGCTAGCTCAGGCCTTCCTGATGCGCACCCAGGACTATCAGCAAGGCGTACAGGCTTTCCGCGAGAAGCGGCAGCCCCAGTTCCAGGGGGCGTGAAGGTTGCCTGAGCGGGGTGAGGTCATGGTGGCTGTGCAACGTGCCCAACCACGAGTTCGGTCCCCCGATGAGCTGCTGCTGAGGGCCCGCCGCAATACCATCCCCGGGCTGCTGATGGAGCAGGCCCAGGAGCGCCCGAGCAGGGTCGCCTACCGATATAAGGAGCTGGGAATCTACCATGAGCTGACCTGGTCCAGACTGCGGGAGAGAGTGGAAGACGTTTGCCTGGGGCTGGTGCAACTGGGCCTCAGAAAAGGCGACCGGGTGGCCATTATGGGCGACACGTGCGTCGAATGGGTACTGGCCGACCTAGGAGCCCAGGCGCTGGGCGGCATCGTCTACGGTGTCTATCCCACCAGTTCCCCCAGCGAGGTCTTGTACCTTATGGAGAACGGCGGGGCCAGGGTGTTCGTGGCCGAGAATCAGGAGCACCTGGACAAGGTGCTGGCCATGGCCGACCGGCTGCCTGGCCTCGAGCGCATCGTGGTGGCCGACACAAGGGCCCTGTTCATGTACAGGGATCCACGCATCATGACCTTCAGTCAGCTTGAGCAGCTGGGAGCACAGGCCAGGCGCCAACTTCCAGACCTGTTCGCCTCGCTGGTAGCGGAGGTGGAGCCCACCGACCCGGCTATCATCGTCTACACGTCGGGCACCACCGGCCCGCCCAAGGGTGCCGTGGTATCGCACAGCGCCCTCCTCAGCGGGGCTGCCGGGCTCTGCCTCGCCATCCCGGAGCTGTTGCGTGGCCGCCACCGAAGCGTGTCCGTCTTGCCTTTGGCTCACATCTTTGAACGTCTCATGACCATCGGCCTGCCCCTGCTCATAGATCTGGAGGTACACATCGGTGAAGGCATCGAGGAGTACGCCCAGACCCTCTTCGAGGTATCCCCGACGTTCATCGGCACGGTGCCACGATACTGGGAGAAGTTCGTCTCCCAGGTCCTCATCGGCATCGAGAATTCGTCCCTGGTAAAGAGGTGGGCATACGAGCTGGCGATGGCGGTTGCGCGGCGGTGGCTCGAGCGCCGGTGGGACGGGCGCGACTCGAGGCTGCTAGCCCTCCTGCACCATATCGGGTGGCTGCTCGTGTTCCGCCCCATCTTGGACAAGCTTGGCTTCATGCGCGTCAGGGTGGCTCTCACCGGCGCCGCGCCCATACCCGACCGGGTGCAGGCCCTTTGGCAGATGTGGGGGGTGGACCTCCGTAACGGCTACGGACAGACCGAATGTGGAGGGCTCCTGGCAGCCCAACAGCGGAGGTTCCCAAGACCCGGAACCGCCGGCAGGCCAGTGCAAGGATCCGAGGTTCGTCTTGCCGAGGACGGCGAGGTCCTCTTCCGGGGCCCGTCGGTCTTCTTGGGCTATTGGCAAGACCCGGTTAAGACGGCTGAGGTGCTGGACAAGGAGGGGTGGGTGCATACCGGCGACGTGGGCGAATGGACGAGTGAGGGGGAGCTCAGGCTGGTAGACCGCAAGAAAGACATCATAGTCACAGCTGGCGGCAAGAATGTCAGCCCTACCGAGATCGAGACCCTCCTCAAAAGCAGCCCCTACATCAGCGAGGCGGTGGTTTTCGGCGAAGGGCGCAAATACCTGACGGCGCTTATCGAGGTCGATTATGACAACTGCGCCGAGTGGGCCAGACAACGAGGTATCCCGTTTACGGGCTTCAGCAGCTTGATAGCCAGACCGGAGCTTACCAAGCTCATCCAACAGGAGGTGGAACGAGCCAACGCGCACCTAGCTCGGGTGGAGCAGGTCAAGTACTTCCGGATCATCCCCAAGGAGCTGGACCCGGAGGAGGAAGGGGAGCCGGTTACCCCCACCCGCAAGGTGAAGCGACGGCTGATGTACGAGAAGTTCCGTGAGCTGGTGGAGTCTATGTACCAGGAGCCGGTGCGCTCCGAAGGGGTTTAGGGAGGGAAAACGCGATGCGCCGGACGCTGATCCTTCTTGCTCTCAGCTTGCTGCTCGCCGCTTGTCGTGCCGAAAGGGAAGCGGGCACGCCTGTTGCCACCGGTGAGCCCTACAACGTAGGGGCGGTCGCGGCTATCACCGGGCCGCTCGCTAGCACCTATGCCCCGATCACCGAGGGGTTCCGACTATACATCCGCCACCTCAACGCCCGCGGTGGCATAAACGGTCACCCAGTCAACCTCGTGGTCAAGGACAGCCAGGCCATCCCACCGGTGGCTGGGGCCTTGGCCAAGGAGCTGTTCGAATCCCATAACGCCCTAACGGTGGTCATGCTGGGGCCTTCTTCCAACATCTTGCCGGTGCTGGAGCAGGCGAAGCCGCTGGGGGCGGCGGTCCTGTCTTCCACCGGGTGTATCGATCAACAGGCACCTCCCGACCCGGACCCCCTGCTCTTTTGCACCATCCTGTTGGCCGCCGGGATAGGTTCCCACCTGGCGCCGATAGTCGAATACATCGCCCAACAAGGCGGGCCGGGGGCCAAAGTCTTCCTATCCGCACTGGACATCCCTTCCTCCCGGGCCATCGTCGATGACGCCACTAAGAGACTGCAGGCGAAAGGACTGGACGCTCGTATGGTGGTGTTGCCCAACCCGCCACCGGCCGACCTGGGACCCATCGCTCGCCAGGCCATCGACTTTGGCGCCCAATGGGGCACGGGCGGAGCGCCAGAGGAGGCGACGCTGGCCCTGTTCCTGGCCCTCCAGCGCCTGGGATGGCGGGGGACATGGGTGGGCGACCCACCCCTGGGCTATGACGACAACCTGGAGCGGTTCAAGTCGGACCAGTTCGTAACCTTGTTCGGAGCATACCCACTGGCAGAGCGTAAGCCCTTCCACGCTGAGCTGGAGGCGGTGGCGCGTGAGTTCGGTTCGGCGTTCCCCCTCCCTCGGCTCATGTACGGGTGGGCATTAGGGGTCATGGTGGAAAGCGCTCTGCGTCAGTGCGGCTGGCCCTGCGACCGGGCCAAATTCCAGCAGGTGATGAACAACCTCGAGGTAGACTACGGTGCCAGCGGGATCTGGCCAGCGGGGGCCAAGCTCAAGTTCACCCCCACGGACCACATCGGCCAGCGCTACTACCGCCTGTACAGGTGGGACAGTGTGAGCAACCGGATCGTGCCGGTGGGCCCCTGGTATCGGGTGGAACACACGGGCAAGCGAGAGGTGTCCGTAAGGATATTGGGCCAGCAATAGAAGGACAGCGCGATGGATGCCCAACTGGTCGCGCACGTGGTGGTCCTGACGGCGTTCTACAGCTTGGTAGGCATAGGCTACGTCCTAGTCTACCGGGCGTCCCGAGTGCTGAATTTCGCCAACGGCGAGTTCTTGTCGCTATGTGCTTACTTCTTGTTCGGCCTTACCGTATTGGGACGCGGCCTTCTGCCGCTAACGGTGCTATTGGCCCTAGTCCTAGCGGCGGTGCTGGCTGGAGCAATCTACTTGGCCACGGTCCGACCCATGACAGGGTACCCGGTGTTCTCCATCGTCCTGATGACGGTGGGCTTGGCCATCGTGCTGAGAGGGGTGGTGGAGCTGGTGTGGACGGCTCAGGCCCGATACCCGCTAGAGGTGCTAGGTCTCGCCAACAAGTCGCTGTACCTGCCGGGTGATGCTGCCGTCACAGCAGTAGAGGCGGTAGAGGTGGGCGCCGCGGTTGCGTTCATCGGCGGCGTGGTCGCATTCCTGCGCCTCGCCCGTATCGGCATGCAGATGAGAGCCGCCGCGGAGCACCCTGTGCTGGCTTCCCAGAGGGGTATTAACATCCACATGGCCTTCGCACTGGCGTGGGCGCTAGCGGCTGTGGGCGCAGGATTAGCGGGGCTGGCCTTTGCGACCAACGTTAGGCTCGATCCGCACATAGCCGAGCAGGGCCTGCGCGCCCTGGCGGTGCCCCTGGCCGGTGGGCTAACCAGCATACCCGGGACAGTCATCGCTGCCCTGGTGGTGGCGACCAGCGAGAACTTGGCGGTACGCTACGCCGACCCATTGCTGGCAGGTGTGGTGCCATACTTCGTCATCCTCGTCTTCATCGTCCTGAGGCCTTGGGGCCTTCTGGGAGAGAAAGAGGAGCTGGAGCGAGTGTAAGCATGGCCAGCGGCAGCGGCTACCTCTACACCTCCTACCGCCAAGCCCTGGCCGTCTTCGACACGGCCTTTAAGAAGCAGGCGCTATCTGCCCTGGTCATAGCCGTGGCCCTGTTCCCGCTCATGGGATCCAACTTTCAGGTGCACCTTGTCAACATGTGCTTTGTCGCTGTCCTTGGCGCACTTTCGCAGAACCTGCTCATCGGTTATGCAGGGCAGGTGTCCCTTGGCTTTGCCGGGCTTTTCGGGGCCGGTGGCTTCTCCGCTGCCCTTATGGTCAAGGAGCTGAGCTTTTCGGCCTTCGTGCCGGTGGTGGCTGCCTCGTCAGCGGTAGGTGCGGTGTTAGGCATGCTGGTGGGCCTGCCCTCCCTGAGGGTGAAGGGCCTTTATTTAGCGGTATCTACGCTAGCACTGCATGCCGTGATCATCTATGGCATCAGCGAGTACCAGCACAGGCTCGGCGGCTTGGCGGGCATCGTTATGCCCAAACCTTCTTTTGGCCCCATGATTATCGACAGCGACCGCAAATGGTGCTATCTGCTAGCTGTCCTGGCAACCCTTGCCACCTTAGCCTGCATTAACCTCTCCCGGAGCCGGGTGGGGAGGGCGTGGCAAGCCATACGGGACCGGGACGTCGTTGCAGCGGCTTGCGGTATTCCCCTCCTACGCTACAAGCTGCTGGCTTTCGTGGTCAGTTCGGCTTTGGCGGCTATGGCTGGCGCGGTGGATGCCTACCATGCCGGGTTCGTTTCGGTGGAGAAGTATTCGTTCTTGCTGACGGT
>VAPR01001436.1_pt1 | contig 11695 bp, 12 predicted proteins | sample 3380701 | NCBI WGS metagenome assembly VAPR01 (sample SAMN11536904, study PRJNA540576) | hot springs metagenome | isolation source: hot spring wet sediment | place: Spain: Lobios | collected 2014-01
AGGAACGCTACAGAAGGGTAACGACCTACCTCGAAAACGAAGTCTACGAAAAAGTGCAGGAACTGCACGAAAAGGGAGAAATCGACCGGATCAACAACCTGGTCAACATGGCGGTCAAGCTGTACCTGCGCAAATTCTACGGGTACGGTCATAATCAGTAGCCGATATTCTCGCGTATAATGCCTTGTGCCAAGCAAAAAATCAGAAAGTGCCCCAACCTACAGCTCTACGTCCCCAAGTGGATGTAGGGCTTTTTGGGCTGTGTTCGGAAAGGAGCAAAAAATGTGAAGCAAATCCAGCTGTTCGAGCAATACCTGATTGAAAACGGCATCGCGCCGAAAACCATCGAGTCCTACGTGGGAGACGTGCGGGGATTCTACGAGTACCTGTCTGGTATGGGAGTGGAGAGCCAGACGGATTTCAAGCGCTTCTACGTGGTCAGCTACAAGAACCACCTTGTCGAGAAGAAGTACGCCGTCGCCACGATCAACAAAAAGATCAACTCCCTACAGGCGTACAACCTGTACCTGATCGGAAAAGGCATCCTGACCGAACAGGTTGTCACGCTCCAACGAGATCGGATCAAGGTAGCAGCTGGCAGCGAAGGAGAGGTAGATGTGTTCTCCGAGCAGGAGGTAAACCAACTACTGTTCTTTGTCCAGGACAGGAGCAAGGTAAGCCTGCGAAACTGCCTGATCGTCCACCTGCTGCTCTACACGGGAGTAAGGGTCAGCGAGCTGTGCGGCATCCAGCTGATCGACATCGACTACCTGACCAATACCCTACGTGTCACAGGCAAGGGTGGAAAGTACCGTGAGATTCCGCTGCGACCTGACCTTGCCGAGCTAATCCGCGAGTACGTGCGGACAGAACGACAAGAGAACAAGCACACGGACAGTCCTTACCTCCTCGTCAGCCAGCGTGCCGAAAAGCTGCACAAGGACGCGGTCAACACCATGCTGGAAGGACTGGAGAAGAAGCTAGGCTTTAAGATGTACCCGCACAAGTTTCGCCACACGTTCTGCTCCCGCCTGCTGAAAAAGGGCGTCCCGCTCACCACTGTCAGCAAGCTGGCTGGACACGCCCACATCCAGACCACTGCACACTACTACATCAACACCAGCAAGCAGGAGAAGGAACTGGCAGTAAACCTACTCTAAACAGGCATTCTCCAACCAAAAGGAGGATGCCGTTTTCCATTTCAAGGAGGAGTCGTACATGACTGACATTCTGTTCTACGGCATTCTGATCGTTCTTGCTCTTGGCATTCTGTCCTTTCTTACGTCAGCTGTCCTCGGATGGCTACGCATGATCTTCTGGTTCGTGGTTCGCGTCCTTGGGTTTGCCTGGAAAGTCGTCACCCTGCCCTTTTCGCTCGTTCGCTGGCTGATGCGCCTTGGCAAGCCGAAAAAACAACGTAGACTGGAGGACAAGAAATGACAACACCAGCCCAACAGTATGAGCAGCACGTTCTGCAAGAAGACAAGATCGTGTTTGGCATCCAGACCTGCGAGCAGTGCGTGACGCTGCTGCTCGACAACCTCTACCAGACGGGAGAGACACGGAGCCAAGATACGTACAACGAAATCCTGACCATCGTACACGAGGTCGAACAGCGGCTTCGGAAGGAATGGCTTAACATCAGAATCGGAAAGTCACTGCTTGCTCACCAGATGAAAAAGAAAGGGGCCGTGTAACATGAGAACCATCAAAACCTTGACAGATGTACGATGCTTGCGGGAGGCACATGTACTTTCTACTGACTTTCTGTCGTACCTGGAGGAAGAGTTTTGCGGACTGAAAGAGGCTTTCGACTTCGACGATCTGGACGAAGCGTTTGCGCTGGATCACTACGGCTTCATGGTCGTGCTAGAGAAGGGAGACAACCTGAGAGACCTGTCCGTTGTCGGCCTAAGAAGAGAGGACAGCGGTTTGCTCGGCAGCCTGCCAGAGTTTGTCGAGAAGGTGGAACGAAACGGCGAGTGCTGGTTCAAGGTCGTCTGCGTTTTGACGAACGAATACGCAATGGCCTACTACGTCCCTGTGGAAGCAGTTGCAGACGACGAAGAAATCCGAAACTGGCTGGAGGAGCATGTGGAATGAAAACAACAAGCACAGCAGCCAAACGGGTCAACATTGTCCGACTGAAAATGGTGCGGGAAGCAAGCCTTCTGTACCCACAACGCCGAATCCGAATGGCAAGAGATGTGGTGGAACTGTTCCTGACGTTTCTGGACGAAACGGATCGGGAGCAGTTCTTTTTGCTTTGCCTGAACACGAAGAACGAGCCGACCGCCCTGCACACCGTTTCGATCGGCTCCCTGGACGCAAGCATTGTGCACCCGAGAGAAGTGTTCAAGACAGCGATCCTCTCCAATGCCGCTTCCGTGATCGTGGCACATAACCATCCCAGCGGAGATCCCACGCCAAGCAGAGAGGACATTCAGGTGACGAGGAAACTGCAGCAGGCAGGAGACATGCTGGGCATCACGGTGCTGGATCACATCGTTGTCGGTACCGAGGGAGCCTACTACAGCCTGAAAGAGAAGGGGGATATGTAAATGAGCAATCAGGCCATGCTTCCGCCAGAAGAGTACGAGGAGGGAACCCCATGAATCCAGCAACCATCCTCCAGATTGTCGTCCTGATTGCCGAAGTGATCGTCCTTTTGGGAAAGGGAAAGAAGTAGAGAATTCCAGAGGAACTGCAGCTGCTAGCTGAAAAAGTAGCGGCAAACAGCCCCATCTTGTATAATACCTCACGAGGTGAGTCTTAGATGGGGAGACCGAAAAAAGAGCGAAGTCCAAAATACAACAAAAGCGATCGAGAAAAGAAGTCTTACTCACTAGCTAGCTTAGTACCTGAAATAACTGGGGTTGCAAAGGACGATCCCGGCTTTAGGGCAGCCTACCAAGAGGTAAAAAGGATTGTGAAGCTACAGAAAGAGATGCTTGGCATACAAAATACACTTCGCATCCCTCAAGAAAAACGCAACGGTTTTGTCATGGCAGTCAAACGATTGTACCATGGGGGACAAGAGCGAGACTTGTACGAGAAGATGAAGCAAATCGAAATACAGAACGGAAACGACCCGACAGGGCAATTTTCCATGAACGACCTGGAGAGGCTGATCGAGATGTACAAGGCATCGGTAAATGCAGACCCAGACACGGAAGAAAAGGAACGTTTGCTGGAGCATGTGGAGATCGAGTACGAGTTCGGGGATCGGATCGACAACATACGAAAACAAATGCTGGCAGATATTGACCTCGTCGATACCATACAAAACCCGCAGCGAAAGATCACGTACATGCGCCAGTACGAAGAACTCCTGCAACAAAAGTTGGCAGAGTGGCGGCAAGAAGTCCGATTTGCCATAAGAGAAGAGAAGGTTGTGCAGAAGATGGTACACTCTCTGGAAGAGTACGGCATCGACCTCGTGACTTCGCCAATCGAAATTCCAGATACAATCGTGCAACAAACGCTTTTGGAAATAGTCAAGGAAGACGTGGAGAAAATCGCAAAGAGGATCATGGAAAAAAATGGGCTGCAATCCTGATGGTTGTTGTCCATTTTTTGTTTGTGCAAAAATCGGGACAAAGAAAGCCGGAAATCTTGTCCCACTTTTCGTGCACTCCCTCCAATAAAGTAGAGAACATAAACGTTTTGTTGTTCATACTTTGTCCCGAATCAGGGCGCAAAAAGGCAATAAAACGAAAAAAACCTACCTTGAAGGGAGACCTGTACCATGAAATTTTCCAGAACCCACAAACCACTGTTCCCCATTCCAGAAGAAGGGTACTATTCCTCGAAAGTAGTCGGCTGGAAAGAGGGCAAGCCGAGAAACACGATGTTTGGAAGCACACCATCCGCCAATGTCTTCTTTGAACTGGCTGACGGCATGAAAGTGGCCCAGTCCATGCTCCTCTTTCCAGGGCCTACTTCCCTGATGGAGAAGCTGGTCAACGTGACACTGGGCGAAGCCGACGAAGAAGTAGACCTGAACGACCTGATTGGCAAAGCGTGCGGCATTGAGATTCGTCACAACCATGCAAACGGCACTACCTACGCGAATGTGGTCGATGTGTTTCCGATCAGTGAGCTGGAGTTGGATGAAGAAGAAGAGGCAGAAGAGCCAACAGAGGTCGACGACACCGATAACCTGAACGACGAACTGGGCGACCTGTAAGCGATCCAATCCTTGGGGGGAGGCGGCACTGTCTTCCTCCTCACCACTCTTCCATCTGAAAGGAGCCACAACCATGACCACGAAGCAAACCGAAACTTCCAACCGGCTGCGCATCACGCAAGAAGAACTCAAGCAAGGCCAATCCTACACGACCGACGATTTTCTGCTGAACCACGACGGCCTTTTCCTCAAGAAAATCGACAAGGATAGGGGCAAGGAGTCCGTTCTCAAAGTCTGCGAGCCGCTGTTCGTCAAACAGACGGTACAGAACCTGGACACCAAGGATGTGCATCTGGATCTTTGCTACAAATACAAGGGAACCTACCAGGAGCTGCCGATCGGGATGGGGCAACTCGTCCCAAACGAGCTAAGCAAACTGATGGCCAAAGGCGTAGACATTCCCCATGAGTCTGTCAGAGCGATCGCCACCTTCCTGCGGGAGCAGCAGAAACGTGCGCCGCACAAAGTGTTGTTCCACCAAGTCGGCTGGCACCGTGACCGACACAGCCAGTTTGTCTTTCGCCACAACCGCGTGATTTCGGCAAACCCGAATGTCACGGCAACCAACGACAACGAACATGGCATCTACAATTTGCAGCCCAAGGGCGATCTTTCAACCTGGGTGAACATGGTCAAGGTGCATGTAGTGGGACATGCACCTCTCGAAACCGTACTCTCTGCGGGATTTGCCTCTCCCGTTCTTGGATACCTCTCCTATAAATACGACGATGTGGATTCGCTCGTCCTGAACCTGAACGGGAACAGTACCCAGGGCAAAACGACAGGTGCGTTGCTCGGTGTCTCCGTCTTTGGCTTGCCCTCTACTAAAAATCGAGGACTGGCGAAAACGTGGAATGGGACAACCAACTCCCTGATCAACATGCTGGGCGGCAATTTCGGCATCCCCATTGTGCTCGACGAGTTGTCCATGAACAATGCAACCTCCCTGACCAGTATGTTGTACGTCTTGGCATCCGGGCAAGAAAAGGCACGTCTGACCGACACGATCCAGCAGCGTAAACAGGGCAAATGGGCGCTGGTGATCCTCTCGACAGGGGAGCAATCCATTTTCGAGCGGACAAATCACAATGTCGGTCTGACCGTTCGGACGTTCGAATTCTCTAACATCTCGTGGACGCACTCTGCTGCCCATGCCGATGCCATTCGGCAGGTGATCCAGGACCACTACGGTCACGCAGGGGAAGCATTTGTCCAATACCTATTCGATCAGGGTCTTGAAATCATCGACCAAACGTGGAAGGAATGGCAAGAGCGTTGTGTCGAAGAGCTGCCGGATACCCCATTTCGCACACGGATTGCAAAAAAGTACGCCATTCTCCTGACTGCTGCAGACCTAGCCAACCGCGCCTTGTGCCTTGGCCTGCGAACCGAAGAGATTCTGGCATTTCTGGTCAAGCAAGAAGAAGACCTCAGCGAAAAGCGGGACATAGGCAAGAAGGCGTGGCAACTGATTGTCCAGCGAATCATTCAGCATCAGGCCAACTTCCGAAAAGAGGGGATCTACTTCCATCCCCTGATCTGCTGGGGCAAGATGATTCCGCAAGGCGAGTACGTCGAAGTTGCGTTTCTCAAGCATGTGCTGGAGCAGCAACTCAAGGAACTGGGATTCGACGATCCGAAAGTCGTGCTGCGCAATTGGAGGGACAGGCAATGGCTTGTCACGGAAAGCGATCGCACGACAAAGCGCACCCGCATTTTCGAGGAATCCGAGCAAACCGAGCGGCAAAAAGCGCTTGGATTAGCCAAACCACCCAAAAAACTGGAAGATACGACCTACAGTCTCAAGATACCAAAGGAACTGTTGGAGGGACTTGTCCGAAGCGGCAGACCGCCACAGGAGATTTCTCTCGATTCAGAAGCGTAAGGCAAGGAGGGCAAAGGTGCCCTCCTTTGCCAGACTCTCACCAAAAAACAAGGAGGAACCCTAGATGAAAACGATGTTTGCAACCGACAGCCTGTTGCTCTCGCAAGCCATTCCCCTCTTTTTGGACTGGCTCAAGGCGAGAGGGATGCGGGAAGAAACCCTGCGAGGGTACCGGATGGACGTGAACCAGTTCCTGAACTGGATGGCAGAGCGTTCCAACGGCCCGGTGTTTGTGGACGAAGTACAGTACGAGGATGTGGAGGCGTTCGTGGAGTACCTGACACACGACCGCGACAGCAAGCCGAGGACGGTCAACCGGAAGATCAATGCCCTGTCCACCTTCTTCACCTGCCTCAAGAAAAAGAAGCTGGTTCTAGAAAACCCTGTGGAGGACATCGAGCGGGTCAAGGTGCCGGAATCCGAACGCACCTACTTGAGCAAGGAAGAGATCGAGGCCATCATAAGGGCAATCTCACATCCTGTCGTTCAAGCGTTTGTCACCATGATGGCGCACACCGGCATTCGCGTCAACGAGTGCATCAACCTCACGCTGCAGGATGTCAACTTGGAAGAAGGCTACGTGCAGGTGATCAACGGCAAAGGCGGCAAAAACAGACGAGTGCCTATGAATCCGCAGCTGGTCCAACACATGAGAGAATACCTGGAACACCATCGTCCTGCCACCGATTCGCTCTTCTTTTTTGCGCTGAAGAAAACGGGGACCATCAGCGAGCAGTACGTCAACCGCATGCTCAAGGAGGCGTGTCAGGAAGTCGGCATCCAGAAGCACGTCACCAGCCACATCCTGCGCCACTCCTTCGCCAGCTACCTCGTCAAGAAGGATACCCACGTGGCCGTGATCCAACGCCTGTTGGGACACGCAAGCATCAAGACAACCTCGGTGTACCTGCACGTCCAGCAGACCGACCTGCAAGAAGCCGTAAACCGAATCGATTTCTAAGGAGGGAAACGACATGGCACCATTCGACCCAAGCGTGTACGAAGACGAGAAAATCAAGACAACGCTTGCTCTCTTGGCACAAGGCAAAAGCAAGCAAGAGATCACCGACCATTTTGGTCACAAAGGATGGTTCACGATCGACCAGTACTTTCGCAGAAGAGGTTTCCGCTGGAACGGCAATACATTCGTTCCCGAAGAAACAGACACACCAACGGCAGCAGACGATGCCCGATTCCTCAACAGCAAGGCAGGTCAGATCATCCGACAGCTGAGTCAGAGCAGCGCCAACATTCGTCAGGTCGCCCTCAAGCACGGATTCCCAACCGTAGACGAGATGGGCGACTACATGAAAGGGCAAGGATACGTCTGGAACAGCGAACAAGAAAACTACGTCTACAGCGAGAGTGTCAGCAAGAAACAGAGGGACACACTAACGGCTGCGTCACAAGTCGCTTCTCAGCCTGTAGAGGGGCTAGAAGACTACCACGACTTGCTGGCCTACCTTTTGGCCCGAAAAGACAAACTGTTTGCCCTTCTGGACACGGAAAACGAAGGCACCCTGCCCAGGTACAAGTTCCGAGGGGCCAAAGCGAACAAAACACTGGCTTTTCCCACGTCTGTGCTGACCCTCCTGAGCGATTTCAGCAAGGAGTACAATGTCACCCAGAGGGACATCCTCGAAGTGGCGCTGGCAGAGTTTTTCCGAAAATACGGATACGAAGAACAACTGAACAGTGTGCTGCAAGCGTAGCGGGGAGCGGGTGCAAACTCCCCGCTTTTCGTTGCAGTCAGGACAAGGGTTCCCCGCAAATCCCGCTTTCCCGCACCGAAACGGTGTCTCTAAAAAACGAAAACACCGCCACCACCTACAGTACGGAGATAGTCCGTTAACCGTTTTGGGGGTGGGGAGTCTCGTGCCGTTGTTCTCTAGCGAGTGACTTTGGTGCTCTTCCGGCTTTCTTCTCGTTCTTTCTTACCCGTTTCCTGACGCTTTTCTTCCTTGTTATACTCTGCTGTTTTTTCTTCTTTCCCTTCGGAAGAACATGTTGAGTTGTGATGTTCGAATTTTACCTTTTTTTGCGGGAGTTACGGGATTGCGGGGTTTTGATCTGCTGCAAGAAAAGGGTGACTTCTCCTTTCGGGTTCCCTTCGGTTTTTGCGGGGAGTCTTTCGGTTTTTCCTCGTCAGATTTTTTCTCGTTTTTTCCTAAGCTCTGCAACAAACTACTCGGCTTCCACTCTGCTTTTCCTAAGCTACCTGACGAGCCGATTGCCGAATTCCTTGAGTTGCGTGGGTTTTGTGACTATCCAGAAAATGGGGAATTTCAGGTGGGTTTTGTGCGACTAACCTCAAAACTGTTGCCGTACAGCTGAATAAACCGCTGGATGCAGTGTCTGCTGCAACTGCAAAAGTTTACACTTCTGCTGGCGTTGATCTAGGTATTACCCCTACCCTGAGCGCAGATAAGAAGACTGTTTACTTTGAGTATGCATCTGATTTCGCTCAAGATACTAGCTACAAAGTGAAATTTATCGATGCTGTATATGAGACTTCCAAGAAGTTTAACGCTGAGCAAACATTCACTGTTAAAGATGTTACTTCTCCTGAAGCAGTTTCTGTTGAAGCTGTAACATCTAAAACACTGAAAGTTAAGTTCTCTGAGCCTATCAGCACTGCTGGATGGACTGCAGGTTATGCAGTACGTTCCACTCTGAAGGTTGACGGTGTAGCAGTAGTTGCAAACTTCACTGCTGACAACAAAGAAAACACTATCACCTATGATCTTGGTACCGCTCTTACTGCAGGTGCGCACACAGTTGAAATTGGTCAACTGAGCGATTTTGCTGGTTTCAAAACTGCTGCTAAATCCTTTAACGTAACTGTTAATGCCGATGCAGCTGCACCTGAAGTAACTTCTGTTGAAGTACTGCGTAACAACCAAATTCGTGTAAACTTCAACGAACCAGTAGCTACTGGTGATCTGGGTACCCTCACAGTCGACGGTACTAACACCACATCTTTGGTTTCTTCTTCTGCTGATAAGAAGTCCCACGTATTCAACTTGACTAACCCTCTCACTCTCGCAAGTGTTGTAGAAGCTAAGTTGACTTATGTAGGAACAAAAGATGCTGAAGGTAATGAAGTTAAAACTGCGAAAAACTTTATCTTCAAAGCTACTGACGACACAGTAAAACCAACTGCAACAGTTGCTGTTGGAACTGGAAACAAACTTGTTATCACATTCTCTGAGGCTATGAGTGCTTCTGGTACAGTTGTTCTTAAGGATGCAAATGGTGTCGTGAAGAAAACAATCACAGCTCCAGCATTCCTTAACACTGATAACAAAGTTGTAGAAATTACTGCTGCAACTCTCGGTCTCTCTACAACTGACGCTGCTACGTATACTGTAGAATTGACTGGTGCAAAAGATTACTCCATCCGTACTAATGAGATTGACAAAGTAACTGCTTCGGTATCTTTTGGTGACAACCAAAAACCAAATATTACTGGTACAGTATTGACTGGTACTGACACTGTAACAATTTACTTCTCCGAGGCAATGGACAGTGCTAGCTTGACAAATAAGGATAACTACCTTGTTGACGTAGCTGGTACTGGAACTTTCGTATCTCTTTCCACTATCTCAAACGCTTCAGTAGCAGTTGCTGCCGATGGTAAATCCGTAGCACTGGGCATCCCAAGTGCTTCTACAAGCACCGATATCACAGCATTGGGCTTGAAAGACGCTGCTGGTAACATTATCAACCAGTTCAATGTTAGACAAGATGTAACAGCAGCTGGTACTTTCACTCACGCTGATATCACAGGTGTTAAAGCGGTAGCTCTTAATAAGCTTGAAGTAACTTCTAGCGTAGCATTCAGCAACGTTGACCCAAGCAGCTTCGTAGTAATCGATTCTACTAACAGCAATGCTGATGCATTGGTTGCTGTGGCTGCAACTCTTGACACAGCTAAAACCAAGCTGACGCTTACTCTGAATGGTAATCTGGCTGCTGATGGTAAGCTTGCTAATGGCGGCACTCCTAAATTGGCAACTGTTGCTGGTAACACCCTGACTAAGAATAGCAAAGGTGTTGCACTTGCAATTGCAAAAGCTGATGCTGAGACTATCACTGAAGAGATCAAGCCTTTCCTTAACACAGTAGAGGCTGGTAACACGATCGATGGTAACTCAACTGTTGAAGCTAACCTGTTTACAGTTACCTTCTCTGAGAAAATTGCTACTGATGCTGGCTCCAATGCAGGTGACATTACTAACCTGCTGACCGACCTTGTAATTAAAAACGGTCAAGGAAACCTGATCTCTACTTCTGCACTGAGCGTTGTAGATACAGACGAGTCCAGCAACTATGTTGATGGTGCTAAATCCGTGGTAATCAAAGTAGCTGATGGTACTGTAGATGCAGGAAGCAACACATTCACTGTAGCGATCCCTGCCCCACGTAACATCGAAGATACTAACGGCAACGTAATTGCTGAGGCTGCTGCTAAGTCTGTAACCTTCAACGTAGTAGTTGCTCCTGCTGCTCCAACTGGTGTTGCTGAAGCAGTTGGTACAAATGCTGGTACAACTAAGTTGACTGGTGTAGATGCAACCATGGAATACCAAGTTAATGCGGGTTCTTGGGTAGCTATTACTGGTACTTCTGCGGACAACATCTCTGTCAACAACACAGACACAATCAAAGTTCGTGTAGCAGCTAAAGATGGCGTATCCGCTGGTGCAGCTACTACTTTGACAATTGATTATGCTGACATTAAGCCAGCTGCGGCTCCTACTGCGCCAGTTTTGGCTCAAGGTACTAACAGCGGTACCACTCAGTTGACAAATGTTAACGACACAATGGAATACCAAGTAAATGGTGGTTCTTGGACTGCAGTACCAGCTAGTGCAACTTCTGTTGATAACATTGCAGTAACTGCAGGTCAAGTAATCAACGTTCGCGTAAAACAAACTGCTACTCAACCAGCTTCTGACGCTAAAGCAATCACCGTAGCGTCTGGAGACATCAAAGCATAGTTAGGGTATACTAAAAGAGTCGGTGCCTGTCACCACTCGAAATATGTCGAAGGGGTCTACCTCAAAGGAGGTAGGCTCCTTCTCTTTTTGCACGAACTCCCTGCAAAAATTTCTGCTAACTCATTGCATTTCCTTTTCCCTAACAACTCCACAAGCACCCTTTCTAGCCTCGACAAGCAAACGTGCCGCTCTTCCCTCACTGTAAACTTTAGAAACTGAGATCAGTTCCAAGGAAGACAATCCCAAATTGTAAAAAACTGTATTATCACAATATTGAGACATATGTCATGAATATGATACTATTCCCGAAAGGAGGCAGAAAAACCAATTAGCGTCTACTCCTATGTTTCCAAAACAATTACATCTACGTATACATCCACACGTTCGCAGATGTACACGTAGATGAAAACGAAAAAATCCGGTAGGAGTGGACGAAATGAGAGATGACTTGAGAAGCGCTTTTGCAAGGGTAACAGCACAACACGAAGCAAGAACGGCGGCGAGGGAAGCCGAGGAGAAACATGCTGAACGAATCGGGTATTTTCCAGAGAGAGGAACTGTAATACCGAACAAGGAAGAAGAGGAAAACGAACAGGAGAGAAGGAATCTTGCACCGAG
>VAPR01001437.1_pt1 | contig 11694 bp, 7 predicted proteins | sample 3380701 | NCBI WGS metagenome assembly VAPR01 (sample SAMN11536904, study PRJNA540576) | hot springs metagenome | isolation source: hot spring wet sediment | place: Spain: Lobios | collected 2014-01
GTAGGGGAAAGGGAGCGTGAGGCGGCGGACGGCGTCAGGCACGCCCCGATGTCGTTCGGTGGCACCGATGAACCAGTCCTGCCATCCGTGGTATCCGCAGCAGGCGATCTTCTCGCGTCCCGTGAAGGCGCGGGCGAGGCGCACGGCGGCACTCGTGACATCGGAGCCATTCTTGGCGAAGCGCACCATCTCGGCGCAGGGGATGAGACGAACGAGCCGTTCGGCGACTTCAACCTCGATCGGATGAGGGAGGCTGAAGCTGGTCCCCTCTTCCATTTGTGCGCGGACGGCTTCCACCACCTCGGGATCCGCGTGTCCGAGGATCACGGCGCCGAGCCCCATGATGTAGTCGAGGTAGCGCGAGCCATCGACATCCCAGGCGTAGGCGCCTCGGGCCCGCGCGAGGAAATTCGGCGCGACGCCTTGTACGAAGCTTCGCGGGCTCTTGCTGAAGGTCTGCGCGCCTCCCGGGATGACGCGCTCGCTTCGATGGAGCCACACTTCTGAGCGTTCGCGCATGTGCGGCATTCGGGTCACCCCCCGGCGAGGATCTCTGGACTCCATTCGATCCACTCGCGCAAGCCGCTGTGTTCGAGAGCGCGTCGAGCCGCCTCCTCATATTCGGGCGAGAGCGGGGCTTGTGGGGGGAAGGCCGGCCCCGTCTCCATGCCGAAGAGCCGCAACCACAGCCGCGAGGTCGGTCCTTCGCCGACGCCGATCCACCGTTGTTGTTCCGGGCGAATGAGGCGAATGAAGGGATCGAAGCGAAGTCTCAGGTACATCGCGTCGAATTCGTCATATCGTCGCTGCTTCAGCAACTCCCAGAAGGTCAGCGAGAGGCGCGGAGCGACATTGGCGAAGAAATCGATGAAGCCCCTGGCCCCGAGCCGAAATCCGAGCGAGAGGACGAGCATGTTGTCGATGAAGGCGAATCGATCACCGAAGAGGCGCAGGATGGAGGTGTAATGCCAGACATCGTAGGACGCCCACTTGATGCCCACGATGCGCTCCAGCTCCAGGAAGCGCTCCAGCAATCGGGGGGAGAATTCATATCCGGGAGCGGGCATGGCCCATGGCGTGTGATAGGCCATGATGCCGATCGGCGCCGCATCGTGAACATAGCGAAAGTGCGTGATGATGTCTTCCTCGGAGGGGAGCATGTAATGCGGCGGGGCGAGTTGGATGAAATCCACGCCGACGGAGGCAGCGTATCGCGCTTTTCGCGCGGCCTCGCGCGCGTTGAGGTCAAAGATGCCGACCATAGTGGGGACGCGGCCGGCGGCCTCTTCGACCAGCGCCTCTGCGAGCGCGCGGAATTCGTCATCGGTGAGAAAGTATCCCTCGCCCAGCCCTCCGGCGCCGAGCAGCACGCCCGATCCCGTCCGAATCCCGCGCTCGATCAGCCATCGAACGTGCCGACGGAAAGGGGCGATCTGCACGCGATGTTCGTGATCGCAAAACGTGGGGAGCGAGACGACGACGCCGACGAGCTTCTCCTTCAGGGCTTCTCGGTCCATCACTTCTCCTCCCTGCGAGAATGGGTGAGAAGCGCGCGGGTGTGGGCCAGCGCTTCACGCGCGCCTTGCAGCAGGAACCCCAAATCTCCCCCCACGGTCACCAGCGTGGCCCCGCGGGCGACGGCCCGGGCCGCTTCCTCTGGAGTTCGAGTCAGGATCCCGAAGGGGAAGCCCCTCGCGCAGGCCCGAGCCATGATCTCCTCGATCGTGCGCTGCACCTCGGGATGATCGCTCTCGCCGACGTATCCCATCGAGCTGGCCAAGTCGCCGGGGCCGATGAAGAGTGCGTCAACGCCGGACACCGCCATGATGGCCTCCAGATTCTGAACGGCGGCGACCGTCTCGATCTGGAGGATCAGCACCGTCTCTTCATTCGCGCGACGAACGTACTCCTGGAGTCGTGTGAAGTAATGACTGGCTCGGACGGGACCGAAGCCGCGCGATCCCAGGGGCGGGTATCGGCAGGCCGCGACAGCGCGACGCGCGTCCTCGGGGGTCTCGACGAGGGGGACGAGGACACCCTCCGCCCCCAAATCGAGCGCGGTCTTGAAGAGATCGGGACGGTTCTCCGCCAGGCGGACGATGGGTGAAGCCGTTCCTCCTCTCGCGGCGATGAGAATATCGCGCAAGCTCTCGACGCCGATGGGGCAGTGCTCGGTGTCGATGACCAACCAATCGAATCCGGCTTCGGCCATGACTTCAACGGCGAAGGGATCCGCGAGAGCGATCCAGCTCCCCAGGAGGGGCTCCCCTTTTCGGATCCGCTCTTTCAATCGGTTCGCGAACATGCCTCGCTCTCAGCGCGTTCGTCGGACGGACTTCGCCACGCGAAATCCGATGCACTCGTGTCGAAGGGTCGGATGATCTGGGTGCCGATAGGCACAGCGCAAGGGCTCCGGCTTCGGCGTGAGGAACGACCCTCCGCGAATGACCTTATTCTCCCCTTCCCCCACGCGCGGTCCGCGGGGATTCCGCCGGGGAGGATGGCGAAAGTATTGCGGGTTATACCAATCGGCGCACCATTCCCAGACATTACCGATCATATCATACAGCCCGTAGCCGTTCGGAGGAAAGGAACCGACCGGTTTGGGGCTCTCCTGCCCGCCCCACCAGCATCGTTCGAGGGTCGGCGGGTCATCTCCCCAGGGGTAGGCCTTCCCTTCCAGACCGCCGCGCGCGGCCTTCTCCCACTCGGCATCGGTGGGGAGGCGGTAGGGTTCCCCGGTCACTTGGCGCAACCACCGGCAATAGGCCACGGCATCATACCAGTTGACGCCGACGACCGGCTGTCGTGGATCGTTGAAGCGCGGATCTTCCCACCACGGGGGTTTCTCGTATCCCGTCGCTTCGAGGAAGCAGGCATATTCGGCATTGGTGACCGGATAGACGCCGATCTCGAAGGCGTCCAGATACACGAGGGTCTCCGGACTCTCACCGGGATAGCGCTCCCACTCGGCGCTTCCCATTCGGAAGGGACCGGCAGGGATCAATCGCGTCTGAGGGATCAGGAGCGCATCGGTCATAACGATTTCGACTCTCTCAGGCGAATCGGAACGCATAGAGGCGACCTCGTCGGATGTGGAAATGAATTCGAAGCAGCTTCCCCCGAAGGGTCGAACAATCGCTTCGGCCCTTCCAGCGAACGGGCTCCCAGAGGACATCGCCTTCCACTCCGTCGCACTCTTCGGCGGCATAGCCGGGGATGGGCGTCCCGTCGGGTTCGACCAAGCCCACGCGCAATCGCCCACCCCGGTGGGACCAGAAGTTGACGCGGAGCTCTTGACCCGTGAAGGAGACGACCTGCGTCCAGCATTCGCCCTCGGTTTCGGCCTCCAGCGCCATGAAGCCATCCTCGCGGAGGATGGCCAGCCAGATTCCCCCCGAGGGGCGTGTGATGTATTCGGGCCGGACCAAGTTATGCGTCAGTCCCAGACGTACCACGGGAAAGGCCCACTGTCCGCGCTGCCACGGGACGATGCCGACGCCCGCGTAGACCTGTCCCTCGGCGCCCGATCCCGGAGGTCCGACGGGGATATACGGGTCGGGACGAGGGCGGAACCAGCGGCGTCCGTCACGGCTGACGGCCAGATGCACCTCCACCGTATCGGCCGCGCGGTGGTAGAAGGCCGGGAGCATCAGGTGTGCGCGGGCAGCTCCCGGCCACCGATGATAGGCATTCGTGTAGATATCCACGTCCGGCGGATCATCCGGAGCGGGCATGAGCACGATCTCCGGATCGGTGAAGCGACGGAAATCCATCGCTTCCGTCCGTTTGACGACCCGACGCCCGCCGAACCCGGCCCGCGTTTGCGGCTCCCAACCGCGCACGTAGGCCACATAGCGTTTGAGCTCCGCGTCGTAGAGGCAGACGTTTTGCGTATCGCTCGTATGTTTGAGGACGGGCTCGCGCAGGCGCGTCCAGCGCAGACCATCTGGGGAAACAGCGCCGAAGAGCCAGGCCAACGGTTGCGTCCCCGTCGGATCGGGTTCGGTCGCCCGATCCACGTAGAGCAGCTTATAGCGCTCCGAGGGGGGAGCCGATGGGTCTTTGAAGATCGTCGCGCCGTGAGCTCCGAGCAGGACGATATTGTTCTCCCGCGAGCCCTTGTATTCGATGAGGCCGAGCTTCGGCTTGATCCAGCGACGGCCATCGGTGGATTCCGCGTAGCAGATTTTCGCCTCCTCGTCGCTCTGGAGCGTCTCATATCCCTCGTACCAGAGGCGATACACTCCATCCTCATAGAGGAGCGTGCAGTAGGCTCCGATGAAAAGGCCATCGGCCGGAGTATCGGGGACGAGGATGGGCTCGGACGAGAGCAGGGGTGGCACGACGGTGAGGCGGACCCCTCGCGGCATGAAGAGGGGGCTCCAGGCGCGCGCCCGTTGTGCGGCGACGGTGAAGGGCACGCCGTATCCGGGCTCGATGAACCACCAATCGAGGAAGACCTGTTTGTCCGTGCCCAGTTCGATCGGCAGCGTTCGGACGGGCGTCTGGGGAGCAGAGGGGTTCAACTGCGCTTCGGTCAGCGAGCGCCAGGGCGCGCCTCCGAGGGCGAGCGCTCCGGCAACGGTTCCTTTCAGGAAGGTGCGTCGGCGCATAGGCGAGTTCTCCCTCATGGAAGGACCTGGCGAAGGACGGTCATGATGTGATGCTCGGTGGGGAGATCATTCGGGAAGGCCGCTTCGCCGCGAATCGCCGCCAGGAATGCGCGCATCTCCTCCACGTATGTCTGCTCGATGGCCTCCGGCTCCAGCTCGGGCAAAAAGGTCCAGTCCGTGCCGCTGGCCCGGAAGAAGCGCACCGTTCGTCCCTCCCAGACGATCGTGCCATTCTCGCTGATGAACTTCACATAGCGCTCGCCCTTGCGTTGGATCATATCGAAGTGCATGCTCAGGAGGACGCCGTTCTCGCATTCCACGAGCAGTTGGAGCACGTCGGCGGTGTGGATCTCCAAGCGGCTGAGTTTCCGAGCGACTCCCTGAACGTGCTTCACCCGCGCATCGCCCAAGAGCCACAGCATCCAGTTCAGCTCAATCGCCGGAACGTCCAATCCCCCACCCAACTTCAGATCGGCCGCGTAGAAGGTGCGGTAATCTTCCCACGGATGCCAGTCGGGGAGATATTGCCCGACCTGGTGGAGGACGCAGAGGACGGGAGCGAACCACGGTTCGTTGAGGAGCTGCCGCAGCATGCGCACCGTGGGCAGGAACTTCCACGTGCTGCTTGGAGCGGCGACCCGATGGAAACCGGACTCGCGCATGAGGTGCAGGAACCGCTCGATCTCCGAGGGGTGAGGCGAGAGCGGCACTTCGCAGAAGAAATGGACATTGTGGCGAATGGCCCACTCGACATAAGGGGCGTGCAGAGCCGGGGGGGTTGAGATCACCAGCGCCTCCGGCTCGTGGGCGAGCGCTTCTTCGAAGGTCGCGAACGCGGATACCCCATATCGTGCCGTGACTTCTTGTCGGCGATCTTCTCTGGGATCGAAAGCGAGAAGGTCGGTCTCCCCCAAGTGGAGGAGGTTTCGGATTCGTCGCTTTCCCATTGAGCCGCATCCGATGATGAGAAACCGCATAAGCTCCTCCTTCACTCCTGAGGATGTTGACGGGCCACGGGTTCGCCGCCCTCTCCCAAGGCCGGAACGGTCGCCGGTGTTGAGCGGAGTAGGCGTTCTCCTCGTGACTCCACCACGCTCGCCCCCCATCCGGCGAGCATGGTCGTGAGGCATCCGATCGGGCTGTACCAGAGAAAAGAGATGGTCGTATATCCTCCGATGAAGCTGACCGTAGCCATTCCGATGATGGCCCCGAGGATCGTCCCTCGTGCCGTGGCCCGAGGGACGCGCAGGCCGAGGAGGAAGATCCCCAGCAGGACGCCGGTGAAGAAGCTGTTGGTCTTGAGCGAGATCTCGACAATCGTGCCCAAGCGTCCGACGAAGAGGGCCAGGAGCGTGGCAGCGGCTCCCCAGAGCAGAGCGATGAGGCGCGCCGCCCTCACATAATGGGACATCGGCGCTCGGGGCCGAAGGGCCCGCTGATAGAAGTCCACGAGCGTCGCCGTTGTGATCGAGGTGATGCCGGCGCTGACGCTGGACATGGTGGCGGCGAAGATCGCGGCGATCACCAATCCCGAGAGCCCAGCGGGGAGATACGCGAGCGCGAAGTGAGGGATGACGCGATCCGGCTCGATCGCGAGGCCTTGTTTCGCATAGAAGGCGAAGAAGCCGAGGCCGAGGAAGAAGAGGGGGATCATGATGGTTCCGCCGACCAGGGCATTGGCCCAGAGCGAACGCCGGCTGTGCTCGATGTCCTTCGCCGTGAGGTATTGCTGGAGAATGACCTGATCAACCCCGTATGAGGCCAGGTTGATGAAGAAGTAGCCGATGAGGACTCCCCAGAGCGTGATGTCGTGAAAGGAGAGGGAGAGATTGAGGAGGGTCGTCCGCCCCTCGGCCTCAGCCAGGCTCCAGATCGCTCGAATGTCTCCCTGAAAGGCCTTCAGGATCGTCCCAGCCATGGCGAAGATGGCCGTCGTGAAGACGGTGAACTGAGCGACATCGGTCCAGATGACGGCGCGCATGCCCCCGGCCGCCGTATACGCGCAGGTGGTCCCTCCGAGGATGAGGATGGCCACCGGGAGGCGGAGTCCCGTGATCTGCGAGACGGCGATGGCCGTCGCGTAGAGGGCGGCGGCCAGCCAGCAGAGCCGGAGCAGGATGAAGAGCAAACTGGCCGCGGCCCGCAGTCCGTAGGAGAATCGGCGCTCCAAAAACTCATAGGCGGTGAAGAGTTCGAGCCGATAGTATGTCTTCACGAACAAGCGGATGATGAAGGGCACGACCAGGGGGAGCGTCACGAGTCCGGGCAGGAGCATGAGGTTGTGTGCGAAGACGTAGGCGGGGACGCCCATGAAGCTGATGGCGCTCAGATCGGCGGCGACGATGGAGAGGGCGATGGGCAGCCAGGACATCCTCCGCCCGGCCAGGAAGAAATCGCGCGTATCCTTCTGCCGCCGGGCGAAAGCGCTCCCCAGCCCGACGCATCCGAGTAGATAGGCGATCAATACGCCGTAGTCGAGTGCAGAGATACTCCTCATGCGCCCATCACCCGCGGCGATGTGCTCGGCGTATCGTATCTCCGCCGCATGTCCGAGAGCCTCTCAGCCTCAGTGTGAACGGATGGCGAGAGCATACAATTCCGCGTGTTTCAACCGCAACCTGAATCGAACGACGTGCCCGCGGAGGTCACGAAGTGTTCGTCCCGTTGACCATTGTACCTCGTGCCTCACCGCATCCCCCTGGAAGGGGATGACCTCGGACCGAGCGAATCCCTCCACAGGGCGACCGGCGCGATCAAGGACTTCCACGATGAGATATCCCTGGGGGTCGGTTCGCGCATTCAGGAGCAACCGATCCCCCTGGAGGCGGATGGGCTTTGTCAGGAGCATCCCCTCGGTCGGTCCCGCCTTCCAGGCGGCGAACCCATCGAGTCGGAGTCTCGCAAGCCCGACGCTCCCGCGTTGCTCGGCTTTTCGTTCGGGCAAATAATGCGGGGCGTTCCGAGCGGAGTAGTAGATCCAAATCTGGTCGCCGACGACGAGCGGAGGTCGGGCCACGACCATATAACTATCGAAGGCTCCGCGTGGGCCGGTGGGTAAAAATGTCCGTCTCGTTCGATACCAAAAGATGTGATCGCGGCTCCAGGCGAGCTCGATCTCCATGACCCGATCGTTGTTGTGAAAGATATTGAGCAGGCCAATGAACAGTCCCTCGTAAGGGAAAGCGGCCATTCCGTAGAAATCCACATCCGGCGGATCTCCCTCATCCGGGCGGAGCACAATGATCGGCGGAGACCACGTGAAGAAGTCCGGACTTTCCCGCAGCACGACGACGCGCACGCCCATGCCCATTCGGACCGTGGGAGTGCTCACCACGCCGCGCGGAAGGAGATACGTTTTGTGAAGCACAACATACGTTCCGCGAGACTCGTCCCGGAAAGCGTAGACCGTGTAGTGCCCCTCGAAGAGGGGATTCCGCTCATACTTCTCCCAGTGAATCCCATCTGGGGAGAAGGCTGCGCAGATCCCTTCTTTTCCTGGAGCGACCGTGTCGTAAAAGACGAGCTTATATCGGCGTCGGGGGTCGGGATCGGCCGGGTCCCGGATCACGGCGCAGCCGTCCAGGATGTAATGGCCATAGCCTTCGAGCACGATATTGTTCTCCTTGGACCCTTGGAACTCAATGAGTCCGAGCTTGGGCTTCTCCCACATCAGGCCATCGCGGGATTGCGCGTAGCAGATGTAACTCGTCCGCTTGTAATCTCCGGCTGCGTACGCCGAATCCGAGAACGTCTGATACCACATTTTGAAGATGCGCTCTTCCGGATCGAAGAGCACCGTCCCATAGGTGATATGCTCTCCCTCCCACGGCTCCGTCGGCACGAGCACGGGATTCCGATCGGCCTTTGTCGGCTGGTGGAAGGTGAGCGTCACATTCTCCGCACGTTCGAGGAAGCTCGGATCCAGGGACAGGAGGGTTCGATCTCCAATCTCCAGGACCTCTTCGGCGCGCGAGGGATCGCCGGGGAAGCCCGGGAGTGCAAGCAGAGGCAACCAGAGGCCGAAGAGCCACCGAAGTCTGGTCATGTCCCCGTCCTCCTCCGGAGCGAGAGGGGGCGAGCTGTCTGCTCGCCCCCTCGGCGACAGGCTCAGAAGAGCAGTTTCATGCCGAACTGGATCTGTCTTCCAGGAAAGGCGCTGGAGACCATGCCCGTCGTCGGCGACGGGAAGAGCGTATCCGGCGGGAGGAAGTTCGGGTGATTGAACGCGTTGAACAATTCGGCGCGGAATTGGAGGCGAGCGCGCTCCCCGAAGTGGAAGTTCTTGAAGAGCCCGATATCGGCGAGCTTCGTCCCCGGCGTCTCGATGATATTGCGTCCGGCATTTCCGAACGTGTAGAGCGCCGGGACGGCGAAGCAGCCGACGTCAAACCACCGCTCGACCCGCCGCTGAGAGGAGGGGAGATTCCCGTCGCAGAGGCGATCGGGGCGATTATGATTGACGCCGTCGTTCAGGACGTTCGTCACGAGCCGAACTGGGACCCAGAATCCGCTCTGGAAGACGACGATCCCATTGAGCTGCCAGCCGCCGAAGAGCGTTCGAGCGACTCCACGGATTCGATCGGGGAACGGAAGCTCGTAGAGGAAGCTGAGCGAGAGCCGCTGCCGAAAGTCGTAAGAAGCGAGGGACTTATCGAGCCGCTGGATATCGTATGGAGGCGTGAAGAGCGCTCCCCCCATGCCTCCGGGTCCTCCCATACCGTCGCTATCGGTGATGGCCTTCCCATAGGTGTAAGCGGCGAGCACCGTGAGCCCGCGCCATCGCTGCGCCTCGAACGAGACCTGAAGGGCATGATAGGTCGAATTCGCGCTGTCTTCCAGGTTCGTCACATCTCCGGCCCATGGGATCGGGCGTCGGGGTTGAACGGGACCCGGTCCGGGCTTCGCCCGATTTCGTTTCCAGATTCGCGGGAGGTTCGTCCCCTTCTGCCCCACGTAGGAGACGTCAAGGGCGGCGGCTGCGGCCAGTCGTCGTTGGATGCCCAAGCTCCACTTCTGCACGTAGGCTTTGACGAACTTCTCGTCATGCGATTCGAGGAAGGGAAACCGCTTCAAATAGGTCTCCAGGTCGCCCGGAATCCCATCTTGGATTCGGAAATTGGGCATTGCGAGGTCGCCCACCACTGTCGCTGTCGTCCAATTCAAGGGGGCGTTGTTCCCGAACTCATTGGGCGAGTTGCCCGTCGTCACGTCGTAGAAGATGCCGTATCCTCCCCGGAGCACGGTATCGGTCGAACCGAAGAGGCGATAGGCGAATCCGATCCGTGGGGCGATGTTATTCTTATCGAAGTAGTCGAGCGTCCCGCGATCCACGAAGCGATGGGGGAAGGGGATGCGCTCCGGCTCCAGGCGCAGCACGTTGCGGAAGTAGGGGATCGCCTTGCTCAGGTACACCATCTCCTTTGTGCTGTAGTCGATGTTCCCCATACGCCCATAGATCTCCGCCCACGGCCACTGCAGCTCGTATCGGAGGCCGAGATTCAGAGTGAGATTCTTGGTCGCCTTCCAATCGTCGGCGAGGAAGAGGAAGAGTTGGGTCGTCTCCAGGTAGACGAAATCGTTGTTCATGAAGCCCAAGCCGCTGGCCGGGAAGCCGAGGAGGAAATCGGCAAATCCGGTCAGGGCGGAGCTGCCCACCTTCGGCCCTGTGTACTGTCCCGTGAAGCTCAGGCTGATACCGCCCGTCCATCCTTGATAATTCGCCTGGCGGAGGCGTCGGACGTCCAGTCCTGACTTCAGCGTGTGCCCCCCTCGAATGAGGGTGAAATGGTCGAGGAACTGGAACGTGTGATTCTTTCGATTGAATGGAGCGGGGACGCCGATGGCCCCGATAGGGCGGAGGCTCGTCAGGCCAGCGACGCTGATCTGAGGGAAGCCCTTATTGTTCGCGGCCTGAGGCGGGACGGGGATGCCGAACTCCCTCACGTAATCGCGCACGACGGACTCTTGGAGCGTATTGAAGTTCGTGTAGTTATATCCGAAGCGGAATTCGTTGGACGCCGTGGGCCCGAAGATATGGTTCCAGGTGAAGACGAAATTCTGCGCGCGCTCATCCTGGAACGTTCCTGTCACGCCTGTTGGGAACATCCCGGGATCCCGGCGATCGCGCTGTTGGAGGATGTAGCGGCCGAAGATCGCATCTCGGTCGGAGAAGGTATGATCCAGGCGCACCATCGTTTGATCGACGTCATCTCGCACAGTTCCCGCGAAGAGGTAGTTGAATCGTCCCGCGCGATTGGGAAGGGGCCAAAAGTCCATGATCTTTCGGCTGATGGGGTTGATCCGGTCGGGGGGGATGATGTTCCCGGGGAAGGGCTGGCGCTCTTGCGTTTGCGGATTCAGCGTGAGCGGATCGTAGATCGTGTACCCGGATTTCGAGAAATCGCCGCGGCGTTCGTCGGCCGTCGGGACGATCCCGAGTCGGGACAATCCCTCGCGGATTCGCGTCCCGTCGTAATTGGCGAAGAAGAAGCTCCGATTGCGCCGAATCGGGCCTCCGGCCGAGAAGCCGAATTGGCTGCGCTTGAACTCCGGCTTCTGCGCCGCGAAGAAGTTTCGGGCGTCGAGGTTGTCATTGCGCACGAAGGCGAAGACCGTCCCGTGGAGCTCGTTGGTCCCCGATTTGGTGGCGATGTTGACGACCGCCCCGGAAGCCGAACCGAATTCGGCCGAGTACTGGCTCGTCTGGACCTTGAACTCTTGAATGGCATCGACCGACGGGACGATGTTGAAGCTGCTGGTGAACGTCTCCATGTTGGAGATCCCGTCGATCATGTAGTAGTTCCCCTCGGTGCGACTCCCGGTGGCATTGATGGCCATCCCGCTCATGACAGCCCGCCGGTCATTGGACTGCCCCGGCGTCACGCCCGGGATGAGCTGCGCGAGCTGCAGGAAGTTCCGACCGTTCAGTGGCAAGTCCACGATCCTCTGCTGGTCGATCACCTGTCCGATCTCCGCCGAATCGGTTCGGACCAGAGGGGCTTCACCGACGACGGTCACGGCTTCCGTGATCGAGCCGACCTCCAGCGTCAGATCGACGCGCACGCGCTCATTGATCGTG
>VAPR01001438.1_pt1 | contig 11685 bp, 8 predicted proteins | sample 3380701 | NCBI WGS metagenome assembly VAPR01 (sample SAMN11536904, study PRJNA540576) | hot springs metagenome | isolation source: hot spring wet sediment | place: Spain: Lobios | collected 2014-01
AAGTCCGGCAGGCTGACTTTCGGTATGCGTGTGCCGGAGAGCGACTCGGTGTACAGCTGGGTGACGATTTCCTTGTCGCGAATTTTGGTCACGAGTTTATCCTGTCTGTACGCTTCCTTCAGCTTCGGCCAGTTTTCCAAAATACGGCGGCACTCCGGATGGAGCTGGCTTTCAAAATGGCTGATCTGCTTGTCGAGAACGCCTGCCACTTCTTCCGCCGTCGGATCGCCGGAAGCGAGAACCACTTCCTTCGCTCCGTGGAGCTGGAACAGCTTGCGGGCGATGGCCGACTGTTCGTCCGTGAATTTGCGATACTGGCGAACGGTATTGGCGATTTCCTGCAAATACGTCGCACGTTCAGCAGGGATCAGCGATTTTTTGTGAATCGGAACCGGAGTCGGATCGAGGTTGTCGAGCGGCCAGTTCACGCCTGTCTTTTCCACGACCTTATGCATCAGGGCAGCGAACAATACGTTGGTGCCTGGATCGTTAAACTGGCTGGCAATCGTACCGTACACCGGGATTTTTTCATCCGGAAGCTCGAACAGGTTGTGGTTGCGGCGGTACTGCTTGCGAACTTCACGGAGCGCGTCCTCCGAGCCTTTGCGCTCAAACTTGTTGATCGCCACCAGGTCGGCGAAGTCCAGCATGTCGATCTTCTCCAGTTGGGACGGCGCGCCGAACTCACTGGTCATCACGTACATGGAGACGTCGCACACTTCGGTGATCTGAGCGTCTCCCTGACCGATTCCGCTCGTTTCCACGATGATCAGGTCAAAACCGGCGGAACGGGTAACCTTGAGCGCATCCTTGACCGCAGCGGAAAGCTCGGAACCGGACTTGCGGGTAGCCAGACTGCGCATGTACACACGAGGCGAATTGTTGGCATTCATGCGGATGCGGTCGCCGAGAAGCGCGCCTCCGGTCTTTTGCTTGGACGGGTCGACGGACAGGATGGCAACCGTCTTGTCTTTATACGTATACAGGAAGCGGCGGACCAGCTCATCGGTCAGCGAGCTTTTCCCTGCTCCGCCCGTACCGGTGATACCTAAAACCGGAATGGTTCGCTCTGTCTGAGGCAGTCGTTCTTCAACAGGTGCGAACAAGGATGGGTCCTGTACCGCGTATTCCGCCACGGAAATGAGACGGGCGACCGCCTTGTGGTTCATCTCGCGGAGGGCTTCCACTTCGTTTTCCACCTGTTTGACGGTCGGGAAATCCGTTTCCCGCAGCATGTGGTTAATCATGCCCTGCAGGCCAAGACGGCGGCCGTCATCCGGGGAAAAGATCTTGCATACACCGTACGCTTCCAGCTCGCGAATCTCCCGCGGGACGATAACGCCGCCACCGCCTCCGAACACGCGAATGTGCTCGGCTCCGCGCTCTTTCAACAGATCAATCACGTATTTGAAAAACTCGACATGCCCGCCCTGATAGGAGCTGATGGCAATCCCCTGCACATCTTCCTGAATCGCTGCAGTCACGATCTCGTCCACCGAGCGGTTATGCCCCAGGTGAATCACTTCCACCCCGGACGACTGCAGGATGCGGCGCATGATATTGATCGAGGCGTCGTGCCCGTCATACAGGCTGGCCGCCGTCACAAAGCGAATCTTGTTTTGCGGACGATACACTTCCGTTTCCATCGTTCCACTCTCCCTTGGAATGATTTAGCTGGAAACACTGATTTCTTTCAGGAGCAGCGCTGTTTGCTTCTCCGTGTATTCCTCCAGCGTATAATGTTTTTGCAATGTCCAACGGCGGAACACCCACATCTCACCCAAGACCATGATGTTGTCTGCCATCAGCTTGACGTGTTTTTCATCGATGCGAATGGAACCGTCGGCAATTCCTTTGCGCAAAATCTCTTCAAATATCTGCGAAATCTCTTCTTCCCGGCGCAGCACGTAACGAAGCGTCTCTTTCGGAAGCGATTTCGATTCCTGATAAATCAAAAGCACCCGATCGCTCATCTGGTCCATCACGCGGAAAAAGCTGCGCAGGGCCATCTTCATGATTTTCAGACCGTCGCCCTTAAAGGTGATCGCCTCGCGCAGGCGGCTTTCCACCTCGCCGTGGATGGCGTCGCATACCAGGTAGAGCACATCCTCTTTCGACTCGATATACTCGTACAAGGTGCCGATGCTGAACCCCGACGCCCTGGCAATCTCTCTAGTGGTCGTCTTGTGAAACCCCTTGTTGATAAACAGGTCAACAGCTGCCTCAATGATTTGTTCCCGCCGCTTTTCAATCAGCTTTGGATCCTTGACCAAAGACGGGATGGTTTTCTTTTTCTCAGACACTACGAATCGTCCACCTTTCCAACCGACTGAGCGTTTGGTCAGAGAATTCAGAAGAAAGAATGACCGTTTCGCTCTCTATGTGATATTACGACTATTATACGTCTACAGAGAAGCGAACGCCAATCTTTCTTTCCTGTTTCGGTTAACGACTGTGTCCGAACCAATCCCTAACGATTGTTTCTGCCACGCTGTATGGGTCTTGCTCCCGATCTGCCACCCGGCTCATCTCCGCTGCGTACGCTCCTGACTGAATCCCACGAAGCATGCGTCGGTAGACGTGGTCGCGCACCATCTCCAGGACCTCGTCCTGCAGGTGACGGGAGCGTCGCTGTGCCATCTCTCCGCTCTCGTGCAAAAAGTCCTGGTGCCGCTCCACCGCCGCCCACATCTCGGCCATTCCCTTGTTTTGAGTAGAAACCGTCCGAACGATGGGTGGCCTCCAGGGAGCATCGTGCTTCACCAGATCCAGCATCTGCTCCACTTCGATCTGCAGTTTATCCACGCCCGGCAGGTCGGCCTTGTTGATCACGAACAGGTCGGCGATTTCCATAATTCCTGCCTTGAAGGCCTGTACCGAATCGCCGCCGCCGGGGTTGAGCACCACGACGGTCGTGTCGGCAATCGTCATCACGTCAAGCTCGGACTGGCCGACACCGACCGTTTCGATCAGGATCACGTCGCAGCCGTACGCATCCAGTACCCGCACCGCATCGCGGGTGTTGCTGGACAGACCGCCGAGACTCCCGCGGGTACCCATACTGCGGATAAACACGCCCGGATCAAGCGCGTGGTTCTGCATCCGCACCCGGTCTCCCAACAGCGCACCTCCGGTAAACGGACTGGTCGGGTCAACCGCTACGATCCCGAGTTTCAGTCCGAGTGAGCGAAGGTAGCCGATCATGCAGTCTACCAGGGAGCTTTTGCCGGCACCCGGCGTACCGGTAATCCCGATCAGTTTTGCCCTGCCGGTGTGGGGAAACAGCTCGCGGAGGATTTGCCCCCGCTCCGGATAGTCGTTTTCAATACAGGTGATGGCGCGAGCAGCCCCGCGCACATCGCCGGCAAGAATCCGTTGGGTAATCTCGTGCATGAAACGCCCTCTATTCTTTGAGGAGGTAGTTGCTGATTACAACCCGTTGAATTTCGTTGGTACCCTCGTAGATTTGGGTGATTTTCGCGTCCCTCATGAAGCGCTCCACCGGGTATTCGCGGGTGTAGCCGTAGCCGCCGAATACTTGTACCGCCTCCGTGGTCACTTCCATGGCGATGTCGCCGGCAAATACTTTGGAGATTGCGGAAGCTTTTCCGTACGGCAGTCCTTGGTCTTCCAACCATGCTGCCTGGTAGGTCAAGAGACGCGCTGCTTCAATTTTGGTCGCCATGTCGGCCAGTTTGAACTGAATCGCCTGCAGCGATGCGATCGGTTTGCCGAACTGGTTGCGCTCTTTCGCATATGCCAGAGCGTGGTCAAACGCTCCCTGGGCAATCCCCAGCGCTTGCGCGGCAATACCGTTGCGGCCGCCGTCCAGCGTCATCATCGCGATCTTGAAGCCCTGGCCTTCTTCGCCGAGTCTATTTTCAACCGGCACGCGAACATCCTCGAAGTTCACTGCCAGGGTTGGCGACGAGCGAATCCCCAGTTTCTTTTCCTTTTTGCCCATGGTGAAGCCGTCCATACCTTTTTCCACGATAAAGGCGGTAATTCCTTTGTGCTTGAGCTCCGGCTGGGTCACGGCAAATACCACGTAGATTTCCGCTTCGCCCGCATTGGTGATGAAAATCTTGCTGCCGTTCAGGATGTAGTGGTCGCCGTCGCGAACAGCCGTGGTACGCATGCCTGCGGAGTCAGACCCGGAGCCTGGTTCCGTGAGGCAGTACGCTCCCATTTTTTTGCCTTCCGCGAGAGGACGCAGGAACTTCATCTTCTGCTCTTCTGTTCCAAACTTGTAGATCGGCCAGCTCGCCAGGGAGACGTGTGCAGAGAGAGTAACCCCGATGGAGGCATCGACGCGGGACAGCTCTTCTACCGCCAATACATAGCTCAGGTAGTCGGCACCGGCGCCGCCGTACTTCTCCGGCCACGGAATTCCCGTCAGGCCCAGCTCTGCCATTTGTTCGAAAATGGCGCGGTCAAAGCGCTCTTCTTCGTCGCGCTCCGCTGCCGTAGGTGCTACCTGGTTTTCCGCGAAGTCGCGAATCATTTTTCGCAGCATGTCTTGCTCTTCAGTGAGTTGGAAATTCATCTCTTCTACACTCCCTCGCTCGATTCTCTATTCAGACAGCAAATGCTTGGCAATCACGATTTGTTGAATCTGGTTGGTGCCTTCGTAGATCTGCGTAATTTTCGCATCGCGGAACAGCCGCTCTACCGGATACTCGCGGGTGTAGCCATATCCGCCGTATACCTGGACCGCTTCGGTTGCGATCTTCATCGCGGCATCAGAAGCAAAGCGCTTGGCCATGGATGCTTCCATCCCGCACGGAAGCCCCTGGCTTCGCAGGTGAGCAGCCCGGTACACCAGGAGACGCGCTGCTTCCACCAACGTTGCCATGTCTGCCAGTTTAAAGGCAATCGCCTGCTGCTTGGCAATCGGCTGCCCGAACTGTTTTCGCTCTTTGGCGTACTCGATGGAATATTCCAGAGCAGCTTCGGCTATACCCAGTGCTTGCGCGGCAATCCCGATGCGCCCCACGTCCAGATTGGCCATGGCAATCTTGAAGCCGTCACCCTCGTTTCCAAGCAGATTCTCCGCCGGGACGCGAGCGTTTTCAAAAATCAGTTCACATGTATTGGAGCCATGCAGCCCCATCTTCTTTTCCTTTTTCCCGACCGTAAAGCCAGGAGTGTCCTTGTCGACGATGAAGGCGGAAATTCTTTTCACGCCATCAGTTGATTCGGTCACCGCAAACGTGATGTAGACATCCGCTTCACCTGCGTTGGTGATGAATACCTTGGTGCCGTTCAGGATGTACTCATCTCCGCTGCGCACGGCCGTGGTGCGAATACTGCTGGCATCCGAACCGGCGCCGGGCTCCGTCAGGGCGAATGCGCCCAGATACTCTCCCGCAGCCAGTTTCGGTACGTATTTTCGCTTCTGCTCATCGTTGCCGAAGTACAAGATCGGATTGGTGCCTACCGATGTGTGGACGGAAAGGATCACACCGAGAGTAGCGCTCACTTTGGAAATTTCGTTAATCGTCAGGATATAGGAAGTAAAGTCAGCGCCGACTCCCCCCCACTCCTCCGGAATCGGAATGCCCATCAAGCCCATCTCGCCCATCTTTTTCACGATGTGCCGCGGGAACTCTTCGGTCTCTTCCATCACCGGAACAAACGGAGCAATCTCCTTTTGGGCGAAGTCGCGCACCATTTTACGCATCATGTCTTGCTCTTCGCTGAATCGCAAATCCATCTCATGTCCAACCTTTCTGCCGAATTCCCGTTGTTAGTTGTATACGTAGAAGCCCCGACCCGATTTTTTGCCCAGCCAGCCAGCTTTCACGTACTTGCGCAGCAGCGGGCACGGACGGTATTTGGAATCGCCGAATCCTTCATACAACACTTCCATGATGTAGAGGCAGGTATCCAGACCGATAAAGTCAGCCAAAGTCAGCGGCCCCATCGGATGGTTCATGCCCAGCTTCATCACTTCGTCAATCGCCTGTGGGGTAGCCACACCTTCGTACACACAATAGATCGCTTCGTTAATCATCGGCATCAGCACGCGGTTGGAGACAAAGCCCGGAAAATCGTTCACGCTGACCGGCACCTTGCCCATTTGCTTGGAGAGGTCTTCCACAAGCTGATATACCTCGTCAGCCGTCTGCAGTCCGCGAATGACCTCCACCAGTTTCATCACCGGCACAGGATTCATGAAGTGCATGCCGATTACCTTTTCCGGACGATTGGTTACCGCAGCAATTTCGGTGATGGGCAGAGATGAGGTGTTGCTCGCGAGCACGGTGTGCGGCGGACAAACTTCGTCCAGCTTTTTGAAAATCGCGGTCTTCACTCCCATATTCTCGGTTACCGCTTCCACGACAAAATCGACATCCTTGGCGTCTGCCAGATCAGTGGACAGGGTGATACGGGACAGCACGGCCTGCTTCTCTTCCTCCGCCATTTTTCCTTTCTCCACATTGCGAGCGAGGTTTTTCGTGATGGTTTGCAAGCCGCGTTCTACAAACTCTTGCTTGATATCGTTGAGATGGACCTGAAAGCCGGCCTGTGCCGCTACCTGCGCAATTCCGCTTCCCATTTGTCCTGCGCCTACTACCATGATTTTTTGAACGTTCATAAAATTGGCAGCCTCCTTGTTACGCGTCAACTTTGATTAACACTGCATCACCTTGCGCGGCACCACTGCAGATTGCCGCGATTCCCAGTCCACCGCCACGGCGGCGAAGCTCGTAAATCAAATGCATGATGATCCGGGCGCCGCTTGCGCCGATCGGATGGCCAAGGGCAATCGCTCCGCCGTTGACGTTTACTTTTTCCTCGTCCCAGCCGACGATTTTGCCGCTGGTCAGGGTAACGGCTGCGAAGGCTTCGTTCACTTCAAACAGGTCGATGTCTTCCAGCTTGGTGCCGGTTTTTTGCAGCAGCTTCTGGATGGCCAAGCCGGGAGTGGTTGCGATATACGGCGCCTCCGCCCCTACCTGCGCGTGTCCCAGGATGGTGGCAAGCGGCTTGATTCCCAGTTCCGCTGCTTTTGCATCAGACATCAGCACCATGGCTGCCGCGCCGTCGTTGATCCCGGGAGCATTGCCCGCAGTAATCGTGCCGTCTTTTTTGTAAACCGGCGGCAGCTTGGCCAAGCCTTCCAGGGTGGTGTCGGGACGCGGCGCTTCGTCTTTGGTCACCAGGACCGGGTCGCCTTTTTTCTGCGGAATCGGCACCGGCACGATCTCTTCGTCAAAAATGCCTTCGGCTACCGCTTTTGCCGCACGCTGCTGGCTTCGATACGCCCACTGATCCTGAGCTTCCCGACTGATGCCGTACTCTTCCGCCACATTGCTGCCGTGAATCGCCATCGGCACCTGGTCAAACGGGCAGGTAAGTCCGTCGTACATCATCAGGTCCTTGACGGTCGCGTCACCCATACGGAATCCGTTCCGTGCGTTCGGCAGCGCGTAAGGGGCATTGCTCATGCTCTCCATGCCGCCAGCCACGATGATCTCCCCATCCCCTGCGCGGATGATCTGATCCCCCATCGTTACTGCACGCATGCCGGAGGCACATACCTTGTTGATCGTCTCACTGGCTACATCCCAGGGAAGACCTGCCTTGCGGGCAGCCTGACGGGAAGGAATCTGCCCGGCTCCTGCCTGGACGACCATGCCCATGATAACCTCGTCTACCTGATCGCCGGCAACACCGGCGCGCTGCAACGCTTCCTTGATCGCAATCGCTCCCAAATCAACGGCTGCCACGTCCTTCAACGCTCCGCCGAATTTGCCAAAAGGGGTACGGGCTGCACCTGCAATTACCGTTTTCATGCTTGACACACTCCCTTTTTCTTGTTTACAGAAAAATCCAAGCGATCGAGCGGTCGCTCAATTTGCTTCTCTTTCATTTTGCGCTCTTCTGTAGGAATAGTCAATGAATTATGGAGGAAAAGCTGTACCACTTGTGCAGTACAGCTTTTTGATAGTGACCCAACACGCTAGATCGCGTCAGCAAGAATCTCAGCAATGTCTCTCGTTTTCACTTGGTCTTCCGCTTCTTTCATCTTCACGCCGTCGTTCATCATCGTCAGGCAGTACGGGCAGGCGCTGGCAATCGCAGTCGGATTAACCTCCAGGGCCTGTTCGGTACGCGCCACGTTGACGCGGGTGCCTTCGTGCTCTTCCATCCACATGAGACCGCCGCCGGCGCCACAGCACATGCTGTCGCAGCCGCTGCGCTTCATCTCCAGAATCTCTACGCCAGGAATCGCTTCGAGAATCTGACGCGGCTTGTCGTAAATGTCGTTGTAGCGGCCCAGGTAGCAGGAGTCGTGGTAGGTGATGCGCTCCTTCACTTCTTTCGTCGGCTTCAGACGGCCTTCCTTGATCCACTGGGTCAAGAGCTCGGAGTGGTGGTACACTTCCGCTTGCAGGCCGAACTCAGGGTATTCGTTTTTAAAGGTGTTGAAGGCGTGCGGGTCGCAGGTCACAATCTTCTTCACACCATATGCTTCAAACAGGGCGATGTTTTCCTGTGCCAACTGCTGGAACAGGAACTCGTTTCCGATACGGCGAGCCGTGTCGCCGGAGTTTTTCTCTTCGTTTCCAAGGATGGCGAACTTGATGCCTGCTTCGTGCATCAATTTCACGAACGCCTGGGAAATCTTCTGGCTCCGGTTGTCAAAAGAGCCCATCGAACCGACCCAGAAAAGGTATTCAAAATCGTCGGTATCTTTTACCGTCGGCACTTCGTACTCGCCGTTCATGCCTTCGATCCACTTCATGCGGTCTTTGCGGTTGATCCCCCACGGATTGCCCTGGCGCTCGATGTTGTTCAGCGCGCGCTGCGCTTCCGCCGGCATGCTGCCTTCCGTCATGACCAGATAGCGGCGCATGTCGATAATCTTGTCGACGTGCTCATTCATCACCGGGCATTGGTCCTCACAGTTGCGACAGGTGGTGCAAGCCCACAGTTCCTGCTCGGTAATCACGTCGCCGATCAGGTTTTTCTCGTACGCAACAGCAGTTGCTCCTTCTGCCGTTGCAGCCACTTCCGAAGCCTGCATGGCAATCTGGTTGGCTTGTGTATTGGCAAAAGCGAAGCTTGGCATCCACGGTGTGCGGGATGTAACGGACGCCCCTTTTTCCGTCAGGTGGTCGCGCATTTTCACGATCAGGTCCATCGGAGAGAGCATCTTGCCAGTGCCGGAAGCCGGACACATGTTGGTACAGCGGCCGCACTCCACACAGGCGTACAGGTCGATCAGCTGGGTTTGGGTAAAGTCTTCAATCTTGCCTACCCCGAAAACTTCCTGTGTCTCGTCCTCAAAGTTGATGCTGGACAGTTTCCCAGGCGGGTCCAGCTTTTTGAACCAGACGTTGACGGGGGCAAAAATCAGGTGAGCGTGCTTCGACTGCGGCACATAGACGGCAAAGCCGAGCAAAATCAGCAGGTGCATCCACCAGAATACGTAGAACAGAGCAGCTGCTGCCGTTGGGCTGATTCCCGCGAAAAGAGCGGCAATCGCCGAGGAGATTGGCGCATACACAGACCCTTCATGTCCCAGCCAGAGCTGTTCGAAAGCCAGCGACAGCAGAACCGAAGCCATCAGCGAGGAGATGAAGATCAGTACGATCCCCGCTTTCAAGCCGCGCTTCAAACGCTTCAGCTTTTCGATGTAGCGGCGGTAAAACGCATAGCTGACGGCAGCCAAAATCAGGAACGTGGTGATCTCCTGCATCAGGCTGAAGTATTTGTGAGCGCTGCCAAAAGGCATTTCAAAGCCTTTCACCAGCCCTTTCAGAATCAGCTCGATAGCGCCAAACTGCAGAATGATAAAGCCGTAGAACATCACGACGTGCATCACGCCGCTCTTCTTGTCCTTCAACAGCTTCTTGTGAAAGACGACGTTTTCCAGCAGCAGGTTGAAGCGCGTGCCGAAATCATCTTTGACGTCTGGCTTTTTCCCCAGCTTGATAAACAGGTAACGGCTGTACACGACGTGGGCAAACAGGTACAGACCGTACGCGAGCACCAGGAAAAACGCGATGAGGTTCAATAATGCCAACAAGGCTCTCAGCTCCTCTTTTCCACATAATCTTTCTTTTTGTTTTCTATCTTATCAGAACTGCCGGAAAAAATGAATGATTATTCATTCAAGTTTTTCAGAGTGACCCAATTTCCCATTCTGAGCGACCGCTCAGAATCGTGTTACCCTGATCATAACATACTCTACGCCTGTTCGCTACGGAAGAATATGTACAGAATTTACAAAAAACACCGGTAATTTGTACCGGTGTTTTGGTTGTATTTATTTACGTACTACTTACCGGAAGCCTCTTTATGCGCTTCCCCTTGTTTCTTCTGTTTTTGCTCCTGGCGGACGTCAGCCAGCGATTTTACTTTGGTCGCCTTGATCCGCTTGTTGCGCGGCAGGTCGGTCGGCTCCAGGTTGTTGGCCTCGTCGCGCATCAGCGCCGCGATGCCTACCGCTTTTCCTTTTGCCGCCTGGCAGTATTCGCAGTTCGCCTCGTCGTGCGCATGGTAGTGCTTCGGCTCCGGATAGGACGTAATCACGCCTTCGAAGTTGCGCAGTACGACCTTTTCGGACGATTGCGAGATGATGTAGTTCGGCATGACCGGGATTTTGCCGCCGCCGTGCGGTGCGTCCACCACGAACGTCGGAATGGCGTAGCCGGAGGTATGGCCGCGCAGGGACTCGATGATTTCAATCCCTTTGCTGACCGGTGCGCGGAAGTGGCCAATCCCTTCCGAAAGGTCGCACTGATAGATGTAGTACGGGCGGACGCGGATTTTTACCAGCTCGTGGACCAGCTTTTTCATCGTATTGGCACAGTCGTTGATGCCTGCGAGAATAACTGCCTGGTTGCCCAGCGGAACCCCTGCGTTGGCCAGCATTTCACACGCTTTTTTCGCTTCCGGTGTAATTTCTTTCGGATGGTTGAAGTGCGTGTTAAGCCATACCGGATGATACTTTTTCAGGATGTTGCACAGGTTTTCGGTAATCCGCTGCGGGAATACCACCGGAGCGCGTGTACCGATCCGGATGATTTCCACGTGCGGAATCGCGCGCAGATTGCTGATAATGTACTCCAGCACGCGGTCGTTGATCAACAGACCGTCACCGCCGGACAGCAGTACGTCGCGGATCTCCGGTGTGTTGCGGATGTAATCGATGCAAGCGTCCAGCTGCTTCTTCGGCACGCCCATGCCGATCTGGCCGGAGAAGCGGCGACGCGTACAGTAACGACAGTACATGGAACACTGGTTGGTTACAAGGAACAGGACGCGGTCCGGATAGCGGTGAGTCAGACCAGGAACCGGGGAGTCTTCGTCCTCGTGCAGCGGGTCTTCCATGTCGTATTTGGTGCGAACCATCTCGGAAGACAGCGGAACGGACTGCATGCGCACCGGGTCTTTCGGATCGTTCTGATCCATCAGCAGCGCGTAGTAAGGCGTAATGTTAAGCGGAATGGTCTGGTTGGAAATGCGTACGCCTTCCTCTTCTTCCGGCGTCAGGTTAATCACTTGTTTTAATTCGTCTACGGTTTTAATGGTGTGGGTCAGCTGCCACATCCAGTCGTTCCACTGTTCGTCGGTTACTTCTTTCCACAAGGGGACATCGCGCCAATGGCGTTGAGTAGTTGCTACTGTCATGAAAAACATCTCCTCTCGTCGCTCGTGAATTTCTGG
>VAPR01001441.1_pt1 | contig 11666 bp, 12 predicted proteins | sample 3380701 | NCBI WGS metagenome assembly VAPR01 (sample SAMN11536904, study PRJNA540576) | hot springs metagenome | isolation source: hot spring wet sediment | place: Spain: Lobios | collected 2014-01
CTCGCAAAGCAGATGGGATACGTCTGGAGGATCGTAGAAAGAGGAGGAGGGCAGTGGTCCATCTTCATCGCCCGCACCGCCGAGCCCATTGAAAACGCCTTGGGGCCGTCTTTGTCTTCAGCACGCTAACGTGGTGGCCCGTCCGGGTGCAATAGCCCCACGAAGTGGGGCGAGCGGCTTTGACAAGCGCGTGGTGACGTACCGAAAGACGCCAAGAAGCGCCGGCACCGTGCGCGGACCAATCCACAGCGTCCCGCTGGAGGCGGTCCCACGTCTCACGATAGAAAGGGCGGCGCGCAAACCCCATCATTCCCAAGCCATCCTCCGCAGCGCCTACAACGGCCTCTTCAACAAACGGGGGAATCTTTGCGTCGGTCCCTGTTGCCTACGTCGGTGGCGCCACGCATCAGAGAAACGAAGGACCGCCCTGAGAAAACGCGGGACGTTTTGGAAGACCGAGTCGAAGTGGCGTGTACGGACCCTCTACCGGGTGGGGCGTTAGCCCGGAAAAGCTCTGGTGTGGGTTTTCTAGGAAACCCCGACCGGGACGCTCCCCTGAAATAGTCGCTAGAGCAAACCAGGCTGGGGTGACCATTCCCCTGGGAAAGCGCACCCTTCGGGGAAGAGAGCACAGCATGGTGCACACCACAAGACTTAGCCCGTGCTAGGACCCTCAGGGGTACGACTTCAGCGTATCCGCTACCCCAGGGCAACCAGCCACGGCACGCAGGCCACCACGGTGATCACACGCACCACGTGCAGCGACGCGATGGCGGGCGCGTCCAAGCCCATGTCGTCTGCCGCCATAGAAATCTCCGTCAACCCTGCTGGGGCGGAGCTCAGGAAGGCGATGGGCCACGGCCACCGTGTGAGGATGCTCACCCCCCACGCGATGAGAGCCGACACCACCAGCAGGTACGCGGTGAGTCCCAGGGCCGCCACGAAGACCTGGCGCGCCACCTCCGGGTGCCAGGTGGCGGACACCGCCAGAATGATTCCCACCGCGAGCTGCACCGCCCGTCGAACGTGCAAGGAAATCTCCCGCACAGGCCCGCCCGCAAGCCGTAGGGCAGCCACCGCCACCATCGATCCCACCAGTCCCCCAGCGGGGATCCCGAGCCACAAGGCCAGCCACCCTCCGGCCACGCCCACGGCAATCGTGACCCCCAGCTCCTTCATGTCCGCGCCTCCCACCCGCGCAGCCACAGGCGGACCAAGGGGAGGGTGATGAGCAGGGTCACCACCACCCGGACCAGTTGCACCGTGGTCACCAGGTCCGCAGGTCGGTCCAAAGCCAGCGCCATGAGCACCATCTCGGGCATTCCGCCCGGCGTGGCGGCCAGTAGCGCCGTTCCCCACTCCAGCCCTACCGCGCGCTGTAAGAGGTGGGCTCCGGTCCAGGCACCCACGAGGGCTGCCACCACCACCAGGATCGCAGCCCGGGAAGCCCTGCGCACGTTGGGAAGGGTGTCCGAACGTACGCGGGACCCCAGGGTGATCCCCACCGCCACCTGAAGCCATCGACGCACGGAGGGGTCCACGGTGGGCACTGAGCTAGGCACCATCGAGAGGGCGACCAGCGAGCCCAGAAGTCCGCCCAGCAACGCCCCCGCGGGCAGCTTCAGCCGGATACCCACGAAACCTCCGGCGACGCCTGCGCCTACGACTCCCACCGCGGACAAGAGCTGTTCAGCGGTCAAACCGATCTCACCCACCCTCCATCCACAACCAGCGTCTGCCCAGTGACGAAGCTTGACCGGGGAGAAGCGAGGAACACCACCGCGGCGGCCACTTCTTCGGGTCGCCCGTGCCGACCGAGGGGGATCTCCTGCGAATCTTCCCGGACCACTTCCGCAAGCGGCAACCGCCGCCGCGCGGCCAGGTCCTCCAGCCTAGCGAGCCTGCGTTCGGTCAGGATCCGGCCTGGTGCCACACAGTTCACCCGTAGCTTTGGGGCTAGCTCCTCGGCTAGGCTTGCGGTCAGGTTCGCCAGTGCCGCCTTCGCTGCATTGGAGGGAGATTGCCCCAGCTGAGGCCGCTTGCCTGAGGCGGAGCCCACCAGCACCACGCGGCCTCCTTCCCTCATCGCGGGCAACGCCAACCGCACGATCCGTACCACGGCCAGCAGGTTGAGTTCCACCGCCTCCCGCCAGATTTGGTCACTCGCCTCGGCGAAGGGGATCCGAAAACCGCTGCCCGCCACGTGCACCAGAGCATCCAGCCCACCTTCGGATAGCTCCCCCACCGCACGGGCGGCCTGCTGCGGGTCTGTCACATCCGCCTGTACCCATCGGGCCGAAGCTCCCCGCTCCCGCACCTCCCGCGCTACCCCCTCCAGCCCAGCCTCATCGCGCGCAATAAGACCCAGCTGTGCTCCTTCCTCGGCCAGGAGCAGGGACACGGCGCGGCCCACACCGCGGCTTGCCCCCACCACCAGCACCTTGTGGCCGCGCAGCCCAAGGTCCATTTAGCCCGTGACTGGCCGGGCCACTTTCTCCGGCTGCCTGGCCCGGTACTCTTCCCGAACCCGCCGTAGCAGGGGCGCAACGAAGGTCACCACCGCCAGAACTAACAGCACCGCGGAGATGGGCCGGGTGAAAAACACCCACGGGTCACCCAGAGAGATGAGCAGGGACCTTCGGAGGTTCGCCTCCACCATGAAGCCCAACACAAGGCCCAGGACCATGGCCAGCACACTGTAGCCATACCGACGCATGGCGTATCCCACGATCCCAGTGACCAGGACGAGCCACACCTCGAACATGCGGTTGCTGATGGAGTATGCGCCCACCAGCACGAGTCCCAGGATGCCGCTCAGGAGGATGGGACGGCGAACGTTCACGACGGCGATGGACGGACGCAGCGCCAGGTACCCCAGAACCAGCATCATTACGTTGGCCACCAGCAAACCCACGAAGAGGCCGTAAACGATGTGCGGCGTACGGTCAAACAGCTGCGGTCCCGGCTGAACTCCGTGCAACATCATGGCTGCAAGAAGGATGGCCGCGGAGTTGGAACCTGGGATGCCAAAAGTCAACAAGGGGATCAAAGCGGTGGCGGTTACCACATTGTTGGCCGTCTCCGGGGCGGCCACGCCCTCTAAAGAGCCGCGCCCGAACTCCTCGGGATGCTTGGACCACCGCTTGGCTTCGTTATATGCGAGGAAGGACGCGATGGCCCCACCACCCCCAGGCAGCAACCCCTCAATGGTACCAAACACAACGCCAATCAGCGTCGCCACCCGCAGACGCCAGATCTCTCGCAGGCTCGGAAGCTGTGTGCTGTACCGGCCGCGGATACGCTCCCAATCTCCTCCCTCTGCAATCTGGTGCAAAATCTCGGAAACCGCGAACAGCCCGATCATCCCCGCTGGAGCCGCCACCCCGCTCAGCAGATCCACGCTGCCGAAGGAGAAGCGCGGCGTCCCTGAAAAGGGGTCGATGCCAACCGTGGCCAGGATCAATCCCAGCAAGGCAGACACCAGACCCTTCACCAGATCCCGGCCCACGAAGCTACTGATCAGGGCGAGCCCAAACACACCCAGGGCGAAGTACTCTGGGGGTCCGAAGGCCAAGGCGATCCGCGACAAGGGCACAGCCAACGCCACGAGGATGAACACGCCCACAACCCCGCCTATGGTGCCGGTGACCAGGGATACACCCAGCGCCTTCCCGCTCTGGCCTCGACGGTGCAGTTCGTACCCGTCCAGCACCGTGGCCGCAGCCCCAGGCGTGCCCGGGGTGCTGATGAGGATGGCGGTGATGGATCCGCCATACATGGCACCCACGTACACCCCCGCCAGCATCATGAGGGCCACAGCAGGGTCCATGCCAAAGGTCAGGGGCAGGAGCAGGGCCATGGCGATGGAACCCGATATTCCAGGCAGGGCTCCTCCCAAGATTCCCCACGCAACCCCGACCAGCGTCATCAGCAGAGCAGTGGGGTGGAACGCGACCTGTGCGCCCAGGACCAATCGCTCCAGCATTCACCAGCCTCCCAACGGTCCCCGAGGGAACAACACGCCGAGCAGTCGCCCAAACACCAGGTAAAGCGTCACGGTGATGCCTACCGCAGAAGCCACCACGGAGAGCGGTCGGCGTAGCCCCAAGACCACGCTGACCGCCCCCAGAAGGGGTGGTGTAGCCAATAGAAAGCCCACCTCGGGCATAAGGACCGCGTACACCGCCAGCAGGCCCACCACGGTCCACAACAACCGCCCCCGTGTGGGTGGCGGTGGAGTTGGATCCGAACGCCCGAGCAGCGCTCGCAGCACAAGCACCACGGCCAGGATCGCCAGCGCGCTGCCGAGGAGCTGGGGGAAGAAGGCTGGCCCCAACCGGTCGGAGGCGAATCCCCGGTGGATCGCCAGGGACTGTTGCAGGTAAAATCCAGCCAGAGCCAGCAGCAGGACGCCCGCTCCCAGGTCTGCGCGGCGCATACCGAACCCTCCCTTACCGGATGAGCCCGATATCCTTGAGGTATCGGCGCAGCCTTTGGTTGGTACGGTCCAGGTACAGGCGGAACTGCACGTGGTCCATGTACGCAGGAACCTGATACACGGATTCGTAGTACTGTCGGTACTCCGGTTTACGCAGCACCTGTTGAATAACCCCCTCCCAGTACGCCACCGCCTCAGGGTCCATCCCCTTCGGGCCCAGCAGTCCCCGGAACTTCTCCACCACAACAGGGAACCCCAGCTCCTTTGCCGTGGGGAATCCCGCGCCCGGGATGCGATGCTCGGTGAAGGAGTTCAACACCCGGACTTGCCCCGCCTGAACCTGGGACGCAACCTCCGCGTACTCGCCCACTCCGAGGTCCACGTGGCCGCCCAAAACCGCCACCAAGAGATCACCACCACCCTCAAAGGTCACCGGCTGCACCTGGATCTTAGCCACCTTCTGCATCTCATGGGCGATCATGTGCTCTACGGATCCCGGCGTGGCCGCTCCGAAACGGATCTGGCCGGGGCGCTGTTTGGCCGCCTCCACCACATCGCGGAGCGACCGCCAGGGGGACGCCGACCGGACGTACAAGATCATGGGGTCGAAGAAAACGTTGGCCACCGGCTGCAAGTCCAGGTACGAATGCGGCGTCTTCGAGATGATGGGTGTTATTAGCATCGTGGGGGTCGCTCCGTACAGCACGTATCCGTCCTTGGGACTCGTGGCCACATAGGTGACCGCCCGGGCGCTCGCACCGCCAGGCCGGTTTTCCACCACGAGGGGTACCGGCACGATACCTTCCAGGTACTTGGCCAAGTTCCGTAGGAACAGGTCTCCGCCGGCACCCGGGCTAGAGTGGGTCACGAGCACAATGGGCTTGGTTGGGTAGCGGGCCTGTCCTGCGGTTACCAGGCTCAGACCCAACACCAGAGCCACCGCCACCAAAAGCCCGACCGCGTTCCGTCTCACGATCTCATCCCCCCTTCTGTGTTTAGATCAGGCCGTGAGCGAACAACGGATCTCCGTCCCGCACAACGACCTCCCCGTCCACAATCACCGTGGGCCGCAACAAGACGATGTCCAGGTGTACCGCGCTTTCCACCGCGCCTGCGAGGCTAAGATTATCTCCAAGGGCCACATGCGCTTGTCCCAGCCGCTTCTTCACCTCACGGCTCTTGGGAATGATGCGGCAGGCGGGGTTCGTGCCCAAGGCGAGCTCTGCGGCGAAGTTCCTGGCGTTGGGGTCCTTGCGGTCTAAAATTTCCTGCAAGGCCTGCGCTTCTCGACCGCCTTCCACCCGCACGATGCGGCCTTTCTGGACTTCCATACGGAAGGGCTCGCCCACTGGGCCGATCTTCTCGATCAGGTACGGGTTCACCACAACACCTTCCGTGGTCCCCTCCACGGGTGCGATGGCCGCTTCACCGTCCGGAAGGCCCGAAAACTGACCCGGCTCCCGGGCGAAGCCGGAAAGCCCGAAGGCGGGCCGGCCTTGGAGGACCATTTGCAGGTCGGTACCCTCCCGCGTGGTGACGCGGGCCATCCGGGCCTCCTGGAGGAGCTCTACAGCCCGCCGGGTGACTCGATCCACCACCTCGTAATCCGCGGTCATCCCGCCGCGGACCATCATCTCCTCATCCACCTCACGGATGTTGCACACCCGCGCTCCGGCCCGCAGGGCTTCCCTTTCCGCGTTGGTGTGGGTCATGGAGTGGGAGGTTTGCACCACCACCGCGTCCGCCTCCCGCATGGCCGCTGCCACCGCCGGCGGAGGCTCCTCCCCACCCATCTCCCGGGCGTTCATGCTGACCACCACCGTCTCGCAGCCGTACAGGTTGGCCACCGAGGCCAGCAAGTCGGTAATGCTCCGTGGCCGCTCAAAGTCGGTGACGATCACCACCCGTTCCCCGGGGCGCACTGCCAGCACCTGTTCGAACACCCGGCGGGCTGTGATGGCCATCTTGGGGTTCACCGCTCCTCCTCCGTGAGCTGCTGGCGGGCCGCTTCCCACGCCCGCAGGATGTGAGCCTCCATGGAGCGGCGGGCACCTTCGGGGTCCTGCGCCCGTACCCGGTCCAGGATCTCGCGGTGTTCCGCCACCGACCGGGGTGGCCGCCCGGGTAGCGACAACGACTCCACACGCAGCAGGATGATGCGGTTGCGCAGGTTGTTGATGAGGGACTCCAACAGGCCGTTGCCACAGCGGTGGGCCAGCTCATCGTGGAATGCGTTGTTGGCCGCCAGGACCACCTGCAGGTTGCCCTTCCGCACCGCTTCCTCCGCGGCCCGCAAGTGCGCCTCCAGGCGTTCCAGGTCCTCCTGCGTCGCCCGCGTGGCCAAAAGGGCGGTCGCCTGCCCTTCCAGAGCAGCCCGCACCTGGTACAGCTCCCGCGCATCCTTCAAGCTCGGACGGGTGACCACCGGGCCCTTGTAGGGGAGCGTGGTCACCAGCCCCTCCAGCTCCAGCTTCCGCAGGGCCTCCCGGATCGGGGTACGGCTTACCCCCAGCTGCTCTACCAGCTCCCGCTCGATGAGCCGTTGCCCGGGCTGGAACCGGCCTGAGAGGATTGCCTCGCGGAGCTTGTCCAGGACCCGTTCCCGCGTTGGGCGGGCTTCCACCACCAGGCTCTCGGTCACCGCAACACCTCCACCACCGCATCCGCCACCGCCTGGGTCGTGGCGCGGCCGCCCAAATCGGGGGGATGTAGCGCCGGTTCCCGCACCACCGCCTGAACCGCCTCGAATACCGCCGCGGCAGCCTTGGTCTCGCCCAGGTGCTCCAACATCAGGGACACAGACCAGATGGTGGCCAGGGGGTTTGCGATCCCGCGCCCGGCGATATCCGGAGCCGAGCCGTGCACGGGCTCAAACAAGGACGGGTTGCGTCGTGTGGGGTCCAGGTTGGCGCTGGCCGCCAGCCCAAGGCTTCCCTGCAAAGCCGCTCCGAGATCGGTGAGGATGTCCGCGTACAAGTTCGATCCCACCACCACGTCGAACCGCTGCGGGTTGAGGACCATGTGATAGCAGGCGGCGTCCACCAACACCCTCCATACCTGTACGTCCGGGTACTCGCGGGAGAGGGACTCGGTCACCTCGTCCCACAGCACCGCGGTGTACTGTAGGGCGTTGGACTTGGTTACGGAGGCCAGCTGCCGACGCCGGCGGCGGGCAAGCTCGAAGGCGTATCGCACCACCCGCTCCGTGCCGCGGCGGGTGTAGACGGACGTCTGGAGCGCCACCTCGTCGGCGGTTCCTTCGGCCACGCGTCCTCCCACGCCGGCGTACTCGCCCTCGGTGTTCTCGCGCACGAACACCATGTCCACGTCCTCAGGCCGCCGGCCTACCAGAGGCCCAGGCACACCCTCCAGGAGCCGGACAGGCCGCAAGTTCACGTACAGGTCGAAGCCTTTGCGGATGCGCAAAAGCAACCCCCAGAGGGACACGTGGTCCGGCACCCGGGGGTCCCCCACAGCGCCCATCAGGATCGCGTCGAACTTCCGCAGCTGATCTAGGCCGTCTGGCGGCATCATGACGCCATGTTTTAGGTAGTAGCCGCAACCCCACGGGAACTCCGTGACCTCCACTTGGAAGCCGTACCGGTTGGCCGCAGCTTGTAGAACCCGTATGCCTTCGGGGATCACCTCGGGCCCGATCCCGTCGCCAGGGATGGCGGCGATCCGGTAGGTGTTCATGCAGCCTCGCCCTCCAGCAAAGGCACCAGCTCTGCTACGGTGTGGCGCTGTACCGCCCACAGGGCGTTCAACAGCCGGCGGGCGCGTTCTGGCGGCATCACCAGCTCAGCGCACTCCAAGAACTTCCCGGAGATTTCCTCCCGCGACAGGGGCTTTCGGGGATGGCCCCGGGCCATGTCCGCTCGCCCCGACAGCACCCGTCCGTCCCTGAGGAAGATAGCTACCTTCATGCGCATCTCGTTGTAGCCTAGGGATTCGATCTCCGGGTCCACATACACGTGCACACGCTCCATCAAGGAGCGGACTTGAGGATCCCGCACCCGCTCGTCGGTGAACTGCCGAAGTCCTGCCCGCCGATCCACTACACCTATGGCCATCTGGAACTGCAAGCTGAACTTGCCTTCTAGAGCGGTCTGGGGACGCGCGTAGATCAGGGCGTTGGGGACGTGGGAGTTGACCCCCACCTCGATGCGCTCTACGTCCTCCGGGCGGACATCGTGCTCCCGGACCAGCTCCAATAGAATGTCCTGGGCTGGGTGGGAAAGGGATCCGGAAGGGTACGGCTTGATGGAAATGCCGGGACTCTCGAAGAAGTAGGGTGTTCCGAGCTTGCCTTCGATCTTCGAAGGGTCGAAGCCGCCTGCGGCCGCGCTGTAGAAGCCACGCTTGGCTTCGAGGATGTTGCGCGCCGCGGTCCAGCCGCGACGTGCCAACAGAACCGCAAGCAGCCCGTTCTCCGCCGCCCGGCCCGCGTGGAAGGGCTTGGTCATGGTCCCGAAGTTCTCCCTAAGCCCCGCAGCCATACTCGCGGCAAGCCCCAGGGCCCGTAGGGTATCGTCCACGTTGCAACCCAAAAGGCGTGCTGCAGCCGCGCACGCCCCGAACGTTCCGAGGGTCCCGGTGGAATGGAACCCGTCCCGGTAGTGGCGCGGGTCGATGGCGTCTGCCGTACGACAGGCCACCTCCACGCCGACCACGTAGGCGTCCAGTAGCTCCTCTCCAGAGGCGCCCACGTACTCTGCGGCGGCAAGCGCCGCGGGAAGGACCGGTGCCGTGGGGTGGGTCAGCAAGCCGTACACGCTGCGTGGGTCGGTGGCAAGCTGGGTGTCGTCGTAGTCCAGGGCATGCGCCGCGGTGCCGTTAGCCCACGCGGCGAGCTGCAGGGGTGCCCTTAGCCTCGATCCCACCACCACCGCCTGTGGGTGGCCTCCAACTTCCCGGAGGTGCTCGCGTACGATCCGGCCGGACTCCGCGGCGGCTCCAGCCAACATCACCGCCACACCATCCACCAGGTGATTGGTAGCGCGCTCCCGCACCGAATCCGGGATCCTCTGCGGCTCAACGATAAACTGAGCGACTTCCGCGGTTACACCCACAGACTTCCCCTCCAAGACGGTATCTGTTTTGCTAGCTAGCATACTGTATACAAGATACAGATCACAACTCCTTCTTAGCGGAGGCAGGGAGGTGCGCGGAATTGTAATCGCCCTAGGGGATCCCTCTGGTGTCGGTCCTGAAGTGCTGGTCAAGGCTCTCGCAGAGGGTCTCCCCTGTCGGTACCTGGTGGTTGGGGACCGGGCCGTATGGGAGGCTGCCTGCCGTGTCGCGCAGCTCGACTTGCCCACCACTTCAGCGTGTGAGCCCGCCCGTGGGGAAGGGAAAGTCCCATTTCTCCACGTGCCCGCGCCCGTGGGGCAGTGGCCTACGGGTCGCCCGAGTGCCGAAGCGGGCCTGGCGGCCTCCGTGTGGTTGCAGGCTGCGGTACGCCTTGCGCTCGCAGGCCGTGCGGACGCGGTGGTGTTTGCGCCCTTGAACAAGCAGGCCTTGAGACTTGCTGGACTACCCGTGCGGGATGAGTACCAGTTTGTCGCTCAGCTTGCGGGCACTAAAGAACACGATGAGGTCAACGTGATCCCTCATCCCGTGGGCACAGGCCTCCTGTGGGTGGCCCGGGCTACCTCTCACGTCCCACTCCGGGAGGTGGTCGCGCTTCTTGACGAGCAGCGGGTGCTGCGCGCAATCCGACTGGTGCACCGGATGGCAATCCTTGGCGGAAACCCGTCCCCCCGGGTGGGTGTGGCGGCCCTGAACCCTCACGCGGGGGAAGGCGGCACCCTTGGCGACGAGGAAGTCCGGATTTTGGCCCCAGCGATCCGCAGAGCCCAACAGGAAGGGCTCACGGTCTCCGGACCCTATCCTGCGGACCACGTCTTTCGCATCGCACGGTCAGGGTCGCTGGACGCGGTGGTGAGCTTGTACCACGACCAGGCGCAAATCGCCACCAAGCTTTTGGGGTTCGAACGGGGAGTGTCGGTGGGGGCCGGTTATCCGTTCGTCCTGACGACACCGTCCCACGGCACCGCCTTCGACATCGTGGGCGCTGGCCGCGCGGACCCCCGGCCCATGCGCCAGGCGCTAGAGATGGCCCTGGCCCTAGCCTCGGCCGAAAAGCCTCACTCCGCCCACCGCCCTGAGGCGCCCTCGTAGCGGTCCGCGATCGCCTGCCAGTCCCCCGTGTCCACCAGGGCATCGCGCTCGTCCTCCGAGGCCAACGCCACTCCGTCCACGAAGCCAAACTCCCGGAGCGAACGCGCTGCGGCCTCCATGGCTGCCAAGGCGGCCCGTTGAAGCTCCGCAGGGTAGATGGCCAGGCGGCAGCCGGTCGCCTCAAGGTCTCTCGGCCTCCAGCGGGCCCCGATCGGCACGTTCACCAGAAGCGGTTTTGGAAGCCGCCGGGCCGCCTGCTGCACCTCGTCCAAAGTCGCAAGTCCTTGCACGAACAAAACCTCCGCACCCGCCTCCGCGTAGGCTGTGGCCCGGCGTAGCGCTTCCTCTAGCCCCTGCACTCGCCGGGCGTCCGTGCGCGCGATCACGACCACTCCGTCCGTGCTCGCGTCCAGGGCAGCGCGCACCCGTGTCACCATCTCTTCCACGGAAGCCAGCACGATACCCCCATAGTAACCGCACCGCTTCGGTAGCGCCTGGTCCTCCAAGTGCAGCGCCGCCACCCCCGCGCGCTCCCACTCCTGTACCGTTCTTCGCACGTTCAGGGGTCCACCGTACCCCGTGTCCGCGTCTGCGATGACTGGGAGGGAGGTGGCCTGGCAGATCCTCCGCAAGGCTTCCGCCATCTCAGCCTGATTGATCAGGCCAAGATCCGGGAAGCCCAGGGAGCGCGCGATGGCGCCGCCGCTGGCGTACACAGCCTCGAAGTTGCAGCGCTCCACCAGGCGAGCCGAAAGGGCGTCGAACACACCCGCAGCGAAAAGCGTCGGCCCCTCGGTGATCCGCCTTCGGAGCCACGCGCGTCGGTCTCTAGGGGTCACGCGCTCTCGGGTTGAGGTGTACGGGCCACGGCCCGCAGACGCTGCCACGCCACCGCCAGGGCCAGTAGCCCAAATCCCGCAGTGTCGGTCACGATGCCTGGTTTGATTAGCAAGAGGCTTGCGGCCAGCAAAAGCGCCCGCTCTGGCCAGGTGGCTGGCCTAAAGAGGTAACCCACCACCGCCGCCGCCAGGCACAGCGTTCCCAC
>VAPR01001442.1_pt1 | contig 11664 bp, 9 predicted proteins | sample 3380701 | NCBI WGS metagenome assembly VAPR01 (sample SAMN11536904, study PRJNA540576) | hot springs metagenome | isolation source: hot spring wet sediment | place: Spain: Lobios | collected 2014-01
TTCGAGCGTTTGATAGAAATCGGCCCCCATGACGATCGTGCGCACAAGCCGCGCCCCGCGCCCGATGCGCGACCGAATGCCGATGACACAGTGCACCAATTCCGCCCCGTCGAGGATGGAACCGTCGGCGATGAGACAGTCGTGGATGCGGCATTCCCGAATCTTGGCCGGGGGGAGATAACGCGGATGCGTGTAGATCGGCGCATCCGGATCGTAGAGGTTGAATTTCGGCAGGGGGAGCGTCAGGCCAATATTCGCCTCATAAAACGCGCGGATCGTCCCGATGTCCTCCCAATAGCCGTCGAAGAGATAGGCGTGGACGCGATAGCGTCGGATCGCTTCGGGGATGATCTCGCGCCCGAAATCCACATGCTGCGGATGCGCATCGAGCAACGCTCTGAGTACCGACTTGCGGAAGACATAGATGCCCATCGAGGCCAGATACGGCCGCCGCGCCGCCTCCTCGGAAGAGAGCCCGACTCGCGTCGTATCCACGCGCATCTGCTGCAGCGCCGCTCCCGTGGGCTTCTCGCGGAATTCGACGACGCGCCCCTCGGCATCGATCTTCAAAAGGCCGAAGTCGGAGGCCCGCTCCTCCTCGACGGCGACGGCCGAGAGCGTGACATCCGCCCCCCGGCGCTCATGATGCGCGATGAAATCACGATAGTCCATCCGGTAGAGGTGATCACCGGCCAGGATCAGATACGTCTCCGCACGCCACTGCTCGAAATGGCGCCACCCGCGACGCACGGCATCCGCCGTCCCCTGAAACCAGTGGCGATTCTCCAAGGTCTGCTCGGCCGCCAGGATGTCCACGAAGCCTTCGGTGAACGGCCCGAACTGATAGGTGCGCGAGATGTGGCGATTGAGCGAAGCGGAGTTGAACTGCGTGAGGACGTAGATCCGAGTGATCCCCGAGTTGATGCAGTTGCTCACGGCGATGTCCACCAGGCGATATTTCCCGGCCAGCGGGACAGCCGGCTTGGCCCGATCCTTCGTGAGGGGGAAAAGCCGCGTTCCCTGTCCCCCGCCGAGAATGATCGCCAGGACATCGTCTCGACGCGCCATCGGTCCTTCCCCCCGCGCGAGAGCGCTCAACGCCGGACGTTTAGTGTATCGCAGTCGCGCGCGAATTCCAAGCAGCGAGCCCGCGCGCCCTCCCCTCATCTCCTTGACCGAGCGCGCGCGCATCGGTTACCTTACGCAGGCACTCACATCATCGAGAAAGGAGATCACGCATGGACCGAGAGAAGATGCTGGAAGCCCTCAACAAAGCGCTCGCTCAGGAACACGCGTGCTTCATCCGCTATAAGACGCATGCCGCCATCATCACCGGCCCCTACGCCAAGCCGATCCGCGAGCAGTTGGACGAGATCGCTGAGGACGAAGAGAGCCATGCGCGCCATCTGCGCGATCGGATCACCGGGCTCGGAGGGACGCCGACGATGGACGTCACGGCGGAGGACCTGATCCCGGCGACGACGCTCGAGGAGATCCTCCGCGTCAACATTGAGGAGGAGAAGAAAGCCATCGCGCTCTATCAAGAGATCCTCGAGCGGATCCCGCGCGAGCAGCGCTTGCTCTATGAGACGATCGAGCATATCCTCCAGGACGAGCAGGAACATCTGGAGGAGCTCGAGCGGCTGCGGCCATAGGGGTCTCGGGTGCGCGGGAGGCCACGCTCACAGCCGCCGCCTGAACCACGAGGTAGGAGCAGATGACGATGTCGGGAAACGCTACGCGTCTGGTCGTCATCGGCGGGGTCGCCGGCGGCATGTCGGCGGCCGCGCGCGCCAAGCGCGTCAATCCCGCTCTGGAGGTGATCGTTCTCGAGCGCGATCCGCACGTCTCCTATGGGGCGTGTGGGATCCCCTATTTTCTGGCCGGCCTGGTGCCTGATCCCGAGCGACTGATCGTCTACACGCCCGAATACTTCCGCCGGGAGCGCGGCATTGACGTGCGCACGAACACGGAGGCGATAGAGATCCGAACGGCCGAGCGCATCGTCCTGGCGCGCGATCGCATAAGCGGGGCGACCGAGCCGATCACCTACGATCGGCTCATCATCGCTACCGGTGCCGTTCCCATTCGCCCGTCCCTCCCTGGCGTTGATTTCAAGAACATCTTCGTCCTGCGCAGCCTGAACGATGGGTTGCAGCTTCATCGAGCACTCACCGAAGATCGTCCGCAGCGCGCCGTCATCCTCGGTGCCGGATACATCGGGCTCGAAATGGCCGAAGCGCTTGTGGCGCGCCGCCTCCAGGTGACGGTCATCGAAGCCCTCGATCACGTCCTCGGGCAAACGGAGCCGGAGATCAGTCGAATCGTCGAGCAGGAGCTGGCGGCGCACGGCGTGCGCCTGCTCCTGAAGACCCGAGCCGCCGGCTTTGAGGGCGACGCCCACAGAACGGTCCGCGAGGTCATCACCGATTCCGGCGAACGTGTGACTGCGGATCTGGTTCTGATCGGCATCGGTATTCGTCCCAACGTGCGCCTGGCTGAAGCGGCGGGGATCGCCCTGGGACCCACTGGGGCTATCGCCGTGGACGAGCGGCAAGAGACGAGCGTGCCGGGGGTCTTCGCCGCCGGAGATTGCTGCGAGGTGAAACATCTCGTCACGGGACGTCCGGCTTGGATCCCCTTGGGGCCAGCGGCGAACAAGCAGGGGCGGGTTGCAGGCGATAATGCCGCCGGGCGACACGCCACCTTCGCGGGCGTCGTCGGAACGGCTGTGGTCAAAGTCTTTGACCTCGAAGTCGCCCGCACGGGCCTCTCCTTGCAGGAAGCGCTCGCCGCGGGCTTCAAGGCGAAGCGGGTCGTGGTCACCGCGGCCTCGCGCGCCGGATACTATCCGGGCGCGCAGCCGATCACCGTCGTCCTCATCTTCGACGAAGCGACGCATCGGTTGCTCGGCGCTCAGATGGCGGGACGCGAGGGCGTGGCGAAACGCATAGATGTATTCGCAACGGCCCTGCACGCGCGGATGACGCTGCCGGAGATGAGCCAGCTGGATCTCAGCTACGCGCCGCCTTTCGCGCCCGTCTGGGATCCCATTCTGGTCGCCATCAACGCGGCGTTGAGATCGTGAACCGATCAGGCGCTCGAGAACCGGAGGCCCACTACCCATGAAGCGCGCGCGTGTGAACGACCGCGTCGTCCTCATCACAGGCGCCTCCTCAGGGATCGGCGAGGCGACGGCCCGACGCCTGGCGCGCCAGGGGGCTATCGTGGTCCTCGCCGCACGGCGCCGAGAGCGGCTGGAGCGCATCGCCGAGGAGATCGCGGCTTCCGGCGGGCGCGCGCTCGCCGTCCCAACGGACATCACGGTGGAGAGGGACCGATGCCACCTCCTGGAGCGCACGCTGCAGGCGTATGGGCGGCTGGATGCCCTCGTCAACAACGCGGGCTACGGACAGCGCGGCCCGATCGAATGCACCCCCATCGAAGCCATCCGGCGGAATTTTGAGACGAATCTCTTCGCCCTCATCGCCCTCACGCAGCGAGTGATCCCGATCCTGCGCGCGCAGGGCGGCGGACGCATCGTCAACGTCAGCTCGGTCGCCGGGCGCATCGCCCGCCCCTTCTCCGCCGTGTACGATGCGACCAAGCACGCCGTGGAAGCCATCTCCGACGGGCTGCGAGGCGAACTGGCGCCCTTCGGCATCCACGTCATTGTGGTCCAACCGGGATTCATCCACACGGAATTCCTGAATGTCGCCAACGAGGTCTCGCGTTCGGTGCTGGAGCGCTCTGAACCATATGCGCCGTTTCTCGCCGATCTCGATCGCCGATACGAGCGCTGGCGCCGATGGGCCGGACGTCCGGAAGACGTCGCGGCGACCATCGAGCGAGCGCTTGCGGACGAGCCCCCACGCCCCCGTTATGCCGTTCCCGGACATGCGCGCCTGTTCCTCGCGCTGAAGCGCTGGCTCCCGGACGGACTGTTCGATCGGATGATGCGCCGGCAGATGGGGCTCATTCCCCGCTCTTCACCGAGTTGAAGAGCGGACGCGCGCTTCCCACGACCGGCTCCGTGCGGTACACTATCCGAGCGCAGACGACGCGCGCCACGGGACGGAACATGCCGGACGACATCATCAGCGTGGACCTCAAGGACGCGCACGGCGTGCGAGCGGTGAAGATCGCGCCGCGCGGGATCACGCGGCATCACCCGGAGCCGGTCTCGACGCCAAAGCCCTCATGGATTCGCGCCACGTTGCCGAGCGGCCCCGTGTACGGTGAGCTGAAGCAATTGGTGACGCAACTCCGCCTACATACGGTGTGCCAAGAAGCGCTCTGTCCGAATGTCGGCGATTGTTGGGGGCACGGGACGATGACGATCATGCTGCTTGGCCGCGTATGCACGCGCGCCTGCCGATTCTGCGCCGTGGCGACAGGGAACCCGCGCGGCTGGCTCGATCCCGACGAGCCACAGCATGTCGCCGAAGCCATTGCGGTCTTAGCCCGGCGCTATGGCCTGAAGTATGTCGTGCTCACGAGCGTGGATCGCGACGATCTCCCCGATGGCGGCGCGGCCCACTTCGCCGAGACCGTGCGCCGCATCAAAGCCCGCGTGCCCGAGGTGAAGATCGAGACGCTCACGCCCGACTTCCGCGGCGATCGCCGCGCGGTCGAGATGGTGCTCGAAGCGGGCGTGGATGTCTTCGCGAACAACCTGGAGACGGTCCGGCGCCTCACACCGCGCGTGCGCGATCCGCGCGCTGGGTACGACCAGACACTCCGCGTCCTGGAACACGCCAAGCGCTTCCGCCCCCAGGTGCTCACGAAAAGCAGCCTGATGCTCGGCCTGGGCGAGACTGACGAGGAGATTCGTCAGGCCATGCGCGACCTGCGCGCCGTCGGGGTGGACATCCTCACCCTCGGGCAATACCTGCGCCCCACGCGACACCATCTCCCCGTCGCGCGCTACGTGACGCCGGAAGAGTTCGATCGCTATCGGCAGTGGGGGTATGAGGAGGGCTTCCGCGAAGTCTTCAGCGGCCCCTTGGTCCGCAGCTCCTATCGCGCCGAACGCGTCTTCGCCGAAGCCCGACGCGAGGGATCACCGTGACCTCGGCGGATCGCGCTTCCTCACCGGCGCCGCTCAACTGCTCGTCATGGCGTGATGAAGCACTACCCTCCCGCTTCACTCGGCCAAGAAGACGTACACCTTCCCTTGGCCGGCGGGCAGAGTGAGCGTCCCCGGCTTGACGGAACCGATCACCACATCGCCGCGCCCATCGGCATTCACCTCTCCGATGGCCAACGCTACGGAGAACTGCGCGTTCGGATCCGGTGGAGAGGCTTGAAACAAGGCATCAGCAGCCGGATCCAATGCCGCTCCCCCCGCGAAGAGATAAGCGCTGCCCACGACGCCGTTGCCCTGGATGGCCACAGATCCGACCAGGATGTCCGCCCCCGCATCTCCCACCGCATTCCCCACAGCCAATGCACCGCCGAAGTTGTCATTTTGAGCGGGCGTGGGTGCGCGCAGCAGAAGATCCGCAGCGGTGTCAAACGGGCGGCCTCCGAAAAAGAGGTGCACCTCCCCCGGATTGCTCGTGGCCGTGAATAGAGACCGCGTGAGATTCGGATGCGGCGTCCCGACAGCGACATCCTCGATGCCATCCGCATTGACGTCTCCAACGGCGAGTGCCTGACCGAACCCACTGTTGCGCAGGGGAGCAGGCTGTTGTAGCGTCGCATCTACCGTCGTGTCAAAGGGCGATCCGCCGAAGAAGAGATGCACGCGCCCGGCTTCCTGAGCCCGACCGGCATCTTCATTGGGAGCCCCGACGACCACATCGTCGAAGCCGTCCTCATTGACATCACCGACGGCGATGGCGCTCCCGAAGGCCGCTCCACGTTGCGGCGCTGGGGATTGAAGCACGCGCGGGGGTCCGGGAAACGACGGTCCCCCTTCGTAGAGGAAGACCCGCCCGGCCTCATCCTGCGTCCCGATCCGGGCATTCTCCGCGCCGACGAGCACATCATCCCATCCGTCGCCGTTCACATCGCCCACGGCCAGTGCCCATCCGAAACGAGCCTGGGGATTCAAGCTCGGGAGCGGAAGTTCCACATCGGCTTGGGCATCCAGAGAAGGGCCGCCGAAGAAGACGTAGACGGCGCCTGTTCCTTGCTGCGCTCCCCCATGGGCGAAAAGCGCCGAGATGAGGATGTCCGCATGACCATCCCGATTCACGTCGGCGAGCGCGATCGCCCACCCGAAGCGCGCTTCCCTCTCGGGCACCGGCGCTTGAAGGACCATATCCGCCGCAGTGTCCAAGGGCGACCCGCCAAAGAAGACGAAGGCTCGCCCGGCATTCGTCTGGCCGCTGACATCGGCCAGGACGGCGCCCACGATGAGATCCGGCACGCTATCTCCGTTCACATCTCCACTGGCCAGACCAAATCCGAAACTGCCGTCAGGACTGGGCGGCTGAACGATGACGGGCGGCGAGAACCCAGCGAGCGCCGATCCAGATGGACTCGCCATGAGGATCGCGAAGACGATGGCCCACCACTGCATACGGCCCATATTCCCCTCCCTGTCGAGTCAGGAAACGCTTTTCGCTATTCCTCCCGCGCTCGGGAGCGCTTCCTTCAAAGGAGCAAGTCTTTTTTCCCTGCCGATCTCACAGGAACGTTTGAAAATTCGGCGGGAGCAATCCGGCGAACGGTCCGATGCAGAGGAGGACCAGCGGAGGGAAGATGAAAAAGAGCAGAAGACAAATGCTCGGAAGCAGCGCGGAGCCGAACGCGAGCACGAATGGAGCGAGCATCATGAGCATCGCGACGAGCTTCTTCATCATCGCACCTCCCTCGAAATCATCATCGGCTCCATCATACCGATCGTCCCGAGCGCGGTCAAGAGGGAATCTGGCCTCGGCTTGACGGGGGAGACGCCCGCTGGTACGCTACCTTCTCCTATGGCGAGGCGAGAGGCGCGCGCGCACATGAGGAGCTCTCGGCTCATCCCCGTGCTCCTTCTGCTCCTCGCGTGCGATCTCATGGCGCATGCCGTAGCCCCTGTGGGTGAACATGCGAGCCCCTCGGAGACGACGGCGCTTCACCGACGGCTCCCCTTGGATGCGCATTCGCCTTCGGGAGCGACGCATTACGGCCCTTGCGCCTGTCAGCATGGACACTACCCGTTCCTCTCGGCGATTGGGGAAGCGATCCTACCGCCCCCCTCTCTCGCCCCCACGGAATGGGCCCTTCTGCTGCGCAACGCTCGCCTGTTGCGGACGGAGCGCGTTATCCGTTCCCCTCCGCGGCGCGAGCCCCACGCTCGGCGCGACGTCGCAGGGTGAGGCTTCCCGCGTGAGATCGCGCGGACGGATCTTCGCCCGATGCTGTCCCTTCCTCTGATGTCCCGCTCGATCTATGGGATCATGAGCGGTGCTCACGAAAAGACCGAATCTCTCTGCGGAAAGGAGGGGAATGAGGATGCAACGCGCATATTCTCAGCTCGTTCTCTCTCTGAGACTCCGCTCAATATGGATGCACGTGGGGCGCGCGAGCCTGCTGTGCATCGTGGGGCTATTGTGCGTGGGCTCGGCATCCGTCCGAGCGGCACAACCATCTGGAGCGCTGCGGGGAAGAGTCCTGCTCAAACCGGCCGACACGCCGGTGCACGGCGTGACGGTGACCCTGGTGCCGGGAAACCGCTCGTCTGTGACCGATGAGACCGGCATGTATGAATTCCCCGAGGTCCCTCCGGGCCGATACACGGTCATCGCTCACTTGGAGCGATTGCCCGACGTCATCAAGACTGTGGAGATCCCATCGGGCGCCATCGTGACGCTCGATATCGAGTTCACGCTCTCGCCCATTCGAGAGCAGGTCACCGTGACGGCGAGCGGACGCGAGGAGACACTCGCGGAGGCCTTCCAAGCCGTGACCGCACTCGACGCCACGGACTTGCTCGGCAAGAATACGACCTCGCTCGGTGACGCTCTGGAATATCAGCCGGGGATCGCCAAACGCAGCTTCGGCCCCGGCTCCGCGCGTCCCGTCATTCGAGGGTTCGACGGAGATCGCGTGCTCGTGCTTCAGGATGGCATCCGCACGGGAACGCTCTCCTCGCAATCGGGCGAACACGGAGAATCCCTGGATGTCCTGGAAGCAGACACGCTGGAAGTCGTCAAAGGTCCCGCCACACTGCTTTACGGCAGCAATGCGCTCGGTGGCGTCATCAACGTCATCACGCGCCATCACCAGGTGCACCAGCATCCGCATCAGGGCCTGCGCGGCTACGTGACGGTCGTGGGCGGCTCGACGAACGACCAGGGGCAGGGAAGCCTCGGGCTCGAATACGGCGTGGGCCACTGGCTCCTCTGGGGCACCGGCGGCGGACAGCGCACGCGCGATTATCGCACGCCGCTTGGCCGCGTCCCGAACTCCGCGACGCGAGGGGGGAATGGGACCGGCGGCTTCGGCCGCTACGGCGAGCGCGGGTTCTTCAGCCTGAGCTACAGCTACGATGTGCGCCGGTACGGCGTCCCCTTCGCCGGAAGCCTCCATGCGGAACATGACTCCGAGCATGAACCGCACGGGGACGACGCGCACGAAGCCGAGCCGCTCGTGGATCTGAAGCTCCAGCGCCACAATGTGCGCGCGAGTGGCGGCGCGCGCAATCTCGGCCTCTTCGTGGATCGCCTGAACGCCTCTTTTGACTACACCGATTACCGACACCGGGAGCTGGAGGACGGCGCGCCGAAGACGCTCTTTGAGAACCGCCAGCTCGTCTCGCGCCTGGTCTTCGACCAACGCCCGTGGCGCGGCCTCTCCGGGAGCTTCGGCCTCTGGTTCCTGCATCGGAACTATGACGTCAGCGGCGAGGAGGCGCTGGCGCCGCCGGTCACGCATCGCGCCTTTGCGCTCTTTGCCCTCCAGCAGTGGGACGCGCGCCGTTTCGTTCTCCAATTCGGCGGACGCCTGGAGCACAACGGCTATGATCCGGTCGGACGGCCGAGTCGCTCTTTCACCGGCTTCTCAGGAGCCGCGGGCGTTCGATTCCCCCTGTGGGAAGGGGGGACGCTCGTCCTCAACTACACGCATTCGTTCCGCGCGCCTGCGCTCGAAGAGCTGTATAACTACGGGCCGCACATCGGGAACCTCGCCTTCGAGATCGGCAATCCGACGCTCACGCGGGAGCGCGGCGATGGCCTGGACATCTCGCTGCGCCATCGAAGCGATCGCTGGCGCGCGGAAGCGAACGCCTACTACTATCGCCTCGCCGACTTCGTCTTCCCCGCTCCCACGGGGGAGATTCGCGAGGGCCTGCGCGAGGTCCTGTTCCGACAGGCGGACAGCCGCTTTGTGGGGACGGAGCTGGGGCTCGATCTGGCGCTGCACCGGCAGGTGTGGCTCAACCTCGGCTTGGATGCCGTGGATGCGGAACTGCGTCCATCGGGAACCCCATTGCCCCGCATCCCGCCGGTGCGCGGACGCGCGGGCCTGGACATTCAGGTCAAAGGGTTCACGTTCGCCCCGGAGGTCATCATGGCCCGCGCTCAAAATGATCTCTTCCCCACCGAGACGCGAACGCCTGGATACGCCGTCTTCAACGCGCGTGCGACCTATACCCTCGCGCACGCCCATGTGCTGCATATCTTCTCCATCACCGGCTTCAATCTTGGCGATCGGCTCTACCGGAACCACCTCTCCTTTATCAAAGACCTGGCTCCGGAGATCGGACGCGGTGTGCGGTTCACCTACACGCTGCGGTTCTTTTGAATCTTGAAAATGGGATGGGCCGGACCTCGCTCGCGGGGTTCGGCCCACATCGGACTGAGCCCTTCGCCTACAGCGCTTGGGGCAACCTCTGGGGTGGGATGCCCAGCCGGTGGTGGCGACAGGCCGAACGCGATCTGCAACACACCCGACACGCGCTTGAAACGAGGATGACGCCGGCTTCGCCACTCCTCATGCCGCCGAGAAGGCGGTGAAAGCCGTATCCTCCAAGCTGGGGGCTGAAGCGCGCGGTCGCTCTTCTCCTGGCCGGACCTCCGACGTATCCGGCGAACGCGCTCTCGACACCCGCCAGGATCGCCCGCTTGCTCGAGGAACGGAATCCGTTCCTTCAACGCGCCCTTTCGGAGGGAAAGGAGATCTCCGGCTCTGAAGGAGAATAAGCCGGTCGCTCCGGCCCGACGCCTCACAGCAACAGATATTTCCGCCACGCCTCCTGCTGACGCCCCAGGTGAGCGAGGATCTGATGGCTCACGCGCCAGGAGAGCGCGCGCGGATGCTTGAGCAACGTCATCCCGGCTTCCTCAGGCGTGCGATTCCCCTTTCGGACATTGCACCGACGGCAGCAGGCGACCACATTGTCCCAGGACGTCCGTCCCCCCTTCGAACGCGGGATGACGTGATCCACCGTCAACTCGGATGAGGGAAACCGCCGTCCACAGTACTGACACGTGTAGCCGTCGCGCAGCAGGACGTTCTTTCGCGACAGCTCCTTCCGCTCAAACGGAACGTGCACGTACTCGAGCAGGCGAATCACCGAGGGGATGGGAATCGCCACATGCGCCGAGCGCACGATTCGCGACGTCACCTCCTCCGGCCGCGCCGTGCCCTTCAAGATGAGCACGATCGCCCGCCGAGCCGTCGTGACGTTGATCGGCTCGTAGGTCGAGTTGAGCACCAGGACCGGAGCTTTCATGCGATCGCCCATCCGCATAACAGAAGCAGAATTATACCAGAGTCGTCCCTTCAGGCAAGGGCATGATCGGCGAGGCGATCCGCGGCGCAACGGCCGCTTCGTGCTCCCGCTTCATTTCCCGGACATACCTTTGAGCTCACGAAGCCATCAAAGCGAGCGAACACATACGACACGGGAGGACGGCGGATGAGGAATGCGGCGCGGAGGATGCGAACGTGCGCGCTGTGGCTCGCGCTCGGGAGCGCGCTCGTGTCATGGACATCGAGCGCCTCGGGAATCCCTGCTCGACGAGCGGCCCATGCGGTAGATGTTGTCAGTCGCCGATACGTGATCCTCGGATACGACGAACCGAATACACCGCCCAACGTTCCGGTCTCGGACGCACTGCGCGCAGCGCTCACCGATCCAGAGGTCATCCGCGATGGGCAGGTGAATCTGAACCAGATCGCCTACGTGCGCTTCTTCGACGGGAATCGCATGCGCCCACCGGAAGCGATCCTCATCCTCGTACCGGGCCCATTGACCGGAGCCAACGCCTTTCGATTCCTGGCGACCGAAGTCGTGCGTCTCTCCGAAGGCGCCGTGGAGGTCTGGGCGCTCGACCAGCGCGCCAATCTGCTCGAAGACGTGCTGCCGCTCTGGCGCGCGGAGCGCATCGGCACGGTCGAAGCCGCCCGTGAAGCGCTCGCGCATATCACCGAGCATCCCGATGGACCCGGAGGCCACATCGCCAACCACTGGGAAGAAGTCAGCCGCTTCATGAGCGAGTGGGGGCTGGACGTGCACGTCCGCGATCTCCGCGCCGTCGTCGAGCATGCCCGAAGGATCGAAAATGCGCGCCTCTTTCTGGGGGGGCATTCGCTCGGCGCGATCCTCGCCCAAGCCTTCGCCGCGTACGATTTCGATGGCGTACCGGGCTACAGTCTCCTCCACGGCCTGATCCTGCTCGATGGCACGGGCATTCCGGGCATGGCGCCGATGATCACGGACGA
>VAPR01001444.1_pt1 | contig 11655 bp, 7 predicted proteins | sample 3380701 | NCBI WGS metagenome assembly VAPR01 (sample SAMN11536904, study PRJNA540576) | hot springs metagenome | isolation source: hot spring wet sediment | place: Spain: Lobios | collected 2014-01
GCGGGCGGCCGAGCGGGCGCCCGGGCGCCCGGGGCGTGTCGGCCCGCTGGTGGGGTTGGTTCGCGCCGGGTTTTTCAACATGAATCCGGCGGCGGTGGTGGCGTGGGCGGAGGCGGCCGATGCCGGCGGATCACAGCTCGAGCTAACGGCGCTGGCGTTCGAGGGGCTTGTGACGCAGCGCACGGGGGTGGGGGCGCTGAGGAGGGTTTGTGGGGCGATCGAGGGTTCGGGGCCTTCGGGCGCGGGCTAGCCGACTGACACCGAGCGCGGCGCTCGCGAGGCGTTCGAAACGTTTCGGAGCACTTCGACAAGTTCGGCGAGCACGCGGATGGTGTCCGCGTCCGTGTGTTTCAGCACGATCGGGGGGAACTTCGGGTTTTCGGGTTCGAGGAGGATTTCGCCGCGCTCTCGCTCCTGACCAGCGCCAGCGCCACCCGCGCGGCGCCGGTAGCGCTTGATCGTGTAGCTGCCACCGGTTTCGGGGTCGGCGATGTCGTGGTGCTGTACGAGCACGACTTTGCCGTCGCGGCTGCCACCGGTGTAGCGGCGGAAGAGGCACCAGGAGCCGTCGGGGATGAGCGGCTCCATCGAGCGGCCCGAGACCGGCGCAAATGTGCGGTAGCGGGCGGGTTCGGGCGGATTCGGCGCCAACGTCAGCTCCGGTTGCGCAACGCCACTGCGGGAACGTTCGCCGCCTGTTGCGCGTCGGTAGTTCAAGATCTCCTCGTCGGCGACGGGTTTGAGATCGGCGCCCAGACGCTGGAGGCCCCACTCCGACGTGACGAAGGTCGCTCGCAGTTCTTGCCTTCACTCGACCTCGGACCCCACCGGATGTCGTACTTAATCACCCCATGACAGAGCTGGAGGTTAAGACGTTCACCACCGGCGTCCGTCGAGATGAGGATGCGCGCATCCTTGGCGAATGCGTCCTGGACTCGCTTGCGCTCCGCGATGTCCATAGAGCCGTTGAGGCACACACCTCGAAGCCACGGTCGGTCAGGAACTCTTACAGCATCTCCTGGGTCAGCACGAACTCGGTGAACACCAGCACCTTGAGATCCAGGTCACCTTCCTCGGCCTGGAGACGGTAAATTCAGTCCAGCAACGCTCCGGCCTTAGCCCCGGGGCCTGGCTTTCGCAGCGGTTGGCCGCTTCCAGGAGCAGCTTCACCTCGGCCTGTTCATTCTTCAGGGCCTTGGGCAACTACACTCATCAGCTTAGAAGATCTCTGAAATCGAGGAACCCACGACTTCCGAGGTAATGGATAAGTTGCTTCGCCTCTTCTCTGGCGTCAGTGTTCTCCATCCCCAGTTGCAGAATCGGCCGCACATCGTTACGACCTGCGTAAAGCTCCCATCCCTGCCGATCTCCTTCTGCTATGAGCCGTAGGCACCTCACCGACTCAAGAGGATGAGTTTGCGCCGTTGTCGCAAGCGTTTCCAAGACCATGCGAGCTGGCTCTGTTCTGCGGCCGAGCTCAAGAGAGGCGAGAAGCTGATCCAGCGCCCACCCTGTGTCAAGCTTGCCAGAAGCGAACCACCAACCGAAAGCGGACACCTCCTTCGCGAATTTCGACTTATCCGCTGCCCGTGTCGCGGCGGCAAGTCGCTGTGCCCACAACTCCTTCAAACGATTCATAACTGCTGCCGGGATATCTTCCTCCGCATAGTTCAAGGCTCGCCCCACGAACGCCATTGCGTGCGCCCGCAGATCATCGGGCGCCTTTTCCCAGAAACCCACGAGCAAGGAATCGTCAAACGGAAGCTTCCCCCGCCAGTAGAAGACCATGAGATGTTCAGCCAGCTTCTCATCAGGGTCAGCGAGCCACCGCTTGTCATCGCGCTGGCCACCGATCCGGTCCGCCGCCAAGCCGTAGTATGGCTTTAGGATCTCCAATACGTTGTCATCGGGCCCGCAGAACGCAATGTGGGTGTTCCACGCAGCTTCGAAGAACGCCTCGCTTGCCTGGTCTTGCGGAAAAATCCTCGCCGCATTGGCGCGCGCCCAATTGGGATCGAGCATGACAAGCCACGGAAACCATTGGCCGTAAACCGAGCGGATAGCCAGTGACGGCTCCCGGGTCGGGGCAAGGTGCGCTTGCAACACCTCGCGAACCTCGGGCATCTGTTCGAATCCCTTTTTAAGCCACTCCTCCGACCTCGGCTCCTTCTGCACATGCCTTCGCACCCAGAGCGCATAGCGGACAACGGCGTGCATGGCCTCACCCCGGGTGGTGTTGATCGAGAGGGTGGCGGGGTCCATATTGGAGCCGCCGTAGCGTTGCTCGTGCTCCGGCGTCGGATCGGGGTCATCGGTTAGGGGCTTGAGAATCGCCCATACCCTCTGGCGGAGGCCGATAGGGATAGCATTCGGGCGGTCATCGAGGCCCGCAGAGAGGAGATCGGCGATCGCTGTACGCGTCCACCCCCAGTCCGGGTCGGCTTCCAATTCTCGAACCTGCCGGCCCTTGATCTCCCGCGGCTGTGAGAGTACCCAGTCGCAGAGGTCCAAAACCCGCTCCCAATTGAAAGCCCTGTCTTGTTTCGCGGCGTAGCCGAGGCCTGCCACGACGGCACGGACGTATGTTGGGTCCAGGTCTTGGAATGCTGTCGCTTTGGTGGCGAAACGTCCGGGATCCTCCGCGACGACGGACGAGAGCACACGGCCCAGGCCCTCCTGAGACGGCTCGCGAAACAGATTCTCCGGTGGTTCCCACGTCCTCAGGAATTCCACGATCTCCGTGACCGACATCCCCTTGAGCTCTTCGGCTGTCTTCGGGCTCGTGGGCCCCGTCCAAGCGCCCTGCCTGTACCTCGGGAACTCTGGATGTTCGGGCTCGCCGTATTTTCCAACCAGCTCGCGATAGCGTTCGCGCCACTCTGCAGGCAGGTTCTCGAATCCTATCCGCCCCAGCCAGTCCCGCTGCCAGATCTCCCGGTGGAGGGTTACCTCCTTCTCCGAGGGATTCCGCCCCGTTTCCGTTTCTGCATCCTTGATCCATCCGAGGATCTTGGCCTTATCTTCTCCAGAGAGCTGCGCGAAGCGCTCCCGCAGCAGCAGTACGTACTCGTGCTGCAGGCCATTGTCTTCGAACAGCGATCGGTCGGTCAGCCTTGCGGCCGCGAGCGCCTTTGCTTGCTCGGGAAACACCCTCATAACGTGCAGCGCGATGCGACGGAAGACCCTCCAACGTCTTCCTTCGAGGGTATTCACCACCTCTTCCACTGTCGCACGCCCAGAGCGAATGAGAACCTCAGCGGAATCGCGCACCGCCGAGACCAAACCGTTCTTGACGGTGTTACGCAGGTTTTGGCAATGGTCCTCGATCGCTGGGCGCCGAATATAGGAATAATCTTCCCGGCACTGGTCATCTTGATGGCGCCTGGACCGCTCAATCGCTTTGTCCAATCGATCACACAGCCGCGCTAGCGCAGGAAGACCGTCTGCCTGGACAAGGGTCGGGTAGTGCTTTTTGAGAATCTCCACGTACTCCCAGATGTCGAAGCGCGCTCGCGGCTCCGGCAGAAGGCGGTAGGGGTCGTCCAGTGCGGCTCCCTGTTGTTGTCTGGGGTCCGGCAGGATATCCAATAGAACCCATGCGATTGACCTTGCCTCTTCGGTCTTCCGACCTTCCGCAAGATGCAAGATGAGCTGCCACGATTTTTCCAGCAACAGCAGATAAGGGATTTCTGCCCACCGCTTGGCCTTTTCCGCGAGTTTCGCTGAAACCTCCGGCGGCATAGCGAGCAGGGCATCCACGAGATCCGTGAGCACCGCAGCATTGTCGGTATCTTCCATCTCTCGGATGATCTGCGCCACTAGCTCCGGCTTATGTTTCGCCATTCGCACGAGGTAACGCGCCTCTGGCCAACGTGGGAACCGGATCGTGCCTTCTTCTTCGTCGCGGGTCGGTGCTGGGGGATACTGAAAGAACCCTTTTCTCCGAAGAGGTTCAATCCACCCGGGATATTGGAGCCGCTCAAAAAAGTACCCACGCGTCACTGCATTGCTCGGGACCTGCTGTGCGACCCGTGTGACATCTTCGTTTGTCGGTTGTGGCTTTGCCAACAGCTCATCCAGAACATGCAACCATGCGAGAAACCGTTCGCGGAAGGCTCTTAGGAGAACATCGAGCAATACCTGACTCTTCTCCCATAGGTCGGAGATTTCCCCTAAGGTCCTCGGAGTGTCCAGGCCACGGCGATGAGCCAAGCCGTGCAGCTTCTCGGCAAGCTCGAACCAGGCTTGCGCCTCTGGAGCGCCCTCGGTAATCCCTATCGACTGGAGGATTATACGGATTTCATCCTTACGTGAGCACGAGTCCTCCGCGCTTCCTTCCCTTTCAACTACGGGCCGGAACAAAGTGCGCAACGCACTTTCAATTTCCCGTAGCAGGTGAGCCACCAAGTGGGCCGTGCTGTGAAGTTGCCCGGGACTGGTCATCAGCCAACAGGCATCCAGGAAGAACGCAGCGGGCCCCGGACCCACAACCTCCTTGAGCTCTTCATAGATCCGCCGCTGCCGCGGGTCCGATAACCGAACAGGTTGTGGTGCCGGAGGTCCCTGTTCCATCTAGAGCTCTCCCCTAAAAGCCTTCTCCAGAATTGATTGATCCAGGCGCTTGACGTGCTCGTCCGTCTCGGCCTGCGCGTTCTTGAGGGCGCGGATCTTGTCCTGCACCGCCTCCAGATGCGCCACGATGCGGCGTTGTTCGTCGAGGCGTGGGAGGGGGGCTAGGAAATTTCTTAGGCGACGGCCCGACAGGTTAGGAATTGCCGTTCTGCTTTCCGCCCCCTGGTAGGCTAAGAAGACCTGGTATGCAGCCTGCATCCAGTACATGATGAAGCGCGGTTCAACAGAAGTATCCTTGGCACGAAGGCGGTGTATGTGGTTTTGGTAGAGAGCCAGGGGAAGCTGTCCCTCCCAAATTGCAGTCCTGCCTACATCCCCACCCTCGCACACCAACAAATCACCAGTTTGAAGCTTTAATTTCTCCACCTCCGCATCCGAAAAGTCCATTTCGTCAAGATCTGAGACCTCAACCGTGCCCCAACGAATGTTCTTGGTGCGCAAAAAAGGCCTTGGATTCAGTCCTGAGCGGCGTTGCGGCGACATAGAGGCGCCTTGCTGAAGGTCAAACACTTCCCCCAACCGCACCCAGCGCCAGCCTTCAGGAAGCTTGTAGGGTCCCTCCGTCATCCCTACGCCTCCGCGTTTCCGTTGCTCAAGAGCTCGTCCAACTCTTCCACGATGCTCAAGATCTCCCGCTCGCGCTCGAGGAGCCCGGCGACGATCTCCATGGGAGGCGGCAGGACTTCTGCCTCTTTACGGTTGGGGTTGCGGGCAGTGAGGTCGTAGTCACGTTCGTTGATCTCTTCCAGGGGGACGATCCAGGAACGCTCGGAAAGGCAGGCCTCTCGCGGGCCCTGGCCTTTGCGATAGGCGTCCCAGGCCTTCCAGAGCCTGCGGGCCTCGGCGAAGTGCACGTCCTGGATGGGGCGCCCCTTGCTGAACTTCTTGAGGCCCTCGGGGAGAGGCAACTCGTAGTACCAGATCTCGTGGGTCGGCCCCGGTCGTTCGAAGAAGAGAAGGGCCGTCTTCACCGTCGCATAGGGGGCGAAGGTGCCAGGAGGAAGGCTTACGATGGTATGCAGATTGAATTGCTCCAACAGGTCCTTCCTGACCGTAGCGAACGCCCCGCCGCGAAAGAGCGTCCCCTCGGGCACGACCATGCCGCAGCGGGCGCCGTCCCGCGGCTTGAGCTTCTTCATGATGTGCTGCAGGAACAAAAGCTCCGTTGCCGTTGCCTGGACGGGGAAGTTCGCCCGGATATGGCGGCCCTCGGTGCCTCCGAACGGCGGATTGGTCAGCACCACATCGAAGCGCTCTGAGACACTGCGGATGTTCTCTTCCAAAGTGTTGCGGCGGCGGACCTGAGGGGCGGTCACCCCGTGGAGCACCATGTTCATGAGCCCCAGCAGGGCCGGAAGGGGTTTCTTCTCTTGGCCGAAGAAGGTGCGTTCCTGCAGGGTTTTGTGGTCCTCGATGGTCTTCTCGCGCTCCTTCATGTGCAGATAGGCCTGCGCTAGAAATCCGCAGGAGCCGCAGGCCGGGTCGTACACCGTCTCGTCGATCTTTGGATCGACGAGCTCCACTACGAAGCGCACCACGGGCCTTGGGGTGTAGAACTCGCCGGCCATCCCGTTCTCGCTCCCCAGCCTGCGGAGCAGCTCTTCGTAGACCTGGGAGACGGTGAAGATGTCGTCCTGGCTGTGGAAGTCAATGGCGTCGAGGATCTGAAGCACCTCTTTGAGGTTGTAACCCGAGGCGCAGACGATGACATTGCGCTCGGCGAAGACGCCGCGGATGGTTTCGCGCAAGGGATCGCCCCCCAGGCTCTGGAGGTAAGGAATCAGACGGCCGTGGACGAACTCGAGGAGCCTGTCGGCGGGCCAATCCTTCGTGGCCCAGGCGCTCCAGCGAAGCTCACCGTCGAGAATGCGGGTGTAGGTGCGGCCGGCGAGCTTTGCCTGCATCTCCCACTCGTCTTCTTGAGCGGCCAGAAAGCGCAAGAAAAGGAGCCAGGCCAGGTGCTCCACATATTCCATAATGCCGCCGCAGTTGTTGTCGCGGCGCAGGATGTCGCAGGCGCGCCAGATTTCTTTGGCGAGCGTTTCGCGGGTCTGGGGTCCGTTCATGCAGCAAGCTCCTCAGTGTAGATGCGTTCTTTCACGTCTTTCATAGTTTGGCCGAGCCTTTCCGGTCCTCCGAAGGCGCGGCTGATCTTCACGGCGCCGCCCCACTCGCGGAAGGGAGAAACGCCGAAGATTGCGGGCTCGAGCTGCTCGATGCCGCCGGCGCAGTACTTGTCTAAGAGTTCCAGGATCACGCGGCGCGCTTCCTCAGCGTGGCGCTCGATAAAGCGCTGCTCCCGATTGAGAAAAGCTTGTGCCCGTTCGCTGCGGGTGCGAATCCGGGCGCCGAAAGCGATGTGCGCCAAGAGGTCAAAGGCATCAGCCTCCGGCTTCCCAAGGACCTCCGCCAAGACCTCCGGGTGCACGCTCGATTGTGCAAGCTCCTCGAGGAAGGCCTTGCGTCGCTCGCTGTCCAGCCAGATGGACCGCAGGTCCGCGCGGGTCGGTGCTGCGTGGACGATCCGACGCCGGGTGTAGTCGCGATACTGCTCGAGGGTGAGTTGCTCGCCCGTGGCTTCGATGAGGAAGACCGCTTCGTCCGCAATGGTCACCTCGAGGCCTTCCACGTGGATCTTTCCACCCTTCTTCTTGGCGGGCTTGAGTGAAACCTGCACAGAGACGGCCTCTTCGGCTACCGTCTCCACCCCAATGCTTCGGCTGACGAAGCCGCTCGCGCTAACGATTAGTTGCAGCTTGCCTGCGGGGAGTCGGTCAAAGCGAAAGCGGCCCTCATCGTCGGTGCGAATAGGTCCCTGCTGAGAGTTGGGCCCCGTACGGACCGACACACTTGCACCGACGATGAGTTGCTGGGTATCGGCGTGAAAGACTATGCCCTCCAAGATGGCCGTCGGAGGACCCTTGGAAGGCTCAGGGGGCGGGACGGGTGGCCGATCCCACTCGTCGAAGAGCCGGGTGGCTCCCGTGTAGTCGAAAATGCGGAACCAGTACTTGTCGGTCGCCGGGTCCAGGCGGCTGCCGCGTCCGATGATCTGCTTGAAAAGGACCGGGGAAGAGACCGTCTTCATGAAGACGATGTTGCGGCAAGCGGGCACGTCCACGCCGGTGGACAGCAGTTCCGCCGTGGTGGCTACCACCGGTGCGGATTTGTCCGAATCGGCGAACGCCTCGAGCGCCCGCTGCCCCTCCTCACCCTCTTCCGAGATGATGGGCACCGCGTAATTGGAGAGGCCGGTCTCCGGGCCGAACTCGTCCTGGAGCAACCGGGCCACGAGGCGCGCGTGCTGCATGTCTACGCAGAAGACCATCGTCTTGTCCATCTTCCCGAAGCGACGGAGCAGACCCGCCAGGTGCTTAACCATGGCGCGGGTGCGGTCGGGCAGGGTGATCTCACGCTCAAACTGGGGTGTTGTATATACCTCGCGCGGTTCGACATCTTCCGGCACGAAGACTTCGGCGCCCTGCTCGATGGCGTCTTCCAGGTGTAGGCCCGTGGCGTCCACGGTTGTGCGGACCCGATGGACCTTATACGTGGCAAGAAATCCGTCTTCGATACCTCGCCCCAGGCTGTACTGGTAGGCAGGTGGCCTCCAGGTGCCGCGCTCGGGATGCTCGGGGTCAACGGCAACCTCCGGCTCTTCTGCACAGAAATAGGCGTAGGTGTCGATGTTCTCGTCTTGCTTCGGCGTGGCGGTCATGCCGAGCTGGATGGCGGTCCCAAAGTGGTCGAGGATCTCGCGCCAGGTGCCAAAGCCGGAGCGGTGGCATTCGTCGATAATCACGAGGTCAAAAAAGTCCGGAGGGAACTTCTCAAAAAGCCGCTTCCCGCGCTCATCCTGGCCCCACAGGGTCTGGTAGATCCCAAAGTACAGGTCCCGGGTGAGGTTCGGCGGATGGCCCTCAATTTTGAAGCGTGGTTCGCTGGTGCCATCGGCAAAGGGCGCGAAGGTGTTGTAGGCCTGATCACGCAGAACCACTCGATCGGCGAGGAAAAGCACGCGCCCCGGGCGCTCGGGATGGAGCCGCTGGAGCCAACCCGACTTGATGAGCTTCCAGACAACCTGGAAAGCGACGAAGGTCTTGCCGGTTCCCGTGGCCATTGTGAGGAGCACGCGTTTTTGGCCACACACGAGCCGCTTTACGATCTCCCGAATCGCGATCTCCTGAAAGTAAAACGGACTCTTTCTGCAGAGGGATTCCGGGCAGTAGGGATGGAGCAGCGGATTGCTTCGCCTGTCTGAACCGTACTCCCATTGGGGTTCGGCGACGCGGACACTGTCCACGCGGCCGAGATTACGCTGCCATCTGTTCCATAACTCACCAGGCGCTGGGAACTGGTGAATCTCCCGGCTGGAATTGGTGCAGAAGTCGAACTCGATGATTTTGTGACCATTCGTGGAAAAGGCGAAGGCGAGCCCCAGGTCGCGTGAATAAGATTTGGCCTGCTCGAGACCGGCCTCCGCTGGCTCGGATTCGGCCTTGGCTTCCACTACAGCGATCGGAAAGGCGTCCGAGAGGCGCAGAAGGTAATCGACCTTGCGAGACTCCCCCCGACGCACTCGATCGCCTACGAGAATCACGCGTCCCTGCGTGTACTGGTGGTCACGCTGGTAGTAGTGCTCGCGTATGATCTGGTCATCGGTCCAGCCCGCAGCCTTGAGTTTGGGATCAATAAGAGTGGCTCTCGTGTCGGCTTCGTTCTTCATGCCGCAAGCCTCGTAAAGAGAAGGTCGTCGGCCAGGTCTCCGCACAGGTCCTCGATGCTGGGCTGGTAGAGACACAGGGTTTCCCGGTGCTCCGTGAAGATCAGAAGCTTTTCGCCCTCGGCCCGGATAACGTCGGAGGAGTCGAGCACGGCGAGGAGTTCGGCGAGCTTCGCTTCCGTGTGGTGCTTCAGGCTGTCGGCCAGACGGAAGAGGCGCTCGACTTCGTCCCGTTCCTCTCCGACCTTGTCCGGGTCGTCGGTGAGGACCTGGCGGAAGATCCGCTGATCAATCCGGTCGCGTTCTTCCTCGGTCAGCTCCTCGTATTCCGTGATGTCGCGAGGATCGCTGGGATCGGCGGCCGCCCGCAGGAGCCGCTTCTTCTCCGCCTTCGATCGCCTCGGGTCCCGCAGGATTGAGACGACCTCGTCGAGGGGCGCTTGCCCATCCCAGCCGATCGTCTCATGTCGGCTCACTCTCGAGCCTCGCGCGAAGGAGGCGGACGCGATGAGCCTGCCGCCTACCGCGCCGGTCAGATCGCGCGCGTACTTTTCAGGGATCCTCCGCGGTCCGTACGCCTCTTTACAAACAGCCACCTGTCTCCACTTATGCGTTCGCTAGCTTGCTTATAACTCTGCTTTACCCGGCGCAGTGGAGATGTCGTGAGCCAACGTTTCAGATTTACACCATGAAATTGGAAAGAACTCCGCTAGCAGCACATCGAGACCATGACGAAAGAGGAGCTCCACCTGGTGATCTAGCGCTTCCCCATGCGCCGACATCCGCGGTTCGACGGCGTGCAAGAGTTCTTCACAGGCCGGGTGCGAGAACATCGTACTCGCGTCCCGGCGCACCGATTGAGGCTCGAAGCGCAGCAGCAAGCGGCAGGTCGCGCCAGATACCAAACCACTGACGGAAAGCGCTGATGTGGTACTTGCTGTTCGCCCCATCGCACGGCACGAGCCTTCCCCTCTCATCAGTCGGGCGACAAGCCCCGGGCCTGACTCGCGCTTCGCGAGACCGGCGGTCTTTGTACTCGTTTGTTCGGGAGCCCCCTTCAAACCCCACGCGGACAAACGGATAGCGACCCGACAGGACGGGAAAGCGGCCGGGAAGGCGAGCAGCGGGGCGCCCGAGAGAAGCGCCGGCTCCTCTTATCTACGCTGCTTCGAACGCGCGTCGGCGCTCGCGCGCTGTGGCCCGGGGGGTCTCGGTAATGACCGCGAGCGCTCGGCGCAACGGGCCCCTGCGCACGCCCGATCCCCTATCCCCCTCTCAGCCCCGCCAGCTCGATCTTCTTCATCTTCTGGAGCGCCTCGACGTGGCGCAGCACGCGCGCGGGGTCGCCCTCTGCGAGCACGTCGTGCATCAGGCTTGGTGTGACCTGCCAAGTAACACCGAAGCGGTCGCGGCACCAGCCGCAGATCTCCGCCTCCGGCACCGCCGACAGCGCCTCCCAGTAGTGGTCGATCTCCTCCTGGGTGTCGCACTCCACCATCAGCGAGATCGCCTCGTTGAACGCGAAGGGGTGCCCGTGCCCGCCGTCCATCGCCACAAACCACGTCTCGCCGAGGCGGAAGTCGGAGTACATGACGCGGACCCCGCTGCCGTGCTCGGTCACCGCGCCGTCGCGGGCCTCGGGCATGACATCGGCGAGCCGCGCGATGAAGCCGTCCTGCGAACCCGGGAACACGCTGCGGTAGAACGCGCCGGCGTCGGCCGCCGTGCCGTCGGCGGCGGTGAAAAGAAGCGACACCATCACGGTGGGGCGCGGATCGGCGTCGGGTGGTGGGGTGAACAGCTGCCACGACACGCCGTGGCGGTCCTCGACCCAACCGTAGAGCGGGCTGTAGGCGTACTCGCCGAGCTCCATCAGCACCTTGCCGCCGTTCGAAAGCTCCGCCCACATCCGCTCGAGCCGCTCCCGCGCGCCGGGCACAACCGCCGGGTCGAAACGCACAAAGAACGAGATCGACGGGTTCGGTGTCGCAGGCGGCCCGTTGTTCGTCGACATCACCAGAACCTGCTGGCCGGCGAGACGCAGCGCCGCGACCTCGCCACCACTGCTCCCCGCCGGCGTCTCGGGGATCGGTGTGACATAGCGGAGGGCGGTGGGTTGTGAGGAGGGGCTTGTCGCCATGTCGCTGAAGAGCGCCACGTAGCGACGCGCCACCTCGCCCGCGGGCTCGCGCACCCACAAGCACGGGACGATCACAGCGGGGCGACTCGGTGTGGCACGTCGCTCGCTTGCTTCCACAACCATCCTCCCTCGATTCGAAGGCCGTCGACGATCGTCGACG
>VAPR01001445.1_pt1 | contig 11652 bp, 7 predicted proteins | sample 3380701 | NCBI WGS metagenome assembly VAPR01 (sample SAMN11536904, study PRJNA540576) | hot springs metagenome | isolation source: hot spring wet sediment | place: Spain: Lobios | collected 2014-01
TCAGTTGAAACGCCACGGCAGCGGAGAAAAAGATGATGCCCAAGAGCAGCAGGTTGGCTGCTTGGAAGAACCATCCGGCCAGAAGCAGCAGCGGCGCGATTCCTGCGGTGAAGTTCACCACTGGGAAAATGCGGTGACGGGCTACCAGCATCGGGTAGGATACCTTATGTTGAACGGCGTGACCTACCTCGTGGCAGGCGACAGAAAGAGCAGAGATGGAATTGCCGAAGTAAACCGGATCAGAGAGACGTACGGCGCGTGCAATCGGGTCGTAGTGATCGGTCAGTGTGCCGGGTACGTGCTGCACCGGGATATGGGACAGACCGTTGGCGTCCAGCATGCGGCGCGCAGCTTCTGCACCGGTAATGCCGGAGGATGCAGGAACGTCCGCGTAACGGTTGAAGGTTCCTTTCACACGGAACTGGGCCCACAGGGACAAACCAAACGCGATTAAGATGAGAAAGTCCATGGGATGAAAAAACATCTTGCAATCACTCCTCAGTGATTAGTGGTAAAAGTAAGGCATAAGGGCTGTACCTTACTATTTTGTCCTGCAGTCATTCATACGATGAACCGTTTTACCGGTTTCACGTAAATTGTACAACGTCTGACCAACTTTGACAATATAACGGTATGCTTATATGTGTGGGAATAGCACACTTTCCTTATTGAGAAAAAGTGCCATGCAAGTGGCTGCAGTGGGAAGAAGCATATTTCCAGTCTCCGCTCCGGTCTTCACCCACCGAACACAAGCTTATGCTCGCGTTCGGCGGGGCCCGTTCTCCGCCCTGCTAGGAAGTGTCGGCTGTCCGCTCCGCAATGATTCGCGGGGGAGCGTAAAAGCCGCCGACGCTTCGAAGTTGACTCAGGGTTACGCTCCTGTTTCCCGCGAATTCATTGCTCCGCTGAGCTGGGCTGCGCAGTCGCTCCGTCTGGAAACATGCTTCTTCTAGTTACCACAGCTTTTCAACGTGCAAAGCACTCTTTCCCGAAAGGAAAGAGTGCATTTTGATTGTGTAATATTACTCCGTAGACACCGACGGATCCGCCTGCTCCTTCTTCGGCGAAATCATCACAAAGTTTGCAACAGGATCGTCGATCAGCTTTTGTACCCGTCCGGCCGTCTCGTACTGCTCGGTAGAAAGCAGTTCCTCCTTGTAGGCGGACAAAAGCTCTCGCACGTCAGCAGCACCTTTTTCGTCCAGCTTGTAGAGGAATACCTTCGCTCCTTTCGCAATGCGGCGCTCCAGTGCTGCCTGGTCGAAGCCGAGCTCCGGCCGCAGTCTGACGTAGACCACACCTCCCGTCATGCCGGCGCAGATCCACGGTCCCGGATCGCCCAGCACGATGGCGCGGCCGTTTGTCATGTATTCGAAGGCAAAGCCTTTCAAGTTCGCGCGAGCCCCGATGCCGCCCAGTTCATCGCGAACGGGTTCCGTCATTTCTCCGCCGAAGACGACGTCGGCGCCGGAGAGACGGATGCATGCGCGGGAATCCGCGTTGCCCTGCACGATGTAGAGCCCTTTTTGCGCCCCGTAGCAGAAGCTTTTGCCAACCGAACCGTTGATGAACGCGCCGTGCAGGCCCTTCGTTTTGAGAATCGAGACGCGGCCTCCGAAGCCTGTTTTGCCTACACCGTCCTGGGCGCCGCCTTCCACACGGATGTTGACACCCTGTGCGTTGTAAGCGGCCAAACCGTTCCCCGGTACGCTGCCCGCTGTGAAGTGAAGCGATACTTCCGGAAGCTGTGTGTAGCTGCCGTCCAGATAATTTTTCACGCGCGCCCCGGACCAGCGGCTGCCCAGTACCCGCTCTCCGGAGAGGATGCTCGCAAATGTCTCATGAATCGGTCTGTCTGCATGGAAGTAGCGTTGCTCGGACTCATCGCTGCGGCGGCCTGCAGCTACCAGGACTTGCTCTTCCTGCTCATCCGCCTCGACGGCTGCGGAAGCCGGCCTGTAGAGCGGATGAACGGCAAGCAGGGTGGTGAGGTCAATTTTCTCCCGCAAACGCGCCTGTACCAACAGGTCGGATCGTCCCACCAGATCCTGCGTTCGCTTGAATCCAAGAGCAGCGGTGATCCGGCGCACTTCTTCGCCGAACAGCGTGAAAAAGTTCTTCAGACCGTTTACCGCAAGATCCATTTGCCGTGGTACGAAGCGGCGCAGCCCTTTTTCATGAGCTTCTTCCAGGGAGTCGATCTGTGTGGCGATACCGACGTGGCAGGTATCCAGGTGACAGCCGCGGCAGGTGGTACAGCCGACTGCGATCATGGAGAGCGTACCGAAGCCCACGCGGTTTGCTCCGAGGAGCATCAGTTTCACCACGTCAGCGGCGCTCTTCACACCTCCGTCGGCCCACAATTCCACTTTGTGGCGCAGATCCGCCTCCAGCAGTGCGTTATGTGCCGCTTTTACGCCGATTTCAGCAGGAAGTCCGACGTGCTGCAGGGCGTGGATACGAGCCGCACCCGTTCCGCCGTCAAAACCGGAGAGCGTGATGAAGTCGGCTCCTGCTTTGGCTATGCCGACGGCAATCGTTCCGATGTTGGGGACGACGGGCACTTTTACGCACACTTTTGCCTGATGGTTGGCTGTCTTCAGCTCGGTAATCATCTGTGCCAGGTCTTCAATGGAGTAGATGTCGTGGTTGTTGGAGGGCGAGATCAGGTCGGAGCCGATGGTGGCGTTGCGCGCCGCCGCGATCTTCGCCGTCACCTTCGATCCGGGGAGATGACCGCCTTCGCCTGGTTTTGCGCCCTGCCCGATCTTGATTTCCAAAATGTTTGCCGAGTTGGCCAGTTCCACGTTGACACCGAAACGGCCTGATGCGACCTGCATGCCGCGTGTGCGCGGATACTTGCCGAGCATGTCTTTGATTTCGCCGCCCTCGCCGTTCATGCAGATCATGTTCAGCTGGTCGGCCGCTTCCGCATAGGCTCGGAAAGCAGTCTCGTTTTGCGAACCGAACGACATCGAAGAGATCAGGAACGGCAGCGAATGGTCACCCACACTGATATCGACCTGTTCGGCATCTACCTGAGTCGACACCTGATCGTAGGCAAAATCGGCGACGTGACGGATGGCGATCGGGTTTTCCCGCTCGTTCTCTTCCAGCTTCAGCGCGTAGTCGGCGTAAGGAATCTCACCCGCTGCCACCTGTCCAATCAGCTTCCACAGACGCGGAAAGATGTGAAAGGTTTTCGCCTCCCGGGCCGAATCGCTCGCATAATCCTGATGGCGCTTCACACTGTCCTGTTCCAGATCGGCAAGCGACACCCCTGCTTGCTCGGAGCCGCAGAAGTTGACGATGCACAACAGATCAGCCACTTCCTTGCGCTGACCGATGGAGGAAAAAAGGCGTCCATAGCCGCGCAGCTCGTGAATCCCGATCGTAGACGTTACCTTCTCCAGCCCTTTGTTGAGTGCGGTGTACAGATTGCCCGCCGCCTCAGTGCCGTTTTTGGCAAACGCGGTGGCAACCATCACGTAAGGCGATACGGCGTCAGCCCCGGAACCGATCACCAGTGCCAGATCATGGAGGGAGCGGATCGCACCTGAGCGCAGGATGATGCTGCACTGGCGCCGCAGGTTATCTGACCCCGATCCGGCAGCCTTCAGCGATTGATCCGTCTGCACAACGGCCAGCAGCGGGTCGATCCAGTATTGCCCCCCCTGGTGTGTTTCCGTATCGTCCAGGATTAGCAGTTCAGCGCCATTCCGTACTGCCTGGATGGCGGACTGCTTCAAGCGGTCCAAACCACCGGCAAGCCCTTCCTGCTCTGTGAAAGAGGTGGAGAGGATCGCAATGCTTCCCGGATGGTTGTTGAAATGGTGCACCACTTGTTCGAGCGAGAGAGTACCGTATTCCTGTGCTGCCGACTGCAGAGACTGACCCTCGAACAAGAGAGGCGAAGGCAGCTCAAGTCGGCTGCCGTTGTTTTCCCTGGAAGAAAGCGGCACACGGGAACCGATGATGACACGGGTGGAGAAGTGCTCCATCTCGCGGTCGCGGTCAATGGCCGGATTCGTCACCACCGCGACGCTTTCCTTGATAAAGTCAGCCAGATTCTGCCGCTCTTTCGCCAGTGCCCCAAGCGGTCCGTCGTGGCCCAGTGAGCGGATCGGCTCCGCGCCATTGGAGGCCATCTGCTCCACCAGCTGGATCTGTTCCCGATCCCAGCCAAATGCACTGTACATGGAGGAGGTGGGTTCCCCGACATCTGGTTCGGCTACCAGAGCATCTGTCTGGTACCGGAAGTACAGGTGGTGACGTGCCCCTTTCCATTCCACTTTTTCCTGGAAGCGTTCCAGAACGATTCGCTGAAGGGTGTGATGATACACTACTTCCACGTCACGGTCGGCGTGCAGGATCACTCCTACTTTTTCACCGGGCGCAAGCGACTTTGGTTCGCTCGCCATGTGATGAACGGGGATCACACCCTGCTCGGAGGAAAAGTAGTATGACGTCGCACCTTCCACCATCCACAGCGGGCGCAGGCCAAGCGAGTCGACGCTAAACACGCATTCACTGCCGTACCGAGAGACGATACCGGCCGGCCCTTGGGCAAAATGGCCCCACGCCTGACGCAGGTAGACGTACAGATCCTGCAGGTCGTCGGCAAAGCCTTTCATCTCGTTGTGAATGGGAGGGAAAACAACTTCCATCGCTTCAAACAAGCTAAGGCCGTAGCGATGGATAAACGTCTCAATGGTTCGGTTCAGGTTTTGCGAGTCGCTCCCGCCGTCAACGAGCGGTACGCCCAGCATCTGCGCTTCTTCTTCCAGTTTGCTGATCGTATTGATCTCACCGTTGTGTCCCAGCAGGGAAAAGGGCTGAACGCGGGAGAAATTGGACAATGTATTGGTGGAGTATCGATTGTGACCGATGGTAACGGATGAGGCAAAATGTTCATTTGCGACATCATTGAAATACTGGGGCAAAATATTGGCGGCGCCCATCACCTTGTAAGCCGTGGAATACGGGCTAAGCGAAGCCACATGCACGTTGTGGGCGGCTTCGATGGCAGCGTGCAGCTCAAACAACTGTTGGCAGTAAGCGGCATCCGTCAGACCCTCGCAGGAAGTTACGGCCAGCTGCCAGAATATCGGCTCGTCGCGCTTTCCGTTTTTGCCCAAGACAGCCGAGTTGACCTGGTTTTCACGCTCCAGCAGGATGGTTACGCCATGCTGCGCAAACTGTTTTCGAATCTGCTCCTGTACGGCCTTCGTGTCATGTCCGGTGCGAGGAACAAACAGGTGACCCACCGCGAACGCAGGGGTATAGGCAATCTCCCCGTCCAGTCCGGCCTGGTGCAGGTACTGCGACCACAGCGTACGGGGGATGTCGGTGAGAATCCCGCAGCCGTCTCCTTCTCCGTCGATAAAACCGGAACGGTGCTCCATTTGAATCAGGGAACGAATGGTTTCGTCCACGTTTTTGCGTGCAGGCTTACCTGATTTTTCAATGATGCAGATGATGCCGCAACTGTCGTGTTCAATACGGTGGTATTGCTGGAATTGCTCAATGGTTTCTCTCTGTTTCTGGTTCAGCATGGCCCCGGTCAGTAAACTGACCCTCCACCTCCCTTTTTAATAATCTGAAATTTCTAATAAGTAATCTCTAGGATACCACGATCGACGGGGGGGCACAATAAACGACTGGTTTTTTATGCAAATACAAGCGTTTTATATATGTAGATTGCATATCAGGTGAATAAAAAAACGCATCCTCCAAATAGAGAATGCGCTTTGCACCTAGCGTTATCGTTCATGTTTTTCCGTTTTGTGGTGTTCCGTCAATCTGGGGTTTTGAAAGCCCACTACTTCCATCATCTTGGAACTCATTTTTGGATCCATCGTCTTTTCCGGTGCCTGTGGAAAGGTTTTTTCGCCTTTTGACACGAAGGTTCCCTCCTGTCTTCTGGGTTCAACCATAGTATGTCCAGAAGGAGCTGGCCATCGGAATGTCAATTACTTCCCATTTTCGCAAACGAGCGATCGACCGCTGCGATGGTTTCCCGGATGTCCTCTTCCGTGTGAGCAGTCGTGATAAACCAGGCCTCGTACTTGGACGGGGCGAGGCAGATACCTTCGTCCAGCATCAAGCGGAAAAACTGTGCGAAACGCTCGCCGCAAGCCGCCTGTGCTGCATCGTAGTCCGTAACCGGTTTGTCCGTAAAGTAGACGGCCAGCGCTCCCTTCACGCGGTTCAGCTGAATGGTTACCCCGTGTGTGGCTGCTGCCGTGCGGATTCCGTCTTCCAGCAGGGCTCCAAGACGTTCAAACTCTTCGTAGACACCTGGCTGTTTCAGAACCTCCAGGCAGGCGATGCCGGCAGAGATGGAGGCAGGATTTCCGGCCATCGTTCCGGCCTGATAGGCAGGTCCCAGCGGCGCCACCTGTTCCATGATCTCCCGACGGCCGCCGTACGCGCCGATGGGCAGGCCGCCGCCGATGATTTTCCCCAGAGCGGTCAAATCAGGCTCGACTCCCAGCAGGTTTTGCGCCCCACCGTAGCAGAAGCGGAAGGCCGTAATCACTTCGTCGTAAACAACCAGGGCTCCCGCTTCATGGGTAAGACGGTTTACTGCTTCTAAAAAGCCCGGCTTCGGCTCGACGATTCCGAAGTTGCCGACGATTGGCTCGACCAGGACAGCGGCCGTCTCCTTGCCCCAGACGCGGAGTGCTTCGGCATATGCATCGATGTCGTTGTACGGAACGGTAATCACTTCGTTGGCAATGCTTTGCGGAATTCCCGCACTGTCAGGGATGCCCAGCGTGGACGGGCCCGATCCCGCAGCAACCAGAACCAGGTCGGAGTGGCCATGGTAGCAGCCGGCAAACTTGATGATCTTGTTGCGCCCGGTGTAGGCACGGGCTACGCGGATGCAGGTCATGACCGCTTCGGTCCCTGAGTTGTTGAAACGGATGCGCTCCATGGAAGGAATCCCCTCGCGAATCATCCGGGCAAAGTCGATTTCCCATGGCGTCGGCGTTCCGTACAGGGTGCCGTTTTCCGCCGCGCGGGTGATCGCTTGCGTAATATGCGGGTGGGCATGGCCGGTAATGATTGGGCCGTAAGCAGCCAGGTAATCAATGTAGCGGTTGCCATCCACATCCCAGAAGTAGGCTCCCTTCGCACGCTCCATTACTACGGGGGCTCCGCCGCCAACCGCCTTGAACGAACGGGAAGGGCTGTTCACTCCTCCCAAAATCACTTCCAGTGCCTGTTGGTGCAGCTGGGCAGAACGTTCTCGATTCATTGCGCCTCTTTCCTCTCCTCAAAAAAATTCCTCATTCATAGTAACATACAGGGCGCTTTTGTTATAGATCGCTGCAAAAGTGTCTGGTATAATTATCCAGATTATCGGACAATTACGGAGGACAAAGGAATGTCGGAAACAGACAAAAAATTTGAACTGTTCCTCGCCGAGGCGGAATCCCCGTTTTCCGGTTGGGATTTTTCAATCATTACGTCAACGAACCGATTGGCAGAGGCTCCGCTTGGCTGGAGCTACACCACCAAAATTTTGCCGCATTTGCTTCATGCGGATTCGCTGCTCGACATGGGCACAGGAGGCGGAGAATTCCTGTCAAAACTGCGCCCGCTTCCGGCGCAAACCTATGCGACGGAAGGGTATCGCCCCAATATTCCCATCGCACGGAACCGACTGGAACCGCTGGGAATTCAGGTTCTTGAAGTAACAGACGACGAGTTTCTGCCGTTTGACGACAACAGCTTTGATCTGGTGATCAACCGGCACGAATCGTACAGTCCATCGGAAGTCCACCGGATTCTGAAACCAGGCGGCCTGTTTATTACTCAGCAGGTTGGAGGCAAAAATGATCACGCGCTGAATGCCCTTTTCGAGGCGGAGCACAACGACCGATGGGCTGACTGGCACTTGTCAACCGCTGTGGAAGCGTTGCGGCAGAGGGGCTTCGACATCGTGGAGCAGATGGAGGAATTCCCGATCGCGCGCTATTACGATGTAGGGGCAATCGTGTACTATTTAAAGGCGATCCCCTGGCAAGTTCCCGATTTCTCCGTGGAAAAATATCGCGAGCAGCTGTACAAAATACACAGACAGATTGAACAAGACGGCTATGTCGATGTTCCTGCCCACCGTTTTTTCCTTTCCGCCCGCGTCAACAAGTAACAAACACTTTGCTGCACTTTATCTTTTGCAGAAATCCCACTTCCTCATATACACTTACAATGGAACTTTTCACACAACGCCTGAAAAAGGACGTGTAACCAATGATGAACGTGCAACATCTGCAAAAAGAATTTCGCATTCACCAGGCGCGAGCCGGCTTGGCCGGGGCGTTTCGCGACCTGTTCAGCCGCGAGTACAAGACAGTGAAAGCCGTTGACGATATTTCCTTTGAAGTGGCCGAAGGGGAAATGTTCGCCTTGATCGGTGAAAACGGTGCGGGCAAGTCGACGACGATCAAAATGCTGACCGGCATTCTCACCCCGAGCGAAGGGGATATCGTGATTAACGGTTACGTCCCGTTCAAGCAGAGGGAAGAGTACGTCCGCTCCATTGGAGTGGTGTTCGGGCAGCGCTCGCAGCTCTGGTGGGATTTGTCGCCGATGGAGTCGTTCCGCCTGCTTCGCAGCGTCTACAAGGTGGAGGAGGAGGAAGGAGAGCGCTGGCTTGAGCGCTTGATTGATGAGCTTGACATCAGCTCGTTCATCAGCCAGCCTGTGCGGAAGCTGAGTCTCGGTCAGCGGATGCGCTGCGAAGTGGCAGCCGCCCTGATTCACAAGCCGAAACTGCTGTTCCTGGACGAACCAACCGTTGGGCTCGACGTGCTGGTAAAGCAAAAGATTCGCGAGTTTTTGCGCAACCTCAACGAAACAGAAAAAATGACGATCCTGCTCACTACCCATGATGTTTCCGACATTGAAGCGCTTTGCAAGCGGGTGCTCGTGATGGACAAAGGCAAGTTGATTTTTGACGGCCAATTGAGCGAGCTGAAGGAACGGTGGGGGAACGGCACCGAGGTCTCTTTTCAATTCAAGCGTCGGACGACAACGGATCAGGTGCGTGCCGCGCTGGGAGAACTGCCGTGCGAGCTGACGAGGGAGAACGAATACGCGATCCGGATCAAGATCAACCGCAGCGAGGAGATGCTTCCCTTCGTGCTGTCCACGGTGATGACCTCCTTTGAGGTAAGCGACGTAAAAATTTCCGAAGCGAGCACGGAAGACATCGTGCGCAACATCTACTCGACAGACAGCGAGGTTGCCAGCTATGGGTAAACTGTACGCGGAACTGATCCGCATCCGTTTTTTAACCATGCTGGCCTATCGGGTCAATTACTACAGCGGCATCATCATTTACGGCATCAACATCGGTGCGTACTACTTTTTGTGGGGCGCGATCTACGGCGGGCAGCAGCAATTGGGCGGACTCTCCGTGGAGCAGATGACGGCGTATGTGGCCATTTCCTGGATGTCCCGCGCATTTTACTTCAACAACATCGATATGGAGATCGCTCAGGAGGTACGCGAAGGAAAAGTGGCGATCGAGATGATCCGACCGTACAACTACCTTTCTGTGAAAACGGCTCAGGCACTGGGTGAAGGCATTTTTCGTCTGCTGTTTTTTGCGGCTCCAGGCATTTTGCTGGTCAGTCTGTTCATCCCGTTCCGCTTCCCCAACTCGCTGGAAGCGGGGAGTCTGTATCTTGTGAGCCTGATCTTTGCCTTCATCATCAATACGCAGCTCAACCTGCTGACCGGATTGTTTGCGTTTTTCCTGTTCCGCAACGAGGGAATGATGCGGGCCAAGCGGGTCATTGTCGATCTGCTGTCCGGTCTGATTCTGCCGATCAGCTTTTTCCCCGGATGGGCCCAGACGGTGATGTCGTATCTGCCTTTTCAGGCGATCAACTACTACCCGAGCCTGATTTTTACCGGAGCAGTCGGGACTGCAAGGGCGATGGAAATCATCCTGCTGCAGGTCGTCTGGATGGCTGTGATTCTGCTTCCCATCATGCTGCTGTGGCGACGAGCCCGGCACAAGCTGGTTGTGCAGGGGGGATAACAGATGGGACAAATCATTGGACTTTTTGCTGACTACTTGAGCCAGTATTTCAAGACGCGGCTTGCCTATCGAACGGACTTTTTGGGAGAACTGGTCTCCAACTTCATTTTTGAAGTGATCAACCTCGTGTTTATCATCGTGGTCTTTCAGCATGTCCCGTACCTCAACGAGTGGACACGGGACGAGATCATTTTCATCTATGGATTTTTCCTGATTCCGTACGCGGTGTTCACCATGTTTTTCGGCTTTTGGGACTTCAACGAGAAGTACATCATTCGCGGGGAAATGGACCGCGTGCTCACCCGGCCCATTCACAATCTGGCGCAGATATGTCTGGAATCGATCGCCCCAGACCGCGTCTTCGGAGTGATTACGGGTCTGATCATCATGGGCTACGCTGCGATAAGGCTCGATCTTTCGTTTGCGTGGTACGATCCGATTCTGTTCGTCCTGCTGGTGATCAGCAGCGTGCTGATTTACGCTGGTGTGTATACATCGATTGCAGCGGTCAGCTTTTTCTCCGACTCGCGTACAGGGATCGCTCCGATGATCTGGAACATTCAAAACTACGGGCGCTATCCGGTGGATGTCTACAACAAACTGATCCGGTTCATCCTTACCTGGATCCTGCCGTTCGCTTTCGTCGGTGTGTACCCGGCCGCCTATTTCCTGCGTAAAGAGGTGTGGTACAGCTACACCATGCTGACACCAGTTATGGGGATTATTTTCTTCTCCATCGGCTTGTTCGTTTGGAACTGGGGTGTCAGCAAGTATCGGGGAGCCGGTTCCTGATCAAACCACTTTACACTTACTAGTAATCACCGACTGAAAGCCCACGGTTTTCATCGAGGGATGCGCATCCCCGTAGGGGGAAAGACGGCTTTGCCCGAGCTTTCCTTCATGGATGGGCAGGGCAAACACTCAGCACCTGTGCGAGTGTGTTTGTTCTAGTTAGGTCGTTGTAGTTTAATAAAAAAAACTAATACAATGGTTGTATGGACAAGATTATAGACGTACAGCTACTACGGTATCACTTATCAACTATCTTTTTGTTTTCTGTCCTCGCTATCTGTGGCATTGGAAATTATGCCCGATCATGTTCATCTATTCCTAAACTGCCTTCCCACTGATTCTCCGTCAGACGTCATGGCAAAAGTGAAAGGAGTGACCTCTCGAAAATTAAGGCAGGAGTTTAAATATCTTGCACATTTGCCTAGTCTGCGGACACGTTTTTTCTTCGTTAGTACAGCAGGAAACGTATCAAGCGAAACAGTAAAGCGTTATGTGGAAGAACAAAAGTAAAGGGGGTGAACACATGCAATCTTTAACCATTACGATTCGCATATTTCCTGATCAATCAGCCATGCTGCGTCAATTGGGACATGAGTACATTCGGGTAGTCAATCAGCTAACCGAATGGGCGGAACAACTTGGAGTGTTTCCGAAAGTGACAACCAAAGATGTAGAAGCAATTCTTCCATCTGCCGTTTGTAATCAAGCGATTCGTGATGCCAAAAGCGTTTTCCGTAAAATCAAGAAACTTGGTGTTCGTCCCATTCTTACAAAACCTGTATACTTCGTGAACAACCAAA
>VAPR01001446.1_pt1 | contig 11636 bp, 10 predicted proteins | sample 3380701 | NCBI WGS metagenome assembly VAPR01 (sample SAMN11536904, study PRJNA540576) | hot springs metagenome | isolation source: hot spring wet sediment | place: Spain: Lobios | collected 2014-01
AAGTGCAACTAAGGCTCCGCCAAAAAGCTTGGCGGAGCCAAGTTTTCTAGCCCATTGGAAAGATGACAAGCAAAAGCGTATATCTTTGGGGTATGGGAGTATTGTCGAACCGCCTTCCAAAAATTTGGGCCGAATGGACGGGTGACAGCGGAGGGGTATTATGGTAAACTGATGAATAATCAAAAAATTTAAACAAAGGCGAACAGGAGGGATTGCTGATGGATCGCTACGACAACTTGTACGACGTAACAGAAACCGCGAAGCTTCGGTTTCTCGGATTTGTTACGGAAAAGACCCGCCATGATTTTGGAATCGTTTACACGCACAAGTTCTACGGCAAACCGTTGGTGATTTGTATGCAGACCGGGCAATCGGCCCTTCTGAGCGCGGAGGATGCGGAGAATTTCAAGTATTTGCAAAAAGTGTTTCGATTAGACTGTCCACACGAAGCGGAGGCGCTCTCCGATTTCTTTCAGGAATGGCTGCCGTCTATGCCGTTTGAGGAAAACCAATATTAATCGTTTGGAAAAGAGCGGAGGGGCTTCCTTCTGCTCTTTTTATTGGCATCTTCATACATAGTGGAATAGCGATTGACTATTTTTGGCATTCCGTTTATAGTGTCGCAATAACGAAAACAGTCCACTGCTGTTACGAAAATGTCATGTAAGGTTGAACGCGGCAATACATAAAGAGGGAGGTACACGATCATGAATTTGTTTCGTCATCGTTGGGGAGTGGATCATCCACGGGCGACTGTAGTACTTGTCCACGGTACGGGGGAGCATCACGGAAGGTACGAACACGTGGCCCGCTTTTTGAATCATCACGGAATCGAGGTAGTGACGGGAGATTTGCCGGGATGGGGACGATCCCCTGGGATCAAGGGGCACATCGACCGATTCGAGATGTATCTCGACAGTGTGGAGGAATGGGTGGAAGAGGCACTGGCAGAAGCGAATGGCCAGCGTCCGGTTTTTGTGTTGGGGCACAGTCTGGGAGGGCTGGTAGCTACACGTTTCGTTCAGCGTTACAGCAGACGGAGCCATTTGGCTGGGCTGATCTTGTCTTCACCCTGCCTGGAGCTGAAGATCGCGGTCCCTGCCTGGAAAAGAAAGCTTGCTGACGTATTGGATCGAGTATGGCCGACGCTTCGGCTGCCGAATGAGATTGAGCCGTACATGGTGACACGGGACCCCGACATACAGGTGCAGTATCGAACTGATCCACTCAACTATGGGAAGGTAAGCGTGCGATGGTTTCAGGAAATAGGTCGTGCGATGGAAGAGGCCTGGCAGGAGCGAAATCGATTGGATATCCCGATGCTTGTCCTTCAGGCTGGCGACGATTGTCTGATCAATCCAGTCGGGGTGGAGCGCTTTGTCAGCGGGGCAGCCACTGCAGACCTCCGGTTTGTCTGCTTTCCCGGTTTGTACCATGAAGTAATGAACGAGCCTGAGCGTGAAGCAGTCATGGAGCAGATCATCAACTGGATGGAGCCGCGCTTGCCGTTAAATGTGACATACTAATTCAATCGTAATTTCATGCCTTTTCCTTATTGACGTAAATAGTGTGTCATAATAAGATGGATGTAACATCATATTAGATGGAAATGTGACGTCACATCCTTTTTACTCGGCATACCTTACGCGGAGGGATACATGATATGGGTACAATTGTTTGTCAAACATGTGGAACCATTATTGACCACTTTGAGTCCAATCAAGTGAAAACGCTTTACGGCGTGTGCGATTGCAACTGCGGTAAAAGTGAACAGTCAGACAAGGAATAACAACAAGGTACTGGTAAAACGGCGCTCGACTGCGGGCGTCTTATTTTTTTTTTGACATAGACTTCCTCATCCTTAATAATGGAGAAGAGTCATAAAGTTGGTAAGAGGAGGAATTTTTCCATGAAGATCAGACGCGTCCAAGGATGGCTGAGCGTCGCTTTGCTAGCTGCATCCTTCTGGAGCGGAACCCCGGCACAGGCAGAAGAGATTGGAACCGAAATGAAAATCGTGCCGGACCAACCACAGCCGTCTAAAGCTGGAATTGACCTTTCCAAACATTACGCAGTATGGATTTCCGAGAATAATGCTGACCAGGCGATTACCCTGTACCATTTGGAAGAAAAAACCGAAACGCAGATTGTTGCCAACGGATCTCAGAAAAGCTTCCTGAAGGTGGACGGAAACTATGTCGCCTGGATTGATGCACGCCACGGCGGTACAGATGTGTATCTCTACGACATCGTGAAAAAAACGGAGCGTCGGTTGACGAATGGCACGGCGGTTGCTTCCGAGTTGGACCTGCAGGGGAACTACGTGGTATGGACGGACAAGCGTGAAGGAAAGTCGGACATTTTCGCCTACGATATTACCAAGGGCGAAGAGCTGCGCGTCTCCCAGAGCGGGAAGGCAAGCCATCCGACAGTGAGTAACGCGAACGTTGCCTGGGAAGACGAGCGCAACGGCAATGCAGATATCTACTACTACAGCCTTAGCAAACGCCAGGAGTATGCGGCTACTACATATCGCGGCAGCCAGAAAAACCCGAAGATCGTAGGCAATGAGATCGTTTACCAGGACGACCGCAACAAAAACCTGGAAGTATACAAGTACGATATCAGCAAAAACAAGGAATCACGCGTGACTGACGATTCCGATGATCAGCAATACCCGCAACTGTACGGCGATTTCGTGATCTATCTGGAAGAGAACGATCTTAAAGTGTATAACATCGACGAGGAAGGCAATTCCTACATCGAGCACAATGTTAATGACAAGTTGATGCCGAGCATTTTTGGCGACTACGTCCTGTTCGCCAAACCGGATGAGGAGAAAAAGTCACGCTTGTTCCTGTACAACCTCGACGATGAAGAGATGGAGCCGATCGGCGGCATCAACGGTGAGCCGACACAGCCGGACGGCGATTCCCGCTATGTGGTGTACCTGAACGAAGGCAAGGACGACAACACGGTTGTTCTGTTTGACGTGGAAACGAAGAAAATGTCCGTCGTCAGCGATCCTGAAACCGACCCGCAGCGTCCTCTCGTAAGCAACCAGTACGTAGTGTGGTACGATGACGATGCGGAAGCCCTGATCTCCTACGAGATCCGCAAAGGAAAAACGGAGCGGGTAACCGGCAAGGATGAAGAGCCGGTAAGCGACATGTACGAACTATCCGGCAGCAAGCTGTTCTGGATTGATGAAGGAAGCAACTACAAGCTGATGGTAACCAATCTTTCTTCCGGTGACACGGAAGAAATCAAAAGCCTGCGCAAACAGCCGCAGAGCATTGACATCAAAGACAATTACCTGGTTTGGGTAACCGACGAGGGGTCCGATCAGGGGAAAATCTACTTGTATGATCTGGCGGAGGAGGATGAGTCCGAAATCCGCAAAGACAAGGTGCAAGTGGAGGGGGCGCGACTGGGCGGCAGCTTTGTCGTTTGGAGCGAATTTATCGATGACTCCTGGGATTTGTTCTATTATGATCTGGAGAGTCGGAAAGTAAAACCGGTGTTGCGCAACGCGGAACGTGACCAGGTTCACCCGCAGGCGGCCGGAGACTTCATTTTCTTCGACGACAACCGCAATACCGTGGGCAAAGGACAGTATCATCAGCAGCTGTACGATATGGCGGAAGGCAGCTTCAGCGATTATCTCTGGGACGAGGATGCTGAAATCACCGAGCCTCGTATGGGCGGAAACCGACTGGTATGGGTTGACAAGCGCCACCGTGACAATCCGACCGTCTACACCCTCGCGTTTGCCGAGCCGGGTGATGGAAACGACGATGGAGGTTCCGGTGACGGCTACAAGGAGTACTCCTTGATCAAGGTGCTGAGCGACGGACTCATGCCGGAGATTGTGGAAGACAATGATCCGGAGGACATTCACTTCGTGTTCTATCCCAACACGAACAAAGTAGCCTCTATTTCGCTCGACGCAGCTCTTGACGACGTAGACACGTTTGTCTACAACCTGAACAACACTCCTTTCGATCAGATTGTCATCCGTGTGTATCAATAACAACACTGCCAAGAAAAGCAGGCCCTCGAGCCTGCTTTTCTTGGTTTGCTTTTAACCGAATGATCGTTTATTATTGGCTCATGAGACACAAAGATGAGAACAAAAGTGAGGCTATTTTACAGGCAACCGTTTCGCTTTTAAATGAAATCGGATTTTCTGAGATATCGATGTCCAAAATTGCCAAGAGAGCTAACGTATCGTCATCAACCATCTACGTTTACTTTGAAAACAAGGAGGATATGCTGAACAAGCTGTATTTGACGATCAAGGAGAAGATGAGCCAGCAAATCGTATCAGGTATTGATGAAAGAACGGGAATAAGAGAAGGTGTAGAAGCAGTCCTGAGAAATACGATTCACTTCATCATTACCAATAAAGATTACTTCCTTTTTCTTGAACAATTTTCTAACTCACCTCTCATTCAAAAAATGAATCAAGAGAAGAGCAGTCTCCTGTTTAAGCCGATTGTTGATTTGCTGGAACGTGGTAAACAGGAAAAAGCGTTAAAACCAGTGGATACAAATCTGCTGCTTGCATTTGTCTACGGCTCCATCACCGTATTGGGAAAAGAAATTCTGAAAGGAACATTTGATCATAACCAGGAAAACATCAAAGAGATGATACAAATGACATGGGATGCCATAAAAGCATAGTATTTTTTTTGAAGATAAATAAACGATCGTTCGATTATTAATGGAGGAACTTCATGAGAAACAGATATTCCAATAAAATTCCTACCACGTTGGATAACTCCTTTACGGCTTTGGTATCGATGATCAGAGAATACATGCGAACAGACATCAAGCGTAGACCCGAACAAGCCATTCCCATCATGTCATTCATGCCTGCTGCGCCGACGGACGATAAACAAACAAAGGTGACATGGTTCGGACATTCGGCTGCTTTGCTGGAAATCGAAGGGAAGCGGGTATTGCTTGATCCGATGTTCGGTGAAGCATCATCGCCGTTTCCTCTTTTCAACAGCAAACGCTACAGCGGAAAGCTGCCTATTGAACCGGAGAATCTCTTGCCGGTGGATGCCATTTTACTATCTCATAATCATTACGACCATTTGCATCGCGGCTCCATCATGAGGCTTAAAGATAAAGTCGGGCATTTTTATGTACCTGCAGGTGTTGCACGATACTTGGTGAAATGGGGAATCAATCCGGTAAAGATCAGTGAGCATAACTGGTGGGACGAAATTGAACTTGATGGGTTGAAGTTCGTGTGTACGCCGGCGAGACATTTTTCCGGCAGAGGCTTGCTCGACCGTGATCGGTCGCTGTGGTGCTCGTGGGTGGTTGCAGGCAAGTATAGCAAGATTTTTTTCAGCGGGGACAGCGGTTATGCGCCTCACTTCAAAGAAATCGGAAACAAATACGGGCCGTTCGACCTTACACTTATGGAGTGCGGACAATACGACGACAGGTGGTCATCCATTCATATGAGTCCGGAAGAATCGGTACAAGCTCATCTTGACCTGAAAGGAGGCGTCATGATTCCCATCCATTGGGGTGCTTTTACGTTGGCACTCCACGCATGGACAGATCCCATTGAACGTGCCACAAAAGCTGCAAAAGAACAACATGTACACATTGCTACACCAAAAATCGGGGAAACTGTTACGATCGGATCGGCAAGTTACCCATCTGCTGCGTGGTGGACGGAGATATCGTAATAAAGTCGAAAGCCCTGCGAAACAGCAGGGCTTTCTCCAGAATCTGAGCAGGCCTATGCGCCTGCTTTTTTTGAACAACACAGGTACGGATAAGAAAGAATGAGCCCCGCAAGAAAGAAAAGCGCAGCCACATAGGCCGGGAACAGGTGCCAAAAATCAGTGTAGCCAACCGCGTAGTGAATGCCGATCCCCGAGGCAAACCCTGGTACGCCTGCGAGCAGCAGTGTCCACCAGATCCAGCGTGCGCCCTGTCGAAATCCCCACAAGCTGATCAACAGGACGGCGAGACCGTCGGAGACGAGTGCCCCGCCGAAGCCAGCCCGGTCGTGGGCGATCAGGGGAATCAGCCGCTCGTTGATCGCTTGCAGCATTTCGGGAGTAGCACACATGTATGCGAGATCCTCCGGTACGAATACATGGGTGACGCCGATCAGCGCGATCACCAGACCTGCTGCGGTCAGGCCAAAACCGATGATCACGAAGCTCAGCTGACCCCACAGCGAAAGATGCCAGATGCGATCGTTGCGAAGCTGGGGAGGCAAGGCGGGCAGCGGCTGATCCGCTTTTGTCCGAACGCCTGCAACGAAAAGCGGCAGCAGTGTCAGAGAGAGGATCGCGTGCAAGATGTCGAAATAGCCGTAGCCAAGAAACAGAAAGAAGCTGGAGAAGCCTGCGACGCCGGAAATCAGCAGCACCTGTCTCGCCCAATGCAGTCGCTGGCGAAGGCCGAACAGAGCAAGCTGCAGATAGATGATGCCGATCGAGATCAAGGTTCCGGCGAGGCTGATTCGATCGTGTGACATGAACAACAGCAGCCGCTCATTGATCTGATTAAGAACCTCGCGCGTGATCCCCAGGAACGCTTCATCATAGGGCAAAACGACTGTGGTGATGGCAACCAGCCAAGCCAAAACTCCACCGATGATCATGCCGATCCCCAAGAGAAAGGCATAGAGCCATCCAGAAAGGTGAAGGGGAGATTTCGTTGCGGATGGCGGTGCGGACTCGGGTTTGGACTCCGTTTGCAGGATCGCTTCATTAATACGCTTGGGCAAACCCGGACCGGCATAGACTAGACCGCTGTGCAGCTGGACAAAGGAAGCGCCGGCGTCCAACATCTCCAGTGCGTCGGCAGGTTCGTGAATGCCTCCGGAACCAATAATCACGAAAGATTCTCCCCAGCGCTGACGAATGTATTTCACGGTCTCCAGGCTCTGCAGTCGCGTCGGTCGCCCCGTCAATCGTCCGGATGCGCGGTCAGACACTGAAACCCCTCCGGCGACGACGACCCCTTGAATGCACAGCTCTGCAGCAGGCTGCAGGTACCTTTCCAGATCTTCAGGGGTTATGTCCGGCGGCACCACTGCGAGCAGCGGTTTGTCAATCGCTTCGGCGAGCATACGCAGGTGTTCCTGCCAGCCCGTGTCCCCCCATGAATCCCCGTATTCCAAGGTGAAGAAGGAACAGTAGGGGGCCAGCTTATCCGCGAGTTTAATGCGCTCCCTGGCAGCTTCATTCGGACCAAAGCCCGCCGGTATTCCCAGTCGTGCAGCGAGCAGGGTACCGTCCCATTTCGAAACGTTCAGGCGTCGGGCAAGGAGGTCTACAGAGACAGTTGCTGCAGGTTTTGAATAGGTAATGGATTCATTGGTAGCATGACGTTCTACTCGTTCCCCGGTATGGACAGGAGCAGAAGTGACTGGCCCCAGTTCGATATAGCCAAAGCCAAATTTGGCCAAGGCGGAGAGTGCTTTTGCCTGGGTGTCCAGTCCCGCCCCGAGCCCGACAGGACTGGGAAAGGCAAGGCCGAAGTGCTCCCGTTTCAGACGCTCGGGCGGACTCATATGACCCATGGTTTTTATGATGAACGGCCCGCCTGGCAGCTTGGCAAGCGTGCCCATCGCCGTTAGCGTGAGGTCCCGCGCCACTGCTGCGGGAAGACGGAACAGCAGGGGGCGAAAGAGTGGGTGATAGGACCAGTCAGGCATTCTTTGATTTCTCCTCTCCAACTGGTGTAGTTCCATCCCTACTATACAACAAAAAAGCTCTTTTCGCGGGGAAAAGAGCTTTCGCAAGAAGTTTTCTAACCGGAGATCGCCTGCTGGCGTTTTACAACTTTTACTGTGCGCAGGGTTTCGTCTTCAGGCCCTTGAACAGGCAGGCCGACGCGAATATTCTCCTGGATGTAGGCAATATTTTCTTCTGTAATCACTTCGCCTGGCAGGAAAATCGGAATCCCCGGCGGGTACACCATGATAAATTCGGTGATGATCCGGCCGGCCGCTTCCGCAAGCGGAATAATTTCCGTTTCCGCGTAAAACGCGTCGCGAGGGGTAAGCGAGAGAACCGGAATGTTTGGCAGCGAGATGGCTGGCTTATCTTCTGCTTGCACATGGGCGAACTCCACCGACAGATCCCGCAGGGCGTTAACCAGCGCGCGGATTGATTCTTCCGTGTCGCCTGCGGTGACGAAGCAGAGCACGTTGTACAAATCGCTCATTTCCACTTCAATGCTGTATTTGTCACGAAGCCAGTTTTCCACTTCCCAGCCGGTGATGCCCAGATCGCGGACGTGAATCAGCAGCTTGGTCGGGTCCATCGCGTACGTGGCCGGTTTGCCCAGAATCTCCGGTCCTACGCAGTAAATGCGCGGAATTTCGTTGATCATCGCACGGGCCTTGTTTGCCAGGTTCATCGCCTGCTCAGCCAGCTTGCGGCCATTCAAGGCGAGATGCTGGCGAGCCGTGTCCAGAGACGCCAGTAAAATGTACGAGGTGGACGTTGTCGTAAGCATGCTCATCACGGTCTTTACTCGGTTGACATCCACCAGCCCTTCCCTCACGTTCAGAATCGAAGTTTGCGTGAGCGATCCTCCCAGTTTATGCACACTGGTTGCTGCCATGTCTGCCCCTGCCTGCATGGCCGAGATGGGCATGTCTTCGTGGAAGTGAATATGAACGCCGTGCGCCTCATCCACCAGCACGGGAATTTCGTAGTTATGAGCCGTGCGGACAATTTCCCGCAAGTCGCCGGCAATCCCGAAGTACGTCGGGTTGATCACCAGGAGAGCCGCTGCGTCTGGATGGGCTTCCAGCGCCTTTTGCACGGCTTTCACGGTAATCCCGTGTGCAATCCCCAGCCGCTCGTCCATCACCGGATGAATAAAGACCGGAATCGCGCCCGCAAAAATAATAGCGGCCATTACCGATTTGTGCACGTTTCGAGGAACGATAATTTTGTCGCCGGGGTTGCAGGTCGCCATAATCATCGACATGATGGCACCGCTTGTCCCCTGGACGGAGAAAAATGTATGGTCAGCGCCGAAAGCCTCGGCAGCAAGTTCCTGCGCTTCTTTGATCATCGCCTTGGGGTGGTGCAGATCGTCCAACGGCGCGATGTTGATGAGGTCAATCGAGAGCGCGTTTTCCCCTAAAAACTCGCGGAAGGCCGGATTCATGCCCATGCCCTTTTTATGTCCCGGAATGTGAAATTGAATCGGGTTTCGCTGTGTGTGCTCCAGCAAACCGGTGAACAGAGGAGTTTTTAGTTGTCTCATACGATCGCCTCACTTTACGTAAAAAATCAAGATAGATAAAAAACAAACAAATTGAGTATAGCAAAATAGGGGGGGAAAGCAAGCGAATTTTTATTCATATTTTCGCAACAAGGCAGGAGTTCACTTGCCGCGGCGAGAAGTGTGAAAAGACGAGGTGATGATGAAATGAAAACGAGAGTTACGGAACTGTTGAATATACGTTATCCGGTGGTACAGGGTGGACTCGCCTACCTGGCTTATGCGGAGCTGGCCTCCGCGGTCTCCAATGCGGGAGGTCTGGGGCAGATCACCGCCATGTCCCTTCCTTCCCCCGAAGCCCTGCGCGAGGAAATCCGCAAAGTAAAAGCGTGGACGGACAAACCCTTCGGCGTCAACTTCGCGATTGGACAGCACAATCGACCTTACGAGCACATGCTGGACGTCGCGCTGGAAGAAGGCGTAAAAGTAGTCTCCATTACGGGAGGAAACCCCGAACCGCTGATTCGCCGCATGGACGGTCATGACATCAAGAAACTGGTTCTCGTGGCCTCCGTCCGTCAAGCGCAGAAAGCCGAGGCCATCGGCGCTGATGCCGTGATGGCTGTCGGTCAGGAAGGGGGCGGCCACCTGGGGCGGGACGATATCGGTACGTTTGTCCTCATCCCGCGCGTCGTCGACTCCGTATCGATTCCAGTACTCGCCAGTGGCGGCATCGGGGACGGCAGAGGTTTTCTGGCAGCGCTCGCTCTGGGAGCGGAAGGCGTGGAAATGGGTACGCGTTTCATCGCCACCCAGGAGTGTGTGCATGCTCATCCGGCCTACAAGGAAGCGCTTTTGAAGGGTACGGAACAGGATACGTCAGTGATCAAGCGCACGCTGGGTGCTCCCGCCCGCGTGGTTCGCACCGAAGGCTCGGACGAAATTCTACGCATGGAAGCGGAAGGAGCCGGGTACGAGCAGTTGAAACCGTACATCAGCGGGGAGCGAAATCGAACATTTATTTACGAGGGCAATCCCCAGAAAGGCTTCGGATGGGCCGGTCAGGTGATCGGCTTGATTGAGGACGTCCCTACGGTGCAGCAGCTGTTTGACCGCATGTTCACACAGACGGAGGAGACGCTTCGCCGTTTGCAGGCAAGTACGGAACAAGCGTAGCCGTACGGTTAGTGTCCCAAGCGGATGGCTTGCCTTATGCAAATGGAAAAAAGAACAGGCACACGCTTTTCGCAAGAAAGCGGACCTGTTCTTTTGCATATATTGAAAAACACTAAGGGGTGAAGACGGCGGGCCTGCTCAGGTTGTACAGCTTGGTCAGCACGTCAAATGTCATCTCAAGCCGCTCCAGCAGCCGCTTTCCGTCGGTGAGTACGGGATCGTGCCGGTCGATGTTGATGCCGCAGAGAATTTCCGCTTTTTTCACCGTTTGCAGCCTGTCCATCAACTGCAGAACCCCTTCCCGACCGAGCGAGCCCTGCGGCGTGCTTTGCGGCTGCGTGTGGTCGGGCGACCAGCGGAAATCGTCTGGCACCAGCGACAGGATCTCGTCCAGCTGCTGTTTCATGGCCTGGCTGATTTCCACTTTAAACGGGGATTCATAAATCACCGCGTACCAGACAAACAAGTGCGTTCCCCACAACCCCACCTGAAAATGAGGGTGTTTTTTGTATCCCCGTTTATCGTTCGCCCAGGCCACCCATGTATCGGCGGGCGGATTAACTGTCCGGCGCGCGTGTTTTGCCACGTGGTAGAACATTTCGTTTCCGGTGGCAAGTGAAAGCACGGGAGCGAAATGCTGTCCAAGCGCCTCCAGTTTTGGCCGAACCACCGTTTTGATCGCGTCCATCCGATTGTCTAACCCTTCAATGGCGAACACGTCAAAATCTCTCTGGTCAAATCCAGCAAACGACATAGTGAGACATCCTCCTCTTTCCAACCATTTTCCCGATCAGCAAGAAACGGGCAAGCGTCCCTGTCAAAGGAGCTTGGAATCTCCCATATGATATCATACCAGTATGGAAAAAAATACGTTTCAGGCTTGTGCGAAAAACGTGATTAGCCCTGCTGAAAAAGGGGTAATGAATGAAAAAAACAACGCGTGGGGGAATAGCAAAAGTATCCGCAGAATAATATGATATACCACTCACTCCCTTAGAAGCCGCCGCATCTGTCTGAGTATTCTGTTAATGGGAGGGGCCCACATGAATTCGAACAAGGAACTGGAGTATTGCAATGTCGCTGTCTGGTTTAACCGTAACACCCTCCACGCGATGATGCAGGCCCTGGTTGAAGCGGGACTGAACGTCGCCTGGAAAGAGTCGCAAAAACAGTTTCACGTGACGGTGTTCACACAGGACGGTGCCTCCAAGTTGATTCTTCACCGTATTAAC
>VAPR01001447.1_pt1 | contig 11634 bp, 7 predicted proteins | sample 3380701 | NCBI WGS metagenome assembly VAPR01 (sample SAMN11536904, study PRJNA540576) | hot springs metagenome | isolation source: hot spring wet sediment | place: Spain: Lobios | collected 2014-01
CAGGACGGGAACGCTCATCATCAACCGCGACCAACTCCCGCCAGGTCTGGATCGGTTCCGGGCACAGGGTATCCGGTTTGCGACCTTCCGCGAGGCGGGATGGCCGCGCACGCTCGTCGATTCGGATAAGGATAATTGGGGCCCCCGATTCGGATTCGCGTATGACCTGACGGGAAAGGGACGAACGGTCCTCCGGGGCGGAGCTGGCTGGTTCTTCGCCACGCGAACGCTCGCTGGAACTCACGCACAAACACAGGCGAATATCCCGTTCTATGGGACATCGGCGGCAGTCAACCTGGGGGTTGGAGGTTTGGTGGGAGCTGCGCTCCTCCCGACGCTCTCGTGGGAGAACGCCTTCACGGCGATCAGTGTCCCCAATGCCGGTAATACGACGGAGCGCCATTTCCCCCTCGGAGATGTCTATCAGTGGAGTCTGAATCTGCAACATCAGCTGACCGGTTCTTTGGCCCTCGAGATCGGCTATATCGGCTCGGTGGGGCATAAGCTGGATCGAATCCTGCGCGGTAATCAGCGGATCGCTGGGCGTGGGGATCCTAATCCCCCCCGTCCGTTCCCTCAGCTCGGGGACTTCATCCTTTTCGGAGGCGGCGGGAATTCGCATTATGAGGCGCTCGCGCTCAAGGCGGAGCAGCGGTTCGCGAAAGGGTTCTCCTTCGTCGCCAGTTACACCTTCTCTCGCTCTATCGATACGGTCTCCAATGGCTTCGAGTCGGGCGGAGTGAACGCGCCGCCTCAGGATAGCTATTGCCCGAATCGGTGCGAGCGCGGCCTCTCGAATTTCCACGCGAAGCATCGCTTCGTGCTCAGCTATGTCTATGAGCTTCCCCTTGGGCGCGGGCGACGGTTCTTGACCAACGCGCCAGCTCTCGTGGACCATCTGCTGGGCGGATGGCAGCTCTCAGGCGTGCTCACGCTTCAGAGCGGACAACCGCTCACGCCTTCGTTCCAAGTTGATCCGAGTGGCACCGGATACACCTTCACGCGCCCCGATCAGGTCTGCGATCCCAACGAGAACGCCCCGCGTCGGCCGGAGAAGTGGTTTCGAACCGAATGCTTTCGGCGACAGCCCCCATCCTTCTTCGGCAACGCCGGTCGCAACACAGTCATCGGGCCGCCCTTCCGAAACTGGGATTTCGCCGTGCTGAAGAATCTCCGAATTCGGGAGACGCATCAGGTGCAGTTTCGAGCGGAATTCTTCAACTTCCTCAATAATACCAATTTCAAACTCCCTAATCGGGTCTTCGATTCGCCGAATTTCGGACGCATCTTTGGCGCGCACTTCTCGCGCCAGATCCAGTTCGGGTTGAAGTACATCTTCTGAATGAGGGTGGAGTTCGATGAGACGGAGCGAGCATTCGCATATCCGCATCAATGCCGATCGCTTGGCGCGCGCGATGGAGCGACTGGCCCAGGTGGGGACGACGCGAGTGGCCTTCTCCGAAGCCGATCGCCTCGGGCGGGAGATCGCCATGGAGCTGATGCGCGAAGCCGGCCTGACGGTCACCGTTGATCCGGCGGGGAACATCATCGGTCGTCGTGACGGACGGACGGCGGCTCCCGCGATTGCATTCGGATCACATCTGGATACCGTTCCCAGTGGCGGACGATACGACGGCGTCCTCGGATGCGTGGCCGGGATCGAATGCCTGCGGACGTTGCAGGAGGCGGGGATCAGGACGGAACATCCGTTGGAGGTGATCGTCTTCGCCAACGAGGAAGGTCACGCGTTTCCCGGACTCTCCGGAAGTCGCGCGATGGTCGGGGAGCTCGATCCCGCCGAATTGCTCCTCGTCGATGCGAGAGGACGAACATTCGCTCAAGCGATCGAGGCGATCGGTGGAGACCCGCGACGAATTCGCGAGGCCGCGCGCCGTCCGGAGGAGATCTTGGCGTATGTGGAACTGCACGTGGAGCAGGGAGGCACTTTGGAACGCTTGGGCGTCCCCATCGGCATCGTGGAAGGCATCACCGGCATTCTCTACAGCTCCGTCCGCATCCTCGGAGAGGCCAATCATTCGGGGACAACCCCAATGACCTGGCGACGTGATGCGCTCCTGGCCGCCGCGCGCTTCATCCTCCTGGTGCATGAGACGATCCGAAGCGGCGCGTTCTGCATGACGGGCACTATCGGCCAGCTCGAGGTCATCCCCAACGCTCGGAACGTCATCCCCGGAGAGGTGCGCCTGACGCTGGAGCTGCGCGATGTGGAGGAAGAGCGCATCACGCGCGCGTGGGAGCATCTCCGGCGGCAGGCCGAAGATATAGCCCTCGCGTATGGCGTGCAGATCGAAATCCGCGAGGGGGAACGATTCAAGCCCGCTCGTGCAGATGCGCGGGTCATGCGGGCCATCGAGGCGGCGGCGACGGCGCTCGGGTTCCCTTTTCACCGCATGCCGAGCGGAGCCGGTCACGATGCGCAGATGATGGCTCGCATAGCCCCCATGGGAATGATTTTCGTCCCCAGCGCCGGGGGCATCAGTCACTCCGAGCGTGAGTTCACTGCCCTTGAAGATTGCGTCAATGGGGCCAATGTCCTGCTCCAGACCATCCTTTATCTGGATACATGGGGGGATCTATGAGGATCAAAGCTGTGATTCCGAACTATGGGGTCGAAACCCTGGAGCGGATCTTTCGGGCGAGCATCGCCGCCGTGAAAGCGCCCGAGACCGAGGTCACCTTCGAATTCGTCCGAGGTGGCGTCGAGTCTATCGAGAATACATACGATGAGCAGCTGAGCCAATTCTTCATCATCCAGTCTCTGGAGACGGCGGAGCAGGAGGGGTATGACGCCGCCACGGTCCTCTGCGCCGGAGACCCAGCTGTGGGAGCCGCCCGAGACGTGCTCAATATTCCTGTCGTGGGCATCTTCGAATCAGCCGTGTATCTGGCGTGCCTATTGGGACGAAGATTCTCTGTGGTGACGGTCTTGGATGACGCGATCCCGCTGCTGGAGGAGAAGATCCTCGTGCTCGGATTAGAGCGGCGGTGCGCATCCGTACGGTCCGTGAATATCCCCGTCCTCGATCTCGAGAAGGACCACGAGCGCATGGTCGAAGCGCTCTCCGCGGAGTCGCACAGGGCGATCCTGGAGGATCGGGCTGATACCATTGTGCTCGGATGCGCCGGCATGTCCGAAGCTGCGCGCGAGGTCTCTCAACGCGTGGGCGTCCCGGTGGTGGATCCCGTCACGGCTGGCGTCAAGATGTTGGAGGTCCTCCATGCGCTCGGGCTGAGCCACAGTCGAAGGGCATACTCCTATCCGCGACCCAAAAAGCGGGTTTGTGCACCTGTCGGCCCCACGCCCTGATCCTCACCGGAGGAGCAGCATATGATCCTGATCGGCGTCGATATCGGTGGTACCTTCACGGACCTCATTCTCGTCAATACAGAGCAGAAGACGTTTGCCGTCCATAAGGTCCCGACCACCTCGCCGGATCCATCTACCGGCATGGTGGAGGGAATACAGCAACTGTGCGCGCAGGTGGGCGCTCCGCTTGAGACCGTGGATCATATCTTCCACGGGACGACGGTCGCGACCAATGCCGTTCTGGAATACAAAGGTGCGCGCACCGGAATGATCACGACCAAGGGGTTTCGAGACATCATCCATATCGGTCGGCACCAACGACCGCAGAATTATTCCATTCAGCAGGATATTCCGTGGCAGGTGCGACCTCTGGTGCGCCGGCGCTATCGAAAGGTCGTGAGCGAACGGATCATCCCTCCGCTGGGTGAGGTGCTGATCCCCCTCGATGAAGACGAAGCGCGCGAGCAGATTCGGGCCTTGAAGCGCGCGGGCGTGGAGTCCATCGCCTGCTGCTTTCTCTTCTCCTATCTCAATCCGGCCCATGAGAATCGCGTCAAACAGCTGGTCCGCGAGGAATTCCCGGAGGCGTTCGTGACCACGTCAGCCGAAGTCTCCCCGCAGTTCCGGGAGTTCGAGCGCTTCACCACCGCTTGCCTCAATGCCTTCATCGGACCCAAGGTTAAGACGTATATCGATCATCTGTCGCAGCGCCTGAAAGAAGCCGGAGCTCGAACGGAGCTGCATATCATGCTCTCCAACGGAGGCGTCGCGACGACCCGCACCGTCTCCGAGAAACCCGTCTTCACGCTCCTGTCGGGGCCGGCCGCTGGCGTGCTCGGAGGCGAGTGGATCGCCCGGTTGACGGGACGCTCCCATGTGATCACGCTCGACGTCGGAGGAACGAGCGCGGATATCGGATTGATCACGCCGCGTGGGATTCTGGAGGCCTCCGCTCGCGATACCAAGATCGCGGGCTATCCTGTGCTCATCCCGATGATTGACGTTCAGAGCATCGGCGCCGGTGGGGGAAGCATCGCGTATGTGGATGCCGGTGGGGCCTTCCGAGTGGGGCCACGAAGTGCCGGCTCTATGCCCGGACCGGCATGCTACGGCTTGGGCGGAACCGAGCCCACCGTGACGGATGCTTATGTGGTGCTCGGGCGCCTCGATAAAGACCATTTCCTCGGCGGCGCGATGCCCATCTACCCTGATCTGGCTTTCGCCGCTCTCGAACGCTTGGCCGCTCAGCTCGGAATGGACGTGTACGAGGCAGCCGAAGGCGTCAATACGATCCTCGTCAGCAACATGGCGAATGCGATTCGCTCCCGCACCGTGCAAAAGGGGCACGATCCGCGCCGGTTCGCCCTCGTGGCCTTCGGTGGAGCCGGTCCTATGGTGGCCGTCGAGGTCGCCCGATATTTGAAGGTCCCGGAAGTGATCGTGCCGCTCTACCCAGGGATCACGTCGGCTTTGGGCTTGCTCGCGACGGACCTCAAATACGACTTCCTCCGCACGGAGTTCATGCTCTCGACCTCGCTTTCCCTGCAGAAGCTGCGCCGAGATCTCGAGGAACTCGAATGTGAGGCACGCGAACAATTGCGGCGCGACGGCCTCCCCGAGGATCGCATCGAGTTGCTGCGCAGCGCCAGCCTGAGGTATTTGGGGCAAGGTTACGAGCTGCAGATCCCTCTGCCGCCCGGACCCCTGGATGAAGCCCTCATCCGCGAGCTCTGGAGAGCGTTCCATCACCAGCATCACATCGAATACGGGCATCACTTCCCGGAGAATCCCATCGAACTGGTCCACCTTCGCGTCACCGGGATCGGACGCATGCCCTCACTGAAACCCCCTCGGCTGGACGCCGCACATCGCCGCTTGGAGGAAGCGAGGGTGAAAAGCGCGGAGACCTTCTTCCGCGTCGGAGGAAAACTGCATCGGATGCGGACCGAGTTTTTCGAGCGTGCTCTGCTTCCCGTAGGCGCCAGGATCCCTGGACCGGCTGTGATCCTTCAAAAAGATTCGACCACTGTCCTGCCGCCGGGATCTGAGGCGACAGTGGATCCCTTCGGGAATCTCCTGATCACCACCGCCTCGGGGACCCAAGGGGAGCGGGATAACGTCGTTCAAGGAGGGAGCATATGAATCGTCACCTCGGACAAGTCGCCTCCCGAATCGATCCCATCACCGCCCAGGTCATCTGGGGCGCTCTGGAGAACATCGCGATCGAAATGGGCCATAAACTCACGCGCATGTCCTATTCGAGTATCATCCGCGAGTCGGAAGACTTCGGCGCCGCGCTCATCGATGCCGACGGCCAACAGCTCTGCGAATCGGTCTTCAGCACCCCACTTCAACTGGGACCGATCTCCGGATACGTCCGCGGGATCAAACGGCTCTTCGAGATGAGGGGAGAGACGTTCCACCCGGGCGATGTGATCATCCATAACTCCCCCTATTACGGTGCTTCGCACGGACCCGATGTCGCTTTCTGCGTGCCCGTCTTCTACCAGGACGAGCTCATTGGATTCTCCGTGACGACGGCTCATCACCTGGATATCGGCGCTCACGTGCCGGGAAGCTGTGGCATCGTGGATGCCGTGGATGCCTACGCGGAAGGACTCCAGTTCAAGGCCATCAAGGTGTACGATCGCGGAGTGAAGAATCATGCGTTTTGGACCTTTCTGGCCGATAACGTGCGAGCCGCCGATATGGTTATCGGCGATATGGAGGCGCAAATCGCCGCGTGTCGGATCGGTGCGGAGCGGTATGTCGAATTGGTGAGAGAGTACGGACTCGAGACCGTGCGCGCCGCGGGCGAATACTTGATGAATTACTCCGAGACTATGTTGCGGCAGGAGATCGAGAAGCTCCCCGATGGCACATACTCCGCCGAGGGATACTTCGACGGGTACTTGGACAGTCCGGATCCGACGAAGAAGGATCTGAAGATCGCCGTCACGCTGACCATCAAGGGGAGCGACCTCTATGTCGACTTCACGGGATCATCCCCTCAGGTTGATGATCGTCCCATCAATATGCCCTTTGAGGGAACCGTCTGCGTGGCTGTCTACCTCATCCTCCGTTCCATCTTGCTGGATACGGAGGACCATGAGTACGTTCCTCAAAACTCCGGGTTCACGCGCCCCATTCACGTCTACGCCCCTCCAGGCTCGATCTGCAACCCTATATTCCCGGCGCCGACGATCGCCCGCTTCTGCCCGGGGAATATTGTCGCCGATACGATCATGCATGCGCTCGCTCAAGTCGTCCCCGAACGCGTGAGCGCTGGAGTGGGGAACCTCAAGGTCATCGCGTATAGCGGATTAGTGGGTGAAAAATATTGGGTCTACATGGATATCACGGAAGGGGCATACGGAGGCCGATACGGGAAAGACGGCCTCGACTGCGTCGATACGCTCTATGCGAATACCCGAAACAATCCGATTGAGGATATCGAGTCGCATTATCCCTTGCGCGTCTTGCGCTACGAATTGCGCGAGAATGCCCATGGCGCGGGGAAATGGCGTGGGGGCTTCGGGTCAATCCGTGACGTGATGTTCACCACCGATGGGCAGGCGTCCGTGGAGGGGGATGGGCATAAGTTCGCTCCCTGGGGGATCTTCGGAGGACATCCGGGCGTCCCGGGGGCATTGATTTTGAATCCGGACACTCCTCATGAGAAAGCCTTGCCATCTAAAATCAGCAACATTCGGGCGAAAAAGGGGGATGTCTTTCGCACGGTGAGCGCCGTCGGTGGTGGCTATGGAGATCCTCTAGAGCGCGATCCCCAGAAAGTGCTCGATGACGTCCTGGACGAGCTGATCACTCGAGAGGCCGCGCACACCCAATATGGGGTGGTCATCACGGAAGATCTCACTCTGGATCTCGTCGCTACCGAGCGACTGCGCGCCGAATTGCGCACTCGGCGATGAACCGGCGCGAGTTCATGACCGCGACATCCGGGGCGATCCTCGGGGTCACGACGCCCTGGCAGCCTTCCATCGATATGGTGGTGCGTGGAGGGCGCGTCGTCCTCCCCGATGGAACCGTCCGGGCGGATATCCTCGTCCACGATGGGAAGATCGTCGCTCTTGGAGCCCCTCCGGTGGTGCCCCCGGCGCGTACCGTCCTCGACGCCGAAGGGATGCTCATACTGCCCGGCCTCATCGACTCTCACGTCCACTTCCGAACCCCATTTCGCGGGGCGGTGACGCAGGAGGACTTTTATGCGGGATCAAGAGCGGCTGCCTTCGGAGGCGTGACCACCTATATTGACTTCGCGTTTCAGCCGAAAGGACGAGACCTGCTCTCGGTCATCGCGGAGCGTCGGGCGGAGGCCGATCCCCACACGGTCCTCGATTATGCGCTCCATGTGGTCGTGACCGATCCGACTCCTCCCGTTCTCGAGCAAATCGGGGAGGTCATCGCCGCAGGCCTGCCCTCGATCAAGGTATTCATGGCCTTCGATCAAGAGGGGCTCCGGATCAACGATGGCGCGCTGTTGGCGATCATGCACCGTGTCGCCCGGCATAATGGAATCATCGCCGTGCATACGGAGAACAACGACATCGTGGAGCACCTGACCGAAGAATACACGCGGAGCGGTAAAATCGTCGCTGCCTATTACCCGGAAACGCGACCTCGCTACGCGGAACACGAAGCCATTCGTCGGGCCTTGTTCCTGGCCCGGCTCGCGGGAGTTCGGTACTACGGTTTTCATCTGACCATCGCTGAGGGGGTCGAAGAATTTCGACAGGCGCGCCGCGCCGGACTTCCTGTCTTCACTGAGACCTGCACCCATTACCTCGTCCTGACCGAGGAGGTGTACCGGCGGCCCGATGGGGTGAACTACGTGTGCAGTCCGCCATTGCGAACCGCGGCCGACGTCGAAGCCCTCTGGCGCGGTCTTCAAGAGGGCGTCATCTCGGCAGTGACTTCGGATCATACGGCCTGGAGCCTGGCGCAGAAGCAACTCGGTCAGGGCTCTTACCTCCATATTCCTCATGGAATGCCGGGGGTCGAGCTGCGACTTCCCATGCTCTATACGGAGGGGGTACTGACGGGCCGTCTCTCTCTCCCTCAGCTCGTTGATCTCCTGAGCACCTCTCTCGCCAAAATTTGGGGCCTGTATCCGCAGAAGGGATCGCTCCTACCCGGCGCGGATGCGGACCTCGTCATCTTCGATCCGGATGCTCAATGGACCGTTGCTCCGGAGCACCTTCACATGCGCGCCGATTGGTCGCCCTATACCGGTCGAGTCCTTCGCGGGAGGGTCGTCTCGGTGATCGCTCGCGGCGATGTCGTGATCGATCGAGGAGTCTTTCGGGGGGAGCCGGGGCGCGGCCGATTCCTTCAACGAAAATTGAGTGAGGAGAGGACGTGATGACCGACGTCCGCATTGGGCTTGCCTTCCTGGGGGGGCCTTCAGTGCTGGAGATGATTCGCTGCGCTCAGCGGGCCGAGCAGCGAGGATTCGATTCGATCTGGGTGGCCGAGACGCGCCTCACCCGCGATGGGCTCATCCCCCTGGCCGCTATGGCGACCGCGACGATACGGTCGCGCCTGGGCACAGGGATCATCAACGTCTATACGCGAAATCCCACGCTCATTGCCATCAGCTTCGCCACGCTCGAGGAGCTCGCGCCCGGCCGGACGATCATTGGCTTGGGGACAGGCTCACCCGGAGTTCTCGCCCAACAGGGTGTGGAGTTTGTGAGACCCCTCACGCGACTTCGCGAGTGCGTCTTTGTCCTTCGAGCGCTGCTGGCCGGCGAACGCGTGACCTTCGAAGGGCGCTCGATCTCGCTGAGAGACGCTCGTCTAGAAGTCATCCCCTCGCGCGCGCTGCCCATCTACCTCGGAGTGACCGGGCCGCGCGCCTTGGAGCTGGCCGGAGAAATCGCCGATGGCGTTTTGCTGAACGGCTTTCTCCCAACCGGGTACGTCCGCCGCGCCCTCGACCGATTGGCTCTCGGAGCTGCCCGCCGTCCACCCTCTCTCGGAGCCCTTGAGATCGCTATGATGCTTGTGACCTCATGTGATACCGACGGCCGCCGCGCTCGGGATCGAATCCGCCCCATGGTGGCAGCTTACCTCTCGAACTTCCCTCACATCGCACGGGAAACCGAACTCCCTAGTGAGACGCTCGAGCGCATGCGTTCGAATGGCGCTCTCGCCGTCTCCGATGAGATCCTCGATCATCTGGTCGTGGCTGGAACACCGGAGCAGTGCCAACAACGCCTTCATGCTTACCGCGCGGCGGGCGTCCGGCTTCCCATCGTGGCTCCGATCGGGAATGTCATGGAGACGATCGAAACGTTAGGGCCCATGATGGGTACACAGAACGAAGTCGAAAAAGGAGGATGGTGCGATGATGCACGTTAACAGGGTGTGCGACACATCATGCGAGCGCATTTGCCAGGCCGAATCCGAAGGCGGGGGGAGGGCCCGACGATGGATCCCTCTATCCCTCTGGCTCATCTCCTCTCCGATCATCGTCGCCGGGCAGGTGGCCATCACGGGGAAGATCACCGGCCTGGTCACCGATACCTCCGGCGCGGCAGTCCCTCAGGCCACCATCACCGTGCAGGGGCCGGCACTGATGGCCACGCGCACTGTCACGGCACAAGCGGATGGTTCTTTCCTGATCGACCAACTCCCGATCGGCACCTATGAGATGATCGTCACAGCGCCCGGCTTCAAGACCTATGTCCAGAAAGGCATTGTGATCAGTGCTGGCTTCACGGCGACCCTCGCTGTCACATTGGAGGTCGGCCAGGGGCCAGGCTCACGGGCGGCGAAGGCCTAGGGCACTTCGCCCTCCACCCTTGCTCGCCCAAACAAGACGCCGTTCTCGAGCGCTTCAGCCGCACCCTGTTAATCAGAGCGCATGCCTTCGAGCTGACGTCTTCATGAACTGGCCGTTGAGGCGTTGTCGAGGGTTACTCCTTACCTGAGACCCTCCATTGCTCCGCGAGACGAAGGGGCGGCTGCCCGGTCGCTCCATTCTCTCACCTTCGACAATGGCACGTGAGCTTCCCCGGCACCCGGGCTGCCGGGTGCTGTCCTGATGCTCCCCGCACTTTTGTTTCTTCCTCTTGGCACCAGAATTGGCGAATTTTGTGAAAATCGTTACGATATTGTCGAAATTCAATGAAGATGCTACGTCATATGTGACCGGAAATTGTAAAGACTAGGCCCGAATCGTGTGACTTTATTGTGAAATCTTCTGTCTAGCGATACGAAGATGTCGCATATTGAACCACGCCCCTTTTGAGCCCCATCAAAACGTAAGTCTCGGCCCAGAAAAGAGATGTGCGCTTTGCGCCGGCACCTTTTTGGCCTCGGCATGCCGCTTGCATCTCCTTAGTACCGACCTCGTGAGGGCGAGGTGAGGCTGATGTTGAGAGCGTGGGAGAAGACGGTGGCTCATGCGGGGGAGCGGCTCGGAGTCGGAGGGTCGAACCTCGATCAGGAGGAGCTGCTTCGTGGCATCCGGGCTTTCATCGTCATTGAGAGGGAGCGGCTTCTGCGGCATCACCGTCGTTGTGCTCGCGGAAGCGAGGTCGTTCATCGGTGGAGCGCTATTGTGGATCTGATCGTCTGTCAGGTGGCGGAGTGGGTGAGCGCGCGCGTGGACGCTCGGGCGGAGGTCGCTCGAGCCTGTGCTCTCGTGGCCGTGGGAGGATACGGACGGTGCGAATTGGCTCCTTTCTCGGATGTGGATCTGGCCTTCGTCCACGGGGATCGGGCTCCGGAAGAGCTTCGCGCGTTCATCGAGCAGGTCTTACGGCTCCTCTGGGATGGTGGTCTTGTGATCGGGCACAGTGTTCGTTCCATTGGCGAATCCGTTCGCGTGGCGCGCGAGGACCCGCGCGTCGCTACGGCGCTTCAGGAGACCCGGTACTTGTGGGGCAGTCCGGCGATTGTCCGCCAACTCCGCGAGTCTCTCCAGGCCGCCCTTTATGAGGATCGGCGGCAGAGGCTGCTGTTTCTCGAGGCCCTGCGCCGTGAGTGGGAACGACGATATGCTCGGATGGGGGGGATCATCGGTGTGCAAGAGCCTCATGTGAAGGAAGGTGCCGGAGGACTTCGCGATCTCCACACGATTCGATGGGTGGGGCACGCCCAGTATGGGAGTGCGGGCGTGGAGGCCCTCTGTGCGGAGGGCCATGTGAGCAGCGCCGAGTACGCCGTGCTCCGTTCCGCTCACGATTTCCTGCTTCGCGTGCGGAACGGGTTGCACTTCCTGACGGGGCGGAAGACGGATCAGTTGACCGTGGATCTCCAACCGATGCTGGCCGCTC
>VAPR01001448.1_pt1 | contig 11629 bp, 10 predicted proteins | sample 3380701 | NCBI WGS metagenome assembly VAPR01 (sample SAMN11536904, study PRJNA540576) | hot springs metagenome | isolation source: hot spring wet sediment | place: Spain: Lobios | collected 2014-01
AGACCAACACTGCCGTCCGGCACGTATTCGTCGATGAGGCACAGGACTATTCACCGTTCCAGTTCGCCTTTCTCAAGCGGCTGTTCCCGCACTGCAAAATGACCGTCCTCGGCGACCTGAATCAAGCGATATACGCCCATGCCGCGCCCAAGACCGACTTTGCGGAGCTGTCTTCGTTGTACGGACCGGAACAGACGGAGACCATCGTGCTTACGCGCAGTTACCGTTCCACGCGCCCCATCGTCGAATTTACGCGCAGGATGATTCCCGGCGGAGAAATGATTGAGCCGTTTAACCGCGAAGGAAGCAAACCGACGTTGACGCGAGCTGCAGACGAGACCGAGCTGACGGAGAAAATCATTAAGCGCATCCGGCTGCTTCAGGTAGCCGGACATCGAACGATTGCCGTCATTTGCAAAACAGCGCTGGAAAGCAAAAAAGCCTACGAGGCGTTGAAAGACCATCTGTCGCTTCGCCTGATTGGCAAAGAAACGATTTCTTTTGAAGAAGGAACCCTCGTCATCCCCTCGTATCTGGCCAAAGGAGTCGAATTCGACGCCGTTGTGATTTACAATGCATCGGCAGCGCAGTACAGAAGGGAAAGCGAACGAAAGCTGCTTTACACCGCCTGCACCCGTGCCATGCATGAGCTGCATCTGTTCTACACCGATGAGTTGAGTCCGTTCATTTCCTCCCTCTCCCCCGACACCTAAATCCAGCAAAATGGATAACAGGGAACGTTCCAGTGAATAGTAATACGTGTTACCAAACACAAGGAGGTCATGGGAATGAACAAACAACGCGCTCAAGAGATTGCCGCTTCACCTGTGATGGCCAACGTTACTTTTGACGGTGTTCCCATTTACATCCAACATGTGGATGAAAACAACGAGACGGCTAGAATCTATCCCCTGGATGAACCGGAAAATGAACAGACTGTGCCGTTGAACAGCCTGGTGGAGCACTAATCGTAACAAAATGGAGGAGAATCCTGTTGATGTCAGGATTCTCCTCGATCTATTCCCGGTATCGTGCGTTAGTACCATTTGTCCCCTGCAGCCAAGCCTTGACCTTTTCAAACCCGTCTGTACCCATGGCTTTCCTACTCAATCTTCGTTCCGCATCAAACAAAAAGAAGGCGGGAACTGCCTGGACTTCAAACATTTTCACCCATTCATGATATTGATCCAGTATCACGGGGAAAGAAAAGCCTGTCTCCTTTACCATTCGTTTGACTCTTTCCGTTTTCAGATCCTCTTCAGAAAATGGCACATGAATGGTTTTTACTTGTACCTCTCCCAGCTCTTTTACCGCTTCATACAGTTTGGAAGAAATGTCTTTGCAAGTAAAACAACTGATTGACCAGAAATATATGAGGAGCGGTGTCTCTTTCCTTTCTTCTGTACCATTGATGCAAGGCAAGTCTAGATGATCCATAACAGGAATCGGATCTCCTTTTTTCAACCTTCCCCCTCCTCCTATTCACCATTCAATTCAGCTGCGATAATCTTGCCAAGTGCCTCCTCGGCAGCAAAAGGAGCAAACATGGAGGTTGACGACGTGCGCTCATGGTTTAAACACTCCACCATTTTGTCATCCACCAGCGATGGACTGATCATGGCGACGGCCCAGGAGGCCCAGAAACAAGCCTTTCCCTCTTCGGTTCTGGTAATCCCAAGCAAATAGGGCAAGCTCTTCGCACCTATTGTGGAAAGCGACAAAGCTGCAGCCATTTGCGTCTCTTCGTGATTCACCTTGAGAAGGTCTGCCAGATACGGAGCCGCATCCTCTGCATCTTCTCCAATCTGCCCTAAAACCACAATTGCCATCGTTCGTAACGAACCCTCTTCTTCCAATGCACGAATCAATGCAGGGACAGCATCTTTCCCAGTTCGTTTTAAATCTTTTATGGCTCCAAAAGCTACTTGTTCGTCCGTGCTTTGCAGCAATTCCATCTGTTTCGAAACGAGCTCTTTTTTGTCCATCATACCCACCTCACGTTTTGCATTTATATGATTACTGCGCCTCCACCAGTCGGTACAACAAGAAAAAGAGAGTCGGTACAACAGCGTAAACAGTGAGCGAGTAAGGCTTGCCACGATAGATAAATGATATTACCCATAACGTAACCCCCAAGGCTGCCATTGCCACTGGAGCTATGTAGGGACTTATTTGCCATTTTGAGAAAATCAGGGTAAGAAATGCAATCAGGAAAGCACTCCCCACAGTACAGAAGAAGAGATTTTTATAATACACGGGAATAGGAAGATGCCCTCGATGATGGTATGTCTGAATAGCTGCAGTCCAACGAATCCCATACAGGAGAAAAATCAGCGCTGCACCGTAACTGATTGTCAGCAAAAGCTGTCCTTTACCGATCAGACCTTCCCTGATCCCTAACCACACTGCGAAAGCAAATGGAACCAGAATCCAGGCCATGTGAGCTGTCTCTAATAGCAGCACTTTCTTCCACAACTTGCCTGGAAAGAGAAACAGATCTCCGGATATCATGTGACGAATCAACCCGGAAAAATAGGCGTTCATGACAAATCCCGCCATCGTCATTATCAGCACAAGATCAACCCAGTCGGTATGTGTAGTCATGACCCAATAAATCAGTGTTACCAAACCCGCAAACTGTAAGGCATGTGGGACAATACTCTTCTTTGCGATCAATAACTCCATCCAGAGAAAAGCAAAGAGACCGGATAACCCAGGAAATCCAAACCAACTCTTCTCTTCCTTGTTCTGAATGCTGGAGATGAAGGCATGGTGGTCTTTAAATTCCGACCAAAAATCCGCCTCCTTTACCAGCTTTTCTTTGCTCTCAACAGACGAAGCCGCAAAAACTATCACCCACGCTGAGACCAGAAACAGGAGCAGTACAAACAATAGAAGGGAAAGGGAATACGAACCGACAAAAACTTGGCCCCAGTCGTCCAACATTCCCGCGATGAATGCCCAGCCACCTGAAGGACGCCCACCAGCAACACTGGAATAAATCAGGAACCCAAAACTGGCCGTGACGCCAACTGCACATCCACTCAGGATGATCCGCGTCCAAAAACGAGTTCTCGCACAAGACATCGCAACTAGCCAATTTTCCAAAGCAGCAAGGAGCAGAAGCAGGAGCAATGATCTTCCGGTCAGGTTGGCAAATGGCTTATCCAAAAGAAATCGGGCAAGATCCCCTGCCACTCCGGATACCATCCAGAGTGCTCCTCGCAACATCACTTGCCAAATGACGGTAGCATAAGCAATCTGAGCTAAAGATAGGGGAACGGAGTACAGCCAGATCACGTCCTCCATCTTGCTCGGCAAACGATTAGAGATCATCCCTACTGCTGTATAGAAAACGAATGTCCCGGCGATTCCCCAGCCCAGAAACGTAACCGTCTGCTGGGTTGCCTCTCCCAAGAATTGAATTTGAAACGTAATAAAAAAGAGCAAAGCTATTAGCAAAAAAAAAGGAAACTTCCTTCCATCTTCATGGTTAGTCAGGTTTCGGACGAATTGAAGGAAGTAAATTTGCAGGATATTACTCATTTTCGGCCCACTCTCCCAATGCCAGGATCACTTCCTCTTTCCAGGGAGGCCATTGCTCTTGGTTTTTGGGAACGGTCATCTCTTTTACCAAGCAACCGTCTCGAATCAACAAAACACGGTGTGCAGTTTCCAATACGAACTCTAGACTATGGGTAGAGACGAGAATTGTGCGATGTTCTGCCGCTTTGGAAGTAATCCATTTGGACAGCCACATCTTTGCGGGGATGTCCAAACCGATAGTCGGTTCGTCAAAGATATACAGACTGGCATCCTGAACTACCGCACCGGCAAGAATGACTCTTTGCTTTTGTCCTCTCGACAACTGGCCGCTCATTCGATCAGCCAACTGCAACAGATTCACCTCTTGCAAAGCGGAAAGTACTTTTTCTTTCAACTGACTTTTGGGGACATGAAAGGCTCTCGCACGAAACTGAATATGCTCCGCCACAGTCAAGATCGGATAGAGAAACGATTGATCAGGAATAAACGCCGTCATCCTCAGTGCTTCCACTGATCCAGGAGGGTGCTTGTCAATCAAGATTTCCCCCTGATCTGGTCGGTACAATCCAGTAATACAACGCATCGTAGTGGTTTTCCCTGCACCATTTGGGCCTAAAAGAGCGACAACCTCGCCTGAACGTACAGTAAAGTGCAGGTTTTCCACGCCGTCACCGTTCGCGTAGCGTTTTGTCAGCCCATTTACTTTCAGCATGTCCATAGCAGACCAATTCTCCTACGAATTCATTTGATTGTTTGCCTCGACCGCGACTCGTCCCATCTGACGCTTGTATTGTACCAACGGCATGGAAACGAGAAGGAAGTTATGGATAAAATGCGCAACGATCACTGCCAAGAACCCTTGGTAAACATACAGCAGTCCAAGTACCCATCCAAACAAAAAGAGTTGGAACCAACGTATCCATCGGGGATGATACCCCGTTCCTTGATGTAAAAATGCCCATAGCATGGAGGATAACCCAATCCCTACATAAATATTGCCACTCAACCACCAGATTGCGGGGATCGCAAGCAAACGATAGACAGTCTCCTCAGCAATCGAGCTTTGCAAGCTCACACTTAATCCTTGTTTTAATGTAAAGCCCGACAGGTATACTGTGCGATCCGATAATTCCGGAGCCATCCTCAACTTTCCCATCCGTTCCAGGACAGAAAAGAAGACTGCAAACAAGCCCAGACTTGCTACTCCAATACTTATTCCGGAGAAAATCTGCGCTCCCGTTTGCTCGAATAAGTGCAGCTCCTTCTGTGAACTAAGGAAGTTGCCAGCCAAAGAACCGATGAACACGACAAAACCGGATGCCAAACTAGCGAGCAGGGTGGATAGTATGCCCAACCAATACACCATGTTCACCGTAATTCTGGCATCGTATGCATTGACAATACTTAGTTCAATGTCTTCTTTGGCTGTCATCGCACTGGCAATTACCATCACGGCACCCATTGCAAGGCTTACCTGCAAATCCGCCTCTCCTTCGGTAAAGACAAGAACGAGAAGCGCTGCAATAACCGCTACAAAGGAGCCCAACACCCCGGATAAGTTCAAGGTTGACTCCATATATTCCTTTTTCACGGCCTGATGCATGCGATCAGTAAGGATCTCCTGCTCGGTCCCCAAGCTGATCATGTAGCCATTCCTTATCTCTGCCGTGATTTTCATGCGAAGTTCTGAGGATTCTACAAGATACCAATATGTATCAATATTCTTTAAGTCTTCTTCCTTGTTGCCGGTACCCGTTACTTTGGCCTGATTCCAGATACCAGTAGTGGAAACGGTCAACTCCTGCAGAAGTTGATCATGCGACTGAATCGGACCGGAACCCCTAGGCATCTCTTTCTGTCGAACATCCACGCGCAAAAAGGTTACTTCCCTGTTGGCATTGATCCCGATGATAACGGACTTGTTTTCACATACGAAACGAATTCGCCAAGCCTCAACTAGTCCCCAATCAAATAGTACGGGCCGAAGTCGATCCAGAATCCCGATATGATGAAGTTTGTTCACCGTTTCCCGATCATGCCAAAACATTGCATAATATCTCCAGCCGGAGACATCCAACCCCACATACCGGTTGATAAAGTGCAAAGCGATTTCGTGAGCAGTTTCCTTGTCCAACAAAACGGATTGATAGGTTTTTGGTCTATATTTTGCAAATAATGCGAAGCCCGCGAAGGCAAGCAGACTCATTCCGCACACCCATAGCCATTGCAATTGACATCCCTCATTTCCGACAAGTCTGAGCGAATGGAAGATCTTCTTCCGCAAGTTCGACATGGCCGATGCAATTACATTTCTTGGCCTCACATTTTACTCTCCACAAGCGTTCCGGAGAACCGATCACGGATACCTCTTCCAGAAGAATGTGTCCAAGAGATTCATCCTCGATCTGACAAGGAGTAACCACACCGTCCGAGCGTATATACCAGGCTAAGTAACCGGGAGTACAGAAGTCAGTGCATCCGTTATTTTCATCACTGTCCCAATCTGGAATCACCATCTGATGTCCCCATTTATCAATCGCGTCACGCAATTGACGCTTGATTTCATGTTCTTGTGCCTCCGTCAATGCAAATGAATTGTCTGAGGCTCTGCCCACTGATAGAGTCTTACCCGCTCGAAACGCTTGTGCACCCGCTTCCACCGCTGCCTCAATTACTTCGGATAGATCCTTCGAGTTTTTATTATTCATCGTCATCGCAATCAGAACAGGAATGCCGACACGAGTCATCTTTTTTACGTTCGTCATACTTTCTGCAAAGCTTCCTTGTCTTCCTCGCAATATATCGTGCGTCTCCGCTTTTCCGTCAATGCTTACTTGTACGTACACGTTTGGGAGATTCGAGATTAATTCAATCTCCTCGTCTCGCCAGTTCAGCCCGTTACTAAACAGATTTACATTGGTAAAAAGGGAGCTTGCTGCTGTGATTATCTCTTTAAAACCTTTTGCTAGTTTGGCCTCGCCACCCGTAATGGTCACATCCGCTACACCGTTTGCGGCCAACTTTTGCATGACGCTAATCCATTGCGAGGCGGACAATTCATTAGGGTTCGGTTTTCCAGAACTCGCATAACAAAATGAGCAGTTCAGATTGCATGCATTGGTTAATTGAAGCGTACAACTGATTGGCAGGAAGGATGAGGTCGAACCCGTAACCATCAATGGTCGTTCAAATAATCCTTCTTTCCACAGCGCGGTGAACGGATGACCATCCAGTTCAACGGATAGCTGATCAGTGGAGAACGGTTCATTGGAAACAAGTTCCCAAATTCTCGCTGTTTTTTGCAAACTACTGTTTTTGGAAAGCAGAAGCGCCAGTTGAATTCCCTTTCCAGTCAAACGAAAGTAATACATGCTCTTCCTATCCAGCAATATCGCCCCATTTGGCTGCATATGCATTACGAGTTCGTGAGGCTGATATGTTGTTTCTACTGTTTGATTCGCCATATAAACCCCCTGAAAGAGAAGATGGGAGCCTATTAGCGCCGGCGGCTCCCTGAGTCATCATAAAATCAAGAACTAGATCGCGCGGCTTGGAATGGTTGGAATCCAGCAAGCGCGGGTCAATGCAATACTTTTTGCAGCCCAGCATGCTGCGCACCCAACCGATTTAACCAGCGGCACTCCAGCAGAAGTAGAGATTCCTTTTTGCGAAGAAGATTCCCAGTGTTTCTCCATACCAATTCCTCCCATATTTAGTATAATATGTAACGTTACACAAGTTAGTATAATTGCCTGGTATTTTATTTGTCAATTATTGTATTTTTATGTAATTTTTCTGTCACTCCTTAAGGACGTATGAAGGGCACAGTTGGTTTCGATTTTCTGAAGGTCGAACCATGACCTGGCCTGGTGGAACATTACTACTAAAAAAAGTCGGCTAAACGCAACGTCCTGTTGCGTCGCCGACACTCGCACGTCCTGATCATCGCAACTAAGGCTCCGCCAAAAAGCTTGGCGGAGCCCTAGTTTTCTAGTCGACTTCTATTTTGCCATGAGCACAAGCTCCTTGATCGCATGCGCTACCCCGTCCTGATCGTTGTTGTCCGCCACAAACGAGCATGCTTCCTTTACCTCATCGACCGCATTGCCCATCGCCACACCTATTCCGACGATGGTCAACATCGACAGGTCATTGAAATTGTCACCAAACGCCATGGTTTCCTGGAGCGAAATACCGCGCCGGGCCGCAAATTCCTGCAGTGCCAGCCCTTTTTGTGCCCGTTGGTTTGTCAGTTCCATGTTGTTCCTTCCAGAGGAACTGATCGCCAAATCGGGCAAGAAGGCCAGCTTTCGCGATGCGTCCAAGAGCCTGCTCTCATCTCGCGAAAATACCAACAGCTTGTAAATCTCTACTCCTTCGCGGTTAAGCACTTCCCTGTAATCAGGCACAAAGGAGATTTCGCCAGCTGTAAACCGCCGTTCGGCCGCTTCGAAGATCGTTTCCTTGCTTGTATCCGGAAAAGCGCTCTTGATTGAATCCGCAACGGTACGCAAGGCCTTTTCGCGGTCGTTGATGAATGTCCCGATACTCGTATACAGCTCAAAATACAGGTCCGCTTCCCTCAGAATCGCTTCCACTTCGTCGTATGTTCTCTGGTCCAGCGGTACGCTCTTGAGTATTTCACCCTTTTCACTGCGAATCTCTGCGCCGTTCACACAGATCATCGGACAGGTAATTCCGGCGTTCTGCAGCGGGTGCAGCGCTTCCTGATAGGACCTGCCGGTTGCTACCACGACCGTGATGCCTTTCTCCTGCGCAGCTTTGATGGCTGCGGCATTTTCTTCGCTTACCAGATGATGTTCATTAAGCAGGGTTCCATCCATGTCCGTCGCGATCAGCTTTATCTGCATCATGTGCCCTCCTTAGCTGGAGAAGAAAAAGACTGCCGACTCGTAAGGCCGCAGGGTCATGAGTTGGACCTGCAGCTTGGTATCCTTGTAGTTGGACAAGAGCAACTTCGGTGTACCCGGGAGAACGATATCCTGCGGCAGTTCAAACGGGACTTCCTTTCCGAAGAAGTTGTTCACCACCAATAGCTTCTCATCCCCATATGTTCGGAGATACGCAAAAATGCACGGGTCTTCTTCCAAAATCAAACGGAAGTCGCCATAAGCGATGACATCGTATTCCTTGCGCAACCGGATCAGCTTTTGATAGTGGGAGAAAATCGAGTCAGGATCCTTGCGAGCCTGCTCGACATTGATCTCACGATAGTTTTTCGCCAGGTTGATCCAGGGAGTGCCGGTCGTAAATCCGGCATTGTCACTATCATTCCACTGCATCGGCGTCCGTGAGTTATCCCGCGATTTTTGCTTGAGAATGGCCATGATCTCATCTTCCGACTTGCCTTGAGCTTGCAGCAGGCGATATGCGTTTAAAGACTCGACGTCCCGATACTCCTTACTATCGTTAAAATCGGGGTTGGTCATTCCAATTTCTTCCCCTTGATAGATATACGGCGTACCTTGGAGCATATGCATCGCGGTTGCCAGCATTTTCGCCGATTCCTTGTGATACTCCCGGTCGTTGCCAAAGCGGGATACCACGCGCGGCTGGTCGTGATTGCACCAGAAAAGTGCATTCCACCCGCCGCCCTGCTGCATGCCGTACTGCCAGTCACTCAAGATCTTTTTCAGTTTGAGAAAGTCAAAATCGGCTACCGCCCACTTTTCACCATTGGGATAATCCACTTTTAAATGGTGGAAGCTGAACGTCATAGTCAGTTCATTTTCTTCCGGTCTGGTGTATTTCACACAATTCTCGATGGTGGTAGAGGACATTTCCCCCACGGTGATCGAATGAGGTTTTCTGGAAAACACCTGGCGATTCATCTCTTTCAGAAACTCATGAATGCGCGGGCCATCCGTATAAAATTGTCGCCCGTCGTCCGTCGGCGTTTCCAGCGTATCATTGGGGAAGCGCTGATCCTTGGAGATCAGGTTGATCACATCCAGGCGGAAGCCGTCCACCCCTTTGTCCAGCCAGAAGTTCATCATCTCGTACACCCGATCGCGCAGCACTGGATTTTCCCAGTTCAAGTCCGCCTGCGTCACATCGAACAAATGAAGGTAGTACTGACCGGTCTTTTCATCGTATTGCCAGGCATTCCCGCCAAACTTGGACTGCCAGTTGTTGGGCGGGCCCCCGTTTACACCGTCCTTCCAGATGTAGAAGTCGCGGTACGGGTTATCCTTGGAACGGGAGGCTTCCTGGAACCATGGATGCTCGGTAGACGTGTGGTTCACCACAATATCCATGATCACCTTGATGCCCCTGGCATGCGCCTCGTCAAGCAGCCGCTCGAACGTCTCCATCGTTCCATAGTCAGGATTGATGCGATAGTAATCGCTTATATCGTAGCCATTGTCTTTTTGCGGAGATTCATAGATGGGCGTCAACCAGATGACATCCACTCCCAATTCCTGCAGGTAATCGAGCCGATCGATGATCCCCTGCAGGTCGCCGGTTCCACTTCCATTGGAATCCTGAAAGCTCTTTGGGTAGATTTGATAGACAACTGATTTTTTCCACCACGGTTGTTCCACGATTGACACCACCCCATCTTATACCGATTTTTTTGCTTTTCCAAAGAGAAAGGTCAGGACAAACGGCACCACCAAAGCAATGGCCATACCTACGAAGAAAGCGCCCCAGCTCTCAGGGAAAATGGAGAGGAATCCTGGAAGACCTCCTACTCCAATGGAAGATGCCTTCACTTTGCTGAGCGTCAGCACAACCGCCCCGATGGCCGATCCAATCATCGCGGAAATGAAAGGATAACGATAGCGGATATTGACCCCAAACATCGCCGGTTCCGTGATCCCCAGGAAGGCAGAGATCGCGGATGTGAGCGACATGCTTTTCAGCTTCTCTTCACGAGAAAGGAACATCATCGCAAGCGCCGCAGACCCTTGAGAAATGTTGGACAACGCAAGCATCGGCCACAGGAAGGTTCCGCCTGTGCTTGCAATCAGCTGCAAGTCCACCGCCAGGAAGGTATGGTGCATACCGGTAACGACCAGCAGTGCGTAACCCCCGCCGTACACAAGGCCGCCCAGCAGGCTAAACTGGTCAAAGACCGTCACAAGTCCGGATGTAAGCGCATTCGCCACTCCGAATGTAACTGGCCCGATCACCAGGAACGACAGGAACCCTGTGATCAGCAAGCTGATGGGCGCCACCAGCAGCAGTTTAAACATGTCCGGAATCCGTTTGGACAAGAAGTTTTCTACTTTTGCGAGCACGTAGGAGGACAGCAGCACAGGCAGCACTTGTCCCTGGTAACCGATTTTGGCGATATCCAGGCCAAACAGGTTCCAGTAAGGTACTTTGCCTTCCGCCACAGCCTGACCATAGCCCCATGCGTTCAACAAATCAGGGTGAATCAGCATCAGACCCAAAACCATCCCCAGCAGTTCACTGCCGCCAAATCTTTTAACGGCAGACCACCCGATCAAACCCGGCAAGAAGACAAACGCAGTATTCGCAATAAGATTAATGATGCCTGCAAAGTCTTTCCACTGTTGATGAACGTCCACAATTGACGCATCCGGGTAGAAAATGCCTTTTCCGGTCAACACGTTGTTGATCCCCATCAGCAAACCGGCTGTCACAATCGCCGGCAGAAGCGGAATGAAGATGTCTCCCAACGTTTTAATCGCACGCTGCAGGAAGTTCAGGTTTTTGCTTGCGGCTTCCTTGGTCTCTTGTTTGGTGGCCCCTTTGATTCCGGCAATCTCGGTCAGTGTTTGATGTACCTTGTTCACGAGCCCTTGACCGATGACGACCTGGAATTCACCGTTGGATGAAAAGGAGCCTTTGACCAGACCGATCGATTCCAGTGCCGCTTTATCTACCTGACTCTCATCTTTTAAAGCAAATCTCAATCGCGTTACACAATGCGATACGGCTGCAATATTGCTCTCGCCGCCTACCGCTTGAAGGATTTTTTCAACATCACGCTTGTTAACGTCCATGGGTTCCCCTCCTTGTAATCGTTTTCATTACGAATCATAACTTGTATAGACAAGTTTCGTCAATACTTGTTTATACAAGTTTCCGA
>VAPR01001449.1_pt1 | contig 11622 bp, 11 predicted proteins | sample 3380701 | NCBI WGS metagenome assembly VAPR01 (sample SAMN11536904, study PRJNA540576) | hot springs metagenome | isolation source: hot spring wet sediment | place: Spain: Lobios | collected 2014-01
CCCGTAATGGAGGGTCAAACTTCTGGGCGGGGCCTCGGAAGGGTCTCGAGGCTGGCGGAGGGGGTGGGATTCGAACCCACGCGGGCCCGGCGAGGGGCCCTAGCGGTTTTCAAGACCGCCCCGTTCAGCCGCCAGATAGGGCCGCCAAATCTAGCCCCGAGCCTGACAGCACTTTTGACAGCACTTTCCCCCAGGCAGGGAGGACGGCCATGGCCTGGGGTGATGGCTCCCTCTACCGGCGGCGGGACGGCAGGTGGTGCGGCCAGCTCTCGGTGGGAGGGCGCAGGCTCTACGTCTACGGACGCACCAGGCGGGAGGCGGCCCAGAAGCTGGCCGCCCTGCGGGAGCGCTCCCAGGCGGGGGCCCTGGCCCCGCCCGGGAGGGTCAGCCTCAGGGCCTGGGCAGACATGTGGCTCGCCCTGGGGGAAGGCCGCTGGCGCCCCACCACCGCCAGGCGCACCCGCCAGGCCCTCTCGCCCCTCCTGGAGCGTCTGGGCAGGGCGCCCCTGTCACGGCTGGCCCCCCCAGCCATCGCCTGGGCGCTGGCCGACATGCTGGCGGCGGGGGTGGGCAGCCGCACGGCCCAGCTGGCCCTGGCCGCCCTGCGGGCCTGCCTGAACGATGCCGAGAGGATGGGCCTCATCCCCAGCAACCCCTGCCAGCGGGTGCCCAGGCCGAAACACGAGCGGGGGGAAGGGAAGGGCTGGGGCCTCCAAGAGATGCGGGCCTTCCTAGGGGCCTGCCTAGAGGACGGGCGCCCCCTGGCCTCCATGCTCGCCCTAATGCTCCTCACCGGCCTGAGGCCCGGGGAGGCCATGGGCCTGCAGTGGGGGGACATCGACCTAGAGCATGGCACCCTCACGGTGAGGCGCTCCGTCACCTGGGCGGGGAGCGCCTGGCACCTGGGCAGGCCCAAGAGCAAGGCGGGGGAGCGCACCATCGCCCTCCCCTCCCTGGCCCTGGCCGTCCTGGGGAGGCTCCCCAGGGAGTCGGTCTACCTGTTCTGGCAGGAGAGGCCCCCCACACCCCAGGCCGTCTCGGGGGCCATGGCCCGCCTGTGCCAGAGGGCAAATGTCCCCAGGCGCCCCGCCCACTACCTGAGACATGCCCACGCCTCCCTCCTAGCTGCCCAGGGCCTGGACGTGAAGTCCCTGCAGCGCAGGCTGGGCCATGCCCAGGCCTCCCTCACCCTGGACGTCTACGCCCACGCCCTCTCGGAGATGGACAGGAGGGCGGCGGAGCTGGTGGACGGGGCCCTGGGGTGATGAGGGCTTGGACTAGTGCGCAGTAGAATGGAAAGCTAACGGGGGCCAGGTGGCGGGGGACGCCCCGCCCGCAAGCCTGGCAGCCCCAGCCCTGCCAGGGCCTGGCCCCCAATACCCACAGGCTGGGGTGGGGACGTGCCACAACGTGCATCAGGAAACCGGCGGGAGCACCTCCCGTCTGAGCTTCTCCCCTGCCCCGGGCGGCCGCCCTGCGACGTGCTCCTCGACACCAACTGGGATGACCTCCCCGACCACGTGTCGGCTGAGGTCGCCCTGAGCTCCGTCCTGGGGTTTGCCGACAGATGTCTCCCGCTGACCATCCACTATGCTTTCCGCCGGGCCTTGGGGGCCCGGGCTGGGGAGTCGCCGGCTGACGAGCGCCTGCTGGCGGTGACAGACCTGCGGGTAGCGGCGTTCTATTTCGCCTGGAGGATAGACTGGCCTCTCTTGGTAGGCCCGGCCACGGACTTCGACCTGGACCACCTGCTCGCCATAGCCCAGCTGGTGCAGCGTAGTTGGGGGCTCGATAGCCCGCCGGTGCTAGCCCCCCTCCCGGGCCCCTTCGTGAGTGAGCCGGGGGCCAGGGCCGGGTTCGTGCTCGAGCGGCGCTATCCCGAGGGCCGGGTCCTGCTCTTCGGCCTGGTGCGGGAGGCCCACTGCCCCGCCGTGCGCATGTCCGGCCCCAGCGGCAATCGTTTGTGGCATTTTGAGTGGGCCTCCCCACCAGAGGGGGAGCTGCGGGAGCCGGTAGTGGTGTTAGAGAACGAGGCCCTGGCCGAGCACGCCAAGAGGCTGCGGCTCTGGTATAACCAGCACCTCCTGGGCCAAGTGGTAAGGGGGCGCCGCTACGGCACCCGAGTCTATAGCAAGGAGGAGTTCGAGAGGGCTTATCGGGAGGCCTACGCCAGGCAGAAGCGTCTCTACCTCCGTCCCCGCCAGGAACAGGTGGCCGAGGAGTTGGGCATCTCGGTGCGCACCCTGAGAAATTACCTGAGGATGTGGGGACTCCCCTGGCCTCCCTGCTAGAGGCCCCCGTCTAGGGCAGACACAGCGGGGGGAAACACGGGAATTATTTGCCTTTTCTTGCCGCTCGTTTCGCCGCCGCCCTCATTATCCTGCCCCTGGAGGGGAGGCGAACACGATGAGGTTCACGTTGACGTTGCCCCTCCCGCTCTTGGAACGACTGCGGGAGCGGGCGGCGAAGGACGCCAGGCCGGTGAAGTGGGAGGCGGTTTGGCTCATACAGCTTGCGCTCGACTATCTCGAGCGAGAGGAGGCCCGCCGCCAGAGCCTGGGCGGGGCGGAGGCGGCGGGCCAGGAAGAACACCACCACCACGGGGGAGGTGGCGAAATTGCATCGTAGCGGAAAGTGGGACACAAGAAAAGGGCCCCCGGCACCCTGGCGAGGCGGCGGGGGCACAGGCATGAGCAAAGGCCCAGGGAGGGCCTCCACACCCAGTATACGCCCCACTGCCGCCCCTGGGCGCCCCGACCTGGCCGCCGCGGTGGCCTACGCTGCCCGCGGATGGGCCGTATTACCCCTTCGCCCTCGGGAGAAGGCCCCGCTCACCCCGGGAGGGGTCAAGGACGCCACCACCGACGAGACGATTGTCCGGCAATGGTGGGCCAGGCGGCCTGACGCTAACGTGGGGGTAGCCACCGGCAGCGCCTCGGGTATCGCCGTGCTGGACATCGACCCCCGCAATGGCGGCGACGAATCCCTGCGTGACCTGGAGGCCCGCCACGGCCCCCTACCCGACACCGTCGTATGTCTCACAGGCGGAGGCGGAGAGCACCACTACTTTACCCTGCCCGCCGGGGCGCCCATCCGCAGCCGGAAGATTGCCCCAGGGCTGGAGCTAAAGGCGGAGGGCGGCTACGTGGTGGCCCCGCCCAGTATTCACCCGTCGGGGCGCCCCTACGAGTGGGAAGTGGGACATGGGCCCGACGAGCTGCCCCTGGCACCCCTGCCGGCCTGGCTGCTGGAGGTGGGGGGCGATGGCTCCAGGGCCTGGGAGTGGGACGGGGAGCCGATACCCGAGGGGGCCCGCCACAATCATCTGCTGAGCCTGGCCGGCAAGCTGCGGGCCGACGGGCTGTCGGAGGAGGCCATCGAGGCCGCCCTGCTGGCCGAGAATCAGCGGCGCTGTGTCCCTCCCCTGCCCGAGGAGGAGGTGCACCGAATCGCCCATTCGATGGCCCTCTATCCGCCCCAGCCCAACCGGCCCAGCAACGGCCACGGCCCCGAGGCGGCCCCCGTCGAGGCGCTGGAGCGGGTGGCCAGGGAGCACGCCACTGACCTCAATCATGCCCGTCTCCTGGCCGAGCGGCTGGAGGGGAAGGCGGCGTGGGTGCCCGCCTGGGGTTGGCTCGTCTACAGAAACGGCACCTGGGTGAGGGACGGCGGTGATGCCCTGGTGCTCCAGCTTGCCATGGAGGAGCTGTCGAGCCATTATCTGGAGCTGGCCCAAGAGACCGCCGACCTGGAGAGGCGGGCGGGCATCCTCAAGAGCGCCTTGGCGGCCCAGGGGAGGGCCAGGGCGGAGAACGCCTTGCATGTGGCCAGGGCTTCCCTCCGTGCCGACCCCTCGGAGTTCGATACCCACAGGGGGTTGCTAAACGTCCGCAACGGCGTGGTGGACCTGGCGACGGGAGAGCTCCTGCCCCACTCGCCCACCTACAGATTCACCAGGCAGGCCCCGGTGCACTACGACCCCCAGGCCGACGCCCCCCGCTGGCGGGAGTTCCTACGCCAGGTGTTCCTGGGAAACGAGGCCATCATCCGCTTCCTCCAGCGTCTGCTGGGAATGGCCGTGGTGGGCGGCAACCCAGAACGGGTCTTCGCCGTTCTGTGGGGCAATGGCCGAAACGGCAAGAGTCAACTCATCTCCGCCCTCCGTAAGGTGCTGGGCCCCTATGCCGCCACCACCCCTGTGGCCACCTTCACGAGGTTGCTGAATGAGGACAGCGAGCGGGCCTCCCCGGAGCTGGCTAGCCTGGCGGCCCGTCGCCTGGTGGTGGCCCACGAGCCCGCCCAACGGGTCAGGCTGTCGGGGGCCTTCATCAAGACCGTTACGGGAGGCGATGCAGTCAAGGCCCGCCTCCTTTTCCACGAGCCGTTCGAGTTTTTGCCCGACTTCCTGCCCCTCTTAGTCACCAACCACAAGCCCGAGCTGCCGGGGACGGACATAGCCCTCTGGGACAGGGTGGTGCTGGTGCCCTTCCTCTGGCGAGTCCCCGCCGGCCAGGCGGTGCCAGGGCTGGGGGAGAGGCTGGCCGAGGAGGAGGGAGCAGGCATTCTACGCTGGCTGGTCGAAGGGGCGATGGACTACCTGGCGAATGGGCTACAGCCACCCCCCGACGTGCAGGCTGCCACCGCCGAGTTTCGGGCTGACGCTGACGACATCTACCGATTCCTGTTGGAGGAGACGGCGCTCGACCCCGGGGCTGTCACCCCCTACAAGGCCATCAAACAGCGTTATATGGAGTGGTGCGAGAGGGAAGGAGTCCAGCCCGCTCGGGATAATGCTCTGGCTGATGCTCTCGTGGCCCTCGGCTGCCGTCGCCGCCCATCAAAGGAAGGGCGAGTCTACCACGGCGTCCGCCTAAGGGACGCCCCGCCCCCCTCACAGCCCGACGACGATGATGGTGGCCCCCCGCTGGGTGAAGGCAGTGAAGGCAGTGAAGCCTCCTCGCCATATTTTAGGGGGGCGACGGGCCCTTCCGAAAACTTTTCGGAAAGAGCCTTCACAGGCTTCACTGGCTTCACCCTCGACCCCCCTCCCGACCCCCCAGGGACAGGCGAGGGCCTAGACGCCCTGCCCCCCAGGGCCCAGGGCGAGGGGCTTGGGGCCGGGGCCCCTAGCGACCACAGCAGCCCTGAGGGGCCTCCCCACCCCGCCCACGGCTGCCCCCACTGCCAGCCCGCCCCCTGGCCCTGGTGGAACATGGGCTATCGGGCCTGCCGGGGCGCAGACGGGCCCGTCCTGATACGCTCCATCACCGACCCTGGCAGGCACCTCCTGCAGCATGCCCTGGGCGGGCCCGCCGTGGCCGTGGCCGAGGCGCTCTTGCGGCAGGTCTACCCCGCCTGGCTGGTGGTGGAGGTGAAGGGTTATGGCCGGGGCTGGCTCTCCTTGCGGGAGCGGCCAGGGCAGCAGGTGGACTACGGCGAGCCGCAGCGGGCCTGGAAGCTCTCCGAGTTCACCTGGGAGGGCAGGCAATTGCCCATGCAGTGGGGGGCGGAATCTCCGGACACCGGCGGGGGATTTCCGAACGCCGTTTCCGAACAGGCCACCCCCCAGGAATTTCCGAACAGGGGCGCTGAATTTCCGAACGCCGGCAGAGAGTTTCCGGACGGAGTTTCCGAACGCCCCGGGGGAGTTTCCGAACACCGGGTTTCCGAACACACCAGGGGAGTTTCCGAACATAGAGTTTCCGAACGGCCTGGGGTTTCCGAACACCGAGTTTCCGAACAGGCAGTTTCCGAACAACCTGGGGGAGTTTCCGAACAGGGCCGCTGCCTGGGCTGTGGCCGGCCCCTCCCGAGGCGCCCCACTGGACGCCCCCCCAGGTGGTGTAGCGACTCTTGCCGCATGCGGGCGGCCAGGAAGGGGGAGCGGCCATGACCGGCCTCCCCGCCCTCAAGGCCCGCCGCCTGACCATCGGGGGCCTGCGCTTCTACCAGGTGGGCGGCTCCCTCTACCCCTCCGTCACCGCCATCCTCTCGGTGGTGGCCAGGCCAGGCCTCGTGGCCTGGGCCAGGCGCACGGCCCTCCTGACGGTGCGGGCCCTCCTGGCGGAGGGGCTCCCCCTGGAGGAGGCCCTGGCGCTGGCCGCCCAGGAGCCCGAGCGCAGGCGGGACTCGGCCGCCCAGAGGGGCATAGGCGTCCACGAGGCCATCGCCCTGGCCCTCAGGGGGGAGCCCTACCCGGCCGAGGCCTCCCCCTGGGTGGAAGGGGCCCTCGCCTTCCTGGGGGAGCGGGGGCTTGTGCCCCTGGGCCATGAGGTGGTGCTGGTCTCCAGGGCCCACGGCTTTGCCGGCACCTGCGACCTGGCCGCCTCCGCCGCCGAGGGCGGGGGGCTGGCCCTGGTGGACTGGAAGACGGGGGGCCTCTGGCCCGAGCATGCCCTGCAGCTGGGGGCATACAGCCTGGCCCTCTCGGAGATGACGGGGCGGGAGGTGGCGGCGGCCTACCTGGTGGGGCTGAAGGAGGGGGGCTACGAGGCCAGGGCCGTCAGCCTCCCCTTGGCCCAGGAGGGGTTCCTGGGCGCCCTCTCCCTGTGGCGGGCCCTCGGGGGTGAGCTGCTGCGGTGAAGCCCTGCCCCCGCTGCCGCTTCGGCGAGGGGCGCTACGGTAGATGGCGGGAGGCAGGCCTGCTACAGGACTGGGGCGAGCTGGCCTGCCCCCTCTGCGCCTACAGGGAGCGCCTGCCCGAAGAGAGGCCTACCCTGGGGAAGGTCGCCCGCCTGAGGATAGGCAGACATGCCTACCTCCCCGGCGACCAGCTCCCCCTCTTCCTCGAAGGGGCATAGGAGGCCAGGAAATTGCTAAGGGTGAATTCAATTTGCGGTCCCTTGTGGCCCGCTGCGCTGCGGTCTCGGGGGGGGCCAGCCTATAGAGATTGCAGGCTCCCTACCGTTTCAGGGGAGGCCTCCTGTAGGGCCCATAGAGCGTCATACGGGGGCCTTTAGGGCCCAGTTAGGGCCGATTGACAGCTTTGCGGGGGTGCCCGGGGTGGCTGAGGCGAGCTGGAAGCGGCACGAGCGGCAGGTGGCGAGGCTGCTAGCGGGGGAGAGGCAGCCCAACACCGGCCGCCGGGGCGCTGACGTGCTGACGGCTAGGTGGGCCATCGAGGTGAAGGCGAGGCGGGAGCTGCCCCACTGGCTGCTAAAGGCCCAGGCCGAGGACTCGGCTAGGGCCACGGGGAGGCTCCCCCTCCTGGTGCTGGTGCATGCCCCGGGGCGGGGGCGGAAGGTGAGGTGCTATGCCCTCCTACCCCTCCAGGACTTAACATCGCTAGTGGACACGAGGGGCGGCCCCTGAAGGCCCCTTCAGGGGCGGCAGCTGGGCGGGTGGCGGGAAGGGAGGTGCGGGGCCCGTAGAAGGTACGGGAAATGGACGTAAATTGACGTTTGTGAATGCGTGTGGTGGGAAATTCCCTCTGCCGCCCTCGCAGGGGCGGCGGCGACCCCAATTATAGCGCCATTTCCCCCCAATTTCAGCGCCATTTCCGCCCCTTTTGGGCCTGCCTCTTGCAGATGTCGCTGCAGTAGATGGCCCTTTGCCTGCGCCAGGGAGGGATAGGGCGGGAGCAGAGGCGGCAGGGGCGGCCGCCCGCAGGCCTGGGAAGGTAGGCCTGCCTGGCCCTCTCCCTGGCCATCTCCAGGACCTGGTCCACCTCGGCCCGCACCTCGGGGCGGGCAAGCACGTGGCGGACGCTGCCGTAGGTGTAGCCCAGGAGGGAGGCAATCCGGCGCTGGGGGACGCCCAGCAGGTAGTAGATGGCCGCCAGGCGCCAGCGGAGGGGCTTGCGCCTGCCCATGGGTCGCTCATCGCCCCCTGCGGCGGCCATAGAGGCCGCAGCGGCGGAAGGCCCCTGTCAGGGGGCGGTTGAGGCTGCGCCTTATCTCCCTGCGCACCAGGTAGCGCCCAAGGGCCCCGGGCCCCCGGGCGGCAGCCCGCAGCAGCCAGTAGAGGGAGAGGGCCCGGTAGAGCCACCTCATGCCTCCCCCTCCTGCTGGGCCTTCTTGCGGCGGCGGTAGTAGGCCCGCTGAGCGCAGGCGTGGGAGCAATACTTCCTCTGCGCCACACCAGTGAAGGCCCGCCCGCAGACTATGCACTGCTTGGTCACCTGGCGGCGCAGGCCCGCCAGATAGCGACCCATCTCCTGAGGCGTCATCTCCGCCATCACCCGCAGCTTACTTCAGGGCCTGTCATGACGCAAGGCCATTCTTCAGGCTTATGGCTGGGGGCGTAATGCCTAGAAAACTTTCGAGGCCGGCCTGGTCTGGGAGCTAGGGCCCAACACGTGGGCCGTGCAGGCCATGACGCAGTTTCATGGCTCCTACACGGTCCAGGACATAGGCGGCCGCTTCACCTGCGAATGCAAGGGATATCACTACCACTGGCTCTAGTCTGGCCGTCCTACACCTTCGGGGTAGTGCCTGAAGGTGCGGCGGCACTGGGCGCACCGGTAGCGGTGGACAACCACCTGCTTTACCTGGTGGTCTTTTACGGGCTTTGTCGCTGAGCCGTGCCGGTGGAGATAGCTTGGGGGGCAGTGGGGGCATCCCTTGGGCCGGCCTTCCGGCTGGCCCTTGACCTGGGGCAGGCGGACTGTCAAGGCTTGCATGGGCAGGCACCTCCCTGCTGGTCGGGTCTCTTGGCTAAAACGAGCCTAAGGGGAGTGCCTGCCCCTTTTCTACTCGCCCATCCCACCACCTATGGGGCAGACCCAGGGAACTCTTGGACGTTCGCCCTCTTGCTGGGGGCAAGGAGGCAGAAAGCGCAACGTGAAGACGCAAGCGGGAGACGAAAGGGCGATGCAGGGGTTCAGCAGGAAGGAGAAGGCCACGCTCAGGCGGCTGCGGTGGAAGGCGAGGGGGCAAGGGGAAGAGGCCGCCACCATATCCCTGGCCGACCTGGGCTTCTATCGCCATTGCGACCTGTACGGCAAGCCCCGCTCCTACGAGGTGCCTCAACGACGTTGGCCGACGGTTGCGAAGTGTCGATTGACTTTTCGCTTGCCCATTCCTAGACTGGTGGCAGCCTTATCACGCCCCTAGCGGCGGCGAATCCGGCCATTCAAAGAGGGAAGCCCGAGGGCTGGCCGGGATGGACACCGCAGCGACGCCGAAGGTCGGCGATGTCCTCGAGGCTGACTTCTGGCCGGAGCCGGTGCGCGTCCTCACCGTCTGCGACCTGGGCAGCAGCATGTTAGTGGAGGCGGTGGGCCTCCACCACCGACGCTACTACTCCCGGGTGCTTCAGCCCGCCGACCTGGCGACGGTGCGGCGAGGGGAGGCTATGGTCGGCGACTTCGGTGCCGAGCCCGAGGCCTTCTTCCTCGGCCTGGAGGCCCGCCGCATCCGCCTCGCCTACCAGTTCGACCCGCTGCTAGCGGTCAACGTCTCGCAGATAGACCCCCTGCCCCATCAGGTGGAGGCGGTCTACCACCACGTGCTCCGCAACCACCGCATAAGGTTCCTCCTGGCCGACGACCCCGGGGCCGGCAAGACCATCATGGCCGGCCTCTTGCTCAAGGAGCTCAAGTACCGGGGCCTGGTGCGCCGCGCCCTGGTGGTGGTGCCGGGCCATCTGCGCGACCAGTGGCTGCGGGAGATGAAGGAGCGGTTCGACGAGCCCTTCACCGTCATCGACCGGGCGGCGGTGGAGGGGGCCTGGGGCCGCAACGTCTGGCTGGAGCACGACCAGGTCATCACCTCCATGGACTTCGCCAAGCAGGAGGACGTGCGGGCGGGCCTGGCCGAGGCCACCTGGGACCTGACGGTGGTGGACGAGGCCCACAAGATGGCCGCCTACCGCTATGGCGAGGGCAAGACCACCAAGACGGAGCGCTACCGTCTGGGCGAACTCCTGTCGCACACCAGCCATTTCCTCCTCTTCCTGACCGCCACCCCTCATCGCGGCGACCCCGAGAACTTCCTCCTCTTCCTCGACCTGCTGGAGCCCGGCCTGTTCGCCAGCACTGGCCTATTGGAGGAGTCGGTACGCCGACGCGAGAACCCCCTGTTCCTGCGGCGCTTGAAGGAGGACCTGAAGGACTACCAGGGGCGGCCCCTCTTCCCTCCCCGCCAGGTGAAAACGCTCCTCTACCAACTCAGCGACGACGAGAAGCGCCTTTATAACGAGGTCACCAAGTACGTAGAGAACCACTACAACCGGGCCCTGGCCGCTGACAAGCGCAACGTGGCCTTCGCCTTGCTCATCCTCCAGCGGCGCTTGGCTTCCAGCGTGCGAGCCGTGCGGGCATCCCTGGAGCGGCGCAAGGAGCGGCTAGAGGAGCTGCTGAAGCTGGGCACGTGGATGGCCCAGCGGGGCGGCGTCGACGAGGACGAGCTGGAAGACATGCCCGAGGCGGAGCGGCTGCGCCGCGAACAGGAGCTGGTGGAGCGGCTCACTGCCGCCGAGACGCGGGAGGAGCTGCAGGAGGAAATCGGACGGCTGGCGGAGCTGGTGCAGCTGGCCAGGGAGGTGGAGCGGCGCGAGGTGGAGACCAAGCTGCAGGAGCTGCGCAGGCTCATGCAGGAAGAGCTGGTACGCCATCGTGGCGAGAAGGTGCTCATCTTCACCGAGTCGCGGGAGACCCTCGATTACTTGGCCGAGCGGTTGCGGAGTTGGGGCCTGTCGGTGGTCACCCTGCACGGTGGCCAGAACCTCGACCAGCGCATCGCTGCCGAGCACCAGTTCCGCGAGGAGGCGCAGGTGATGGTCTCCACCGAGGCGGGCGGGGAGGGCATCAACCTCCAGTTCTGCTCCCTCATGGTCAACTATGACATCCCCTGGAATCCCAACCGCCTCGAGCAGCGCATGGGCCGCATCCACCGCTACGGCCAGCAGCGAGAGGTGCATATCTACAACCTAGTAGCTTCGGACACCCGCGAGGGAACGGTCCTGAGGGCGCTGTTCGAGAAGCTGGAGCGCATCCGCCAGGCCCTAGGCAGCGACCGCGTGTTCGACGTCATCAACGAGGTCCTGCCCGGGCGCAGCCTCAAGGAGCTCATCGTCGAGGCGGTCGCTAATCGCCGCCGCCTGGAGGACATCGTGGACGAAATCGCGGCCATCCCCGACCAGGAGGCGGTGCGCAAGGCCCGGGAGGCGGCCCTGGAGGGGCTGGCCACCCGCCACATCGACTTCACCTGGGTGTTGGGGGAGGAGCGGAGGGCGCGGGAGAACCGCCTCGTCCCCGAATACATCGAGCGCTTCTTCGAGCGGGCCTGCCGCTACCTGGGCATACCCGTGGAGCGGCGGGACGGCCTCTGGCGGGTTCCCAACGTCCCCCACGAGCTGCGCAGCCTCGGGCGCGAGTTCCAGCGTCGCTACGGCCAGGTGTTCCGGCAGTACTCCAAGGTGGCCTTCGACAAGGCAGTGGCGCGGCGGCTGGAGGCCACCTTCGTCGCCCCCGGCCATCCCCTGCTGGAGGCCCTCATAGAGGTGCTGCTGCGGCGCACGGAGGTCGAGCTGCGGCGGGGTGCCGTGTTGGCCGACCCCGACGGCCGCCTGGACGGCTGGCTCTGGTTCCTGGAGGCCGAGGTGCGGGACGGGAGCGACCAGGTGGCCGGCCGCCGCCTGTTCTGCGTCTACCAGCAAGCGGACGGAGCCATGCGGCAGCTG
>VAPR01001450.1_pt1 | contig 11589 bp, 6 predicted proteins | sample 3380701 | NCBI WGS metagenome assembly VAPR01 (sample SAMN11536904, study PRJNA540576) | hot springs metagenome | isolation source: hot spring wet sediment | place: Spain: Lobios | collected 2014-01
ACCAGCAAGCTGGTTACTTCATCGATCGAAACGCCTTGCGCCTGGGCCACTTCCGCCAGAGATTTGCCTGCTTTCAATTCCTCTTCCAGCTTGGTTGCGTCCAGTTTCAGAAGCGTCAGCAGCTCTTCGTTCTCCTTAAAGCCAAGCTTGAAGAAGACTTTGCCCATTCCTCGTTTCGGGTGCGCGTTTTCTACGTGATGCTTCACTCTCTCGGCAAGATTTTCCTTGATGTTGTCAGCCTGCTCTTGTGTCAGCCTGCCCTCTTTTACGGCCGTTGCGAGCTGATCTTCCTGCTGCTTGGTGAGCAATGCGATTACCGCATCTGCGGAAACCCCTTGTGCCGCTGCAATGTCCGCCAGCGATTTTCCTGCTTCCATCTGCTCTTGCAGTTGCTCCGAATCCAGCTTCAGCAAGGCCAGGAGATCTGTGTTTTCAAAGGGCGCGACACCCTTGAACTTGATCTTGCCTTCGCCGCCTTTGAATCCTTTGAACCAGCCCATTACTCCTTGATGCTCATCCACCTTTGTTGCGCTCTGCTCTGCCGCCGGCTCACTCTGGGCCGCAGCGTATACGCTCCCGATGCTTCCTACGCTTACCACTGCTGCAATTGCTCCCAACAGCATACCTGCTTTTGCTTTACTCAACATGTCCATCATCCTTTCAGAAAAAATGTTCTTGTACCCAGGCACAGCTTTAGTGTAGACAGTGAATCTTTGATTTCTCTTTGAGAACTGTGGAAAACTTGAGGAATTGTCGTGGAGGTTTTGTAGAGAGAAGCAAAAAAGCCTGATACAGCTCGAGTTTGGCTGTGTCAGGCTTTGACCTTAGATAAACAAATGGAACAGATACGGATCTTTCGTAATCTCGGTATAGGCGATGCCGTGCTGATTCATCCGGTCGATCAGCGGCTGGTAATCTTCCTGCGACTTCAGCTCGATGCCGACGAGGGCCGGTCCGTTGTCGCGGTTGTTCTTTTTGGTGTATTCAAAGCGGGCGATATCGTCATCCGGACCCAGCACCCGTTCGATAAACTCCCGCAAAGCACCGGCGCGCTGCGGAAAATTGATGATGAAGTAGTGCTTCAAGCCTTCGTACAACAGAGAGCGTTCCTTGATCTCCTGCATGCGGTCGATGTCGTTGTTACCGCCGCTGATGATGCAGACCACGTTTTTCCCCGCGATCTGGTCGCGGTAGAAATCGAGAGCGGCAATCGGCAGGGCACCCGCTGGCTCCACGACGATGGCATTTTCATTGTACAGTTCCAGAATGGTGGTGCAGGCTTTCCCCTCGGGAACCAGCACGATGTCGTCCAGCACCTTTTGGCAGATTTCCCAGGTGTGGCGCCCGACCTGCTTGACGGCAGCACCGTCCACGAACTTGTCGATGTTGGCCAGCGTCACCACGTCATTCTGCTCCAGCGAGTGCATCATGGACGGTGCCCCCTCCGGCTCTACCCCGATGATTTTGCTCGTCGGGCTGAGCGTTTTCACGTAGGTTCCCACCCCGGAAGCAAGCCCGCCGCCGCCGATGCTCATAAATACATAGTCGATCGGCTCCTCCATGTCCTGCAGGATTTCCGTTCCGACCGTGCCCTGACCGGCGATCACGCGCAGATCGTCAAACGGGTGGACAAACGTCATGTTTTCCCGGACACAGTATTTCATCGCTTCTGCAAAGGAATCGTCAAACGTGTCGCCGGTCAGCACCACTTCCACAAAAGGGCCGCCGAACAGCTTCACCTGCGACACCTTTTGCCTCGGAGTAGTCGACGGCATGAAGATCTTGCCGTGAATCTCCAGCAGATTGCAGGAGTAGGCCACTCCCTGTGCATGGTTGCCGGCGCTGGCGCAAACCACGCCGTTTGCTCGTTCGCTCTCCGTCAGGCTGCGCATGAAGTTGTACGCTCCCCTGATTTTGAACGATCTCACCACCTGCAAGTCCTCCCGTTTCAAGTAGACGTTGCAGCCGTAGCGCTCGGACAGGCGTTTGTTCTTCTGCAGCGGTGTCTTTTCGACAACGTCCTTCAAAGCGTGGTGCGCCACCACAAAGTCTTCCATCTTGATGCTCATTCTCTCCACTTCCTCCACATCTTTTAGCAGCTTCTCTCTTTTTTGTAAAACAAAAAACCTCTGCCCCATACTGAGGCGAGAGGTTCGCGGTACCACCCAGCTTCTCTGTTCTCTTGCGAAAAACAGACTCAGGAAGTCCCCACTGGAACTTCCGTCCGGTAACGTGGACGACTCCGTTGCTCTTTACTCGGGGCGGTGCCCTTTCGAAAGCAAGGCTCCAAGGTGATTTTCAAAGAAAGATGATGACCCTCCTCTCAGCATGCCGGACGGCTCTCTGACATCAGCGCCTTCTTCTACTTGTCCTTATCTTCGCCAGTTGAAACACTATTCAAATTCTTACAAAGATTGTAGACAGCATGGCGCGGTTTGTCAACACTCCTGGATTTGCTTGAAGTATCCAGGAAAACATTCACCATCTTGCCAGCGATTTCAGTGCTTTCGGGCACGATTTCATGAGAGAGAGCCGCGCTAGGATTTGGAGGAAAGTTAAATAAAAACTGTGTCAGAACTCGTTACCTTGATACGGTTTTTAGCAGTTCCAAAAACGGAAAGAGTCGAGTTATGGTGAGCGATGATTTGTTCAGCTTTTAACACGGGAGTATCGAGAGTTGAATGACAATCCTTAACCAGTGTTACATCATATCCTAATGAAATTGCCCGTCTGCTGGTTGTATCGATACAATACTCGGTTTGCAAACCCACAATTACAAGATGCTTGATATCCCTGGACTCAAGTTCATCACTCAGTGTCGTATCGAGAAAAGAATCACAAGCAAATTTGTGAATGACAGGTTCATGTTCCTCTGGGGGAATCGCGTGATGGATTTGCCAGGTTGGCGTCCCAATTTCAAACTCACCTTCATCCTCACAATGTTGAATGTAAAGGACTGGGATCTGTAAATCACGGGCTCGGGTTAATAACTTTTCAATACGTTCAACTAATGCGTTCCCCTGGAAAGCATGCTCGATAAGGAATTCTTGAACATCAACGATGAGTAGTGCCGTATTTTTACTCATTGGAAAATCACCCTTCCCGTATTAAGAACATACATTCCTATCATAATTATGTTTACCAATTATTTCAAGTGATTTTCTAGGGGAATCGCTTCTTCAAAATAAAGTTTCCATTACGCTTTCTTCTGCACCTTGATTTCATCATCAACGACATCGATGAAAATCTCTTTTACATCCTCTTCGTCGATCACGAGATCCGCAATACCGTCCTCTACATACTGTTGGATCACTCGACGCAGCGGACGCGCGCCGAACGCAGGGTGATAACCCAGTTCAACCAGTTTCGCCTTTGCACTGTCAGAGATGGTTACTTCCATTCCTTGTTCGTTGAGAGCAGCCATCGTGTCCTTCAGGAGCAAGTCCACGATGCGAACAAGGTCCTCTTTTGTCAGGTGGTTAAACGGAATAATCGCATCAAAACGGTTCAGGAATTCCGGTCTGAAGTAGGAAGCGAGCGAGTCCATGACAGTTGTAGGTTGAGATTCTTTCGCTCCAAATCCTACGGTGATTTTCTTTTCCGTTGCCCCTGCGTTGCTTGTGGCAATAATCACGGTATCCTGGAAGGCTACGGTGCGGCCTTGACTGTCGGTCAGGCGTCCGTCTTCCAGAATTTGCAGGAACATGTTCTGCACGTCTGGGTGTGCTTTTTCAATCTCATCCAACAGAATGAGGCTGTAAGGGTTTCGACGCACGCGCTCGGTCAATTGACCTGCTTCCTCGTGGCCAACGTACCCCGGAGGAGAACCAATCAATTTGGAGACGGAATGCTTCTCCATATACTCACTCATGTCCAGACGAATCATCGAATCCTTCGTTCCGAACAACTCCTCTGCCAGAGCCTTCGTCAATTCGGTCTTCCCGACCCCGGTTGGACCGACAAACAGGAAGGAGGCAATCGGTCTGTTCTTCGGCTTCAGTCCTGCACGGTTGCGGCGAATCGCTTTCGCCACCTGGCTTACCGCATGGGATTGGCCGATTACTTTCCCTTCCAATTGTTCTGCCAGGTTTTTCATTTTCACCTGCTCGTCGCTTTGCAGTTTCTTTACAGGGATGCCTGTTTTGGTTTCGATGATATCCTGAATGTCTTGCACAGTGACTTCCGTACGTACTTCCTTTTTGTCCAGCTGGTCGAGCTGTTCAAAAATGCGGTTTTCTTCGTCGCGAAGTTTGGCTGCACGTTCATACTGCTCTTTTTCGGTGGCCTCTTTTTTCTCCTTGCTGATCTGTTCCAGGCGAGCGCGCAATTCCTCTGTGTCCCGTCCGGAAGAGCGCAGATTGATTTTGGAACCTGCTTCATCGAGCAGATCGATTGCCTTGTCAGGCAGGAAGCGATCTTGAATATAGCGATGAGAGAGTTCTACGCATGCGCGAATCACTTCATCCGAATAAGCTACCTGGTGATAGGATTCATATTTTGGGCGGATGCCCTTGAGAATTTCGATCGCTTCTTCCACAGACGGCTCTTTCACCATGACCGGTTGGAATCGGCGTTCCAGGGCCGCGTCTTTTTCAATCATGCGATATTCTTTCAGAGTAGTGGCACCGATGATTTGCAGCTCTCCGCGAGCCAGTGCCGGTTTCAAAATGTTGCCCGCATCCATGGAGCCTTCTGCTGATCCGGCACCCACCAGCAGGTGGATTTCGTCGATGAACAGGATGACGTTCTTGCGTTTTTGCAGTTCAGCGATGATTTGCTTCATCTTCTCTTCAAATTGACCGCGAATACCCGTACCTGCTACAAGAGACGCCACATCGAGTGTGTAGACGACTTTATTGCGCAGTTTGGATGGAACCTGCCCTTCCGCGATCCGCAGGGCAAGACCTTCCGCAATCGCCGTTTTACCTACCCCTGGTTCACCGATCAGAACCGGGTTGTTTTTATTGCGGCGGTTGAGGATTTCAATCACACGGTCGATTTCCTTGTCACGTCCGATGACAGGATCGATCAGACCTGCTGTGGCAGCATCGCTCAGATTGCGTCCTACGCCATCGAGGATTCCGCCCCGTCTCGGCTCATGGGATTGGGAATGTTCTTTTGTCATGTCTTGATCCATGAAAGGCATCGCAAAACCTTTGAAGAATTCATCCAATCCTGAGAAGTGAGGGAAGGAACCAAAGTTCATGCCTCCCCCCGTTTTCATGCCCGCTTTTGCATAGCAATCGCGGCACAGATGCAATTTTTGAATCTTGTCATTGCGTTGGATATTCATGAACACTGTAGCGTTGTTTTGATTGCAACGTTGGCAAAGCATCATCCTTACCTCCTTGCATCGAGAATTGATTTATGATAAACGAATGGATTTTTTGACCTTCTTTGACCTTTTGGTCACTTTTGATTATAGTTTGACCTTTTTTGACGTTCAATAGTGAAAATATGGGAAAAGGAAATTGGACGGATAAACCATTTCCATATAGGGTTCTCCGAATAAGATATCACTGGCATTACAATAGATGAATCCAACTCCCTCAACGAAAGGGGAATGAAAATTGGGCGTCCGTCCTTCCAATGTAATTCTGACTGCTACTCTTACGGGTTCAGCCGAAGTTCCCGGACCTGGTGATCCGGATGGTTCCGGAACGGCTAAAATCACGATACACCCTATGCAAGATTTAGTTTGCTGGGAGATTACCGTGTCTGATATCGAACCGGCAATTGCCGCACATATTCATGTGGGGCAGAATGGAGTGGCAGGTCCCGTTGTTATACCGCTAAGCCCGCCAACCACCGGATTTTCAAGTGGCTGTACAACGGCAGATCCCATGCTTATTCGGGACATCATAATGAATCCGGAGAATTACTACGTCAATGTTCATAATGCTACGTTTCCGGCAGGAGCTGTACGAGGTCAATTAAGCAGGCTATGAAATCACAAATCGATCACTTGTATCCCGCCCCCCATAACAACAGGCTCCACCGCTCTTCCCTTTGATCGAATCAACGTGTAATACTCATAGTTGCCAATCACGCCAAAGTCTCCCTCCATCACCCCGGGATACGCACGGTTGACGGAGTACACCTGACTTTGGTGGGCCCGGAGTGCCTCTCCCTTTTTCTCCCGGTACTGTGAAATATCGACCTTGCCGGTGATCGGCACAGCGGCTGTCGGGCCCTTGTCCTTGCAGTAATTGTAATAGTGGGGGATGGAAACGTAGTAGAAATCTGCACATTCTTCCGGGGCGAGCGTTTTTTCCGATTGGAGCACGGCTTGTTGCGTCGCTTGGGAAAGGACGATGTGATCAGGATGGCCCGTCACGCCGTCTGGAGGGAAGGTGACGATCACGTGCGGCCTGATTTCCGCTATGGTCTCGCTGACTCGGTCCACGATCTCCTGGAAATCAAGAGATTGCAGCCCTCCGTCTGGATATCGATAGAAAATGGTACGCCCGATTCCCAGGATCCCGGCCGCTTTCAGCAGTTCCTGCTCCCGGTGACTGGCCAGTTCTTCGCGGCAGGAAAAGGAGAAAGCTCCCGATTTTCCCTTGCAGCCCGATGTCGCACAAACGAGGCAGGTATAATGACCGGCGTCACGGCATTTGGCAAGCGTACCGGCGCAGGCGAACGATTCGTCGTCGGGATGGGGAAAGATAAACAACAGCCTTTTCATAGGAAACACCTCCAATCTTACTTCCATTTGTCTTCTCTCATCAGATGGGAGATTCCTTTGGCGATTACGCCGTAGATGGGATCGTGCCTGGCCGTCTCGATCTGTACCTGTGGCGTGAACCGGCGAATTTTCTCCACAACCATGCTTCGCACGCTCGCATCATTTTGCAGGACTCCTCCCTGCAGAATCATCTTGAACGGTTTCTCTTTCAATCCCAGTGTATGAATGACAGCACGGGCGGCATGAAACAGTTCTTCACTGGCCGCTTCCAGGATGCGGTGGGCCACGTGGTCCCCCTCCGCCGCTGCCTGACTAACCAGGCGGGACAACTCCCCCACTTTCTCCACGGAGTACGCGTCGCCATACGTCCAGTTGAACAAGTCCTCCACGTGGGAGAAGCCCAGATAAGGGAGCAAATGGCCAGCAAGCACGGTCGATTCTCCCCGGCCATCCGCCGCCTTCAGCACGGCCATGATCGCCTGCTTGCCGATCCAGTAACCGCTCCCCTCATCCCCGACGCGATGGCCCCAGCCGCCAGCCCGGGCAGTCACTCCCTGCTCGTTGACGCCATAGGCGATCGAACCCGTTCCCGCGATGACGAGGATGCCGGCCTCTCCGTTGGTAGCTCCCAGCAGGGCAGCGAAGCCGTCGTTTTCCACGATCAGGTGACGTACGCGAATGCCGAGTCCCTGCAGCACCTCCTCCACCATGCGCGTAAGGATTGCGCGGTCGTGCTCGGTATCCAGTCCGGCCAGCCCAAAAACGGCACAATCCACGTCCCATGCCTGTGCTTCGGGCTCATCGCCTGGCATGACTTCATCCATGGCTTGCCGTATTGCTTTGCTGAGCTCATGAGCTGCCATTTCTAGGCCGATTCCCTGGTAGTTGCAGGAGCCGGCCCTACCGCTGCCTCGCATGATCTTGTCGGGATCGGCGAACACAGCCAGACACTTGGTGCCGCCCCCGTCCACCGCCAGCAAGGGAATGTGTACGCGCCTCATTTACGTTTCACTCCAATTTGCAACGACCTGGTCCAAATATCGCAGTGCGTTGTCACACGCCCGCCTGCTGTCGGACAGCCACTCTTCCTGCGCTTGCTGCTGTTTTTTGCGGTCTGCGATCATCCGGTTCATCTCCACAGGGCTGGGGCCTCCGGGCAGGGAGCGGATGGTGACAAAGTGAACCGGGTCAAGTGATCGCCTCAACTGATCTTCCGTGATCCGCAGTTTATGTCCGGTGACTGATTCGGCTGCCTGGTTCACCAACTCAAGGGAGATTTGGTCTGCGGAGAGCCCCAGTCGGGCCGCTTCGTTCACCACGCGGCTGACGATGTGATGCGAGGTGCGAAACGAAAGCGCATCCGTCCTCACCAGCGTGTCCGCCAGCTCTGTGACCGTGGCAAAGCTTCCTTTTGCCCGCTCCAGCAGCACCTCCTTGTTCACGTCCATGGTGCCGACGACGCACGCCATCAGGCGGTACATCTGATCCAGCACGGCAAGGCTACGCCACGCGTATGGCTGCATGTCGTCCTCGGTGTCGACAATATCGCCGAACGGCGTGTTGTGCATCATGGTGAGGACCGTGGAGGCATTTCCCACTCCGCTGGAAAGCAAGGATCGCATGTGTTCGAACGATACCGGGTTCCGCTTTTGCGGCATGATGGAACTGATCTGCACATAGGGGCTGGCCACCTTGAGCACCGCAAACTCCTGCGTGCACCACTGCAGCAGATCCTGCACGGTGCGCCCCAGATTAATGGCGGCAAGCTGAACGGCGGCCGCTGTTTCTCCCAGGTAATCGGCTCCTCCGATGGCGTCGTAGGAATTTTCCACCAAACCGTCAAAGCCCAACAGCTGCATCATCCGCTCGCGGCTTACAGGAAAGCCGGAGGTGGTGAGCGCCGCTGCGCCCATGCTGCTGCGGTTGCAGTTCCGGAAGGCGTTTACCAGTCGGTGGATGTCACGGTTGAGCGAATCGACTACCGCCATCACGTAGTGGGCCATGGTGGTCGGCTGGGCCTGCTGTGTATGGGTGTAGCCGATCATCACGGTATTCACGTGCTCTTCGGCGAACTGGAGCAAATGCTCTTTCAGAGAGAGGGCGGAACGCAGGGTCACGAGCAGCTTGTCGCGCAGCACCATCCGGTAGATGGTGACGCCCATGTCATTGCGGCTGCGGGCAAGGTGAAGGTTGCCGGCAATGTCTCCGGCCCTCTCCAACAGATGACTCTCTACCTGAAAGAACAAGTCCTCAAACTGTCCGGTATAGACGGAGCGGCGCATCTCCTCCAAATCCAGCGAGTGGAGGGCATGGGCAATCCGTTTGGCTTCGTTCTCCGTGATCAACTCCTGCTCCCGAAGCATGATCAGATGGGCTTTGTTGATGGCCATCATCGGTCCCAGGAGGTGCGCTTTCGCTTCGTTAAACGCAGGCTCCAGCACGGCTTCCGTGTAGGTTTTGCCCGGGAAGCTCGTTCCCTCTTCCTGAAAAATTTTGTCACGGTAGTTCATGATTGTATCTCCTCTCCCGCTTCTCCCGGAATTAGGGCATCCGGGGAAGACCGGCTGACGGACCTCCCCGGATGGGCAACGCCTTTTTATGTTATTGTTTCAGACTGACCATGTTGACGAACATGCGGATGGCTCCCGGCACGAGAGCAGGGATTTCCCGATACCAGACAAGCGAGCTGTAGGTGTAGGTCCCCTTGCCGTATTTGGCGGTCAGATAGGTGCCGGTAAACTCGTTCTCCCCAGGATCGCCGTTGGAGATCAGTTCCACGTACTCCTTTCCCCACTGCGACGGGTTGTAGGCGGAACGGTCCTGAATCCAGTTGTTCCAGTCCTCATCGGTGATCTTGTTCGGTACGTTGAAAATCGGATGGTCAGGCGCCAGCATCGTTACCCTGGAGGTTTCGTCCGTTACCCGCCATTTGATCAGCGGCGTGCCAATGGTGATCGGATACGGAGCAAGCTCCGGCTTCCACTTGTCCTCCGGCTTGTGATACTGCACCACGAGGTTGCCGCCGTTTTCCACGTACTTCAGGAGTCGGCCGTTGCTCGGAATGAGCTCGGGACGGAACCCGTACGCGCGAATTCCCAGCACAATGGTGTCGTATTGGCTCAAGTCGCCCGATTCAATGTCTTTTTCACTCAAACGGGTGACGTTGACACCCACCTGCTGCAGGTACTGGTCGATGTTGTCAAAGCCGCTGGAGACGTAGCCCACTTTCAATCCTTCCGGCACCTTCAGGTCAAACGCCTGGATCGCAAGCGCTGCCGGCTGTACGAAGTAGGTTTTGCCGATGTGGGGATAGGTGATTACCTGCGCGCCGTGTTCGCTTCGTGCCGATCCCCCAGTTGCAACCGCGGACACCGAGTACTTGCCTGGTTTGACTGCAGACGATGGTATTACGGTAAAGGCGACCGACTTGGTCTCCCCTTTTGCGACGAATTGAACCGGGCTTACTGCCGGTTCCGCTTTCCAGCCGTCCGGCACGCGCAGGGATATATCTGCCTGTGCCTTGCCCGGCGTGTAGTTGCGCACCGTTACCTTCACCGGAATCGGCGCATCCGGTTTCAAGGTGTTGAGCACCGTCGCACCTGGATTCAGCGACATCGCGAACGGAGGAAGGACGGCCACCGCATTTTGCGGAACAGCGCGGACAACGGTTTCCGTGTCAAACGCCTCGTAGGATACGTCGGCTGTGAGCGCGGGCAGTTGATACGGCTTAAACAGCTGCGCATCGGACGGGACCGACACCTGGTACGTCACGGAAACGGTCTCATTGTAGCCGAGATTGGAGAACACCGCAGTTCCCAGCGGTTTTGCCTGCCAGCCATTCGGCACGTTCAGCTTCAGATTGACATTATTCAGCTTCACCTGCCCGCCGTTGTAAGCGGTAACGGTGACCTGGGTCGTCTGGCCAGCCACCAGCTCTCCTGTCTCCGGCTTGACCTTGGCAACGAAGGAAGTTGCCTCTGCGCTGGCGAGGTTCAACTGCTTCGCCTTCACTTCCAGACGGTGCAGCAGGTCTTCTTTGGTGGCGGCGTCCAGCCTGGAGCGGTCCACATCCTGAATCGCCTTCTGCACATCACGCTTCATCTCGTGCACTTCTTTGGCCACTTGGGAAAAAGAAGGGAAGGCGTCGATTACTTCGTCCGCATCCTTCTGCAGCGCGCGCAGGTCTTTTGCCACCTCCTGACCATCCGGCTTGCCGCTCACTTCCTTGGCCAAATCCTCAAATGTATAGGCTATGCCTTCGAAAAAGTCCGCTTCCTTGCCCTTAGCCGGAACGGTCGACTGGTCCAGCTTGTAGTAGCTGAAGCTGGGTCCCTCGTCGTAGTGGCGCCCCATGCCCTGGCTCTTGTGCATGAACCGCGACTCCTCGCCAAGCTGCACATAGGAGGCACCGTAGATTTCGTCGTACTCTCCGACCGGCACGCTTACGCTGTAGTCCTCTTTTTTGGCGGGGACGTACAGCTTTTTGATCTGCCATGGCTGGAGGCCCTGTTTCAGATGCTGCGGAAAAACGTTCGGGTCGGCGGCATCCTTGTACGCTTTTACGGTAATGACGTTAATGGCTCGGTGATGTCCATGCGTCGACGGCTCGTTCAAAAACGCCGGGATCACCACGTCGGGGCGCAGTTCCCGTATCTTGCGGATCAACCGTTCGTAGACCACCTGCTCTCCCCACTTGGCAAGCGTCTCGTCTGGACTCTTGGAAAAGCCGAAGTCATATACAGGATCATCAATCTCTTCGCTGAGAATGCCCAGGGTCACATTGGTTACTTTGGAAGCCTCCTGAAGCTCCCGCGTGCGGATGATGCCCAGCGCGTTATTCAATTCGCTGCCGATTTCGTTTTGCCCGCCTTCACCGCGGTTGGCGATGATACTCGACGTGT
>VAPR01001451.1_pt1 | contig 11586 bp, 10 predicted proteins | sample 3380701 | NCBI WGS metagenome assembly VAPR01 (sample SAMN11536904, study PRJNA540576) | hot springs metagenome | isolation source: hot spring wet sediment | place: Spain: Lobios | collected 2014-01
CGCGGTGGCCGCGGCGGCGGGCGTGGCCGCCGCCAGCTCCGAGCGCCTCTACCTGCAAAGGCGCACCTCCCGGGAGCTCGCGCGCCAGCTCCAGGAGGCCAACCGCAGGCTGGCGAACATCGCCCTGCGCGACCCGCTGACGGGCGTCTTCAACCGCCGGTACCTGGAGGAGTTTCTGGTCCACGAGGTGGTGCGCGCATCCCGCAGCGGCCAGACCTTCGCGGTGGCCATGCTGGACCTGGACGACTTCAAGGCGTACAACGACTCCCAGGGCCACCCCGCAGGGGACCGTCTCCTGCGGGATGTGGCTCAGGCCATCGTGGGTTCCGTGCGGGCCTCGGACCTGGTGGCTCGCTACGGGGGTGAGGAGTTCACGGTGGTGCTCCCCGCCACGAGCCCTCCCGACGCCGCACGGGTGTTGGAGCGGGTTCGGGCCGCCGTGGCAGCCCTCGTCCTTCCCGGCGCGGAGGCGATGCCCAAGGGGCGCGTGACCGTGAGCGTGGGAGTTGCCTGTTTCCCCCAGGACGCCACCAACCCGCGGGATCTGATCACCCGGGCCGACGACGCTCTCTACCGAGCCAAAGCCGAGGGCAAGAATCGGGTGGCGTTCGCCAGCTTTCGGTGGCAGCCCAGGGTGGCCGGAAGCGCGAGGTGGGCTAGCCCTCGCTCGACTTGAACACGGGGAGGATCCCCATGTGGTAGACGTCCGGTCGATCCTCGCCCTCCAGCAAGAGCGCCGCCTTGGCTGCCACCCGTCCTCCCGCACGGTGCACGAGCTCTTCCATCGCCTGCAGGGTCTCCCCGGTGCTCACGATGTCGTCCACCAGCCCGACCGCCCGCCCCCGGAGCTTCAGCGCGTCGCGCCCGTCGAGGAACAACTCCTGCTCGGTCTTCGCCGTAATGGGCTTGTAGCGCACGGACAGCGGGCTCAGCATGAAAGGCCGGATCTCCTTCCGGCACACCACATAGGGCCTCAGGCCCAGGTATGTGGCGATGGCGTGGGCGAGGGGGATCCCTTTCGTCTCCGTGGTGGCGAAGATCTCGCAGCCTTCCAGCTGGGGCGCGAGCTGCCGGGCTGCCCGGTCGATCACCTCGGTGTCGCCCAGGCTGTAGTAGTACGCGATCCAGGTGTCCGGGCCCACCTGGATCAGGGGCAGGGACCTCCTCGTCCCCGCCACCTCCAGCTCGTAGGTCAGTTGTCCGTTAAACCGCAGGATGTGCGTCATGGCCATCCCCAACCTTTTATACTAGCGCGCTCGGCATCCCTAGTGTCGGAAGTGGCGAAGGCCCACGAAGACCATGGCGCAGCCCGCGCGCTCCGCAGCCGCCACCACCTCCGGGTCCCGTACCGAGCCGCCCGGTTGCGCGAAGGCCACCACCCCGGCCCGAGCCGCCTCCTCCACCCCGTCCGGGAAGGGGAAGAAGGCATCGGAGGCCAGCACCGCGCCCCGGGCGCGCTCGCCCGCCTTCCACACCGCCATGCGCACGCTGTCCACCCGGCTCATCTGGCCGGCGCCCACTCCCACCACCTCCGTACCCCGCGCCAGGACGATGGCGTTGGACTTGGTGTGCTTGCACACGGTCCAGGCGAACCGGAGGGCCTGCCACTCCTCCTCCGTGGGTTCCCGGGCGGTTACCACGCGGACGTTTCCCCCTTCCCACCCCGCGCGGTCCGGCTCCTGGACCAGGATTCCGCCTTCCACGGTGCGCAGCTCGAGCTCCGATGTGGCGGGATGGAGAGCGAGCAGCCTCAGGTTGCGCTTGGCGCGCAGGCGCTCCAGGGCTTCAGGCACAAAGCCGGGCGCCACCACCACCTCCAGGAACATCCCTTCCAGCGCGCGCGCCGACTCGACGTCCACCGGCCGGTTGCAGGCGACGATCCCCCCGAACGCGGAGGTGGGGTCGCCGCGCAGCGCGCCCTCCACCGCTTCCCGCACAGTGGGGGCCACCGCGCACCCGCACGGATTGGTGTGCTTGATCACCGCCGCCGCGGGCTCGCCGAACTCCTGCACCAGGCCCCACGCCGCCTGCGCGTCCAGCAGGTTGTTGTACGACAGGGGCTTGCCGCCCAGCAACGGCGCGGCGGCCAGGGAGCCGGGGTGGGCGAGGGGATCGCGGTAGACCGCGGCCCGCTGGTGGGGGTTCTCGCCGTACCGCAGGTCCTGCACCTTCCGCCACGCCCGCACGAACCGGTCCCCCAGAGGATCCAGGCCTACGCGGGCAGCCAGCACCTGCGCGATGACCGCGTCGTAGTACGCGGTGTGCAAGAACGCCTGCGCAGCCCACCGCCTGCGCACCTCCCGCGGCACCTCTCCCTGCTCCCGCAGGGCCCGTAGCGCCTGCGGGTACTGCGCGGGGTCGGTCAGCACCGTCACCCGGTCGGCGTTCTTGGCCGCCGCGCGCAACAGAGCGACGCCACCCACGTCCACCTGCTCCACGAGCTCCTCCCACCCCGCGCCCTGTACCGCCGCTTCCTCGAACCGATACAGGTTGACCGCCACCAGGTCCACGGGCTCGATCCCTCGCCGCCCCAGCTCCTCTAGATCCTGCGCTTCCGCCCGCGCGAGCACCGCCGCGTGCACCGCGGGGTGCAACGTCTTCACCCGACCCCGGAGCAGCTCGGGGAACCCGGTGAGCTCCTCCACGGGGATCACGGCCAGGCCCGCGGCGCGCAGCGCGGCCGCTGTGCCTCCCGTGGCGATCAGCTCCCACCCCAGATCCCGCAGGCCCTGCGCGAACTCCACGATCCCCGTCTTGTCCGTCACGCTCAACAGCGCCCGCCGTCCCACCGGTCACCTCCGTTGCGCCACTCGCTCTTCGAACCGCACCTCACCCGTCACCACCCGGCGGATGGCCTCCGGGTAGAGCCGGTGTTCCTGCTCCGCCACCCGGGCGGCGAGGCTCTGCACGTCGTCCCCCGGCAGCACGGGTACGCGGGCCTGCGCCACCACCGGACCCGCGTCCACCTCCGCGGTGACGAAGTGCACGGTGCACCCGCTCTCCCGGGCGCCGGAGGCCAGCACCGCGCGGTGCACCCGCTCGCCGTACATCCCCCGGCCGCCGAAGGCGGGCAGCAGCGAGGGATGGATGTTGAGGATGCGACCCCGGTAGCGGTCGACGAACTCCGCGTCGAGGATCCTGAGGAACCCCGCCAGACACACCCACTCCGCTCCGTGGCGCTCGAGCACGCGATACAGCCGGCGGCCGAACTCCGCCGCGTCACCACCCCACTCCACCACGTACGCTGGAACGCCCGCGCGACGGGCCCGCTCGAGCCCGAAGGCCTGCGGGCGATCCGAGACCACCACCACGACCTCCGCAGGATAATCGGGGTCCCGGGTGGCGTCCAGGATCGCCTGCAGGTTGGTCCCCTGGCCGGAAATCAACACCGCAAGCCGTGCCCGCTCCCTCACAGCCCCTCCAGCACCAGCCGCACATCCCGGGGGCCTTCCACGACTTCACCCAGCCAGTACACCTGCTCCCCGCAGCTTCGCAGCACCTCCGCCGCCAGCGGTGCGCGCGCGGGCCGCACCGCCACCACCGCGCCGATCCCCATGTTGAAGACGCGGAACATCTCGCGTTCGTCTACCGGTCCGAGGCGCTGGATCAGGCGGAACACCGCGGGGATCTCCCAGTGCGCGCGCACCTCCGCGGCACAGCCCTCCGGCAGGACCCGCACCAGGTTGCCGGGGATCCCCCCACCGGTGATGTGCGCCATGGCCGTGAGCTCAGCTCCCAGCTCGTCCACCAGACGCAGGAGCGACGGCGCGTAGCAGCGGTGCGGCCGCAGGAGTGCCTGCGCGCGGGTGCAGCCGAGCTCGGGCTCGTACCGGTCGAGGTCACCCGGGGTTTGCACCAACACCGCCCGCGCGAGGGTGTACCCGTTGGTGTGCAGGCCGTCTGCAGCAAGTCCCAGCAACACATCCCCGGGCCTCACGCGGCTCCCGTCCACCAGCGTCCTGCGTTCGGCCACGCCCACGGCGCAACCGACCACATCCCATGCCCCCTTGGCGTACACGCCGGGCATCTCCGCGGTCTCCCCGCCCACCAGCGCCACCCCGTACCGTGCGCACGCGTCCACCACACCTTCCAGGATCCCTTCGAGGACCTCGGGTTCCAGTCGGGCCGACGCTACGTAGTCCAGGAAGAACAGCGGCCGCGCCCCGTGCACCGCCACGTCGTTGAGCCCGTGGGCCACCACGTCGTGCCCCAGGGTACGGAACTCCTCCGGCCCGCGGGCCAGCAGCACCTTCGTCCCCACGCCGTCCACCGAGGCCACGAGCACCGCAGCCTCCATGGGCGGTACCTGCACCATGCCGCCGAACAGACCCCATCCTCCCACCACGTGGGGGGTGAAGGTAGCAGCCACCCGGGGGCCGAGCCGACGCAACACCCTCTGGGTGGCGCCCTCGTCCACCCCCACATCCCGGTACGTGAGGGTCCGCGTCAGGGGACCGCCTCCAGCGCCGCCCGGCCGGCCTCCTGCTCATCCGGAGAGCCCGTGGGGTAGTGGCCATCCAGGCATGCCATGCACAGCTCCGTCCGCGCAAGCCCGATCGCCTCCACGAGCCCCTCCTGGCTCAGGTACCCAAGGGAGTCTGCCCCGATCCTCTGGCGGATCGCCTCCACATCCAGCTCTGCAGCCGCCAGCTGCCTGCGGCTGCTGGTGTCCACTCCGTAGAAACACGGCCAGCGGATCGGGGGCGAGGAGATGCGCACGTGCACCTCCCGAGCGCCTGCTTCCCGAAGCACCCGTACGATCTTGCCACTGGTGGTGCCGCGGACGATGCTGTCGTCCACCAGCACCACCCGCTGGCCGGCCACCAGCTCCCGGACGGGGTTGAGCTTCATCCGTACGTCGCCCTCGCGGCGGTGGGGGTCTGGCTCGATGAAGGTGCGGCCCACGTACCGGTTCTTCACCAGGGCCAGCTCAAAGGGGATCCCGCTTTGCTCCGCGAAGCCCAGCGCCGCGGAGGTCCCGGAGTCCGGTACGGGCACCACCAGGTCCGCGTGTGCCGGGTGCTCCCGGGCCAGCACCCGGCCCATGGCGCGCCGCACCCGGTGCACGGTGCGGCCCACCAGCACCGTGTCGGGCCGGGCGAAGTAGATGTACTCGAACACGCAGTGGGCGCGCCGCGGCGAGCGCAGGACCCGTTGGCAACTCAGCTCGTCCCCACGCACCACCACCAGCTCTCCGGGCTCTATATCCCGCACGCACCGGGCACCCACCTGGTCCAGCGCACAGGTCTCCGAGGCCACCACCCAGCCGCCGTCCACCCGGCCCAGCACCAGGGGCCGGATGGCGAAGGCGTCGCGGAAGGCGTACAACACCCCCTGCGCGAGCAACACCGCGGTGTATGCGCCCTCCACCCGTTCCATGGCGTAGCGCACCGCGCCCTCGGGGTCACGGGCCGGGGCTGTGGCCACGCACTGGGCCAGGACCTCGGTGTCGGACGATCCGAAGAAGCGCACGCCCGCCGAAGCCAGCTCCGCCCGCAGTCTGGGGGCGTTGGTGAGGTTTCCGTTGTGGGCCAGAGCCAGAGACCCCCACGGGGACGGCACCACCACCGGCTGCGCGTTGGTCAGCACCGCCCCTCCCATGGTGGAGTAGCGCACGTGACCGATCCCCACGCTCCCGGGCAACGCGTCCAGCCGATCCGCGAACACCCGGGAGGCGAGTCCCATGCCCTTGTGCAGGTGCAGGCCGTCCTGGTCGGCGGTGGCAATCCCCGCACTCTCCTGGCCGCGGTGCTGCAGGGCCACGAGCCCCAGGTACACCAGGGGAGCCACGGTTCGTCCAGGCCACGAGATCCCGAACACCCCGCACTCCTCCCTTGGACCTTCTCGCCAGGGGTCGGTCACGGCGCTACCTCCCAGTGGACCTTTAGCTCCCCGAGGCGGACCTCGAGCTTCGCCGCCTCGCCCGCCCGCAGCCGTAGCGCGCTGCCGCCCACCTCTCCAAGGAAGTGGAGGGGCAGGTCCAGATCCCGGCTCCGTCGCACCAGGGCATCGCAGTGCCGGGGGTCGACCGAAACCAACACCCGGGATGGGGCTTCGCCGAACAACGCCTGCGCAGGGTTCGCGCACAACCCTGCGGGCAGCTCGCAGCGCGCGCCCAGCCCGCCCGCAAGGCACGCCTCAGCCAAGGCCACCGCGAGCCCCCCCTCGCTCAGATCGTGCGCGGACCGAAGCAGGCCATCCCGGGCGCAGGACACGAGAAAATCAACCAGCCTCCGGTGCAGGTGGAGGTCCGGGCGGGCGGGGGCGCCCGCCACCCGGCCGCAGACGACCTTGAGGAACTCGCTGGCGCCCAGGGACGCCTCCGAAGAACCTATCAGCGCGACCAGGTCTCCTTCACGCACAAAGCCTGGCGGCACCGCGCGCCGCACGTCGTCCAGCACACCGAGCGCCACCACCACCGGCGTGGGGTACACCGCCACCCCTTCCCACTCGTTGTACAGGCTCACGTTGCCGCCCACCACCGGGACGTCCAGAGCGCGGCAGGCATCCCCGATGCCCGCCACCAGCCCCGCCAGTTCGCACGCCACCTCGGGCCGCTCGGGGTTTCCCAGGTTGAGCCCGTCCGTGACCGCCACCGGCCGGGCACCCGTGCACGCCACGTTCAGCGTGGCCTCGCACACCGCCCACGCGCCTCCCGCCCACGGGTCCAGGTACGCCACCCGACCGTTGCCGTCCGCGCTCAGGGCGATCCCGCGGGGAGGGGCCTCCAGCAGCCGCAGGACCGCCGCGTCACCGCCGGGGCCGGCCACGGTGCGCAGCTGCACCATGAAGTCGTAGCGGGTGTACACGGCCCGCTTGGAGGCCACCGCAGGCGACCGCAGGAGGGCCGCAAGCGCTTGCGCCGGGTCGCGCAGCGCGACTCCGTGGAGCGCTTCGGATCTCAGCCGTCGCCGGATCTCGGGTTCCTCCGCCCGCACGGAGTACGCGGGAGCGCCGCTCAGAAGCCCGGGGGGGAGCTCCGCCACCAGCTGTTCCTCTGCCAGCACCCGCAGCACGGGCTCTGCGAGAACCTGGCCGATCACCTCCGCGCACAGCCCCCATCGCCGGTACGCCGCGAGCACCTCCTCCTCCCGCCCGCGCTGCACCACGAGCAGCATGCGCTCCTGGGATTCCGACAGGAGCACCTCCGCGGGCGTCATGTCGCGCTCCCTCCGCGGGACCCGTTCCAGGTGCAGGACCATCCCCACCCCACCCCGGGCGCTCATCTCCGCCGCCGCGCCCGTGAGCCCTGCCGCGCCCATGTCCTGCAGCGCCACCACCGCCCCCGTGCGCAGCGCTTCCAGGGTGGCTTCGATGAGCAGCTTTCCCGCAAACGGGTCGCCGATCTGCACCGCGCCCCGGTCCTGCTGGGCGGCTTGCCCGTCAAGCTCGTCGGATGCGAACGCAGCTCCCCCGATCCCGTCCCGGCCGGTGCGGGCACCCGCGTACACCACGGGGTTTCCCGGCCCCCTGGCCGCGCTCCCCACCAGGTCGCCGGTGGCCACAATCCCCACACACGCAACGTTCACCAGCGGGGTGTTGGTGTAGCACTCCTCGTACAGCACCTCTCCGCCAACTACGGGGACACCCACGGAGTTGCCGTAGTGGCTGATCCCGGCCACGACCCCCTCCCGCAGCCTCCAGGCCCTCGGGTCGGAGGGCGGGCCGAACCGCAGGCTGTCCAGCAGCGCCACGGGACGGGCACCCATACTCAACACGTCCCGGAGGATGCCGCCCACCCCCGTCGCGGCACCGTGGAACGGATCCACCGCACTGGGGTGGTTGTGGCTTTCCACCTTGAGGACCGCCGCCACACCCGGCGCCACCTCCACCGCGCCCGCGTTCTCCCCCGGGCCCCGCAGAACAGCCGGCCCCGTGGTCGGGAGAGTCCTGAGGTGAGCGCGGGAGTGCTTGTACGCACAGTGCTCGGACCACAGCACGCCGAACATCCTGAGCTCCGTGGGGTTCGGAGCCCGGCCCAGGGTCCGGCAGATCTCGCGGTACTCCTCCTCCCGCAAGCCCGCCGCCGCCCAGTCCCGCGCGACCGCCGCCCTCACCGCACCGCCTCCGCCGGCCTACGCGGGTGCGTGCGCACCCACAGGCCCACGCTCTCGAACAGCCGCCGGCCGTCCTCACCGCCCAGCAGGGCCTCCGAGCACCGCTCCGGGTGGGGCATGAGACCGAGCACGTTCCCCGCCGCGTTGATCACCCCGGCCACCGCGTGGCAGGACCCGTTGGGGTTGGCCTCGGGGATCACCCGACCGTGCCTGTCCGCGTAGCGGAAGACCACCCGGCCCGCGCTTTCCAGCTCCGCCAGCACCTCCGGCAAGGCGTAGTACCTGCCCTCCCCGTGGGCGATGGGCATGCGCACCACCTCGCCGGGTTCGTACAGGAGCGTGAAGGGGGTGTCGGTGCGCTCCACCCGCAGGTGCACCCACTCACATCGGAACACCCCGCCGCGGTTGTGCAGCAGCGCCCCCGGCAGAAGCCCGCACTCCACGAGCACCTGGAAGCCGTTGCAGATCCCCAGCACGAGACCGCCCGCTTCCGCGAAGGTGCGCAAGGCCGCCACCACGGGGCTCGTGGCTGCCACCGCCCCGGCGCGCAGGTAGTCGCCGTACGAGAAGCCGCCCGGCAGCACCACAACGTCGAGCCCTGACAGGTCGGTCTCCTGATGCCAGATGAACTCCGCCCGGAACCCGAGCACCTCACGCAGCACGTACAGGCAGTCCCGGTCACAATTCGACCCCGGGAACACCACAACCCCGAACCGGGGATCCGTCACCTGCTCTCCACCTCCGCCAGCTCCTCTACCTCGTACTCCTCCACCAGGGGGTTCGTGAGGAAGCGGTCGCACAGCTCCCGCACCCGCTCCCGCCAGCCCTCCTCGGGGACCGCGAGCTCGAACGCCTTGCCCACGCGCACCTCCGACGCCTCCAGACCAAGCGCCCGCAGGCCCGTCTCCACCGCCTGCCCCTGCGCGTCCAGGACCCCGGGCTTGAGGAACACCACCACCCGCACGCGCTTGTTCACAACTCCACCTCCCGGCCCGCGATGCGGCGGAACACCTGCAGGTAGCGGGCGCGCAGCTCCGCCACCAACTCCGGAGGAAGCTCCGGCCCCGGCGGGGTCTTGTCCCACCCCACCCGTTCCAGATAATCCCGGAGCAGCTGCTTGTCGAAGGGCTCCAGCTGGCCGCGCTCGTACGCCTCGCGATCCCAGTAGCGCGAGGAGTCCGGGGTCCCCACTTCGTCGATGAGCACAAGGGCGCCGTCCTGAAGTCCGAACTCGAACTTGGTGTCCGCCAGCAAGAACCCCCGCGGCTCCACGAACTCCGCCATGATCCGGTACAGGGACACACTCACCTCGCGCAGGCGGCCGGCCAGGTCTTCGCCCAGCACCGCCACCACCGCTTCGAAGGGCACGTTCTCGTCGTGCCCCACGGCGCTCTTCGTGGCCGGGGTGAACAGAGGTTCCGGGAGCCTGCTCCCTGCCCGCAGCCCCTGCGGCAGTGGAATCCCGCACACCTGCCCACTGACCTGGTACTCCCTCCATGCGGACCCCGCCAGGTACCCGCGCACCACGCACTCGAAATCCACCCGTTTAGTCCTTCGCACCAGCATGCTGCGGCCCCGCAGCCAGGCCAGCTCCGCTTCCGGAAGCCCCGCCGCGTCCGCCATGGCGGCCAGGTCCGTGGTCACCAGGTGGTTGGGGACCACTGCCCGGGTTCGCTCGAACCAGAAGGCCGACAGCTGCGTCAGCACCTTGCCGCGGTCGGGCACCGGGGTCGGGAGTACCACATCAAAGGCGCTGATCCGGTCCGTGGCCACCATCAGGAGGTACTCCCCCAGGTCGTAGACGTCCCGCACCTTCCCGCGGCAGAACAACGGCAGGGGCAGCGTGCGCGTGCTCACCGCATCACCTGCTCCCGCCTGGGGACCCCCACCCGTTCCAGGATCTCGTCCGCATACCGCAGGTACGGGGCGGGATCCAAACACGCCCGCAACGCGCTCAGGTCTGCCACGCGCCGCACCTCGGGGTCTTCCCAGAGTCTGTGCACCAGGGCGTCCGGGGCCGGAGCGGCCTCCGCCCACACCCGTGCTGCGGCCCGCTGGACCGCGGCGTACGCCTGCTCCCGGGGCATGCCGGCCTCCACAAGGCGCAGCAGCACGCGGTGCGAGTACGGTAGCCCGCCGGTGGACTCCAGGTTGCGCCGCATGCGGTCCTCGTAGACCCGTAGCCCCGAGATCACCCGCCACGTGGTGCGCAGCATGTAGTGCAGGAGGGTGGTGGCTCCGGACAGGATCACGCGCTCGTTCGAGGAGTGAGTGATGTCCCGCTCGCCCCACAGGGCCTGGTTCTCCAGAGCGGTCACCGCGCAGCCCCGCACGAGCCGGCTCAGCCCCACGACCCGCTCGCTCAGGATGGGGTTGCGCTTGTGGGGCATGGCGGAAGAGCCCGTCTGCCCTTCCTCGAACGGCTCTTCCACCTCGCGGATCTCGGTGCGCTGCAGGGACCGGATCTCGGTGGCGATGCGCTCCAGGCTGCCCGCGACCACCGCCAGCGCGGTCACGTAGTGGGCGTGGCGGTCCCGCTGGATGACCTGGGAGGAGGCGGGGTCGGGCCGCAGTCCCAGCCGCTCGCACACCCGCGCCTCCACCTCCGGCGCGAGATGGGCGTAGTTGCCCACCTCGCCGGACAGCTTCCCCACCCGCACCACCTCCCGGGCTTCCTGCAGCCGCCCGCGGCCCCGCTCCAGCTCCGCGATCCACGTCGCCACCTTGCAGCCGAACGTCACCGGCTCCGCCTGCACGCCGTGGGTCCGTCCCGCCATGAGCGTGTACCGGTGCCGGTCCGCGAGCTCCCGCAGGCTGGCGAGCAGCCGGTCCAGCTCGGCCTGCAGCAGATCCACCGCGCGCACCAGCAGCACCGCGGTGGCGGTGTCCACCACGTCCGAGGACCCCAGCCCCCGGTGCAAAAACCGCGCATCCTCCCCGAGCCCCTCCGCCACCACCCGCAGGAAGGCCACCACGTCGTGGTGCGTTTCGCGCTCCTCCACCTCCCTCACCCGTTCCGGGTCAGGGACGCGGGCCCGCTGCCGCACCCGGTGCGCCACCTCGCGGGGGACCCAGCCCAGCTCCGCCTGCACATCCAGCGCCACTAGCTCCACCTCAAGCCAGGTGGCCAGCCTGGTGCGCTCGCTCCACAGCTCGGCCATCTCCGGGGTGGTGTAGCGGGGGATCACAGCACGCCTCCTGGCGTGTAAATGGTGTGCTCCCGCCGCGGCCCGGTGCCCACCATGGTCACGGGAGCGGCGCACAGCTCCTGCACCCGCTCCACAAACCGCCGGGCCTGGGGGGGGAGGTCTGCGTACCTGGTGACGCCGTGGGTGGAAACCTTCCAACCCGGCAGCTCCTCGTACACCGGCCGCACCGCTTCCAGCACGGGCGTGGGCGGGACGGTGTGCAACAGCCTGCCGCGGTGCTCGTACGCCACGCACAGGCGAACCGGGTCGAAACCGTCCAGCACGTCCAGCTTCATGAGTGCGACCTCCGTGCAGCCGTTCAGGCGCGAGGCGAACCGCGC